>Ga0194132_10008963_pt1 | contig 14065 bp, 11 predicted proteins | sample TA2KigOf80mmetaG_FD_148612 | JGI IMG/M metagenome (GOLD analysis project Ga0194132, IMG submission 148612) | Freshwater microbial communities from Lake Tanganyika, Tanzania - TA2015054 Kigoma Offshore 80m | ecosystem: Environmental > Aquatic > Freshwater > Lake | place: Tanzania: Lake... | reverse complement strand
CCGAAATAGATCAGGCTGGCCGCGCGCACGCCCTCAAGATTGCCGCCGAACGGAGCCAGCGTCAGATAGATGTCGAGGATCTCGTCCTTGCTGTAGCGCCATTCGAGCTGGAGCGCGCGCGCCGCCTCGATCAGCTTGGCGCCGAACGTGCGCTCGCGCGGTTCCAACAGACGCGCGACCTGCATGGTGATGGTGGACGCGCCCGAGACCGCGCGACCGCCGCCGATCGCCTGACCAATCGCCCGCGCCGCCGCGAACGGGTCGACACCAGGATGATGATCGAAGCGCTGGTCCTCATAGGCCTTGAGGAAGCGCACATAACGGGAGTCGACCTCGGTGGTCGTGACCGGGAGGCGGATCAGGCCCTCCTCGGTCGCGAACACGCGGAGCAGCGAGCCGTCCGCCGCCTCGACCGTGCGCGAGACCAAGTGGTAGCGCGCGAGATCGGGCGGGAACGCGCGATCGAGAAAGAAGCCCGCGAGCGCCAGCGCGCCAAGGCACGCTGCGCCCGCGAGCGCGATGCGCTTGAGACGGGTCATCAGCGCGACACGGTGAGCGCCCCCGCCGGGCCGATGCCGAAGATGTCCGGCCGGTACATGCTCTCGATATAGGGCCCGGGCAGCGCATAATTGCCCGGCGTCACCGCGCGCGCGAGATAGGCCACCTCGAAGCTTGCCTGGCCATAGAGCCTGAGCGCCGCGACGAAGCGATCATCGCGCGAGGCGGCATAGTCCACCACGCTGAGCGTGGCGAGCCAGGGCATGTTCTTCAGCATGTCCCCGCCGCCGAGCTGTGGGTTCTCGATCTCGAGGCCCGCAGGCAAGAGATCGACCAGCAGCACATGGTGGTTGCCGACATCTTCTGAACGGCCCGACACGCGCACGATGACGAGATCGCCCTGCCTGAGCTTGTTGCCGGCCAAAGGCGAGCCATCGGTCTTCAGATATTCGCGCGTGATGACGAGGCCGTTGGTCTCGACCGGCAGCGGCGTGGCCGAGGGCGTGCCGATGACATCGAGCATGCCGAACAGGGTGCCCTCGCCATTGTTGGTGATGGCGAGGCCGCCTTTCTGCTGCGCCTCGTTCAACACCGCGATCAAGGGCTCGGTGAACTCGCGCAGCTCGGTGCCTAGCGTTGCCTTCGAGGCGGTCGTGCCGCGGCTCTGGAGCGTCGCCGCAGCCCGGATTACCCAGACCATCTCCTGGGTCGAGAGGTAGGAGCGGTTGCCGACCCAGGTGCGCAGATCATCGACCAGCGCGGGCAGGCGATCGTCCATCACGCCCGATTCCGCCAGAAGCGCGGCCACCGCCGCGCGCTCGCGGATCGGCGTGCCGAACCAATCATCCGGCGAAACATTGAGGCCGGTCGTGGTGAGCGCGTGATTGAACGCCGCGATCGCAAGGTCACGCTCGCCATAGCGCGCCAGTGCCGCGCCGACGAGCGCGGCATCGATCGCACCCGGCAGGCGCTCGGTATAGGTCTCCGCGAACTGGCGGAGGCGGCCGAGGTCGCCCTTGTCGGTCAGGGACAGCGTGTAATAGGCGTAGGCGCGGGCCGAGAGCTCATAGCTCGCCTCGCCCGGTTGCGCAGTCTGATTGGCGAGCCAGGCGATGGCGTTGCCGAGCGTCACCTCCGGCACCTCATGGCCCGCGTTCTTGGCGCGCACCAGGAACTCGGTCGCGAACGCGCTGAGCCACGGCTCGGCATCGGCGCGCGACGACCACAAACCGAACGCGCCGTCGAAGCGCTGGAGCGAGGCGACGCGCGCGATCATGTCGGCCATCTCGGTGCCGGCATCCTTGCGCCACGGCGTGCCCCATAGGAGGCCCGCGCCCCGGCTCGATGATTGCTCGAGACAGCGATAGGCGTAGTCGTAGAGTGCCTGAACGTGCGAGCCCGCGCCAAAATCGGGCTGGCCGTTCAAGGTAAGCGTCGCCCGCGAGGTGCCGGCCAGATAGCGGTCGAGCAAGCCGCCCGCGATCTGGAACTGCTGGCTCGGTGCCAGCGTGAAGAAGGTCGTTGAGCGCTCGCGATTGGCCGTGGCCCTGACCGCGATCTCATAATGGCGCTCGATGGTGAGACCTTCCGGCCCACTCAGCACCAGCTTGATCGCGCCATTGCCGACGCCCGTGCCCATGACCGCGACCGGCACCTGCGTGCGCGCCGCATCGCCGATCTTGATCGGGCCGGTGGCGCCCGAGGTCACCTCGATCGGCCCGGTCGCCTCGAACGCGAGCGTGTAGTCGCCCTGGGGCGCATCGACGTTCTCGATCGAGAGCCAGGTCGTCGCCTGATCCTTGGGCGCGAGGAAGCGCGGCAGGGAGAGCGTCGCGACCAGGGGATCACGCACCACGACATCGGCTTGGGCATTGCCCAAGCGATCCGAGCTCCACGCCACCGCCATCACCCGAAGCCGCCCGGCGAAGTCGGGCACGTCGAGCGAAACGGTTGCATTGCCGGCCTCGTCAAAGGTGACGACGCCGCTGAAGAGGCTGACCACCCTTGTCGAGCGCACCGCGAGCGAGGCATCGAGCGCGCCCATGCCGTCGCCGCCCGTCTTGAGCACGCCGCGCGGTGCATCGCGCGGGTCGATCAGGCGGCCATAGGTATCGCGGATCTCATAGGCGAGGCGCCGCTGTGCCATGACATAGCCGAGCGGATCCGGCGTCTGATAACCGGTCAGGCCGAGCACCGCGTCATCGACCGCGGCGACCACCGCGAAGGCCGAGCGCCCGCCATCCGGCGCCTTCAAGGTGACGGCGAGCGGACCGTTCGGCCGCATCTGCGCCGGCGCTTCAATTGCCAATTTGATGTCGCGCCGCGCGGCATCGGCCGCGAGCCAGCCGACGCCGATGGCGCGGCCGGGCATCGCGACGCTCAGATCCTGCCCCGGGCGATAGACGGTCGCGAGCAGATAGGCGCCGGGCCCGTTGAGCATCTGAGCGTCGACCGTGACCGGCACCGTCGTGCCCACCTTCTCGATCGGCCCGCTATGGACGACATCGAGCGTCGCGCCCGCGCGCATCAGCACGAGCTGGCCGGCATAGGGGGGCTCGATGAACACCTGGGCGATGTCGCCCACCGCATAGCCCTGCTTGTCGAGCCGCACATTGACGACATCCGGCCGGCCCTCGGAGCCGGGCGCGACCCACCAGCCGGCGGTGAAGCGCATGCTGGTGGCCGCACCGCTCGCGGGGTCGACCAGTTCCAGGCGGTAGCGACCCCAATCCAGCGGCGTAACGTCGATCGGCGCGGGTCCCGAAGCCGCAAGCGCCACCGTGGCGCGCGCCACCGGGGTGTCGCGCACGGAGACTTCGTAGTCCCAGGTGTCGTAGCGGCGGAACCAGACATAGCTCCAGTCCTCGCGATAGAGGACGTAGCTGATGCCCGCACGATCGAGCGCCGCACCGTCGGGCCCGACTGCGACAACATCAAACCCCGCGGCTTGGCCCTCGCCCACCGTCTCGTACTCGAACTTTGGCTTGACTCCGATGAGCACCGGCGCGTGGCTGAACGGCACGACCACGCTGGTCGAGACTGCGCGGCCGCTGACTTCGAAGACCGACACGTCGATCTCGGCCTCGAGCGGCTGGGTCGTATCGGGCACGATGTTGAGCGTGCCGCCGACCGGCGCCCTGCCGTCGGCGCCCGTGCGGGTCGAGCCGAGCTGGATGAACTTGGCGTCGAACGGCTCCTCGATCAGGCCGAAATAATAGCCCTGATAGGCCGGGAACGGCGTGGACGCGGTGCGAATGATGGCGCGCGCATCGACGCGCAGATCGCCCGCCGGCGCGCCGAACAGGTAGTCGGCCATGACGTCGACCGCGACCGGCTGATTGGGTGCCGCGAGCGCCGTCTTGCTCTCGGCCTTCACCTCGATGGTCGGTGGCACGAAATCCTCGACCAGGAAGGTGGAGCGCCCGACCGAGGGCTGGCCCGGATCGACATGGGCATGCAACGTCCACTGGCCGGTCATGCTCGAGAGCGCGAGCGGGAAGTCCGCGGCATAGCCGCCGGCGCCTGAATCATTGCGGGTTACGCGCGCGGCCTCGATGCCGTCGGGGCGCTCGAGCCGGAAGGTGACGGGCACCCCGCTCAGCGCCGCGCCCGTGGGATCGCGCATCAGCGCGGTCGCGTGCACGGTCTCGCCCGGCCGATAGACGCCACGCTCGGTGAAGGCGAAGCCATCGACCGCGCCCGGATCGTCCCGCCCCGAGGTCCCGCGATCGCTCAGGTCGAACGACCCTTGCGAGAACGGCAGGAAGGTGAAGCCGAGATTGGGCGCATCGGCCCGCACCAGAATGGGCGCGGCGCCCGCCGCCCCTTGCGTCAGCGGCTTGTCGAACTTGACATGGCCGCCGGCATCGGAGGTCGCCGTGCCGAGGATGCGGTTGCTGGCCGCGACCAGCGCGACTTCGACGCCCGCGAGCGGCTGGGCGTTTGCGAGCGAGCGCACGAAGACGTGGAGCCCGTCCGGCCCCTGCATCATGTTGAGGCCGATATCGCTGACCACCAGCCACTGGCTGGTCTCGACCGGGATGTAGCCATAGTCGTCGCCAGGGCCGGGCGGGCCGACCGCGATGAGATAGATGCCGGGAATGAGCGAGCCGCCCGAGAGCTCGTCGACGGGGAGGCCTGTCGTCTTCGTCTTGTTCTTGTCGCCGCCGAGCGTGACCTCGCCGTCAAAGACCTTCTCTGCGTCCCCGTAGGCGAGATTCGAGACCTGCCACTCACGCTGCTGATTGGGAAACTCGGACTGGAGCGCGGCGATCAGATTGCGCTCGACGATGCGCAGCACGCGCACGCGCGCGGCGGCCATGTTGACGGATTCGAGCGGCACGAGCTGCGGCCCCTGGCTCGGCAGCACAAAGCCGGATTCGCGGAAGCGCAGCGAAGGCGCCCGATCGGGGATCACGACGTCGAACGCGCTCGCTTGATCGAGCTTGCGACCGTCCTTGCCGGGCAGGCCGGCACGCAGACCCAGCGACACGGTCGCGCCGAACGGCACGCCATCAACGCAGAGCCGGCGGCCATTGGCGATCACCGCGACGTCGGCCATCGGCGGCGTGACCTCGACATAGTCGTCATAGCGCGCGACCCTCGGGCGCAGGAGACTGTGCGTGAAGGCCACGCAGGCGCTGCCACTGGCCACGCCGGCCTGGGAATCGACGCGGATCGCGATGAACTCGGCGGGGTAGTTGTCGATCAGCGTCTGAAGGCGCGCGGCGATCTTCGCGCGATCGGTCTTCACGAGCGCCATCTTCTCCGTCTCGATCGGGTCGGGCGAGACCTCGCGGCCGACCCAGAGCGCGACCGAGCGGTCGAGATCGTCCTTCGCGGTACGCCAGGCGTGGTAGGTGGCGGTGCGGCGAATCGTATCCTCGTCGTCGCTCCGATAGGTGATGGTCTGCGCCAGCAGCACCCAGGCGGTGTAGTCATCGGACGCGTTTGCGAGCACCCGCTCGAGATTGGTGCGCGCGTCCCGAAAATTGTTGGCCGCCATCAGTTCGCGCGACGACACTCGCCGCTCGGCCATGGTCGCCGCATCGGCCTGGTCCGACGTGCCCTTGAGGTAGTCGCTGTAGGCGATCGCGATCTGCGCGTGTTCGGCGAGCCAGGAGGGCCATGCCGGCTTCTCCTCCTGCTGCACCTTCTCCGTCTTGGGCTTCTTCGTCTTGCTTGCGGCGTCGGCCTCGCCGGCGCTGAAGCCGAACGCGAGCACGAGCGCGAGCAAACAGGTGATGACGGGGGTCAACACAGTGCGGGGGACCATATGGGCTCCATGGCGCAGAGGGGACACCGCCGGCCGTTCATCGAGACTCTGTGGCGGCGGGTTGAGCGTAGTCCGACGGATCGGGCGAAACCAGATGCGGCCGAGCGCCCGGCGCGAATGCGGCTGGTTCGGCGAGACCAGCCCCCTCCCACCGAGCGGACGAAATTTGCAGACCGATTGCGGCATCATTCTGGCCGATTCCTGTTCGACGAACCGGTAGGACGACGGCTTGAAGCCGTCGCGGTCAGCCGTCACATCCTCAGGACCCCCGGCGGGCTAGGCCGTTTCCGCTAGGCCGGTTAAACAGCGGTCAATCCTTGCCGGTATACTAAAGCCCGCGACTCGCCCCTTCCCGCCCAAGGCCAAGGAACCCCTGCTCATGGAATCAAGTGGCATTCTCGCCATTGTCGTCGCCGCGGTCGCGGTCCTGATCGTCTTCCTCGGCGTGAAGATCGTGCCCCAGGGCGCGGAATGGACGGTGCAGCGCTTCGGCCGCTACACCCGCACGCTGTCGCCGGGACTCAGCCTGATCATGCCGTTCATCGATCGCATCGGCGCCCGCATCAACATGATGGAGCAGGTGCTCGACGTGCCGACCCAGGAGGTGATCACGCGCGACAACGCGATGGTCAGCGTCGATGGCGTGGTCTTCTTCCAGGTGCTCGACGCGGCCAAGGCGGCCTATGAGGTGAGCAATCTCGACAACGCGATCTTGAACCTCACCATGACCAACATCCGCACCGTCATGGGCTCGATGGATCTGGACGAGCTGCTCTCCCAGCGCGACAAGATCAACGCGCGCCTCCTGACCGTGGTCGACGAGGCGACCGGCCCCTGGGGTGTCAAGATCACCCGCATCGAGATCAAGGACATCTCGCCGCCGCGCGAGATGGTCGATGCCATGGCGCGCCAGATGAAGGCCGAGCGCGACAAACGCGCCGCCATCCTCGAGGCCGAGGGCCTGCGCCAGGCCGCGATCCTGAAGGCCGAGGGCGAGAAGCAGGCGGTCATCCTCGCCGCCGAGGCGCGCCGGGAGGCCGCCTTCCGCGATGCCGAGGCGCGCGAGCGCGAGGCGGAGGCCGAGGCCAAGGCGACCGCGATGGTCTCCGAGGCGATCGCGCGGGGCGACGTGCAGGCGGTGAACTACTTCGTCGCGCTCAAATATGTCGAGGCGATGAAGGAGATCGGCGGCGGCCACAACCACAAGCTGATCTTCATGCCGATGGAGGCGACCGGCGTGATGAGCGCGATCGGCGGCATCGCGGAGCTCGCCAAGGGCGCGCTCGGCAAGGATGGCCCCGGCCCCTGGCAACAGCCGAAACAATAATTGGTCCAGGGCTTTATATCATGTTGTTCTGGCATTGGTTGATCATCGGGGCGGTGCTTGCCGGCCTGGAGCTGGTGACCCCCGGCATCTTCCTGATGTGGCTCGGCATCGCGGCCGTCCTGACCGCCGTGATCCAGGCCGCGCTGCCCGATCTGAGCTGGAAATGGTCGCTCCTGATCTTCGGCGGGCTCGGCATTGCGAGCGTGGTCATCGGTTGGCGCTTCAAGAGCCTGCGAAACCCGAAGTCCGACCAGCCCAACCTCAATAGGCGGGGCGTCCAATATGTCGGGCGGCAGGTGACGCTCGAGCAGCCGATCGTGGACGGCCGGGGCACGGTCAAGCTCGGCGACACGATCTGGCGGGTTTCCGGGCCCGATCTGCCCGCCGGCACCCCGGTGACGGTCACCGGCGCCGACGGCGCGATTCTCTTGGTTAAGCCCCGCGCCGCCGGAGAGCCCGGCTAGCCGGCTAATCGCGCAGGGTTTTCCGGCTTCGCCCGTGTAGGATAAGAGGCCGATCGAGCGCCTGATGACGGATCGTTCCGATGACGAGCTGATGCGGCGTTCCGGAGCGGGCGACCGAGGGGCCTTCGCTGACCTGGTGGCGCGCCATGCCAAGCGCGCGGCCGGTCTGGCCGCACGGGTGGCCGGCAATCCGAGCGAGGCGGAGGATATCGTGCAGGAGGCCTTTCTCAGGACCTGGCAGAAGGCGCCGAGCTGGGCCGCCCAAGGCGAGGCCGAGGGTGGCGCCGCCTTCACCACCTGGTTCACCCGGATCGTGGTCAATCTGGCGATCGATCGGGCGCGCCGGCCGAAGCCGGAGCCGATCGAGATCGCCGAGGAAATCGCTGATGGCAAGGCGAGCGCGTTCGAGCGCGCCGCGGCGGGCGAAATCGGCGCCCGCATCGCCGAGGCGGTCAAGGCGCTCCCCGAGCGGCAGCGCGCGGCGCTCGCGCTCTGCCATTATGACGGGATGAGCAATATCGAAGCGGCCAAGGCGCTCGGCATCAGCGTCGGCGCGTTGGAATCACTCCTGGTACGGGCGCGCAAGACGCTCCGCACCGCACTGGCCGACCTAGCGGCGGCGTGAGGACCTGACCATGACGATCGAGAGACTGCGCACCATCCTTTCCGCCTATGGCGCCAACCCGGCACGCTGGCCCGCGTCCGAGCGGGCCAAGGCCGAGGCGCTCATCGCCCGTTCGGCAGAGGCACGCGACGCGCTCGTCGAGGCCCGCGCGCTCGATGCCACGCTCGATCGCGCGATCACGCCGGTGCCCTATATCGACCCCGTGGCGCTCGCCGCCGCCGCCAGCGCCAGCCCGCAGGAAAAGCGCAAGGGCGGCGCGGCGCGTCGGCTCTGGTGGCTCGAATGGTCGCCGCTCGCGGGCTTGGTCGCCGCCGGCATTGTCGGCCTCGTGATCGGCTTGAGCGGCCTCACCGGCCACAAGGGCAACGCCCATGCCTCGGAGGCGACGGTCTCGCTCTTCTCTCAGGAGGTCGAGCCGTGGTGATCGGCTTTCTGCGCCAGCGCAAATGGCTGGCGCTTCTGCTCCTGCTCTCGCTCGCCGGCAATGTGTTCCTGGGCGGGCTCTATGCCGGCGCCTGGCTCGGCGATGAGGACGGGACGGAAGAGGCCTCGAGCGATGGCAAGGGCGGTGAGGCCAAGGATCAGCCAGGCCTGCGCATCTTCCGCCGCATGGCGGAGGCGCTGCCGGACGCTGAGCGCGCGACCTTCGAGGCCGCGATCGCGGGCGAGCGCGACAAGCTCGCCGCCGCCGGACTTGCGATGCGAGACGCGCGCGAGAAGGTGCGCGCCGTGATCAAGACCGAGCCATTCGACCGCACCGCGCTCGACGCCGCGCTCGCCGACATGCGCGCGAAGAGTCGGACTTTCTTCGAGATGATGCACGGCGTCATGGCCAACGCGGTCGCCCAATTGTCACCCGAGGCGCGCCGGAAGCTTTCCGAAGTGGAGTGGCGCGGCTGGCGCGATCGGCGCTAACGGCCCTTCTCTTCCGGGCCAAGATCGCGGCCGCCACGCTTGACGTCCCTGACGAAACGGCCCATAAGCGGCAGAGACCGATCGACGACACCCGCGCTCCGCAGCCGTTGATCGCATAGGGATAGTAGTTCCGTCCTCCCCTGCCCCCGAGCGACAGGGGCAAGCGACGGAGGGGCGGGCCGAAGCCCGCCAGCGGGTTGCATGTCATGACGGGATCAGGCCAGCCTGCTGAACCGATGTCCTATCACCTTGAGGAATCGTTGCCATGACGCGTCCGGCTGACGGCGCGCCCCGCCTCTCGGTCGTCGTGCCGGTGCTGAACGAGGCCGAGAGCATTGGCGAGCTGATCGCCGAGATCGACCGCGCGCTGGCGCCGATCTTCCATCACGAGGTGATCGTGGTCGATGACGGCTCGACCGACGACACGCTGGCGGTGCTCCGCGTGCTCGCGACCCGCTACGCGACGCTCCGGGTGATGCGCCACAAGTCGCGCGCCGGGCAGAGCGCCGCGGTCCGGAGCGGTGTCAAGGTCGCGCGCGCCGATTGGATCGCGACGCTCGATGGCGACGGCCAGAACGATCCGTCGGACCTGCCGGGGCTTATCATGCGCGCCTGGAATGGCGCCGACCGGCCGTCGCTGGTTGGCGGCGTGCGCATCAAGCGGCAGGACAGCACGGCCCGCCGCATGGCCGGGCGCTTCGCCAACCGCGTCCGCAACACGATCCTGCGCGACGGCTGCCCCGACACGGGTTGCGGCATCAAGGTATTCGAGCGCGAGGTTTTCCTCGACGTGGCGAGCTTCGGCGCCATGCACCGATTTCTCCCCGCGCTGTTTCAGATGCGCGGGCGGACTTGTGTTTATGTGCCGGTCAACCATCGCCCGAGGCTGCGCGGCCGCTCAAAATACGGTAATCTCAAGCGCGGGTTGATCGGTCTGGTCGATCTGGCCGGCGTCTATTGGCTCAAGCGGCGTACCTCCGTGCCCGCGGCAAGTTGGGAGGAGGAACTGCCCCCGGTGGCGGCGGAACAAGAAGAGCAGCGCATGAACGTGCGGAGTTTCCATTGAGCGCACAGGCGGCACAAGCGGCGGCGCAGTCCCACGATCTCCTGTGGATCGCGATCGGCCTGTTCGGCCAGGGCATGTTCATGATGCGCTTCGTGATCCAATGGATCTCGAGCGAGCGGGCGCGCCAAAGCATCATCCCCGAGGCGTTCTGGTATTTCAGCCTGGCGGGCGGCGCCATCGTGCTCGCCTATGGCATTCACAAGACCGACCCGGTGATCATCGTCGGCCAGTGCACCGGTTTGTTCATCTATCTGCGCAACATCTATTTCATCCGCCGTCGTAAGCGCGATCTGCGCACGGTCGAGGCCAAAGCGCCAAGCTCGTGAGGCTCGACGTCGGCGGCCCGCGCCGCTATCTGCTGCTCACCCTCCTCTGCCTCGCGCTGTTCCTGCCGGGGGTCTTCTCGCTGCCACCGCTCGATCGCGACGAGGCCCGCTTCGCCCAGGCCACGAAGCAGATGATCGAGACCGGCGATCTCGTCGACATCCGCTACCAGGAGGTCGCACGCCACAACAAGCCGGTCGGCATCTATTGGATGCAGGCGCTCTCGGCGGTCATCATCGGCGGCGGCGATGCCGACGCGCCGATCTGGGCCTATCGAATCCCATCGCTGATCGGCGCGATCGCGGCGGTGCTGTTGACCGCCTGGGTCGGCACCATCGTGTTCGGCCCCACAATCGGCTTCTATGGCGGCGCGCTGCTGGCGCTCACCGTTCTGATCGGTGTCGAGGCCAGGCTCGCCAAGACCGACGCGATGCTACTCGCGACCATCGTCGCGACCGAGGCGGTGCTGGCGCGCGCCTATTTGACGCTTCACGGCAAGCCGGGGCCGAGCCGCGCCGAGCAGATGGTGTTCTGGCTCGCGCTCGGGCTCGGGCTGCTCATCAAAGGCCCGATCATCCTGATGGTGCTCGGGCTCACTATCGTGCCGCTCGGCATCGTCGAGCGGCGCTGGCGCTGGCTGCTTGGGTTGAAGCCCTGGCCGTGGCTCCTGCTTGCGCTCGCCATCATCCTGCCCTGGCTGATCCTGATCACGCTGCGCACCGATGGCGGCTTCTTCGCGGAATCGGTCGGCAAGGACCTCGCCGGCAAGGTCGGCGAGGGCCAGGAGAGCCACGGCGCGCCGCCCGGCTACTATCTCGGTCTCGCCTGGCTCACCTTCTGGCCGGGCACGTTGTTGCTGGTCGCGACCCTACCCGCAATCTGGCGGCGCTGGCGCGAGCCCGCCATGCGCTTCTGCCTTGCCTGGTCGGTGCCGACCTGGATCGTGTTCGAGCTGGTCGCGACCAAGCTGCCGCACTATGTGCTGCCCAGCTACCCCGCGGTCGCGCTTGCGGCGGTCGCGGCCTTCCTCGATCGCAAGGGTGCGCCGACGCGCGCGCTCGATCGCTGGTTCTTCTACGCGGCCGCGCAGCTCTGGGCGGTCGCGACCGCGATCGTCACGATTGGCCTGCCGATCGCGCCGAGGTGGATTGGCGGATCGATCGATTGGCCGAGCCTCGTGATCGGTGCGCTCGTGCTGATCGGCCTCGGCGTGATCGCCCTGCCGGCACAGTGGCGCGCCAACCATGCGCGTGCGCTCGTGGCGCTCGGTGCCGGCGCCGTGCTCAGCTTCGGCCTCATCTATCAGCAGCTCTTCCCCTCGACCGAGGCATTCTGGATGAGCCGCGCCGCGTCCGACGCGGTCAAGGGGGCGAAGCCATGCGAGACCACCGTGCTGGCGAGCGCGGGCTATCACGAGCCGAGCCTCGTCTTCCTCACCGGCACCAACACACGGCTGGTTCGCGGCAACGAGGCGGCGGCGCACCTGCTGACCGATCCTCCTTGCGCGCTCGCGCTCATCGAAGAGAAGCAGATGGCGGACTTCATGGCTCGACTGGCCGAAGCCGGCGCCGCGCCGCGAACGCTCGCGACCTTCGAGGGTTACAACTATTCGAAGGGCGATCCGGTCACGCTCACGCTGTTCACCCTGAAGCCCGCGGACTGATACCCTCGGCGCATGCGATTCCGCAGCCCCCTGATCGATCGCACCAGCCTGATCATCGCGGCCGTGCTCGCCGCGCTCACGATCGTCTGCGTGCTCGTGGTCGACCGCGCGGCTGCCTATTGGGTACGCGATCTCGACCCCGTAGTGCGCGCGCCCTTCATGGCGATCCGCAATGTCGGCGAAGGCAGCTACTGGCTGATTCCGAGTGCCTTGATCGCGCTGATCGCGCTCATTGCGGCCTGGCGCGCCAAGGGCCGGCGCTGGTCGCCGCTGGTCGCGACGCTCGGCCGGGCAGCCCTGTTCGTGTTCACCACCCTGGCGATGTCCTCGATCGCGCTACACATCATCAAGGCGGTGGTCGGGCGCGCCCGGCCGCGCATGCTGATGCGCGAGGACGTCTACGGCTTCGCGCCGTTCAACATCGATTCCGATTTTAGCTCGCTGCCCTCGGGCCACACCAACACGCTGTTTGCTGCCGCGCTGGCGCTCGGCTATCTGGCGCCGCGCTTTTGCGTGCCGTTTCTCGCGATCGCGCTGATCTTCTCCGCGCCGCGGGTGTTTGCGGGCTCGCATTTTCCGGGCGACGTGCTTGCCGGCATCGCGCTCGCGGTCGTCATCGCGCCGCTGATTCACCGCTGGTTCGAGGCGAAGCGGCTCCTGTTCGTGCCGGAAGCGAGCGGCGGCACCAAGCGCGTCCTGACGGTTGCGCTGCTCAAGCGGCTCTGGCGGCGCGCATGGTTTAGGTGACTTTACGAAAGAAGAGCCAGACCGTGCCGAGCGTGAGGCCGAGCTTCTTCACCCGTGCGCGGTTGATCACGACGCCATTGTGCTGCAGGAACATCCAGTCGTCGAAGCGCACCTTGAGCGTGCGCCCGCGATAGGAAAACTTATAGCTATAGCGCCAGTGAAAGGCCTGGCCGTTGACCGCGCCGCGCGCCTCGCCGATCACGCCCTTGGCGGTGCCGACATAGCCGCGCTCGCCCTCGCGCCGGATTTCCCAGTGGCGCCGCTCGGCCTCGCCATCGGTATAGCGGAAGTCCTCATCGAGGGTCAGCGTCGCGCCGTCGAACGTTCCCTCGATCGTCGCGGCGAACTGACGGCGGACGCGCCCGAAGCGATCCTCCATCAGGCCGTCGGCCACGACCCGGCCCGCGAAGAACTGCTCGAGCCGGAACTCTGGCGTCGTGCCGGTGAAATCTGCGAGCGTCTGGCGGCTCATGAAACGGACCCGCGTCGGCGTAGCCGGATCTGCACGACATCGATCCGCTCGGTCTCGAAACCCGCCTCGCAATAGGCGAGGTAGTAGCGCCAGAGTCGGCGAAAGCGTTCGCCATAGCCAAGACGATCGAGCGCGACGGCCGCCGCCTCGAAGCGCGCGCGCCAATGGCGCAGCGTCTCGGCATAGTCGGCACCGTGGAAGCTCAATTGATCGATCGTAAAGCCCCGCGCCGCCGCGAGCGCCTCGATGATCGGAACGGTCGGCAACATGCCGCCCGGAAAAATGTGGCGTTGAATGAAATCGGGCTGGCGGCGATAGGCGGCGTAGTGGGACTCCGCGATCACAATCGCCTGGAGCACGACGCAGCCATCGGCTGAGAGCAGCTCATCGAGCCGGCGGAAATAGAGCGGCCAATAGGCCTCGCCCACCGCCTCCAGCATCTCGATCGAGACGATACGGTCATAGCGCCCCGTGACATCGCGATAGTCGATCAGGCGCACATCGACGCGCCCAACGAGGCCGGCGTCGGCGATGCGCGTGCGCCCGAACTCATATTGCGCGCGAGAGACGGTGATCGCGTCGACGTGGCAGCCGAATTCACGCGCGAGGTGCCCGGCCAAGCCGCCCCAGCCGCAGCCGATCTCAAGCACGCGATCATGGGCTGAAGGTTCCAACAGGGTCGCGACGCG
>Ga0194132_10008962_pt1 | contig 14065 bp, 14 predicted proteins | sample TA2KigOf80mmetaG_FD_148612 | JGI IMG/M metagenome (GOLD analysis project Ga0194132, IMG submission 148612) | Freshwater microbial communities from Lake Tanganyika, Tanzania - TA2015054 Kigoma Offshore 80m | ecosystem: Environmental > Aquatic > Freshwater > Lake | place: Tanzania: Lake... | reverse complement strand
GAGGCAGCTCGACATCACCCGCCTGGGGGACCTGCACCAGGGCGAAAGCGGCCACCGGCCCGGCGGCAGGGAGGGCTGAGATGTCCGACGCCTTCTGGATCATCCTGACCGGGGCCCTGGCCGCTTCCTCCTGCGGCCTGCTGGGCACCTTCCTGGTGCTGCGGCGCATGTCCCTGCTGGGCGACGCGCTCAGCCACGCGGTGCTGCCGGGTATCGCCCTGGCCTTCTTCCTCTCGGGCAGTCGGGCGGTGCTGCCCATGTTCCTGGGCGCCGCCCTGGCCGGCCTGTGCACCACCCTGCTGGTCGAAGCCTTCCACCGCCGTTGGCGGGTGCAGGAGGACGCCTCCATCGGCATCGTCTTCACCGCCTTCTTCGCCCTGGGGGTGGTGCTGATCTCGGCCTACGCCGGACAGGTGGATCTGGACCAGGAGTGCGTGCTCTACGGCGAGATCGCCTACACCCCCTGGGACCTGCTGCTGTGGAAGGGGGTTTCGCTGGGCCCCCGGCCGGTGTGGATTCTGGGCGGGATGCTGCTGGCAAACCTCCTGCTGGTGGGCCTGTGCTACAAAGAGCTGGTGATCTCCTCCTTCGACCCGGCCATGGCCGTCGCTGTGGGCATCAACGCCGCCGCCATCCATTACCTGCTGATGGGCGCCGTGTCGCTGACCACCGTCGCCGCCTTCGAGTCGGTGGGCGCCATCCTGGTGGTGGCCCTGATGATCGTGCCCGGGGCGGCGGCCTACCTGTGGAGCGACCGCCTGCCGGTGATCCTGGGCCTGGCGGTGGGTTTCGGGGTGGCGGCCGCCGCCGGCGGTTACGCCCTGGCCAGCCGGTGGGACAGCTCCATCGCCGGAGCGATGGTGGTGGTCCTGGGGGGCATCTTCGGGGTGTCGCTGCTGCTGGCGCCAAACCAGGGCCTGCTGGCGCGGCTGGTCCAGCGCGCACGCCTGTCGTTGCGCATGGCCCAAGACCACATGCTCCTGGGCCTGGTCCGCCGCGCCGAAGCCCGCAGCGAAACGCGCTGGAGCCAGCTCCAGGTGCACCAGGCCGGCGAGGTGCCCACCTGGCTGCGCGGCCTGGCGTTTGGGCAACTGCGCCGCCAGGGCCTGGTGGCAGGCGGGGCCGAGGGGTACCAACTCACCCAGGCCGGCAAGGGCGAAGCGCTGCGCCTCTTGCGCGGGCACCGGCTGTGGGAGACCTATCTCAACCGCCTGGGGCTGCCCGAGGATCACGTGCATGCCGGGGCCGACACCGTGGAGCATTTCCTCGACGACCAACTGCGCCAGGAACTCAGCGCCCAGGTCGCCGGCGCCCAGGTAGATCCCCAGGGAAAACGCATCCCCGACCCCGGGCCGCCGCCGGCGCCGGGCTGAGGGGGGCGACCGTTTCGCCGTCCGACCGGCCGGGTGGGGGCAGGGCCGGTCATGGGGAGGGGAAGCCGATGGTGTCCAGCGGGAAAGAGCCGCGCGGGCCAGTCGGTGCCGAGGGCTGGCGCCGGGTCAACGAACACGCCAGCCTGGCCGAGGTGCACCGGAGTGTGGCGGTTCCCAGCGGCCTGGGATTCGGGAGGAAGATGCTGGCCTTTGCCGGGCCCGGCTACCTGGTGGCGGTGGGATACATGGACCCGGGCAACTGGGCCACCGATCTGGCCGGGGGCTCGGCCTTCGGCTACAGCCTCCTCTCGGTCATCCTCCTGTCCAACCTGATGGCCATCCTGCTGCAGTCGCTGGGTGCCAAGCTGGGCATCGTCGCCGGCCGCGATCTGGCCCAGGCCTGCCGCGACCACTACTCAGCCCCGGTTTCCTTCGTATTGTGGGTCCTCTGCGAGATCGCCATCTGCGCCTGCGACCTGGCCGAGGTGATCGGCTCGGCCGTAGCCCTCAACCTGCTCTTTGGCCTGCCGCTGGTCTGGGGGGTGTGCCTGACGGCCCTCGACGTGCTGGTGGTGCTCTATCTGCAGAACAGAGGTTTCCGCTACATCGAGGCCCTGGTCATCGCGCTGATCGGGCTGATCGGCGGCTGTTTCGGCCTGGAGATCCTCTTCTCACGGCCGGAGGTGAGCGCGGTGCTGGCCGGGTTCGTGCCCCGGCTCGAGGTGGTGCGGAACCCCGAGATGCTCTACGTGGCCATCGGCATCCTCGGCGCCACGGTCATGCCGCACAACCTCTACCTGCACTCCTCCATCGTCCAGACCCGCGCCTTTGCCCGCACTGCGGCGGGCCGGCGGGAGGCGATCAAGTTCGCCACCATCGACTCGACGGTGGCGCTGATGTTCGCCCTCTTCATCAACGCCGCCATCCTCATCGTCGCCGCCGCCACCTTCCACGTCAGCGGGCATTACGCGGTGGCCGAGATCACCGACGCCCACCAGCTGCTTTCGCCCATGTTGGGGGTGCCGGTGGCCAGCGCCCTCTTTGCCCTGGCGCTGCTGGCCTCGGGCCAGAACTCGACCCTCACCGGCACCCTGGCCGGGCAGATCGTCATGGAAGGGTTCCTCGATATCCGCATCACCCCCTGGCTGCGGCGCTCGATCACCCGCGGCATCGCCATCGTGCCGGCGGTGATCGTCACCACCCTGTACGGGGAAAGCGGCATCGCCCGGCTCTTGGTCCTCAGCCAGGTGGTGCTGAGCCTGCAGCTCTCCTTTGCGGTCATCCCGCTGATCCTCTTCACCAGCGACCGGCGCAAGATGGGCGAGTTCGTCAACCCGGCCTGGATCAAGGTGCTGGCCTGGACCGCGGCGGGCATCATCGTCGCCCTGAACCTGAAATACCTGGCCGGTTTCACCGGCCTGACCGAACTGCTGGCCCATCTGGCGGGCTGAAAGGAAGGGCGGATGTACCACAAGATCCTGGTGCCCCTGGAGAACACCTCGGCCGACCAGACCATCCTCGACCACATCCGGCCCCTGGCCCGGCTGACGGGCGCCGCCCTGTTGCTGGTGCACGTGGCCGACGGCTGGGTGGCCCGCCACTACGACAGCCTCAACCTGCACGAGAGCGAGGAGATCAGCCAGGATCGCAGGTATCTGGCCCGCCGGGAGGAGGAGTTACAGGCCGAAGGTTTTGTGGTGGAGCACTTCCTGGCGATGGGGGAGCCGGCCGACGAGATCGTGCGCCTGGCCCAGGAGCATCGGGTGGACCTGATCGCCATGTCCACCCACGGCCACCGTTTCCTCAGCGATCTGATCTACGGCAGCACTGCCAGCAAGGTCCGCCACTTGGTCGAGGTGCCGGTGCTGCTGCTCAAGGTGCCGGCGGCCTGAGGAGGGGGGTCATCCCCCCGCCGCTTGGGACCCCGCCTTGTCGATCACTTCCTTGACCCAGGTGTGGGCCGCCACGGTGGCGGGCAGGCCCAGGGTGCCGGCGGCCAGGGCGACCACCTGCTCCAGTTCGGCCGGAGAGATCCCCAGGCCCAGGGCCTTGCGTACTCCCGAGTGCACCGCCCCTTCGCGCAGGGCGCCGATGGCGATGCCCAGCTTGATCAGGCGGCAGGTGCGCTCGTCCAGGGGGCCGGCGGCACCGGCCTCGTTGATCAGGTCCCAGGCGGCGCCGAGTTGGGGGAAACGGGTGACGAAATCGCGGTACGCGCGGGGGGGCTGGCTGGGGGGCTTCATGGGTTCTCCTTTCGGTGCGGCAAAACTACGGTGACCCATAGCTCCTGGCAACGGCGCTCCATTGCGGCCCCTGTGGCAGCGTCCTATTTTTGGTGCGCGTCCGAATCAGGGCAGCGCCAAAAACCAGTCAGGAGATCGCCGATGTCCCCAGTCATGCTGACCCCGCAACAGCTTGAGTTCTTCCGCACCTTCGGATACCTGGGATTCCCCGGCCTGCTGGCCGACCGGGTGGGCCAGATCATCGAGGAATTCGAAGCGGTCTGGGCCGGCCGGGGCGGCGGCCACGACGGCAAGCCCCACGACGGCAAGGCCCGCTCCTGCATCGTGCCCTTCATCGACCAGCGCGAGTACCTCTGCTCGCTCCTCGACGATCCACGTATCGCCGGGATCGCCATCAGCCTGCTGGGCGCCGACTTCAACTATATGGGCAGCGACGGCAACTACTACGCCGGCGACACCCAGTGGCATTCGGACGGCTGGCACCCCCAGATCCGCCACCTCAAGATCGCCTTCTACCTCGACCCCCTCACCCGCGACACCGGGGCCCTGCGGGTCATCCCCGGCAGCCACCTACTGGGCGACCGCTACGCCGAGGGCCTGCAGCGGGATATCCGCAAGAGCGAGGAGCTGTGGGGCATACACGGGCGCGAGATTCCAGCGGTGGCCCTGGAGATCAAACCCGGTGACATCGTCTGCTTCAACCACAACACCAAACACGCCGCCTTTGGCGGCAGCCCGCGCCGGCGCATGTTTACCATCAACCTGGCCCAGCGCTACCCCGAGGAAAAGCTGCAGGACCTGCGCGACTACCTCAAGGGTTTTGCCCGCTTCTGGGTGGAGCGCCCGTACAGCGAGGTGATGATCAACACCGCCGGCCCCGAACGGCAGCGCCACCTCGAGCAGGTGATGGCCAACGACAGCCACATCGCCGAACTCTCGCGACAGGCCCGGCAGACCATGCCCGAACCCTCGCGCGGCTGAAGAACAGTAATTACAGGGAGGAACTGCGCCATGAGCGACGCGGCACGGCAGGAGCAACTCCTCACCCAGGGCTTCTGCCATTTTCCCAAGATCCTCGACCAGGAGATCCTGGGCGACTTGATCCGGGTCACCGACCGGCTGCTCGACGCCGAGCCGGCCGAGCGCCACGATAAATTCCGCTACCAGGGCAGCAATATCGGCGTGGCGTACCAGGACCCGGTTTTTGCCCGGCTCTTCACCTGGCCCAACACCCTCGAAGCCCTGGCTTCGCTGGGGTACCCCGATCCCAAATGGTGGAGTGGTTTCCTGCTGAGCAAACCGCCCCACGGACCGCCCCTGTACTGGCACCAGGACTGGTGGGCCTGGGACCATCCCCGTAGCGCGGACCCGCACCTCTTGCAGGCTTTCCTGATGTACTACCTCACCGATACCACCCGCGAGAACGGCTGCCTGCGGCTCATCCCCGGCACCCACGCCCGGCGGGTGGACCTGCACGAGAAGCTGCCGCCGGCCCACAGCGAGGAAACCTACGAGGCCCCCCTCGATGCGCCGATGTTCTCGCTCCACCCCCAGGAGATCGACGTGCCGGTGAAGGCCGGCGACCTGGTGGTGGGGGACGCGCGGCTCCTGCACGCTGCCCACGCCAACCAGACCGGCCAGCGGCGCTCGCTTCTGACCCTGTGGTACTTCCCCGGTTTCGAGGACCTCCCTGAGCCCATCCGTGCCTTTGTCGGCCGCAAAAAGCCCCTCGAATCCCCTGACTGGTGGGAGGGGGAGGCCGGCAAGCTCATGGAGCCTCTGGTCCCCCGCTACGCCGGCAGCGCCGAGCCGGCCCAGTGGAACCGCGTGCCCGGCGAACACCTCAAGTACTGAGCCGGCGCAAGGCGCACCCACCTGGGTGATTCTGGGGACAGCCTTGTCCCCAGGGCGTTACACTTTCCGGAGTCTCAGGGGGAGGCGGAAATACGCCTCCTCTCTCTGCGCCGGCCCCTCGCCCTTCTGGCACGGAGTTTGATTTGCCTGGTATTCCCCCTTGGGCAGGAGCGCCGCCGTGGACCGCCCATACCGCCAGATCAGACTGCCGCCCATCAAACCCCCGCCGCCCTTCAGGGTGCTGGTGCGGTCTGGAGCGCCGGACCATTGGCGGGTGTACCTGCGCGATGGCCCCTCGGAGGTCAGCAGCCTGCACCAGGCCCTGCCCCAATGCCAATGGCTGGAGGCAGGGCAGTGCTGGCGGGTGCCGGCGGGTATGGAGACCCTGCAGGCCCTGGTGAAAACCTTTGGCGCCGCCCTGGTCAAGGTGGATGCCTCGCTGGTGGCCATCAAGCTGCTCTACCGGCGCAATGACCTGGTCGAGCGCTTCGGCAAGGAACTACAACTGCGCCGCTACAGCCCCAGGACCTGCAAGTTGTACCAAGGGGCAGTGCGCCGCTTCCTGGCCTCGTTCAAGAAGGATTACTCCCAACTGAGCGCCGAGGAGGTCCGCGGCTATCTGCTGCGGCTGGTCGAGCGCAAGGGGATCTCCGCGTCTTTTCAGAATCAGGTGATCAGCTCCATCAAGCGGCTCTTCGAGTGGGTGATAAAAAAGCCCGAACTCCTCGGCGAGCTGCCGCGCCCGCGGCGGGGGCGGAAGTTGCCGGCGGTGATGAGTCGCCAGACCACCGAAAAAGCCCTCAACGGGGTGGGCAACCTCAAACACCAGGCCATCCTGGTACTGATGTACTCGGCCGGCCTGCGGGTGGGAGAGGTGGTCCGCCTTCAACTCGACGACCTCGACGAGGTCCGCGGCCTGATCCGGGTGCGGGACGGCAAGGGGAACAAGGACCGCTACACCCTGTACTCCGGCCTGGCCCGGCAACTGGTGCAGGCATACCGCGATGCGTACCAGCCCCAGAAATGGCTCTTCCCCGGAGCGCTGCCGACCCGCCACCTGACCGAGCGTTCTGTGCAGCAACTGGTGGCCCAACTCCGCCAGCGCATCGGCTTGAGCCCGCATGTGACCAGCCACACCCTCCGCCATTCCTTTGCCACCCACCTCCTGGAGAACGGCACGGACCTGCGCTATATACAAGAACTGCTCGGCCACGCCAGCCCAAAAACCACCCAGATCTATACCCACGTAAGCCAGCGGGACCTGGGCCGGATTCAGAGCCCGGTGGAGGGGCTGGAGGTGCGCCAAAAGGGCCAGCGCTGAAGGAGCGTTGGAAAAAGTGGCCGGCATAAGGTGAATTCCCCGAAGGGTGGGTCCTAGCAATCTTTCCTGGGGCGCGTCTAGATCATGATATTTCTGTTGTGCAGGGCTAGGTTGTGAAGTATAATCCGGTTGATGCATCCGAAAAGGCCCTGCCGCGGACTTACTCTCTATCGGGATTCGCATATCACACCTGGTCAAAATGCTAAGCGAACAACTACGCGGCAACACAGATTAGCTGGGCGGCCCAATCGAATGCGCAAAACCACCCAGTAAGGTTTCCTTATAGAATTCCCACTTTTGAAACACGTTATATGAAAGGTCGCCAAAGATAGGAGAGCGGCCATCCCTGGCCGCTCTTAGAAGACAATGCTAGGTGGTTAAATACATTGTTTTGTGATTCATCACGGAAGGCTGCCATGAGTGAGTCGGGGAGGAGGTCAACGGACGTGGACAAGTACATCGCGTCAAAATCTCCGGAGACACAGCGTGCGCTGCAAGAACTGCGCTCAAGTATCTGGAAGGCTGCACCCGAGGCTTCCGAACTCATGAACTACAACATCCCCGCGTTTGCATTGGTAGATGGCGGCAAGCGCGACAAGCAGATCATGATAGCCGGATATTCCAAGCACGTGGGCTTCTATCCTGGTTCGGGCGTGATCGAGGCGTTCGCCAATCAGCTCGCGGCGTACAAGGTCGCCAAGGGATCTATCCAGTTCCCATTGAACAAGGCACTCCCCAAGGCGCTAGTCGAAAAGATGGTGAAGTACAGGCTGTCTCAACTGAAACCGTGAGAACGAAACACATAACAACCGGTTGCAGCGGACGTTCCGCTGCGCGGCCCACCGCTGAACCGGAGCGGTCGGGAGGTGTCTGTCAAATAGTGCAGAAGCAGTCAAATTTTCCATTGGTGGTCGTCCCCGAAAAGATGAAACTGTGATTTCATAGTAGGTAGCCTGGGGCAGCAAGCCCTATTATGGTACACGAGAGCCCATTTCCTATACACTACCAGCCCGGAGGGTTCCCATGTCCGTAGCTCTACAACCTGGAGTTTTGTTGGTCGCCTCACGGAAGTTGGCTGAAAATCCCCACTTCACTCAGCGTGTTGTGCTAGTCCTTCGCCACACTGCTGACATGGGCACAGCAGGGGTGGTGATCAATCAGCCACTCGACCAAGAGCACATGCCTGAACATCAGCAGAATCTGCCCAAAGGCTTGGAGCACTTGCAGACTCCAATTAATAGGTTGGTTTTTGTCGGAGGACCGATGCAACCGGAGGCACGGGTCGTTATGCATCGGATTGAGCATCTGGGAGGAGGGCAGCCGCTCATTACAGGTATTTATCCTGCCAGAGATTTGGAAGCGCTGCGTCTCCATGTCACTACATTGGATTCGGAACGGTCAGTGCTGCGCTTCTATCTAGGTTTTTCCAACTGGAGCTCAGGCCAGCTTGAAAGAGAGATTGCTGATGGATACTGGGTCCTGTCGACTGGCTCGGCTGACTTGGTATTCACCAACAGTCCAGATCAGATCTGGCAGCAACTCATTTCCTCTTCAGAGGAAATGTAGAGGTGCCAGTACCAGGGTGATGCATGAATTGATCGCGTGCTGGTGGAATATCAGGAGTATCGTATTCACCGCGTGGACAGGGCTACACCGTCGATGAGATCACCCTGCCCTCAAGAGGTGCGGTCCTGCTTGAAAGCAAGGCGCTTGCCATCCAGGCAAGCGCCTTGAGGCGACCCTTCATATAACACCGCGTTGCCGGCTACGGTCGCTACGCTCCCTCCGCCCAACCCTTGGCCCGTCATGCCATTTGCTTGCGCAAATGTCCTGCCGGCCCTGCGGGTTCGGCAACGCGAAACGTTATGTGAAAGGCAGTCAAAGATAAGAGAGCGGCCATCCCTGGCCGCTCTATCGAAACAGTGTGAGTCCGGAGGCGTAATATGGAGCTGTCACTATTGGTTCTGGAGTACCTGAAGGTCTTGCTTACCGCTCCCGTCATAGCCGGCATTGTAGCTCTTTTCATCCTCCGAACTTTTAGCAAGGATGTTTCCGGGCTGTTTGCCAGGATCGCCCATATCAGGCTCCCAGGAGGCAGCGAGGTTTTTGCCTCCCAGCAGGAAAAGAGTCAAGGGGAGATAGCTCCAAAAAGCCCACCGTCAGAGTTGGAGAGCAGTCAACAGGTGCAACTGCCTCAGTCGATTACTCTCACCAGTGACCAAGCTCAACAGGTCGTGCAGCTACTACAATCCGAGAGAGTAAATGCTCTTATTTGGGAGTACCGCTACCTAAATGGCTTTTTGGCACGTTCCACACAGACTGTCCTAGATTGGCTTGCTGGGATGCAGCAAGGCATTTCTCTGAACCTTTTAGATTCCCAACTCCAGCCATTCATTGTTGATGCAAACGAAAGAAAGTCAATCATAGCTGCCCTTCAAAACCACCATCTGATCCAAATAAATGGGGAGTTGGTTCAAGTGACACCCAAAGGCCGGGAATATGTGAAATGGCGAGGCCCACTGCCGCCGGTACCAAAGGGGATGTAGCTGTTTCCATCATTCGGTCCAGACAATCGAAAAGTTGGGGGCAGGCCGTGTCTAAGCGGTGAGTTCAGAATTCATTGGGTTTGCCATCCAGGCAAACCCAATGAGACTGCCCATCACATAACACCGCGTTGCCGGCTCCAGTCGCTTCGCTCCTTCCGCCCAACCCTTGGTCCGTCACGCCGTTTGCGGGGCAAACGTCGCGCCAGGCCGTCGGGTTCGGCAACGCGAAACGTTAACTGAAATGCCCCAAAACCGCCTTCGGCGTGGAGGAAGGGATATGATTCCAAGCGTTTTCCGCTATCCTGTCCGTGTAGGAGGTTGTTCCTGAGCACCGGGTATCCCGCTGGCTCTCAGCTTGGCGGGTAGCTTCCGGCTTCCCCCAAGCGGAGTTGACGGGGGTCGTATTACGAAGTTGAAGGCGGTTTTTCCGTTTTCCTCTCCTGTGGCCTGGGTGGTTCCTCGCCCTGGTGGGTGGTCCTCGCGGTAGTCAGCCAACCTGCCTGTTTTCCTGCCCCGTGCTGGTTTCTCCCCTCGGGTTGACCGGGATCTGCCGGGTAGCCTCCTTCCCGCAGTTGCGACCTGCTTTTCAGGATCATCCGTTCCCTCAGTGTCCTTGGCAAGTGTGGTTGCCACGCCTTGGATCAGTGTGGGTGGGATCTGGCTTGCCGTGCGGAAAAGAGCATTTCGTGCGTTGCCACCCCCTGTAGCCCTCTGTGGGATAGGGCCTAGGGGGTTGAGGGTGCAGAAGCTTTGCTGGGGTAGGGAAGGGGGGAGGTGCGATGTTGCGGGCTTGCTGCCTGGATCCCGCGGTGGTGTGATCTTTCTCCCTCCCCCCAACCTCCCCATCGTGCTTCCCTCCCGGTTCATTGCTGGTGGGGGGTGGCAAGGGTGCCGGCTTCTTTCCTGGGGCGGTGCCCTGGAATCTGGTCATGGCCTTCGTTCCCGCCCGGCAACCCCCCTCAAAACCTTGCTTTCAGGCTCATTTCCTCGGGGCGTGGCAACCTGGGAGTGCCGGGGGGTGTGGTGCGGGAGGCTGGGAGAGCGGGGCACGGGGCAGGGGGGTGGGTGGAAGCGCGCAGGCCCCAGGATCGGGGTGGCGAAAAATCAGTTGCGTCGGGCTAGCTGGGGTGGTATGGTAAAGTGGTCTACCCGGTTTGTACCGGCACTTCAGTTAACACCGCGTTGCCGGCTACGCTCCTCACTTCGTTCGTCACTTCGCCCAACCCTCGCCCGGTCATGCCGTTTGCTTGCGCAAACGTCCTGCCCGTGCTTCGGGTTCGGCAACGCGAAACGTTAGCCGAAAGCGCAAAAAACAAGGCAGCCTATGATCATTCAGTGTGTTCTGTTCGATCTCGACAACACCATCATAGACCGGCCTAAGTCGATCAGGAAATACGCCACGGTGTTTCGCGAGTCGTTTGCGGGGTTCCTCGCTGACATCGACAACGGACGGTTGTTCCAGTTGATCCACGAGGTCGACGGGGGGGGCTACAAGGGCAAGGAGCAGATGGTAGCTGAGATGCTCGCGGTAATTCCTTGGCAGGAAGCGCCTACTGCTGACCAACTGCTGGCACATTGGTATGAGCACTATCCTCTATGCCCCGAACCTATGGATGGCCTTTTTGAGGTGCTTGGGGCACTCGAACAGTTGGCCATGCCCATGGGAATGATCACCAATGGCAAGACCGCCACACAGAACCAGAAGATTGATGTCTTGGGCATTCGGAGGTACATGCGATGCGTCACGGTATCCCAGACCGTGGGGGTGAGTAAACCGGATCGCCGCATCTTTGATCTGACATTGGGGGAGATGGGAACTGATGCCTCAGGATCGTGGTATGTGGGAGACCATCCCAGCAATGACATTCTCGGATCTTCTGCGGCTGGTTTGACCGCCGTCTGGCTTCGCGGTAGTCATGATTGGCCAGCGGGTGTTGAGGAACCGAGATACCAGATCGACAGCCTTTGGCAATTGCTTGGGTTGATAGAAGGTCAGTAGGCGATGATTTCGGGTTCCGAAGGCTACTTGATCGAGATAGCTCCGGAGACGCCCTTTTGGGATTGATTCCAGCCAGAATGAGACCCATCGCCAAGTAGGGTCGTGCCTGACTTTGGGAACCAGAGCGTCGGAACGGTGGGTTGGGAGATTACGGGTGCAGTTGCGGTATCGGTGGAATGCGCCTTCGGCTAACACCGGTTTGCCGGCTCCGTTCCTCGCTGCGCTCGTCACTTCGCCCAACCCTTGGTCCGTCACGCCGTTTGCCAGGTGCGGCAAACGCCGCGCCAGCCCTTCGGGTTCGGCAACCCGAAACGTTATGCGACATAGGAAAAAACAAGGTTGCCATTGTTGCAGTATGCCTCCAAAATAGAAGGAGGTATATCCCGTTGTTTCCGGCTCAACCACGAGTTGTGCCAACGATAGGACAGTGGCGATCCATGAGAGATGACGCGAAGGAAGTCCCGAGGTCGGTGATACGGAAGCTCAAACGACCGGACAAAATGGCACGGTGGCCAGCATATGTGGTAAACGAGGATCGTTATGGGGTTTGGCTTTTCAGCCCCAAGGGAACAATATTCCGGGGGCAATCCGGGGAAACCATCGGGGAGTGTGAGGTCGGCCAGGGCTCTTTGCCAGAGGGGGTACCTGTGATTCATTTGATGCCAAGGTCGCTCTGGTGGGTGGCAAGCTGGTGTCGGGAGCACGACATCCAGATCAGCGTAGACATCAGCACTCCACCAGTTTTTGAGGAAACAGAATGGATTTACACCGACCTGGAGCTTGACCCATTGGGGTGGGCCGATGGCCGAGTCACAGTAGACGACGAGGACGAATTTGTTGCTGCTTGCGTGGCAGATTTGATCTCTGCCGAAGAAGCGAAGGTTGCTCGGTCTACCACCGAAGAGGTAGTGAAATCCATGCGGGAGGGCACAGAGCCCTTTGGACGGCTGGGGTGGGAGCGGCTTGATGAAGCACTCTCCTTTTCTCTTCCACCCATCAAGACGCTTCATCATGTACCAGCGTGGCAGTATCGCCCACGCCAGTAGCTCTGTATGGCGCGACGAGGCACAGACTTGATTGAACGTGTGGCTTTACCCGAACCGCTACAAGGTGTTTTCTTTGATTTTCTGTGGGACACGCAGAAAGTATGGTTGCTGCCGACGGAATCGGCGATCACTGCATTCGACCAATTGGCTTGGCTCCTCGAACTGCCTGTCTGGACAACCGCTCCTGGAGAGGCACGTTTTGATCTGGCTCCGCTTACTGTATTGGAACAACCTGAATGCTTTCCGGTCCGATGGCGACGAATCACATCAGTGGATTTGACGTATCCACTGGAGCTATTTCGCAATGATCAAGGACGATGGGTGATTCTGGATGGCTATCACCGGCTTGCACGGCATCAAGTCGAAGGATCGCGCGATATCCCTGTTAGGCTGCATCCGGACCACTATAAGTCACGAATTCTGCGCGGAGGTTAAGAAAGAATCCTACGTCGCATAACACCGGGTTGCCGGCTCCAGTCGCTTCGCTCCTTCCGCCCAACCCTTGGTCCGTCACGCCGTTTGCCAAAGGCGGCAAACGGCGCGCCAGCCCTTCGGGTTCGGCAACCCGAAACGTTAGCTGAAATTTGCCTTTGAATGAACGGTGACCCACAGAGGTTCAAGGTGATGGTGCCTTTTGCCCTTATCTTGGTGGTCTGGCTGAGCACCGAGCTTCATGCTCAAGGGGTAGGTGTCCCTACAGAGGAAAGCTTTTCTACGGTGATTTCGACCAAGAAGGTGACGGGGTCAACCACCTATCACGTCATGCAACTCACTGCTGGCATAGCCATAGAATACGCGATTGTACTTCCACCAGCGTTTGATCCACAGCGTATTTATCCTGTTTTGGTAGCCCTGCCGCCTGGGCAACAAACAATTGATTTGGTGACTGATAGCCTCAATGAGTATTGGGTAGAGGGGGCAATGCAACATGGGTGGGTTGTAATCAGCCCAGCGGCACCGGGCAATCGCTTTTACTTCAAGGAAGGAGAGAAGTTTATCTCTGAGTTCCTTGACAGTGTTGCCGTGCGTTTTCATCCTGAGGGGGGCAAACTTCACCTCGCTGGAGTTAGCAACGGAGGGTTGAGTGCCTTCCATATTGCTGTTCGCCATCCAGATAAATTCAGATCAGTTCTGACAGCACCGGGATCTGCAGGGGATGACCTGAAGAAGCTGAAGCGGTTGAAATCCATCCCCGTTGCGATGTTTGTGGGTGAGAAGGACGGTTGGCGACCAGAAGTGGAACTCACTCAGGTAGAGCTTTCACGACTCGGGGGACAGGTGCAAGTAACTATTCTACCCAATGAGGGCCATATTCTCAGTAGTCTGTATGGTGGAAAGCGGATGTTTGAATTTCTTGAGTTGGCAAGATGATAACGAGATCCTGGTTGTAGTTTTCGTGAGGGCAAACTTCAGCTAACACCGCGTTGCCGGCTCCGTTCCTCGCTTCGCTCGTCACTTCGCCCAACCCTTGGTCCGTCACGCCGTTTGCCAGAAGCGGCAAACACCGCGCCGGCCCTTCGGGTTCGGCAACGCGCATCGTTAACTGAAAGGCAGTCAAAGATAAGAGCGCGGCCATCCGTGGCCGCGCTCAGTCGGGGAAAGTTGGGGACCTGGAGATAAAGCGATGGGTACACGAGTGAGAGGTTTTGTAGGTCGGTGATCCTACCCAATCCTGTGGGGGGG
>Ga0194132_10008955_pt1 | contig 14080 bp, 12 predicted proteins | sample TA2KigOf80mmetaG_FD_148612 | JGI IMG/M metagenome (GOLD analysis project Ga0194132, IMG submission 148612) | Freshwater microbial communities from Lake Tanganyika, Tanzania - TA2015054 Kigoma Offshore 80m | ecosystem: Environmental > Aquatic > Freshwater > Lake | place: Tanzania: Lake... | reverse complement strand
ACGTTTTCAAGGCCCTTGGTGTAGGCGTAGGTGTGATAACGCTGCGCGCCGGCGAACTTGCCGAGGCCGATGGCCATCATCTTGAAGAGGCCGCTTTCGATCTTGCCCGCGAAGTCGGTGTGCCACTTGACGCGGCCGATGAGCAAAACGCCGTCGGCGTTGTAGGCTTCCTTGTCGAGGAAGGCTTCGATGCCATTGGCGTCCTTGCCGAGCGAGACGACTTCGAGCTGGCTGATGACGGGGCAGCCCATGGTGGCTTCGTGAATGCCGTAGTGCGCGAGTACGTCGGCCTGGCCTTCGGCGGTGGCTGCGCCGTGCGATCCCATGGCGGGGAAGATGAAGGGCTGACAGCCGGCGGACTTCCAGAAATCGACGGCGGCCTTGGCGATGGTGGCGATGTTGGTGATGCCGCGGCTGCCGACGCCGATGGCGACTCGGCCGCCGGGTTTGATGCGCGAGGCGAAGGGCGAGGCTTTCAGTTCGGCCTGGACGGAAGCGGCGACGTCCTTGAGGCGGCGGTCTGGGAAGTTCTGTTTGACGCGGATGATGCGGGGCAGTTGCATTATAGGGAAGTATATCGCGCTACCACTCCTTAGGAGTAAGCGAGGTGACGGGCGTGAGGTTGAGCATAGCGCGCCATTCATCGAGCGGGCGGTCCCAATGATCTTCCCAGCGCTGCGCGAGCAGCAGTTTCGACTTGATGCCCATCTGATATCCGGCGGAAACGGCGGCGAGGACTTTGCCGAGATTTTCCGGTTCGTGGAGGAGGAAACGCATCACACCGCCGCAGGAGACGACCGCGGCCATGGGGCGGCGCGTTTGCGCGACCTCGACGGCTTTGACGCCGAGTTCGCCGACGGGGTCGGTATCGAAGCCGGTGATGACGTGCCAGATGTCGTGCGTTTGACGGAGGCGCATGAGGACGTAGTCGATGTCGGTTCTCACCTCGCGCTTTCGGAAGTAATCGGGATCGAAGCCTTTGTCGGTGAGGTTGCGCGCGAAGGCGTAGCCGAGTGTGTCGGCGGGGAGTTTGAGCAGGGCGTCGAGATCGTGCTCTTCGGTGCGGAGGTAGCGGTCTTCGATCATGGTGGCCATGTCGGGATCTTTGCGGACGTGTAGCATGGCGAGGCGAGTGGCTTCGATGTCGCTCAGGCCGTCTTCGATGTCGAAGACCGACTCGGTGGACTCCGGATTGCGGAGCATGGAGGCGATGCCTTTGAGGGTGTCGAGGTAGTGGATCTGGTTGCGGTGAGAGTGGCTGAGGGAGAACATGGTGATTGAGTTATTGTGGCAGTTAATTATCACTGAATCATCCAATCCAGATCCACCTGATCGATGACCTTGTGCACTCCGGAGAGAATCTGAGCGACGCGACGTTTCGACAACTTTCCGATTCGCTTCGCAAGTTGAAGACGATCCACTGTATACAACTGAGAAACGTTAACGACGCTCAGCTTGGCGAGTCCACCCTCTTTGCGCTCGAGGGGTACATTCCCTCGGATCGAACCCTGCTTCACATTTGAAGTGATCATGCAAATTACCACCGTCCGGATACCGCTCCGATTCAGTGCGTCGGATTGAATGACGACACATGGGTGGCGATGGCCCGGCGCCGATCCGACGGGTTCGCCAAGGTCGACCCAAAACACTTCACCTTGCCACGGCATTCTATTCTCGTTCGACGATGCGCCTATGAGTGGCTTTCATTTGGCGAACGACGGTCATGTCTTGCTCCTCGTTTCGGTAGAACTCGTCGTAGCTACGTGTGATCTCATCGGCCTCATGCCGCTTGAGGAGCGACTCGACGGCTTCGGAAACAAGGGCGCTCCGGCTTACCTTGCGCTGACGCGCCAAGGCGTCAAACTTGCGAAGCAGGGCGGATGGAATAGAGATAGCGGTCTTTGTGGTAGTCGCCATAGTCCTACCGATAGTAATACCACGATGTCCGCAGCTCAGTTCGGCTCGATCGAACCTTGCCACTCGCGTTCGAGCATGCGCGAGTATTCGCCCGAAGCGAAGAGATCGAACTCAAACGACGCGCAGCGGATCTGGCGGCCGGGCGCTTGGCTTTGGCAGCAGGCGTACATGTGATCGGCGTAGCGGTAGTAGTGTCGGATGAAGCCGTCGGCGAGAGTGAGGCGGGTCGGCGCGTCACCAAAGACCATGTTGAGGCCGAAGGAGCGAGAGAATATGGCGCGGTAGTCGGCCACGCCCCAGCGGCGGAGTTTTTCCTTGACGTTTTCGGGCGGGTCGTCGATCAGCAGTTGCGCGAAGCTCTGCTCGTTGATGTTCTCGTTCTGTAGGGCGGCATCGCGCTGCACGATGTCCATGCATTGCTCGACCCAGCGGACAAGATCCTTGCCGACATAGTAGAGCATGCGGATCTCGCAATAGCGGCCTTCAAGCAGTCGGCGATCGAGTTCGCTGATTGAGAATTCGTTGTTCGGCAACATCCCTTGCAGCATCATGCTGGCGCGGGAACTTTCCACCAGTTTGTTCGGGCCTGAAGCGTCCGAGAACGGGTGAAGAATGAGCGGCGGCAGTTTCCAGATCCGGTCCACCGGCGCGAAGGCAGTTGTGTTAGACAAAAGCGAGATCCCTCTCTCCAATAGTCTAATCGGCGGAAGCCGCCAAAATATATAGGAAAATAGTCACTTTCTGGCGGTTAACAGGACCTTGACTGTGACATTTTGGCCGCCCCGGATGACCACAACGGACACTTCGTCACCTGGCTTCTTTTGGCGGAGCAGAACGGTGAAGTCCATCAGGTTGGCGACCTTCTTGCCGTCGAACTCGATCATGATGTCACCGCCCTTTAGACCTGCCTTGGCGGCGGGGGATCCTTCGCGGACATCGGCGAAGCGAATGCCTGTGGGCGGCTCGGCGAAATCGGGAATCGAACCAAAGTCGGGACCGTAGCCGGAGCGGCCGCCACCCGAGCCGGGCGCGCCGCTGCCGTGGGCGGACTGGGGCGGGACGACACGAACGTACTGTGGGCGGGGTTCGTCGCCGGTGAGGCGGTGGATTGCGGTTGCGATGAAGCCAAGCAGCGATGCGGCCGACGGCGCGTTAATTTTCTCCCAGGTATCGCCAGGCTTGTGGTAGTCGCCGTGCAGACCGGAGAAAAAGAAGAGAACCGGGATCTGTTTGGTTGTGAACGAGGTGTGATCGGACGAGCCGTAGCCGGCGGTTTCCGACATGTCGAACTGCATTCCGGCGGGTTTGGGGATTTCGGCGAGAAGTTTGGCGAACGATTCGCCGGTGCCCGCGCCGCCGACGAAAACACGGCCGTCGCGCACGCGGCCGATCATATCCATGTTGACCATGGTCACCGCCTTGGCGTTGGGCAGCAGCGGGTTATTGGCGTAGAATGCCGAGCCGAGAAGGCCGAGTTCCTCGCCCGCGAAGGTCATAAACAAAATGCCGCGTTTCCGTTTCGGCTGGCCGGCGAACCACTTGGCGAGTTCGACGACGCCGGATGTTCCGCTGGCGTTGTCGTCGGCGCCCAGGTGCGGCTTGCCGACCATGTTTGGTGCCATCGAGAACTGTTCGCCGAGGCCGAGGTGATCGTAATGCGCGCCGACGATCACGTACTCGTCGGTCTCACCAGGCAAATATCCGACGACGTTGCGCACCGATTTGACGACCCGTTCGACATCGGCCTTGATCTCGACCTTGATGTCGGAAGGGAACGCGAAGGCGCGAGGTTTCAGGTCGCGGTCGATGTCGCGGTGGATGTCGCGCAGATTCTTGCCGGCCTTTTCGAACCACTTCTCGGCGACGTCGGCCTTAAGCATGACAAGCGGAATGCCGGCGTTGGCGGGGCCGGCGTTCCTGGCGAATTTTTCGAGATCGCCCGAGCCGGCGGACAAAACGTCAGTAAGAACGATGGCGGCTTTGGCGCCGTGCAACTTGGCGTTGGTCGCTTTGGAATCGAACTGCGAATGGCGGGTGTAGACGCGGCCGTTGAACGGACTCTTGTCGTCGGACTCCTGCGGTTCACGGCGGAAGAAGACGACAGTCTTGTCCTTTACGTCGATGCCCTCGAAGTCGTCGTAGTTGTACTCGGGCGCGGTGATCGAGTAGCCGACGAATACAAGTTCGCCCGACACCGAGCCACCCGCGCTGAAGTTCATCGGAATGAACTCCTTGTCGAAGACCTGAACCGATTTCTGGCCGCCGGCAGTGAACGTGAGCTTGTTGCCGCCGCCGAGGCGCGCTTGCGTGGTGACGGGAAATCGCTGGAAGTAGCTGCCGCTGACGGGTTGCAATCCGATCGTCTTGAACTGCTTGGCGATGTATTCGGCGGCCTCTTCCAACTGCTTGGAGCCGGTGCCGCGGCCTTTCAGTTTTTCCGACGCGAGGATCTTGATGTGGTTCAAATAGCTGTCGGGATTGATCGCGGGCGAGGGCGGCGGTTCGGCTGAGAACAGTGCGATCGGAACCGCGAGAAAAAGGGAGAGGCGCATGTTATTTCGGAAGGAGAGAGGGAAGGGAGATGTCGCAGCCGCAGTCTTCGCCGGCGTTCTTGGCGGTCTTTTGATATTCGACTTCGAAGTCGATGATTTGTTTCAGTTGCGGCCAGCTCACGTTGCCGGCGAGCTTGCGGCCGTTGACGAAAATGGTCGGCGTCGACGTGACTTCGACTGCGCGGCCGAGATTGAAACTACGGTTCACGTCGTCTTCGGTGGACTTGGAGTCGTAGCACTTCAGCACGTTGGGTGCGTTAATTTTCTTGTCGTTCAAGAAGCCTTCGAACTTGGCGCGAAAGTCTTCGAGCTTCAATTGATCCTGCTTGTCGAAGACCCAGTCGTGGAAGTCCCAGGACTTGGCTTGCTCTTCGCGAAAGACGCAGCGGCCGGCGATTGCGGCGGGTTTGGCCCAGTTGTGAATCTGTTCGAGCGGGAAATCCTTGAAGTACGCGCGGACCTCTTTTGAATAGGTTTGAATCAAATTGGCGCGAAGCATCTTGCCTTCTTCCTTGCAGTAGGGGCACTGGAAGTCGCTGAAGATCGTGACGACCACGGGCGCGCCGGATGTTCCGATGGCCGGGCCGAGTTCGGCTTTTAACTTGTCGATGGTTGCCTTGAATGGGTTCTCTTTGACATCGAACGACTGGCCTTGAATCACCTTCTCGCCGTTCTTGGAGACGAAGAAATTGGCGACCTGGCTTGCGCCGCCGAGCGATCCGGTCACGCTGACTTCGACGATGCCGTCGATGCCAGTGGGCTTTGGATCCGAGACGGCCACTGTAATCTGCGCGGGCCATACGAAGAGGTGGCGAACGTAGGACTCAAGCGTTGGTTTGTCGAGGAACGACTTTTGCTTTGCCGACGGCGTTTGCGCAAAAGCGGCCGTTAACACAAGCAAAGCGGACAAGATCTGACGCATCGTTCTTATTGTAGCTGGACTGAGAGGAATGGCCGGTCGCGAACACTATCTTACTCAACGAATGCCTAGCCGAGCGCGCGTTGTGATTCCTGGCGTGCCGTAGCGAGTACGCTATCGGTATGCGCATTTTGTTCGTTCTTGGGTTGACGCTCGCGGCGGCGCCGATCGACGATCTGCTTGTCGCGATTCGAAACGGGGACCTTCGCCGCGTCGCGCGCGAGCTGAATGGGAGCGGCTTGGCGAATTTCACCAACGCCAGCGGTATGACTCCACTGATGCAAGCGGTGCATACGGCCGATGCGCGGATGGTGTCGATTGTGTTAGGGGCTGGAGCGAATCCGAACGCGAAAGGCGTGGCCGGAATTACGCCGTTGCTTGCGGCGGTGTTCGACGAGGCGAAGACGCGTGCGCTAGTCAATGCGGGTGCGGATGTGAACATCGCGTCGGCGGATGGGCGTGCGCCACTGCATGCGGCGGCGATGCGCGAAGGCTCTTTGCCGATTGTGAAACTTTTGTTGGCGAAGGGCGCCGATCCGAATGCGGCACCGGCGCGCGCGGCGAATCGCGTGCCCTTGCGGAGCGCGGGAGACATCGACACGATTCGCGCGCTAATCGCCGCGGGCGGTATTCCGTCGAAGAGCGATCCGATCAGCTACTTTGGCGTTGGCGACTGTGCTCATTGTGTGCGCGAGTTGGTGGCGCGGGGCGCGGGCGCGACGGTGGGGTCGTTGGCGCGGTGGGCCAATATCGGCGATGTCGAAGTTGTGAAAGCGTTGGTGGAGAGAGGCGCGCCTGTTTCAGCGAATGCGGGGCGGGGCTACACGCCGTTGATGCGCGCGGCGATGTCGTACCGGCGCGACCCGGAAATCGTCCGTTACCTGCTGGCCAAGGGCGCGGACGTGAAAGCAAAGAACGAGAACGGATTCACGGCGCTGACTTGGGCGCGGCGGTTGGGCGATAGGCGGATCATCCAGTTGCTTGAAGACGCGAAGACGCCGGAGGGGGCGGCTGAAATTGTTTTGCCTCCGCCGGTTCTGAATAACACCGTGCGCGCGGCAATTGAGCGCGGCATTCCGCTGATGCAAAAGTCGGCGCCGTTGATTCCGCAGAAACGCGGGTGCACGTCGTGCCACAACAATCTGCAGGTGGCGCAGGTTTTGGCGCACGCGCGTAAGCGAGGATTTGGCGTGGACGAAGCGGCGGCTTCGCGCGAGATGGACGAACTGCGCAAGGCGCGGGCGAAGGCGATCAGGAGCTGACCGGCGCACTGATTCCCGAGATTGCGTCGTTTCAGTTGTTTGCGATGAAGGACTTGGGCGTAGCCGCTGGCGCCGATACCGATGCCGCCGTACAGTTGCTGGCATTCCGGCAATCGCCGAGCGGGCGATGGAAGGTCGACGATCACCGCCCGCCGCAAGAGTACACGTCGCTCACCTACACGGCGCTTTCGGCGAAGGCGCTGCGCGACTACGCGCCACCCGGGCGGGCCGCCGAGATGCGCGAGCGCGTGGCGCGGGCGCGAGCGTGGTTGAGCGCCGCACCGGCGGAAGATCTCGAAGAGAAAGCGATGCGCCTGCTCGGATTGCAGTGGACGGGCGCGCCGCGATCGGAGATCCTTAAGGCGTCGGCCATGCTCGTGAAGGACCAGCGTGCGTCGGGCGCTTGGACGCAGCTCTCGACGACCGAAGAGGACGCCTACGCAACGGGGCTTGCCTTGTATGCGCTGCATGAATGCGGCATGAAACCGTCCGATGCGATATATAAGAAAGGCGTGCAATTCCTGCTGAATACGCAGCGGCCCGATGGTTCTTGGTATGTACGGTCGCGCGTGTTTCCGTTGCAAGCCTACTTCGAGAGCGGATTCCCTTACGGCCACGATCAGTGGATCTCTGCGGCGGGTACGGCGTGGGCGTTGCAGGCGCTGCTCTTCACGATTCCGGAGTCGAAAAAATGAAACCTGCCATTCGCTTGCTTGCTTCGCTCAGTTTGATTGCGCAGAGCCGCGATCACGGGCGCGCGACGACGATATCGAAGAATGGAATTGTGGCCACGTCGCAGACGTTGGCGTCGCAAGCGGGCGCGGAAATCCTGGCGCGCGGTGGATCGGCGGTCGACGCCGCGATTGCGGCGAACGCGGTGCTCAGCGTGGTTGAACCTATGATGGATGGAATCGGCGGCGATCTGTTCGCGATGGTTTGGACGGCGAGCGATAAGAAGCTTTCGGGCTTGAACGCGAGCGGGTGGGCGGCGAAGGCGCAATCGATCGGCGCGATGAAGAAATTGGGCTTTAGGAGTATGCCGCAACGCGGAATACACACGGTCACGGTTCCGGGCGCGGCGGCGGGTTGGGCCGCCATGCATGCGCGGTACGGCAGGCTGCCTTGGAGAGATTTGTTCCGTGCGGCGATCTACTACGCGCGCGAGGGCTTTCCGGTGACCGAGCGCATTCAACAGTCATGGGGCGCGAGCGAGGCGACGCTGAAATCGTTGCGAGCGCTTGAAGCGGCGCCGGAGATTTTTCTGCCAGGCGGCAAGCCACCCGCGGTCGGACAGGTCTTCAAGAATCCGATGTTGGCGCGGGCCTTTACGTTGCTTGCGGCGCAAGGTCCGGACGTGGTTTACAGAGGCGAGATCGCGAAGGCGATATTGGCGACATCGAAAAAGCTCGGCGGAATGTTGGACGCGAGAGATCTGGCCGAGTGGACGCCCGAGTGGGTGACGCCGATTTCGTCGACTTACCGCGGATGGCGGCTTTACGAACTGCCGCCGAATGGTTCGGGTATCGGCGCGATCGAGATGTTGAACATGATAGAGACGCGGCCATTGGAAAAGAAAGACGCGGCTGCCTATCACTGGCAGATCGAGGCGATGAAACTGGCGTACGCCGATTTGTGGCAATATAGCTCGGACCCCCGGTTTGTCGATGTGCCAATGCGGTCGATGCTTTCGAAAGAGTATGCGGCGAAGAGGGCGAGCGCGATTGACATGGCCAAGGCCAAATGCGATGTCGCACCGGGTGTCGATTTGATCACCAGCGGCAATACAACGTATTTGGCGGTTGTGGACAAAGAGGGAAACATTGCGTCGTGGATTCAGAGCATTTCCGCCGGTTGGGGCTCGGCGGTGGCGGTGGACGGCATGGGCTTTCATCTGCAAAACCGCGGCTCGTATTTCAAGCTCGACGCCAAGCATGCCAACGCGCTTGCGCCGCGGAAGAGGCCGCAGCATACGATCATTCCGGCGTTTCTGGAGAAGGGCGATTTGCACGTTGGCTTTGGCATCATGGGCGGTCCGACGCAGCCCTATTCGCACGCGCAGTTCGTTTCGAACATCGCGGACTTCGGCATGAATATTCAGGCCGCGATGGACGCGCCGCGATTCGCGCCCACGGGATCGACATGCACGATCGCGATTGAGTCGCGCGTACCCGCGGCGGTGCGCGGGGCGCTGACGAAACTGGGTCACAAGTTGAACGATCGCGGCGCGTTTGCAACCAGCGGTGTCGGCGTGGGACAGGCGGTGATGCGGGATCAAGCAGTTGGCGTGAATTACGGCGCATCCGACGCGCGCGGCGACGGCGCTGCGATACCCGAATCGCCGCGGTATGATTGACGGGTCATGGGGAATCAATTCTGGGCACAGTTTTTGCGCTACTGCGCGGAGCGGTCGAATCGCGGATCCATTCGTTTGATCGATGGCATTGAAGCCGCGTGGGTCAACTCGGCTCTGATCATCAACAACGCGACCTATCTCCGGACGCCCGCCGAGTCCGACGAAGAACTGCGCGCGCGTTTGAGCGCGGCCTGCGCCGACGCCGCGCCGTACGGACTGCCCTGGGCTCTTTTTCTTCACTCCGGTTGTGTCAGCGGCTGTAATGTGGAAGGACTTGTGGGAGAGTTTGGCCTCGCCCATTATCTCGAAGTGGAGGTGATGACTGGCGACGTCGCGGGCTTGAACCCGCCAACTCGGCCCGCGCCCTCGGTTTCATTCCGGCGCGTCGATAGCCGCGCGGAGGCTCGGAATGCGCTGGATACCAACATGCGCGCGTACGGAATGCCGGAAATTGTGACTGAAAGCGTGATGGAGACCGATGCGTACTTTAGCCGGCCCGACAACGAATTCGGTTATGTCGCTTACGATGGCGATGTTGCGGTGAGCACGGCGACGGTCATCGCAATCGACGGCTGGTTGTATGTCGCACTGGTGGCTACCGATCCTGCGCACCGGCAGAAGGGTTACGCCGAGGCGGTGATGCGCCATGCGCTATCGGTTGCGTCGATCGAACTCGGTATCACGCGCACCGCATTGGACGCCAGTGCGATGGGCGCTCCGGTTTACGAACGCATGGGGTATCGATTTACAGGCGAACGATGGAGCATGTTCGTTCCGGCGCATTAGGGATGACTGCGGCCGTCGTTGCGGATCTTGTCGAGCGCCGCGGTCAGGCGAGCAACGACTTGGGGTTGTGAGGCGTACAAGTTTCGCTGCTCGCGTGGATCGTTGCGCAGGTTGTACAACTCGCCGGCCGGTTCGCCGGCTCTCGGCGTGATCGTCACCGGTTCGGTGAATCCGCCCGAGCCTCGGCCGACAATGAGTTTCCAGTCGCCCTCGCGGTAGGAGAACATACCGTTCGCCGAGTGATGAACGATGCTTGGCCGCGCGCTCGCATTCTTGTTCAGCAGCGTAGGCAGCAAGCTGAAACTGTCTTCGCCCATTGTTTGCGGCATGCGGATGCCTTGCACGTCGGCGACCGTGGCGAACACATCGGTGAGGCAGATTGTTTTCTCGTTGATAGAACCCGCCCGCACGCGGCTTGGCCAACGGACAATGAATGGAATGCGGTGCCCGGCCTCTTGAATGTCGGCCTTCTGGCCGCGCCAGTTCGCGTTGGCTTGATGGCCGGCGGCCTCGGCGGCATCGCGCGGATCCCAGGGCGTGCCGTTGTCGGAGGTCACGATAACGATGGTGTTGCGCGCTTGCCCGGATTTTTCGACGGCGTCGACCATGCGGCCGATCCAGGCGTCGACCTCCTCGAGGAAATCGCCATACAGGCCTGCGTTCGATTTCTTTTGAAACGGCTTTGACGGCACCCACGGCGTGTGCGGCGCGGGCAGCGGGACGTACGCGAACCACGGCGCCTTCGTCTTTTCGACGAAGGCGCAGGCGCGCCGCGCGGTGTTCGGCATCACCTCTTCCATTTGGAACGACGGTCCCGCGGGGCCTCCGCGCCAGAACGGGCCGCGTCTTACTTCGCCGTTGTCGGGCAGCGATCCTGTCGGCTGCTCCACAACCCTACGGCCATCGATAAAAACGTACGGCGGCATGTCGAGCGACGCCGGGATGCCGTAATATTCGTCGAAGCCCCACTCGAGCGGCGTCGGCTTGAAATCTTGCGAGTAATCGACCTTCGGCGCGCGGCCGAGGCCGAGGTGCCACTTGCCGAATCCTCCGGTCGTATAGTGCTGCTTTTTGAGAAGCGACGCAATGGTTTCGCGACCTGGTTCCAGCAGCGCCGGCGAGTAGCCGTTCAACACCCCGTTCTTCAAGCGCGTTCGCCACGAGTAGCGTCCCGTCAGCAGTCCGTAGCGGGTGGGAGTGCATACGGCCGAAGGGGAGTGGGCGTCGATGAATCGCATTCCTTCGCGAGCGAGTTTATCCATCGACGGTGTGCGGATTGGCGATTTCGGGTTGTAGACGTTGACGTCGCCAAAGCCGAGGTCGTCGCAGAGGATCAAGAGGATGTTGGGGCGTGAGGGCGGCGGTTGGAGCGCGCTGAGAAGAAGCGTCCGGCGAGTGAGCATCGACTAGTGCTTGTGCATCGCGTAGTGCTGGCGCAGAAGGTCCTTTCCGTAGTCGTTGCCGTTCAGCGTTCGGATCACGGCGTGAATGTGCTCGTGGAACGGAACTTTCGGATTCGCGACCAGGTGGCGGATGCCAACGGGCAGTTGGTGATCGAACTCGATCAGCACGACCGGGCTGTGAATCCGATAGTAATAGACGCTGTCGTCCTTCATTTCGCCTATCCATGCGAAGAAAGTTCTGTCGAGGTGCTTTTCGATTTCGCTCATCTTTATTTTGGCGTGGCCGTCGTCGGTATTGGAAATGTAGAGCTTCGCCAGCGCGAGTAGCTGCTTTTTTTGCGAGGCGGTCATCTCTTTCACGGCGATGCCGGCGTAGTCGAGGACGATGTTGTCTTTGAACGCTTCGCCGAGGTTGTTGTTCTTGTCCTTGATCGTCGACAGCACAGCCTTCGATTTCTGCGCTTCCGTCAACGTGCGAGCGAGATCGAGGCCCGCTTGCTGCTCTTCCTGCAGGATCGACGTGCCCTTATATTTGCCCGACGTGGCGATGACCGGTTCGGAACCGACAAAGGTCGGCGTCATCACGACCTGATCGCCCAGCACGAAGTAGTTGACGATCAAGTGATGGCCGTCGATCTGCCAGCCCCAGGGCTTGTCCGTCGACGGTTCGCCCATGATCGAGATCCAATACTTCCATTCGCCATATTGAACGAAGTCGTTCTTGTTCAACTCGCCGAGGGTTTCGTTGAGGCGCATGATGTCGCGCGAGAGCTTCAAGCCCTTGGCGCTCAACGCGGCCTTCATCATTGCGAAGGCGAGGTCCTTCTGTTTGTCGTTCATTTCCTCGAAGCCGACGCCTTGGCGCCGGTAGAAGTGTTGATTCATCCACTTGCGCCACTCGTCGTCGTCAACTGAGAATTTCGTTTTTGTCCGTTGCTCATCGGTGAGCGCCGCGAGAAACGCCGCCGCCGCTTTACGCACGGGTTCCGTCGACACGCCAGTCGACTTCACGGCGAATAGCCCGGGCTCCACGGTTCCGTTGGCGGTAACGCCTTTGAACGGTTCGGCGAGTCCTTTCTTTTCGGCATCGCGGCTCATGTTGCGGAACCGCTCCATTAAGTCTTGCGAGAACACAACGGCGACTAGCGCCACGATCCAAATCGTTATGCGGGCCATTGGCTCACTGTATCAAACCCGGCGCCTCCATAGCGCCAATCCGCCGAGCGCGACTAACGCCCAGGATGTTGGCTCTGGCGTTAGGAGATCCGACGCGGACAACTCGAATTCAGTCAGGACGAAGTTGCCGTTCGACGCAACCCGCCCTGGACCTAACGCGGGCAGACTCGCGTCTTCCATGGCTTCGAGGCGAACCCCTGTGATCGCTGAAAGTAGAGTGGTTGCGGTAATCGTGTACACCGAGGTGCTCGGATTCGTGCCACTGACGAGCACAGAGCCGTCGCCCAAAATGGTCATCGTTGGGCCGTTGGTAGCGGATGCCAGCGTCGGTGTGAGGACGACCCAATTCGCCGTGACATCGCCGCTCGATTGGAGGCCGTCGGCAAAATTCGAGCGTGGGTCGGTTGTTACCGAAAGCCGAAAACGGCCAAGCGTGTGGTTGGGAGCGGTCGTGTAGAGATGGGAAAGCGTAAAGGTCAGTTCGGATCCGCCCGGCGAGCCGAAATCTAAAACGGTTTCGAACACCGCCGTGTGCGCGACCGCGTTAATGCCATCGAAGATGGCCCAACCTTCCCCTAGTCCTCCACCGAAGTTGCCGTTGATCATCGACGATGCGAGAAAACTTGCGCCTATCGTCTGGCTTAGAGTCGCGGTTGCGTTTTGCAGGGAGATGGGTACTGCTACGGCTGGAACTGTCGCGCTGACGGTGAACAGAACAGGTAGGATGCGATGAAAAATCATGGTTGGTAAATTCCTCCGCGAGAATGAGGCGAACGGCTAGCATTCGTCCATCACTCTCGTATACACTGCACTTGATCCCGAAGTCATGAGAGAAGAACAAGAGTTCGACGAGAATCGAGCGAAAGGCGACGAATCATACGTTTTTCGAGCGTTGGACCTGGTGGTAGACATCGCGCAAGGCTTGGCGCACCTCAACGGCGAGCCGATTCACTTTCGGCCGCGAACGTTTCAGTTGCTTGAATTCCTAATTGAGAACCGCCACCGGCTGGTTGAAAAAAACGAGATCTTCTCGGTTGTTTGGAAGGCCGCCGCAGTATCCGATGCAACGCTAGTCGGGTGCATCCAGGAGATCAGAAAGGCACTGAATGACGACTCAAAGTCGCCGCGTTATGTACGTACTGTGCCTAGGCGCGGGTACCAATTCATAGCGCCAGTGGCATCGGCGGCTCCTGAGACGGAAGTCATCGAACCCCACATGCCGCCACGGCGTCGCCGAATTTGGCGTTACGCACTCGCTGCCGTCGCCGCGGTCGCGGGCGTGATCGTTTTTGCAAACCTCCGGCAGCGGACGCCGGTGGATCGGTCGCTATGGGAAGTTGCCTGGTTTAAGTTGGACGGTGGCGAGGCGACCGATGCGGGTGGGAATGTTCCGGCACTGCGAATTTCCGGCCCGGCGAAGTTCGTCGACGGAGCGCTCGGCGGCGCGGTTCGTTTGGACGGCATGTCGGCGGCGCTCGACGGCGACGATCCGCGCGGCCGCCTACCAAGCGGCGATTCTCCGCGAACGGTCACAGCTTGGATTCGAACGACTTCGACCAACGGGGACTCGAGCCTCATTGTCAATTTCAACGGTAACGGCGGTTCGGAGTTTTCGCCCGACAACTTCTCGCTCGTGCTGTTGAAGTCCGGTCATGTGGCATGGAGCCGGCACGGGCGAGCCGATGTGTACCTCCGCAGAGAGGTCGCGGTTA
>Ga0194132_10008954_pt1 | contig 14080 bp, 11 predicted proteins | sample TA2KigOf80mmetaG_FD_148612 | JGI IMG/M metagenome (GOLD analysis project Ga0194132, IMG submission 148612) | Freshwater microbial communities from Lake Tanganyika, Tanzania - TA2015054 Kigoma Offshore 80m | ecosystem: Environmental > Aquatic > Freshwater > Lake | place: Tanzania: Lake... | reverse complement strand
GCGCCCGCATAGAAGAACGAGCGCGTGAGTCCGAGAATCCCGTCGCTCGAAAGCTGGCCGAGTCCTGTCTTGCATGCGCTCAGGACCACGAGGTCCGCCGTGAGATCCAGTCCATAGATGTCCCCGGCGGTGAGCTTGCCTCCGCTCGCGAGCGCGAGATAGGAGTCGAACGGACGGTGTTCGCCCGCCACTCCGTGTGTCGCGAAGTGGACCACGCGTGCGCCCTTCACTTGGGTCAACACCGCGTCGCGCACGGCGGCGTTGCCCGCCAGAGTCCGCACGGATCCGGCGGGCATCCTTGCGGCGATGATCGCGGCTTCGCGCTGCGTCGCGGGGAGGTTCGCCAATGGTGCGATCACGAGCGCCGCGGCGCCTCCGGACTTGGGCCGCCGCGCAGTGTGGGTCAGCAACGCAGCGCACGGCACGGCATGCAACGCAAAGGACTCCGCCAGATACCGGCCGTCCGGGGCGAGCAGTCCCGCGAATGGAACCTGGTGCAGCCGGCCGTGCGGAATCACGGTGAGCCGGCGTCCACCGGATTCCGGCAGCCATCCGCGCACCGGCTGGATCAGCAGGCGGTGCAACTCCCGCCATGCGCGCTTGTCGCCCGACTCGGGTGCCCTCCACAATCCGCGCACCAGTTGTTCCAACGCCGGCGCGCCGGTGTCCAGCCGCGCGGAGCGGACCTCGCCCGCCTGGTCCACCGTCCATGCGTACAGCACCTTTGGGCTCACCCAATAAGCCAACACCGTCGAATTCAGCCGCCGCGTCGTTTCGACGACCTGCTCGAACGAAGCGGGCTCGGCAGAAAGCGCGCTGCGCAACATCGGCTCTCCCGCCGGATCGAGCAGTTTCGGCAAGGGCGCGCTGTCATCCCCGGCGTCCCGGGTTGCGAGCAGATCGAGAAACGCACGCGAGCGTCCGTGCTCGGCCGCCATGAAGGCTTCTCGGTGCCGTCCCAGGCGCTCGTAACATTCGACCGCCAGGTGATAAAGATCCTGAATCCGTTCGGCATAGCCGCGCTTCATGTAATCGGTGGGAACGGTACGGGTGCGGATGTCCTCCACCAGGCGCAACGCGGCCTGCGTGTCGGCAAGGGCCGCGTTCCACTTCGCCATGGCGGCCCAGGCGCGAGCCCGCCAGGTCCGGCTGAACGTCTCATCATGGACCCTGCTGCCGCGAGACTCGATCTCGACCGCGCGCGACAGATATTCAATCGCCTTTTCCGGCTCGCCCAGACGGACATGCGCCGCCCCGGCATGGCTCTGGACAGCCGACCCGACCCGGCCGCCGGAGTCGAGCACCCGCCTGGTCAATTCGACGCCGCGGCGAAGGTCGGACGCCTCAAAGTAAGCGGTGGCCAGACGCCCGTTGGCGCGGTTGATGTGGCGGCGGTTGCCGGTCCGCTGAGCGACAGCCGCTCCTTGTTCCGCGTACTCGACGGCCTGCTTGGGCTGTCCGGTGAGCTCGGCGCAGTGGCTTAGCGACAGCAACGTTTCCATCTCGCCGGGTGAATCCTTCACCTGCTGATACAAGCGCATCGCCTTGAACAGTTGCTCACGGCCGGTGTCGCAGTGTCCGTGGACGCCGGCGATTTTTGCAAATCCCTCGAGCACGGATGCGAGCAGACGCTGCTCGCCCGCCCGCTCGAATCGCGTGGCAGCCTCCTCGTAGCGCGCCTGCGCGGTTCTGTAGTCGCCGCTTCTGAAGCTCGCCTCGGCGTCGGCGCGGAGCACAAGTCCCGTGATTCGTTCGTCGCCAGTGGCACGCGCGGCTTCCAACGCGTTCTTGAGGCGCGACGCGCGAATCGCAGCGTCCGGCTCGAACTCGATCAGGACACTGTACGCCCTCGCCTGTCCCGCGGGCGAGCCGGCCAGCCGGAACTCCTCCACCGCCTCTTCAAGCATCGATTCCGCGACGGCGCGGCGGCCGGTTTGGCGTACCACTTGGCTCAATTGGACCAGGGCGTCGCCGGCTGAATCGTGGTCCTTGTGCTTTCGATAGATTTCAAGCGCATGATCCAGTTCGGCCCGGGCGCGCCGCGGCTGGCGGCTGCGGAATAGCTCTCGCGCGGATTCGACGTGCTGCCGCGCTTCCGGCTGCTGCGCCAGTGCGGCCCAGCCGGCAAGCAGTAGAAGGGCCAGCCGCAAGTTCATAGCGCCGCACAGGCACGGTCCCGGTGCGGACCCGGACGCGCGCAGATCTCCTTCAAGACGGCGATGGCCCGGTCCCGCTGTCCCGCACGGTCATAAGCGATCGCGAGATACCAATCCGATCCGGCAGTCTTGTTCCCCTCGAGCAAAGGGATGGCTTCGGAGGCGCGGTGCAGGAACAACAGCGACACTGCACGGTAGAAGCCGGCCTCCGGACTTCCGACGCGGGCGAGCTGCTGTTCAGCGGTCTGGTAATCGCCCTTCGAGTATGGGTCCAGCGCCTGGGCCAAGGGTGAACGTGGCGGCGGGGCAGCATCCCGCCAGAGGATGGAGTCCGAGAGCGGCAGGTTGACCGCAGCCCGATCGAGGGGCAAGTTCAACGGTTTCACTTGCGCCACGGGTGGGGACGGAACGGGCGTGTGCGCCGTCCACTGGATCCCCACGGCCACGGCGATCACCAGACTCGCCGCCAGCGCAACGGCAGGGAGGAGCACGGGCCACGAGAGCCACTTGCAGCGCGGACGGGCCTCGGCGGTGATCCGGCGCCACACGCGGTCCTGCGACTCGGCGGCGGCCGGCTCCAACCCGGGATCCTGAAGGTCCCGCAAGAGAACCTGGCACACCGCGCACGACCGCAAATGCGCCTCGACCCGCGCGTTGACCTCCGGCGGCAGGACCCCGGCCGGTTGGGCCATCAGGACATCGGGGGGCGGGCAACGGGTCATGGCTTCAACTCCACGCCGAGCGACTGGCGAAGCAGCGTCAATCCGTATTGAAGCGCACTCTTCACCTGATTGGCGGATAGCCCGGTGCGCCGCGCGATTTGTTCCCGGTCCATTTCGTGGACGTAACGGAGAATCAGGCAGGTGCGGTGCACGGGCTTCAACCTCGCGTCCTCGAGCACGCTCTTCCCAATCTCTGGAAGCACCGCGCCAGGATCCGCGATGGGCTGTTCGTCCCATTGCGTCTCGGCGCGGTGCTTACGCCAATAATCGGTGGCCCGGTTCCGGACCACGGTGAGCAGCCAGCCCGGCAACTGGCTGAAGTCCACATGGTCCCGGTTCCGGTACAGCGAAAGGAATGCCTCGCTGGCGACTTCTTCAGCAATCTCGCGGCGGCCGGTGCAGCGGAGGGCATAGCGGAAAACCTCCCCGAAGTGCTTCTTGTATGCGGCTTCGAACTCTTCCATTCGGTTCTACGGGCTTGGCCGTTTTCCGGAAGAAACGATCGCATAAAGACCGGCCGGGAGTCAATCCCCACCGGTACCGGCCTATTGCATGGCGGACAGCGTACCAGCCACCGCGGCACCGGCCGGCGATGCGTGCATCACGTAAGCCCCTCCGCCGTTGTCAATGATCATGCCCTTCCACCGGTCGGGAAGCAGGCCGACGGTGTACGACATGCTAAACGTGCAGGCCGAATCCACCGTGTAGGTCCCGGCGAACGTCTCTTTGACGATCCGTCCCGCCAGGCTCGCCTGCGCGGACGCTTTGAGCAAGATCCGATAGCCCGCACGACACCTTGCGCTGCTTTCGAAGGGTGATCCGCACGGTACTTCCGGGCGGATCGATCAGGACGATGTCGAGCTGCCTTCCCTCATCCGACAGCGCGTCCGAAAACCGGAACGGCACCGGCTGGGGCACTCCGGGAAAGGGGATGAGCAACGTAGTCGTCTGGGAGCAGTCTGGCTCGACCGTGTAGCTTCCGCCGTAATCCTCGTCCAGAATGACGCCAGCGAGGCTTAGAGTGGCTTTGATTCTGGCCGCGCCTTTTCCGTCGACCTCGACGCGTCCAATGCGGACCGTGGGCCGCGGGCATCTACATCATAGCTCGTGATTCAGCGCCGCGCCGGATCATCTACCGCCGCAAATACGAGTCGTCGCCCCGCAGCCAATCCTCGCGGACCGGCGCGAACAGGTCGTAGCCTTCGCTGTCCTCCAGCGCCTCGACCTTGTGGGGCGCGTGGGACGGAATCTCCATGACTTCCCCGGCGGCGACGGTGAACTCTTCGCCGTTGTCGAAGTAGAACTTGAGCACGCCTTTCTCGACTATCGAGAGTTGTTCGTTTTCATGGCTGTGCCGCGGCACCACCGAACCCTTCGACAGGATCACGCGCGCCACCGTCATTCTCGCACTATGGATCACCCGCCGGCCGAACGCGGGATTCATCTGCTCCAGGGGAATGTCGCTCCAACGATGTGTCTTCATCACTGGCCATTGTACCGGCAGGCCGCCCGCACGGCATCCACCATCCGCTTCTGCAACCCTTCCACGCGCGCCATGATCCGCCGGACCTTCGCCTTCGCCGCCGCCGGGTTCCGCTGGATCGCTTCCAGCCGGCTCCACAACTCGGCGCCGCTGGTCTCATCGACTTCGAAGAACCACTTGTCCGCGCCGATGTCGCGGTACATCTGGCCCTTGCACGTGTCGGTCGGCTGGCGGACATAGAACGTGGGCGTCCCGTTGTACAGCGCGATCAGCGGCGAGTGGCATTCGACGCTGACCACCGCGAGCGCCTTCGAATACACAGACGCGGCCTCGTCGGGCATCCAGAAGCTGTCGCGCCAAATCACGTTGCGCCGGATCTCGGCGGGCAGCGGATCCACGAACACTTCTCTCGCCATCTCAACCTGGTAGGTCATCTCGGCGCAAGCGAGCACCTTGTTCCCAGTGGACTTCACGTAGGCAATCATCATCTCACGGATCTTGGCGTGGTCGCCTTCCGTGGTCCGGTTGTTGATCGCGTCGCGAACGTCATCGGATGCGGTCCGCGGCACGTTGTTCACGCGGTAATAGGGTGTGTAGCGCAGCCGCGGGACCACGCAGATGAAGCGGCCCGGCTCCAGTCCCTTGGCACGCAGATAGGCGAGTCCCTTGGCGTCATCGCGGAGATGCATACCGAGCTGGGAGTCGGGACCAAACTCAAGCACCGGCGTCTTCACTCTCTGCGACTTCAGATAGTCGCGCGAGATGGTGTCGCGGCAGAAGAAGAATGCCGCGCGGTCCAGGATGTAGCGCAGGTCCGCCGGCAAGTGCGTGGGCGGGAGCTTGGCCGCCTTGGCGCGGATCCCGCGCAGAGTGCCGCCTTCGGGCTCGCGGTCTGGCGCGATGCCGGACACCGGATCGGTGCTGACGCCGAACACGCCCACCGGCTTGCCCGTGGCCTTGTGAAACGCGATCGCATCGGCGCTGGCCGGAAATCCGGAGCTGGATCCGCTGATGTAGAGGTCCGTTTCGAGCTTGGCCTTTTCGGCCTCCGCGCCTTCCACAATCTTCACGCGCGGATAGCCCTTGACCATCATCTCGCGTGATTCCGGACTCAACCGGCGCGGCCAGAACGTGAGCTCCGCCTCGGGAAAATGCTTCTCCAGCAGCGACAGTGCTCCCGGACCGTGGCCGATGTCGCCAATGTTGACGGGCTGCCAGGCGTTGCGGAGGAGGATCCGCGGCCGGCGGCGCTGGGCGAAGGCCGGGGCTGCGGCAAGCAGGCTTCGGCGCGTGATCGGCATCCTGTGAGTCTAGCTCAGAGATTCAGCACCGCGGTCACCGCCGGATCCCCCAACTCCCGCCGGATCTTAAACCCGAGCTTCCGCACGATCGACAACATCGGCACGTTCTCTCCGTGGATATCCGCCGTGATCCGCTTGATTCCTTCGCCCCGCGCGATGTCCAGCAGCCGCGACAGGATCGCCGTCCCCAGTCCCTTGCCCTGAAACGCGTCGTTGACCAGTAGCGCGAACTCTGCGTCCTCCCGGCTGGTGGTGCGCCGCATCCGGCCCACGGCCTGGATCGCACCGTCGCGCTCGGCCACCAGCGCCATCTCGCGGTCGTAGTCGATAAAGCAGATCCGGATCAGCCGCTCGTGCGCCACGCGCTGGGTCAGGTTGAGCATCTGCAGATACCGGAAATAGACGCTCCGGTCGGACAGCGTCTCGTGGAACTTCACGATCGCCGGCTCGTCCTCCGGCCGGATGGGACGGATGAGGATCTCCTCGCCGTTGCGGGCCGTGAACATCGATTCGTAACGGCGCGGATAAGGCCGGATCGCCAGCCGTACCGGAGTCTCATCGAGCACGATCCTCGCGTCGAGCGCCAGCATCCTCTCGTGGGAAACCAGCAGTGGATTGATGTCCATCTCGCCGATCAGCGGCTGCTCGGCCACCAGTTGGCTGAAGCGCACCAGCATCGACTCGAGCGCCTCCATGTCGACCGGCGGACGCCCTCGGACTCCAAGCAACGCCCGGTGGATCTTGGTCTGCTCGATCATCCGCCGCGCCAGAGTCGAGTTGAGCGGCGGCAACGCGAGCGAGCGGTCCTGGAAGACCTCGACCAACTGTCCGCCGACCCCAAACAGCAGCACCGGTCCAAACTGCGGATCACGGCTCGACCCCAGGATCAGCTCGTAGCCCGCCTCCCGGATCATCGGCTGCACGGTGACGCCGCAGAACGCGCCGGGTCCGGCTTTGGCATCGGCACGCTCGCGGATCCGCGCGAACGCGGCGGCCACCTGGTCCGCGCTGCTCAGGTTCAGCTCGACTCCGCCGACGTCAGTCTTGTGCGAGACGGTTTCCGAGTGGAGCTTCAGCACCACCGGATATCCGATCTGCCCGGCCGCCGCGACCGCGTCCGCGGCCTCGCGCGCGAGCCGCGTGTCTGTTACCGGAATCCCGTAGGCCGCCAACACCTGCTTGGCCTCGAACTCGGTGAGCAGCGTCCGGCCGGACGCCCGCACCGCATCGAAGATCGTGCGCACCGCCGCGCGGTCGACATCAGATTCCTCATCCGGAAGTGACGGCGTTTCGTAGAGTCCACGCAGGTTGTAGGAGTAGCGGTACATCAATTGGAAAAGACGCGCCGCTGTGTCCGGGTATGCCACGCACGGGATGCCCGCGGACTCGAGGATCCTGATGCCCGCTTCGACCTCCGGCCCACCCATCCAACTCGCGAGCACCGGCTTGCCATGCAGATTCGCGTAGGGCTTAAGCGCCTCCGCGGTGCGGGTGGCGTCGGTCATCGCCTGCGGCGTGAGGATCACCAGGAGTCCGTCGCTGCCCGGATCCTTGGCCGCGGCTTCAAGCGCCTGAGCGTAGCGATCCGGGCCCGCGTCGCCGAGAATGTCGATGGGATTCGCGCGGCTCCAGTGCGCCGGCAGGAATCCGTCGAGCGCGGACGTGGTTTCCGGTGCGAGCTCCGCCAGCCGGCCTCCACTGACCACCAGCGTGTCGGTGGCGAGCACCGCCGGACCACCGGCGTTGGTGAGAATCGTCAACCGGTTTCCCTGTGGCCGTGGCTGCTTGGCCAGTACTTCCGCCATGTGGAACAGCTCTGAGATATTGGTGACACGCAGCACGCCGCAGCGCCGGAACGCCGCGTCGAGCACCGCGTCGGACCCGGTCATCGCGCCCGTGTGAGAAGCCGCCGCCTTGCCGCCTTGATCCGTGCGGCCGGCTTTGAGCACGATGATCGGTTTGCGTAGCGCCACCTCGCGCGCGGCGGACAGGAATCCGCGGGCGTCCCCGACCGATTCCATATAGACGAGGATGGCGCGCGTGCGCGCATCATTGCCCAGGTAATCGATGAGATCGCCCCAACTCACGTCGGCCATCGCGCCGGTGGACACGAACGCGCTGAATCCGACCATCGCTTGCATGCTCCAGTCGAGCACGCCGGTACACAGGGCGCCGCTCTGGCTGATGAATCCGATCGAGCCGGGCCGCGCCATCGACGCGGCGAAGCTCGCGTTCAGTCCGGTTGTGGGACACATGAGGCCGAGGCAGTTGGGTCCGATGACACGGATCCCGCCCGCGGCTGCTTCGCGTTGGACTTCGTGCTGGAGCCGCTCGCCTTCGGGTCCAAGCTCCTGGAATCCCGCCGAGATGATGATCGCCGCCTTCACCTTGGAGGCGGCGCATTCGCGGATGATTCCGGGCACGGTCGGCGCAGCAGTGGCGACCACCGCCAGGTCGACTTCGGCAGGCACCTCGTGCACCGACTTGTAGGCCTTGATGCCGAGCACCGATGGCCGCTTGGGATTCACCGGGAATACCGTGCCTCCAAATGGGGAACTGATCAGGTTCCACAGCAGAGTCCGCCCCACACTGCCCGCTGCTTCGGTGGCGCCGATCACTGCCACGTTCCGTGGGCGGAAGAATACATCGAGCGGACTCGGTTCGCCGAAGTAGATGTCATGCGCGGTTTCCGTCTTTACTGAGCCCATACTGCTAAGCTAGCGGATTGCTGCGCGTCAATTCCATTACGAAAGAGTATCCATCGCCGTCGGGTGCACTTCGGATTCTGAGCGGAGTTTCGCTCGAACTGGCCCGTGGCGGCGCGATCTCAATTATGGGACCCTCGGGGAGCGGCAAGAGCACGCTGCTGTCGATTCTCGGCACGCTTGACTCGCCGACCTCGGGCTCGGTGGAGCTCGACGGACAGAATCCCTTCACGCTGGCTGAGCCCGATCTCGCACGCTTCCGCAATGAGCGGATCGGCTTCGTGTTCCAGGATCACTGCCTGCTGCCCCAGTGTACGGTGCTTGAGAATGTCCTGATTCCCACGTTGGTTGCCGCACCCGATCCAGGCTATCAGCCGCGCGCGCGAAAGCTGCTCGAACAGGTTGGACTCGGCGCCCGGCTGGATCACCTGCCGTCCCAGCTTTCCGGGGGTGAAAAGCAGCGTGTCGCCATCGCCCGTGCGCTCATCCGCCAGCCTCTCCTGCTGCTATGCGATGAGCCGACAGGGAACCTTGACCGGAACTCCGCGGCCGCCGCCGCTTCCCTGCTGCTGGACCTCCATCGGGAGCAGAAGACCATCCTCATCCTGGTGACCCATAGTGAGAAGCTGGCCGGGCTGGTTCCCGAGCGGTTTGAACTTTTGGACGGACGGTTGGAGCGGGTTGCGTAGATTTTGCGTCCGCCCGGCGCCCAGAGACGGTAAAAAGTACTAGGGCCGGCCTCTTCCGGCCTGGAAAAACCCGCGTTTCCAGCTATCCGGGCTTTGGCACACCGTTTGCAATGGAGAAGGGCGTGCCCCGAGGGAACCTGAATCAGGGGCTCACGAAAGGATGGAGGAACCATTACCATGGCGAACCTGAAGATGTGGCTAGCGGGCGGAGCGCTGCTCGGCCTTGCGGGTGTGAACGGCTTTCTGATCTGGCGCAACAGCCAGGTGGAAGCCGAGATCGTGAAAGTCCGTACGGCTACGGAGAAAGAGATTTCCGGTCTGCGTCAGAGCGCCGCGACCAGCGCCGCTGACACGCGCAAGACCATCGACGACTTGAACCAGCAGCTCTCCCAGAGCCACACCCGTGCGACCGCTCTCGCCAATCAAGCGAGCGTCGTGGCGCGGCGGCATGCCGAGAAGCTGGTTTCGGACATGAATCGGAAGCAGGTTGAGGAGCGGGCCAAGTTGACGGAAGAGGCCGCCACGGCGGCCGCCGAAGTCCAGAAGCAGCTCGGCGAGGTGAAGCAGGCCGCGGATACAAACTCGGGCAAGATCACGGAAGTGGCTGGCGAAGTGGGCGCCGTGAAAACGGAAATCGCCGCCACCAAGACGACGCTCGACACCACCATCGCGGAGTTGAAGTCGGTGCGCGGAGACCTGGGGGTACAAAGTGGTCTCATCGCCACCAACTCGAAGGAACTGGCGGCACTGCGTGAGCTCGGAGAGCGGAATTACTTCGAATTCGCGCTGACCAGGCAGGCCAAGGCGGTCAAGGTCGGCGGCGTGATGTTGACGCTGCGGAAGGCCGACCTGAAGCGGAACAAGTTCAGCCTCGATGTCCTGGCTGACGACAAGCGGGTCGAGAAGAAGGACAAGACCATCAACGAGCCGGTGCAGTTCTACATGCCCAATGCGCGGCACCCGTATGAGCTGGTGGTCAACGAGGTCGGCAAGGATAAGGTGGTCGGCTACCTGTCGATTCCAAAGGTTGTGCAGGCACGCCGGTAGCTTCGGAGGTTCCGGCAGTTTACCTACCCCCCGGGGTGCGCGGACGGATCCGCACCCCGGGGTTCTTTTTTGCGGCTGGCACTGGCGCCGTCAGTCCCTCCAGCCGCGCCAACCAGATCATCGCCTCCTCCCGCGATTCGCCGCACATCTCCCGCACGGGCATCAGCCCGGCACAGACAGCCGGACGCCGGGGATCGCCGAAGAGACGGCACCGGTTGTCTCCGGTCAACTGGACACACCGCACTCCAGCAGGTTTGCCGTCCGGCATCCCTGGAATTGGCGACGAGATCGACGGCGCAATGCAGCACGCCCCGCATCCCGCCCGGCACTCCATCGTCACGGCACGATCTGGAAATCGATCCACTGCGACACCACGCCCTTGGCGCCTGCCTCCCGCACGAGCAGTTGCAGTACATAATCCCCCGGCGCCATCGCGGATCCGAGCTTCATCGTCGCCCCGGCAATCGACTCCTTCGGATCCTTGGCCGGCTTTGCATCCAGCGCCGCGAACGGAGTCTGGAACACCGGCTGCCCATCGCGGAACACCCGCAGGCTCGACTCGAGCTTCGGCTTCGGATTGTAGATCTGCACCAGCCACGAGAGCTGCCGTCCGCGCTGGAACATCCGCGCCGCCGGAGTCGCGTTCGGATACGGCTCGACGCCCTGTGCCGCGGGCTCGCGCAGCAGGATCCCTGATAGCGCCAGCCGCCCCTTACCCAGATCGGGGACGTTGAGGAAGTGGCTCGCCGAGCCCATCCGTCCGCTGCGTCCGTCGCGCACTACGGTCCGCACCTGGTACGGACCCGGCTTGTTCACCCGGTAGCGCACCATGAACGTCAATCCGTTCGACCGGGCCGCCTTCAGCCCGGCGTCGTCGAGCGCCACGCTGAACGCCTGCGTCGTACGGTCCGAGATCGCACCCGTCTGGTCGAACCCCGCCATCAGGATCTCGACACGCCCCTGGTGGACTCCCTTCTCGTCCTTGCGGAACTCCAGTTCATTGGTGTCGATATGCAGCGCTGACTGGACCAGCGCCTGCGACTTCTCCGCGCCGAACAGGCACGTGAGCCGCGTGCGGATGGCCGAGGCGCGGAACGGTGAGCTGATCGCGCTGAGCATCTGCTGCGCCGTCGCTGGCTCTTTGCCGGGCGCCTGCTGCTCCTGGAGGGGCAGGAATCCGCGGCGCGACCGCACGGTCAATCCAGGCTTGGTGACCTTGACGTCGATCCGATTGTAGCCGCGCTGGAACAGGTCCTCGCCGGGCGCGTACCCGAGCAGGTAGTAGTGGTTCTGGTCGTTGAGCGCCTGGCGGAGCGCCGCGGAAATATCGTTGTTCTCGCGGTAGAACAGCCCGCCCGTATCCGTCGCGAGCGCGATGAGCGGGACCTGGGAACTCAGGTAGCCCTGCTGTGTCGCGTTGGTGGGATCGAGCGTGGCGGGCTCCTCGGCGACAGCGGACGGGAGCGTCGAGGGACGCGCGCCGATCACGGAGTCGCGCGCCGAGGGCCCCATGGTCTGGAGTCCGCGCGGGTCGATCGTGTAGACCGTCACCGCGGCGCGATTGGCGTAGTCGGTGAGCTGGCGCAGGGCGTCGGTCACCTGGCTTGCCGTGCCGTCGGAGTTCGAGATGCGCAGTCCCTCCGACAACAGCACGATCGACTTGCGGCCCGGCATCTCGCGGAGTCCGGTGATGATTCCATGGACGGCGGCGAGCGATCCGAGCGCCAGGTAGTCGTCGCGCTGGTCTGTCTGCGTGTCAATCGCCGATTGCTCCTCGGCGCTATTCTGCGCGGCGGCTCCGAATGGCGAGACACCGGCGCGGCTCATTGGATTGAAGCCGAGGCGCGAGGCCACGGTCCGCAGCATCTCGCGGTTGCCAGTGAACTCCTCGAACGCGCCCATGCCTCCGCCGGTGCGCAGAATGGCCACCAGGTCGCCGTCTTGCATGTCCTTATCGATGAAATTGCGGACCGAGTGGCGCACGTAAGCCGAACTCTGGAAGCTCATGCCCAAGTCGTCGACCACCAGCGCGACGGTGCGCTTCACCTGTTCACGCGAGGGAACTGGCGGGGGACCGGGTGCGTCCGGCGGGCGCCGCCTGGGAGCGGCCGCGGCGGGATCGGCGGTGCGCACGATGTAGAACGAGCTGATCTCTTTGCGCTTGCCGTCCTGCAGGATCACGAAGTCGTCCTTGGTGAGATCCTTGACGGGGCGGCCGTTGCGGCTGGTGACGACCACATCCACTTGTACCAGGTCCACCGAGACGCGGATCACCGGCTCGTCCGGATCGGGTGTCCGCTGGGCGAAGGCGGCGGCGAGCGCCACCCACGCGATGCCGCGCCGCGCGATCATCCCATCTCCACTTTGCGCGTGGCGTTGTTCCAGCGGATCCGGCGGCCTTGCTTGATCGACATGTTGCCGAGCTGGACCACGAGGCAGGCCTGGAATCCGAGGCGCATGGGGGCGGTGGGAGCCTTCCGGGTCCGGACGCATTCGAGGAAGTTGCGAACGTGCAGCTCGGTGGCGAATCCGAATCCTTTCTCCGAGCCGCGGGTGATCGAAGGCGTGTCTTCCTTGCCTTGCTCGAAGACGCGGTACTGCTCGCGGCCGATATCGAGGCGCGCCTTGACGCCGTCCACCTGGTTCAGTTGGTCGTTGCGGCTCTGGTAGCGCATGGCGGCGTAGTTGATCGTGAACACGCCGACGAACTGCTCGGGATACTCGGCGGTCATGACGACGGACTCAGGCATGTCGACCAGCTTGCGCTGCGGGCGGTTGGCGGCCGCGGTTACGGCCAGCGGATAGCTGGCGTTCATGAGCAGGTGGATGCCGTCGAACGTGTGGGCGCCCTGGTCGGCGACGATGCCGCCGGCGTAGTCGGAGTAGAAGCGCCAGTTGCGGAAGCGGTCGGGGTCGAGCGCGACCTTGCGGGCGGCGGGTCCCTGCCACTGTGCCCAGTCGAGAGGGCCGTCGAGCTTGGTTTGCTGGGACGCGCCGAGGTAGTTGTTCAACCACCAGGACCGGACCATGTGGACGGATCCGAGCGTGCCGCTGGCGATCACGTTGCGCGCTTCGAGGTAGAGGTCGTAGCTGCGGCGCTGCATTCCCACCTGGACGATGTTGCGCGACTTGGCCTCGGCTTCCACCAGTTCCACGCCTTGTTCCGGGGTCTGGCAGAGCGGCTTTTCGACGTACACATCCTTGCCCGCGGCGAGGGCGTCGAGCACCATGCGGTGGTGCCAATGTTCCGGTGTCGCGATGAGGACCGCGTTGATCGACGGGTCGGCGAGCAACTGCTTGTAGTTGCGGTAGGGCTTGGCGCTGACGCCGGGCTGGGCTTTGGCGGCGGTGGAGAGTCCGCGCTCGAGGTTGGGTTCGTAGACGTCGCAGATGGCGACGGCCTTGACGGCGGGGTCCTTTTGAAAGACGGTCATCACGAAGGTGCCGCGTCCGCCTGCGCCGATGAGTCCGAGGCGGATTTCGTCGGAGGGAGGGGCGGCGGCGAGCCAGCTTGCGGTGCCGGTGGCGAGGAAGGTTCGGCGTGTAAAGGGCATGAGTCGATTATGCCTTGCCGCCCGGCTGCGCGGCCGGCTCACCGCGAAGCTCGTGAAATAGGCCGGCGAGGAAGTTCTGCCATTCCTGCTCGTCCGGGAACGGAATTTCCCATGGAAAAGGCTCCCGATCCGGTTCCTTCTCCCCCGTTTTGTCCTTGTTTTTCCCCGATTCGGAAGGCTGTGCGCGGAGCACCAGCGAAATCATAAGTTCTTTTTCATCCAGCGGATCGTCGATCACCAGCGAGCGACTCGGCGCGGGCGATGCGTCCGATTCCGTGCTCCTCGCCAAGGCCCTGCTCCTCGGCCCCGAAGCAGGAATTTCGCACAGGCGATAGATTGCCTTTTGAATCAGGCGAGTAGGGGGGAGATTCGCACTTGGGAGATTCGCATTTGCGTTCGGGAGGCGGTTTGGGTGTATACTTG
>Ga0194132_10008953_pt1 | contig 14081 bp, 14 predicted proteins | sample TA2KigOf80mmetaG_FD_148612 | JGI IMG/M metagenome (GOLD analysis project Ga0194132, IMG submission 148612) | Freshwater microbial communities from Lake Tanganyika, Tanzania - TA2015054 Kigoma Offshore 80m | ecosystem: Environmental > Aquatic > Freshwater > Lake | place: Tanzania: Lake... | reverse complement strand
AACCGCGTCAAGCCTCCGACACAGGATCGCCGCCGGCTGAGCCGCTACGCGCGGCGCTGGATGGTCGAGCGCTTCTTCGCATGGATGCAGTGGCAACGCCGCCTGCTCGTCCGCTGGGAGTATCATCCCCGCAATTTCCTCGGCTTCGTCCAGCTCGCTTGCATGACCGTCCTGCTTAAGCAATTTTGAGATAGATTCTAGTTCACCCGCGCCCCTCTGACGGTGTATGAACGGGGCCATGAATACGCCCGCGATCCAACCGCTCGATCCCGCCAAGTTCCGCGATCCCGCCGTCACCTCCAGGGGCGAACGCCGCGCGGTGGTGGCGCTGAATCGGCTCAAGACGCTGTGGTTCAACACCGGCAGCCTCTGCAACATCACCTGCCAGAACTGCTACATGGATTCGAGCCCGACCAACGACCGGCTCGCCTACCTGACGCGGGCCGAGGTCGCCCTCTATCTCGACGAAATTGCCGCGCAAAAATATCCGGTCGAGGAGATCGCCTTCACCGGCGGCGAGCCGTTCATGAACCGGGACTTGCCGGCGATGCTCCAAGATGCCCTCGCGCGCGGCTTCCGCGCGCTGGTGCTGACCAACGCCATGAAGCCGATGCAGCACCGGAAAAAGGACCTGCTCGCCCTCAAGGAGCGCCACGGCGGCGCGCTCATGCTGCGCGTCTCGCTCGACCATTACACGCCCGAAAACCACGAGGCGGTGCGCGGGCCCCGCACCTGGGCGCCGACCCTGGAGGGCTTGCGCTGGCTCGCGCGGCAAGGATTCCGCATCGCGGTCGCCGGCCGCATGCGCTGGGACGAAAGCGCGGACGCGGCGCGCGCCGGCTACGCTCGCCTCTACGCGGACGAAAACATTCCGCTCGACGCCTTCGATCCCGCCGTCACCGTCCTGTTCCCGGAAATGGACGCGGGGCTGGATGTGCCCGAGATCACCATGCAGTGCTGGGACATCCTGGGCGTGGCACCGGAATCGATGATGTGCGCGACCGCGCGCATGGTGGTGAAGCGCCAGGGCGCCGACCGCCCGGCGGTGGTGCCGTGCACGCTGCTGCCCTACGACCCGGCGTTCGAACTGGGCGAACGGCTCGCGGATTCGGCGGCGGCGGTCGCGCTCAACCACCCCCATTGCGCGCGCTTCTGCGTTCTCGGCGGCGCCAGTTGCAGCCCCGGTTGACCGCGCCCCCGGCCGCGGGCACCGTCGGGGCTAGCCCCATGCTCGCCCTGCTCAAGCGCGCCCTATTGCCCCGCGCGGCGCGACCGCGACGCATCCCGTTCGGTCCCGCCGCCGGGGTCGTCATGCGCTTCGATTTCGCCCATCAGACGCGGATGTTCCTCGGCCTCTACGAATTCGAATTGAACGGCCATCTGCGGCGCCTGGTCCGTCCCGGCGCGCGTTGCTTCGACGTCGGCGCCAACGCCGGTTATCACGCGTTGACGTTCGCGAGGCTCTCGGGCCGGCCGGTGGTCGCGTTCGAACCCGACCCGGAATCTCTCGCTCGCCTCCGCGCCAACATCGCCTTGAACGGGTTCGATATTCGCGTCGTCGCGCGGCCAGTTGGGTCGGGGGCGGACGCCGTGTCGCTCGATCGCGCCGCGCGCGAGCATTTCGTTCCCGACATGGTCAAGATGGATATCGAGGGCTGGGAGGCCGACGCGCTCGCCGGCGCCGGCGAGCTGCTTGCCCAGCGCAAGCCCCATTGGATCGTCGAGACCCACGGGCGCGACGTTCACGACCGCTGCCTTGCCCTGTTTCGCGATCACGGCTACCGGCCCGAGGTGGTTTGCCCGCACCGCCTGTTCGCCAAAGCGCGACCCGACACCACCGGCTGGCTGGTGTGCGAGGGGCGCCCATGAGCACGGGCACGAGCACGGGCACGACCGCGCCCGCGCCGACGACCACTCTCGACCTCGGCCGGCTCGATGGGCCGGTGCTCGCCTTCGGCGGGCCCTACGGCAACCTGCAGGCGACCGAGGCGCTGCTCGCCGAAGCGCGCCGTCTCGGAATCTCCGCGCGCAACCTGATCTGCACCGGCGACGTGGTCGCCTACTGCGCCGATCCGGCGCCGACGGTCGCCCTGCTCCGCGCCGCCGGCGTCCAGGTGATGATGGGCAACTGCGAGGAATCGCTCGGTTTCGGCCGCGACGATTGCGGCTGCGGCTTCGAGGCCGGCAGCGCGTGCGACACTCTTGCGGCCGAATGGTACGCCTACGCCATCCACGCGCTCGACGCGGACGCCAAGACGTGGATGGCGGCGCGCCCGCGCCGCATCCGCTTCGTCCTCGGCGGCGCGCGCTTCGCCGTGGTGCACGGCGGCGCCGGCGACATCGCCCGCTTTCTGTTCGGCACCAGCCCGCCCGGTTTTTTTCGCGAAGAATTCGACCGGCTCGAGCGCGAAGCGCCGACCGACGCGGTGATCGCCGGCCATTGCGGGGTGCCATTCAGCACGCGGGTCGACGGCCGGCTCTGGCACAACCCCGGCGTCATCGGCATGCCCGCCAACGACGGGCGGCGGGAGGTGTTGTATTCGCTGCTGGTTCCCGGCGAAGACGGGATCGACGTGCGGCACTTGCCGCTCGCCTACGACCACGCGGCGGCCGCGCGGCGCATGAAGGATGTCAACCTGGCCGCACCTTACGCCGAGGTGTTGACGTCCGGACTATGGCCGGACATAAGCGTGATGCCCGAAGCGGAACGGCTGAGGCGCGGGCGGCCGCTCGCGCCCGGCCGCTTCGCCTAGCGCGCGCCGGCGCCTTTGGCAACCGCTTAGAAAAAATAGCGAAATCCCCTCAACGCACGGGGTTGCATACGGTTCCGGGGCAGCCAATACTTTAACGTTATCCAAGGAAGAACCGCCATGCCCCGCGAAGAAGCCAAGCCCGCCGGCCGTTCGGCCGGATCCTACGCCAAGACCACGCGCGCCATTACGGTCTCGGTCGAGCCCACGTTCCTCCCCGACCAGTCGGAGCCGGACGAAAACCGGTTCATCTGGGCCTATCACGTGCGGATCGAGAACAACTCGAACCAGACCGTGCAACTCCTGACCCGCTATTGGCGGATCACCGATTCGCGCGGCCAAGTGCACGAAGTGCGCGGCGAAGGCGTGGTCGGCAAGCAGCCCAAGCTGACGCCGGGCGGCGCGTTCGAATACACCAGCGGCACGCCGCTCTCGACGCCGTCGGGCATCATGGCCGGGGCCTACCAGATGGAAGCCGAGGGCGGCGAGCGTTTCGAGATCGAGGTGCCCGCCTTTTCCCTCGACAGCCCGCACCAGCCGACGCGGATGCATTGAAAGTGTCGTCGATGAATCGTCGCGGTAAATCGTTGAAGCTCGTCAATCGGGCGGCGAACGGCGAGCATCCTTCGCGCCCCGGTAGGGGCGCATCATTTGTTGCGCGCGGGGATTCGCCCGCGCGCCCAAGCCGAGAAGAAGCCGAGGAAGCGGTGCGCGTCTTGTTGCGCTGGGCCGGCGACGACCCGGCGCGCGAGGGGCTCAAGGAAACGCCGGCGCGGGTGGCGCGCGCCTACGAGGAATATTTCCGCGGCTACGGCGCCGATCCTGCCGCCATCCTGCGGCGCACCTTTGAGGAAACCGAGGGCTACGACGAAATCGTGTTGCTGCGCGACATTCGCTTCGAGTCCTACTGCGAGCATCACCTGGCGCCGATCATCGGGCGCGCGCACGTCGGCTACCTGCCGCACCGGCGCGTGGTCGGCATCAGCAAGCTCGCCCGACTGGTCGAGGTGTTCGCCCGCCGCCTGATCATCCAGGAAAAGATGACCGCCCAGATCGCCAACGTCATCAACGAGGAGCTTCAGCCCAAGGGCGTCGCGGTCATCATCGAGGCGGTGCACCAGTGCATGACCACCCGCGGCGTGCACAAGCCCGGCACGACGCTGGTCACCAGCCGGATGCTCGGCGCTTTCCGCGACGACGCGACCACGCGGCGCGAATTCCTCGCCATGGTCGGCAAGCTCGGCGGCGGCGCCGGCGAATTCGCCTAGAACAAGTTTCCGACGGAGGCATACCCCTCCCCCAATCCCCCTCCCGCAAGGGGAGGGGGGTATTCCCAAAATAACCCTCCCCCTCGACGGGGAAGGGTTGGGGTGGGGGTGGAATGCGGTCCTAGCGCACCCAGTTGGCGATGTGCTGACGGACGTTCTTCTCGATTTCGGCGTCGAAATCCTTCATCAGTCCCTCGATCAGGTCGAACTTGATCCGCTCGCGTTCCTGCAGCGAGGCGTCCTCCGGCACCGTGGTCCAGCGGCTGGCGATAGCGTTGGCGGCGGCGCGCCGGTTGACGTCGTTGATTTCGATCGCCGCCTCGACCTTGGCGTCGTAGCGTTCCGACTGCTGCTTGGTGAAATAGCCGCGCATCGACGTGTCGCGCGAAAGCTTGGTTTCCGTCACCGAGGCGTCGAGAATGACGAACCGCGCCGGTGCCGAGCCGCCGACCGGCTTGAGGCGCTGGCTCGCCCAGCGCTCGAGCGCGCGGGCGGGCGGAACCGGAAACGTGTGCTCGACGTTGGGCGCGCGCAACGTGGGCGCGAAGCGCGAATCGATTTCCACCCGCTGTACCGCGAGCGCGAGCGGCGGCAGGTGCGCGAAGGTGAGGTCGGGAAGTTTCTGCGCCGGCATCTGGGTCTCGCAGCCGGTAAGCAGGGCAGCGCCGAGGATCGCGGCGGCGAGCGCCGAGCGTGTGCGCGCTTCAATCGTCGTCATGTTCCGTTCTCCATGCTTTTCCGTCACCCGAACCGATATTGTCGCACGCGGTTTCGCGCCCGTTCAAGCGTTGCCGACATACAGGCGCGCCAGCGCATCCATATCGAAGCGGTAATGAGTTCCGCAAAATTCGCACGTCACCGTGACCATGCCGTCGACCGCGAGGTCTTCGATCTCGGCCCGGGGAAACGCGGCCAGCGTGCGCTCGACCTTGGCCCGCGAGCAGCGGCAGGCGTGGCGGATTTTGCGGACGCGGTAGGCGCGCACGCCGTCTTCGTGGAACAGGCGCGCAAGCAGGTCGGTGGGTTTCAGCCGGTCGTCGAGCAGCTCGGCGGCGGTGACGCTGCTCGCGAGCGTCACCACCCGACGCCAGTCCTCCTCCGCGTCCTCGTCGAGCGTCGCCGGTTCCGGCGGCAGACGCTGCACCATCAACGCCGCCGCCCGACGCGGCGTTGCGTCCGTCCGATCCGAACAATTCTCGGCGATGACGATGGCGGTTTCCAACTGCTCCGATTGGCGGAAATAGGTTTGGATGCATTCGCCGAGACGCGCGCCTTCGAGCGCGACGATGCCCTGATAACGCTCGGTGCCGGCACCCTGATCGAGGGTAAAGGAGAGATTGCCGGCGCCGAGCAGACGCGGCACCGGCGCGGAACCGCCATGCTCCGCCTTGGCGACGCGGGCGGCGTCGACCCGGGCGTAGCCGCGAAGCGCTCCCTCGCTGGTCATGTCCGCGACCATCAGCCCGATCGGCCCGTCGCCCTGGGTTTGCAGGGTGAAGACGCCCTTGTATTTGAAGCCGCTCGCCAGCAGCGCGGCGAGCGTGACCGCTTCGGCCAGAATCCCTTCCGCCGCCGAGGGAAGGGCGCGCGCGCCGAGAATCGAATCGAGCGTGGGGCCGAGCCGGACCAGGCGGCCGCGCACGCGCGCGTCCTCGACCTGAAAGGGCTGGATCGCGTCTTCGAACGTGGACGCGGGCGAGGATATCGGAACGGAACTCATCGAACGGATATGGGAAGAGCGCCGCCGGACCACCAGAGCGCGTCTCGATTAAACGGAATTGTCACCCCCTCGTCAGCGGGGGTCCAGGCTTTTGAAAGGGCTGGATTCCCGCGTTCGCGGGAATGACGAAATGGAGACATTGACTCGGGCGAAATTCTAATCCGTGAGGCACCAATAAAGAATGCCCTTCTGCGCGTGGAGGCGGTTTTCCGCCTCATCCCACACCGCCGAGGCGGGCCCGTCCATGACCTCGTCGGTCACTTCTTCCCCCCGGTGCGCGGGCAGACAATGCATGAAGAGCGCGTTCTTCTTGGCCCGCGCCATCAGGCGCGCGTCGACCCGGTAGGGCCGGAGCAGTTTGCGCCGCCGCGCGGCATTTTTGTGGCCCATGGACACCCACGTATCTGTCATCACCAAATCCGCCCCGGCGACCGCGGCGACGGGATCTTCGACCACGGCGACATCGGCGCGCTGGCTTTTGGCCCAGGCCAGCACCGCCGGGTCGGGCGCGAGTTGGCGCGGGCACGCGAGGCGCAGGCGAAAGCCGAACCGCGCCGCCGCGTGAATCCAGGACGCGGCCACGTTGTTGCCGTCGCCGCTCCAGGCGACGGTGCGCCCGGCGATCGGCCCCCGCCGTTCCTCGAAGGTCATGATGTCGCCCATGATCTGGCACGGGTGCGAGCGGTCGGTAAGGCCATTGATCACCGGCACCGTGGCGTGCGCCGCCATTTCGCGCAGTTTCGCTGGATCGTCGGTGCGCAGCATGATGGCGTCGGCGTAGCGCGACAGCACGCGCGCCGTGTCGGCAATGGTCTCGCCGCGTCTGAGTTGTGATTCCGAGCTGCCGAGCCCGACCACCTGGCCGCCCAACTGCTGCATCGCCACCTGGAACGAGGCGCGGGTGCGAGTCGAGGGCTTCTCGAAGATCATGGCGAGGGTCAGGCCGGCGAGCGGCCGGACGCGGCCCTTGGGCGGGCGGCCCTGCTTGAAGGCCGCGCCGAAACCAAGAATCCGGCGCAGCGTCCTGGCGTCGAGTTGGTCGAGGTCGAGAAAATGTCGTAAAGATGTGCGGGCGCGCGCGCTCATGTCACGCCGCCTTTTCGGCCAAGGACGCGAACACCCGATCCATGATCGCCGTTGCTTCGCGGATGTGCGATTCCTCGACGATCAAGGGCGGCACCAGCCGGATTACGTTGTCGCCCGCGACCACCGTGAGCAGACCGGCGTCCGCCAGCGCGCTCGCCACGCCGGCGTTTTCCGGGATCGTCTTGAGGCCGATCATCAGGCCGAGCCCGCGCGCCTCGGCGATCACGCGCGGATGGCGCCGGGCGAGGCCTTCGGCCGCGTCCTTGAGCCGGGCGCCCATCGAACGCACCCGTTCGAGAAAACCGTCGGCGAGAATCACGTCGAGCACCGCGTTAGCCGCCGCCATGGCGAGCGGATTGCCGCCGAAGGTCGAGCCGTGGCTGCCCGCGGTCATCACCCTGGCGATCTTTTCGACCGCCAAGGTCGCTCCCACCGGAAAGCCGCCGCCGAGGCCCTTGGCGACGGCGACGATGTCGGGGCGGATGCCGTGCCATTCGTGGGCGAACAGCTTGCCGGTGCGGCCCATGCCGGTCTGCACCTCGTCCAGGATCAGAAGCAGGCCGAATTCGTCGGCGATCGCGCGCAGACTTTTCAGGTAGCCCGGCGGTGCGGCGCGCAATCCGCCTTCGCCTTGGACCGGCTCGACCAGGATGGCGGCGGTCTCGGGGCTGATGGCGGCGCGGGTTTCGTTCAGGTTGCCGAATGCCACCCGGTCGAAGCCGCCGACCACCGGATCGAACCCCTTCAAGTGCTTGGCCTGGCCGCCGGCGGCGATGGTCGCGAGCGAGCGGCCGTGGAACGCGTCCTGGGCGACGATCACCCGGTAGCGGTTGGGCTGGCCGGTTTCGTCATGGTAACGCCGCGCCATTTTCAGCGCGCACTCCATCGCCTCCAGGCCGGAGTTGGAGAAGAACACCGAATCGGCGAAGCTCGCCCCCACCAGACGCTCGGCGAGTCTTTCCTGGCCGGGAATGCGGTAGAGATTCGAGCAATGCCAGAGCGTCGCCGCCTGCTTCTGCAGCGCCTGGACCAGGTGCGGATGGCAATGGCCGAGCGAAACCACCGCGACGCCGGCGCCGAAGTCGAGCAGGCGACGGTTGTCGGTCGTATAAAGATACATGCCCTCGCCCCGCGCGATGGCGAGGTCGGCCCGGGCATAGGTGGGCATCACAGGCGAAATCACGGTCGTCGCTCTCGTTGGTCATATCCCGGCATGAAATCTGGGAAAGCCGGCCGGGAAAGCTGGGGAGTATCGGGGCCGGGACCCGGCGTGTCAATTCGGGCCGGGGGCATGGCTCGCCGAAAACAACGATCTTTCAATGCGTTGGCGCGTTCGGGATGTCAAGCCTTGAGCTTGTAGCCGGTCCGAAACATTTACCAGCAGCCGAACCACAACGCCGCGTTCGCCGTCGCCAGGACCGCGACGCCGAGGACGGGCGAAACGTCGGCGTAGCCGATCACCCCGTAACGGAATCCGTCAATCATATAGAAGAACGGATTGAGCAGCGCGATGTGCACGAACGCGTCCGGCAAGCGATCGAGATTGTAGAACGTCCCCGACAGGAAGGCGAGCGGCGTGACCACGAAGTTGGTGACCGCCGCGATGTGGTCAAACTTCTCCGACCAGATGCCGCCGGCGATGCCGATCAGGGACAGCATCAGCGACGCGGCGACGAGATGGAAGAGCGCGTAGCCCCAATGATCGATGCCGATACCGACGAACGGCGCCATGGCGAGCATGGTGAGCACGCCCACGGCCACGCCGCGCGTCGCGCCGCCGAAGGCGAAGGCGAGCGTCAGCTCGTGCGCGGTCAAGGGCGGCATCAGGGTATCGACGATGTTGCCCTGGACCTTGGCGATGACGATTGAGGACGACGTGTTGGCGAAGGCGTTCTGCGCCACCGCCATCATCACCAGCCCCGGCGCAGGGAAATCGATGAAGGGGATGCCGGCGATCTCGGCCCGGTCGGGACCGATCGCCAACATGAACACGGCGAGAAACAAAAGCGTCGTCACCACCGGCGCGATCAGCGTTTGGGCGTAGACCTTGACGAAACGACGCACCTCGCGCGCGTACAGCGTCCATACCCCGATCCAGTTGTGAGCCATCGCGGTCATGCGTCTTTCCTTTCGGCGCGACGGCGGATTATATAAGGTCTCCGCCGCCTGCAAACTGGAGGCGCAAATCGGAGATCTTCCCCATGCCCTTGAGCGACGCCGACGCCCAGGCCTTGGCCCGCGCGTTCCTTGAAGCCGAGCGGAATCGCGCGCCGATCCGGCCCATCGGCGAAACGCGCCCCGATCTCGACCTCGATGACGCCTATCGCATCCAGGACGCCCTGGTCGCGCTGCACGTCGCAAACGGCCTGCATCCATTCGGAATCAAGGTCGGCTCGACCTCCAAGGCCGCGCAGCGCCGTTTCAAGACCGTCGAGCCCGCCATCGGCACGCTGTTCCTGCAACGCCAGGTCGCCAACGGCGGAACCTGCGCGATCGAGCGCCTGATCGCGCCCCGGATCGAATGCGAAATCGCGGTCCGGATGGGCGCCGACCTCACGGGGCCGGGCGTGACTTCGGAGGACGCCGAAGCCGCCTTCGGGAGCCTGATGGGCGCGTTCGAGATCATCGATGCCCGCACCCGGGACTGGCGGATCAAGGGAATCGAACTGGTCGCCGACAACGCGGTCAACGCCGGGTTCGTGCTCGGGCCCGAGAAGCCGGCGAAGGAGTTGGATGCCGCCGGGGTCAGCGTGCTGTTCGGCCGCGACGGCGACAAGCCGACCTACGGCTCCGGCGCCTCGGTCCTGGGCGGGCCGAAATTCGTGGTCGCCTGGCTCGCCAACTGGCTGGGCGCGCGCGGCAAAACCTTAAAGGCGGGCACCGTGGTGCTGACCGGTTCGCTCTCCGAAATCCTGCCCGCCGCCAAGGGCGACCGCTTCAAGGCGGAGTTCACGCCGCTCGGTGATGTCGAGGTCCGCTTCGGCTGAATGCCGCGCCCCGCGGGCGGCGGCCGTGCCCCTGTGTGCCCTGTCCTTGCGCCTTGCTTACCCGATCCCGCCGTTTCGAGATCCTGGGGGCAAACCTTTATTATTCAGGGCTATACCGGTTATCGCCTTGCGGCTACCGGGTTGCGCGGGACGGCGGAGCCGTCCAATAATGGCGGGGCTTCACGCGCAAGCGACCGAAAATACGCTTGGAACGTCCACCCGATAATTAGGGTCAAGACCCATGGCGGCGGACATACCTAAGGGCCGGATCAGCGGCACGCCCAAACCGCGCGTCCCCGTCCGGCCGACGAAGCCGGCCGCGGTTGCCGAAGCTCCCGCCGGCTCAATCCGCTCCGCCCCGTCTCCGAAAGTCGCCGTCAAGAGGCCCCTTCCCGGGCCCGCCGCGACGGTAAGACCCGCCGTGCCCAAGGCCGCTCCTCCGGCGGCCGCCCCATCGAAGACCGCTCCGGCGAAGCCTGCCCCGGCAACCGCCGCGTCGAAGGCTTCGCCGCAACCGAATCCGGCGGAAGCGCTTCGGGACGCGCGCGGGCGCGAAGCCAAGCGCCTGTTTGCCCTCGGCGCCGCGCTTCACCGCCAGGGCCGGATCGCCGACGCCGTGCGCGCCTACGGCCGTGCGATCGTGTTCGATCCCGCCTTCGTCGACGCCTACGCCAACCTCGGCGCCGCGTTCCGGGCCCAAGGCAAGTCCGAGGCCGCCGTCGCCAGCGCGACGCGTGCGCTGACGCTCGCGCCCGACCGGGCCAATTTCCATTCCAACCTCGGCAACGCGCTGCGCGACCAGGGGCGGCTCGAGGAAGCGGCCCAGGCCTTGCAGCAGGCGCTGCGGCTCGCGCCCGAGGCGCCCGAGATTCTTTACAACTTTGGCCTGGTGCTGCGCGACATGGGTCGGCTCGACACCGCGCTGTCGTGCTTCGACGCGGTGCTCAAGGCCCGCCCCGATCACGCCGAGTGCCGCTACGACCGCGCGCTCGCGCTTTTGCAGGCGGGCGATTTCAAGCGCGGCTTCGCCGAGTACGAGGCGCGCTGGAAACTCAAGCGCAATCCGCCGCGCGCGTTCGACCGGCCGCGCTGGAACGGCCAGGCGATGCCGGGAAAGACGTTGCTCGTTCACACCGAGCCGGGTTTCGGCGACGCCATTTAGTTCGCGCGCTACCTAGTGCTCGCCAAGCAACGATCCGACGCCACCCTTCTGCTCGAAAGCCCGGCCGAACTGGCCCGCCTGATGGAAACGCTGCGGGCGGTGGACAAGATCGCGATTCAGGGCGGGCCCTTGCCCGCGTTCGACGCCCATATTCCGATCATGAGCCTGCCCGCACTCATGCAGACCGCCGCGACCACCATTCCGGCGACCGTGCCTTACTTGAGCGCGCCCGAAATCCGCGCCGTCGGCCTGCCCAATCTCGCCACCGGCGCGTTCAAGGTCGGGATCGCCTGGGCGGGCGCCGCCGCCCGCGCCGAGGGGCACCGCTCGTGTCCGTTCGTCCATTTTCTCGAATTGCTGCGGGTTCCCTACGTCATCCTTTACAGCCTGCAAACCGGAAAGGCGGCCGAGGACGCACGCGCGCATGCGGCCGAACCGCTGGTGTTCGAAACCGGCCATCTGCTCGCCGACTACGCCGACATGGCGACCGCCATTCTCCAGCTCGATCTGGTCTTCAGCGTCGATTCGACCTGCGCGCATCTCGCCGGCGCACTCGGCAAGCCGGTCTGGACGCTGCTACCCGACGTTCCCGACTGGCGCTGGACCGCGCGCGGCAAGAACACGCCCTGGTATCCGACCATGCGCTTGTTCCGCCAAAAAACGCGCGGCGATTGGAGCGGCGTCGTCGCCGAAGTCGTTGCCGAATTGGGCAACATCGCGGCCAAACGTCCGCGATCCGGCTGATCCATGTCCGCCGCTCCGCATCAACCCCCCGCCCGCAAGCCGACCCTTACCGATTTGTTCCGTCGCCTGCTCGGCATTCCCGCACCCGAGGAACGGATCGAGGTGCGGGTCGCGCCCCTGATCGGCGACGACGGGGCCAAGACCGCGACCCGCCGCGTGGCCTCGATCTTCGCCGGCAACAAGCGCTTTCCCGTCCGCATTCCCGCCAAATCCTTCCCGTCCAAGGGGCCGACCCCGGCCTTCCCGGACGCGCCGGCGGACAACGCGGTTCCGCCGCCGTCGCAGTTCAGCTTGATCGCGCCGCTGGCGCGCCAATTTCTCGCCGCCGAACGGGGCGATCTTCTGATCTTCGGCGACGTTTCCGGCGACCGGCTGCTGCTGCGTTTTTCGCCCCTAGTCACGCCGGAAGAGGACGCGCTCGACGCCTTGAGCGCGGGCGTTCCGCTTATCGTTCCGGCGGAGATGAGCAACGGCGCGGTTCATTTGGTCCGCGCTGCCAGCCTTGCGGTGGTTGCGCCTGGACACCCGCTCAAGGCGGCGACCGTGAACGCGGCCCTGGCCGCCGTGACCGAGCCCGCGCTCCGGGCGGCCGAAGCGCTGAAGGTCACGCTCGCCGGCCGGGAAAAAGGGCTCATGCTGCTGGCGTTCGCTTCCGCGCTCGCGCGCGTCGGCTACGCGCAGGGCGCCGCGCCGCTCCTGCAGCAGGCGATCGACTATTACCGAGCCGCCGCCGAGGCGTTCGGCCGCGACAAAGGCGCCTACGAGTGGGCGATGGCCGAGCGCCTGCTCGGCTCCGAGCTGCTGGCGCTGGCGGAACGTTCCGACGACAAGACCGCCCTCACCGGCGCGCTCGCCGCCCTGCAGGCCGCGGCCCAAGCCTTGACGCGCGAGACCGCCCCGCGCGATTGGGCGGCGGTTCAGCACCGGCTGGGGATCGCGCTCCAGCGCATGCACGAGCAAACTTCGTCGGTCGAGCATCTGAAACAAGCCTTGACCTCGTTCCAGGCCGCGCTGCACGTCTTCACCCGCGCCGAGCACCCGCAACGCTGGGCCGACATCATGACCAGCGTCGGACACGCAGGGCATCTTCTCGGCCAGATTCTGTCGAGTCCCGAGGTTCTGGAACGCGCGGCCAGCGCGTGCCGCCAGGCGATCGAAATCCGGCGCAGGTAATCCCACCCGCTGTTCTGGGCGGCGAGCCAGAACATCCTCGGCTCGGCGTTGTTTGCGCTCGGGCGGATGACCGGATCGCTCGAAGCCCTGATCGCGGCGGAAGAAGCGTTCGACGGCGCGCGCGAGGTTTATTTCGCGCGCGGGGCGGAAAAGCTCGCCATGATCGCCGAAAAGAACATGGTCCGCGTCCGCCAGTTGCTGCCCGCCGGCAAGACCAAGCCCGGCGGCCCCAAGGGCTGGCACGAAATCGAGGACGAGGAAGAGTGGAAGAAAATGAAGGGCGGTAAAGAAAAGAAGAGTTGAGCGCCGTCGTTTTACGACAAACGCGCGCGCAGCGCCCGCAAGTAGCGCAGATCGCTCCGCTCGAACCGCCCGTCGCCGAGATCGCCGCGAAGCCCTTCGATGTCCTCGCGGGTCGAATCCGAAATATTGTCCATCGCCAGCAACGCCGCGATCAGGCCGCGCGCCTCGTCGGCTTCCTCGGGGGCGAGCGCTCCGGCCGTTTGATCCGAGGCGGCCTCGCCGTGCTTGTCGCCCATGTCGGTTGGCGCGTCGGTCGACGCGTCCGTCGGCGCATTTCGGGGGCGCGTGAGGATTTCGTCCCAGGTTGCTCCCGATTCCTTGACGAGGCGCGCGATCTCGCGGCCCGCCGCGAGGGCATCCTGGTCGGCGGCGGCGTCGAGCCGTCCCAACAGATCGATCAGCCGGTCGCGATCAAGATCGGGCATCACTCGGGCTCCGGAATGCCGTTAACCACGTTTTGCCCCGACGCCATCGTTACGGCCGACGCCGCGCGTGTTGGCGCGCCCGGAAGGGCTCGAACCTCCAACCCTCAGATCCGTAGTCTGATGCTCTATCCAATTGAGCTACGGGCGCAAACCGCTAAAGGCCCGGTCGGTACCTCCGGCCCTAATAACGCGAAAGAAGGGTCGGGAACCTAACGCGGAGGGGGGCGGGTACGCAAGGGCGCGCAACCCGACGCCGCGAGGCCGACCGGACGCAAAGAGACTTTGAGGATTAGGAACTTGTGCCCCCTAGGGGCATTAAGTAATATCGCCTGAACCAATGCACGGGGGGAGGATTTCCCCTGCCGACGGGGCGCCTGGCGGGAGCGGTGCCCACGCTGCGGCCGGGCCAAGGAAATCACGCCACATGGGAAATTCACGCTTGAGAAAATCAAGCTATCGCAAC
>Ga0194132_10008952_pt1 | contig 14082 bp, 13 predicted proteins | sample TA2KigOf80mmetaG_FD_148612 | JGI IMG/M metagenome (GOLD analysis project Ga0194132, IMG submission 148612) | Freshwater microbial communities from Lake Tanganyika, Tanzania - TA2015054 Kigoma Offshore 80m | ecosystem: Environmental > Aquatic > Freshwater > Lake | place: Tanzania: Lake... | reverse complement strand
CTGCTGCCAGCGTCATTTGTTTCATGTCTTGCCTCGTGGCTCGCGAATACGTCCTCCCAATCAGAACGTACCACTGGGATTCGCGTTTACAGAGCAATCGGGGACTTATTCAGCGCTTCCTTAACCACAAGGATACCTATGAAACACCTCGTCCTCGGCAGTTTAATCGGCGCTGCGGCGCTCGCCGCAAGCGTCGCGCACGCACAAACCGCAACCCTTAAATCCGGCGAAGCGGTTTATAAGGAAACCTGCGCCGCCTGTCACGCCACGGGCCTGCTCAAGGCGCCCAAACTGGGCGACAAAAAAAACTGGGCGCCGCTGCTGAAAGAGCCGCAAGCGACCCTCACCGCCGACGGCTGGGAGGGCGTGCGCGACATGCCGGCCAAGGGCGGCAATCCCAATTTGACGCTGGAGGAATTCGCGCGCGCGGCGGGCGCAAAATGGCAAGATCCCGATGCCGCGATGATCAAACGTATCCAGGCCGAGGAGAAAAAGGCGCTGGATAAAAAGGCGAAAGAAAAGGGCAAGAAGTAAGCTTGCCCTTTTGGTCAGTCTGGCGGGTACGCTTCGCGTTACCGCCCCCCTCATCACACCACCCTGTCGCCCCCGCGCAGGCGGGAGCCCATAACACGGCAGCACTCCAATCACCGTATGGGTTGCCGCCTTCGCGGGAACGACATCGGCAGTATCGCGGCTACTCCAAGCTAGCCAAGTTCGCGATGCAAAAACTCGATAATCTTCGCGATGCAATCCTTCGCCTGCGGCGAATTCGGATCGTTGGTGACGAACGCTTCGCCCACGCCCTCGAACAAATGTAGATCGACCTTGCCGCCGCGTTTACGGTATTGCGCGATAAAGCGGTCGCGGTTGGGCACCGGGTGCGCGAAATCCGCCGTGCCTTGCAAATAAACCACCGGCACGATTTGCGCATTTTCGCCGCGCTCCAGCAAGCGCGTGGGGTTGGCCATCGCCATGTTATCGGTGCTGCCCCAATACCGGTCGTGCGCGCTGATCCAGGTGGTGCCGTGCTTGTCGTGCGGCCCGCCTTTTAAGGTGTGCGCGTATTCATAGCGCCCCAGCGGATCGATTACCGGCCAGCACAACACCGCGCATTGCACCGAGGCATCCACGCCTGTCGTACCAGTTGGGCCGGCGATTTGCGCGTAGTCCTGCGGGCGCATCGCGGTCAGCATCGCTTGATGGCCGCCGCTCGATACACCGAGTATCGCCACGCGCCGGGGGTCGATGTTGTACTCGGCCGCGCGCGATTTGAAAAACCTTATCGCGTAGTTGATGTCCTGCATCGACGCCGGATAAGCGCAATTCGCACCGTCGCCCGGCATGCGAAAGTCGAGTGACGCCACCACCACGCCGGTTTTCGCCACCGGCGTATCCGTGCCTTCATCCGCCAAACGATCCTTGTTCACCCACGCACCGCCGTGCACATCGATCAACAGCGGAAACGGCCCCGCGCCCTTGGGCTTGTAGACGCGTGCAAGATACGGCTTGCCGTTGTGCTTGATGTATTCGACGTCGCTGACATCGATTTCGTAACTGACGTGTGCTTTGTCCATGGTGAGCTCCTTAATCGAGGCAAAATGGAAAATCGCCGCCTGCGGCGCTAAAGGCAGGCACATTGTAGCGCCGTGGAAGGCCGCCGGGTAAGCGATAACCAGCGCTCGGCAAACATAAAAACCCTATGCGATTGAATCGATTCAATCGGTTGCATCCAAAACCGCTATTCAACCATCAATGCGCGAGGCCCAGAAACGGCGGCACTTTCGCTTGCAACAGCCTCACCAGCAATGGGTCCATGAATTCATAAACATCCGGAATATTCAGACAAACGACCCGCTTGCCAGCCAGATATGGCTGAAACTTCTTTTGCAGCTTGTTTCGATGGGCCTTTTCCATCACGAAAATCAGTTCCGCCCACTGCAACACTTCCGGCGTCACCGGGTTTTCCGCATCGTTGTTTAAACCCGCTGAAGTGACCTCAAGCGCCTCCCACGTCGAAAAAACCTGCTCCGCGGTGGGGCTGCGCAAGCGATTCTGGCTGCAAACGAACAACACCCGTTTCACGGTGTATCCACCCGCGAAATTAGTGCCCGCCGCCGCCAAACCACCCCTTCATCTCCTCGTCAAACTCCCCATCGATCAACACATACAACATCTTCGCCATCTTGCCCGATCGGTTGCTCCACGCGTGGTTGGTGCCCAACTGGATCAACACATCGCCCGCGCGCAGCGTCACTTCGCCCTCGTCGAGCAGCATGGTGATTTCACCTTCGATGCAAATCGCGTAGTCGATGGTTTGCGTGCGGTGCATCATCGGGTGGCGCCCACCGCGGCCATGGGTGGAAGCGCCTTCATTACCCATGGCCTTGAACACCTCGCGCGCTTTTTCCGGCGACATGTTGCGGATTTCCTCCGACTCCGGGCCGATCTCGGCGATGCGAATAATCGTGCCGCCCTTGGGCGGATGAATTTGCCGCGGGCCCAACGTCGGGTCTTCGTGCACCGCGTGCAGCTGGTACGGCAGCGGCCCGGTTTTCCAAATATCGTTCGAGGTGTGGCCCGGTCGCAGCGGATTGGTGCGCACCGCGGGCGCTGGGCCGTCGGAGATGAGGATGGATTGACCTTGTTTGTTGTGGCCGACTACAACGCGTCTGACTGGCATGGTGTTCTCCCTAAAAAGTTCAAAAATCTCTCGCTACAGATTTCACGAATGAACAAAGATTAAACCGCCACCCTCCTGTGGTTTTCTCATCTGCGTAAATCTGCGAAATCTGTGGCAAAAAAGTTTTGACGTTATTCCGGCTGTATCCCCGCGATCTTAACAATCTCCGCAAACTTCTTGATCGCATCAATGAGCAGCGCGCGAAACTCGGCCGAACTGCTGCCCACGGGTTTCAATTCAATCTTGGCGAACTGCTCGCGCGCTTGTGGCGATTGAATCGCCTTGCGCGCCTCTTGTTCGATGCGCGCGAGCAGTGGCGCGGGCGTTTTCGCGGGCGCGAGCAGGCCATGCCAGCTCGCATCCATTTGCATGCCCTGCACGCCGGCCTCCGTCATCGTTGGCACCTCGGGTAAAAACGGCGCGCGCGTGGCGAAGTTATACGCCAGCGGTTTGATGCGCCCGGCGCGAATTTGCGGCAGCGATAGCGGCGGCGTAGTCATCATCACTTGCACTTCGTTGGCCACCAGCGCCGCGATCGCCGGGCCCGCGCCCTTGTACGGCACATGCACCATGCTGGTTCCGGCGCGCGCGTTAAACAACGCCGCGGCTAAGTGCAAGGCATTGCCGATGCCGGGCGAGCCGTAAGCGAGTTTGGCGCCGGGCTTTTTGGCGTAATCGATCAACTCGCGCACCGAGTTCACCGGCAGCGCGCTGTTCACCACCAGAATGTGCCCGTCGGAACCGGCGATTTGCGTGATCGGCGCGAAATCGCCCAGCGTATCGAACGGCAGCTTGCGGTAGATGCTGGGGTTCACCGCGAACGCACCGGAGGTGACCAGCAGCGTGTGGCCGTCGGGCGTGGATTTGGCAACGAGGTCGGTGCCGATAATGCTGTTCGCGCCGGGGCGATTGTCCACCACGAACTGCTGGCCCAACTGAGCGGACAGTTGCGCGGCGAGAATACGCGCCGTGGTGTCGGGCCCGCCGGTGCCGAAGCCGACGACGACGCGCACCGGGCGGGTGGGGTAATTTTGGGCTTGCGCGTAAAACGCATTGACGGCAAGCGCGACAACAAAGAGGGGAAACGTGCGATGCATGATTTTCTCTTGTGTGAAGTATATCGCCGACTTGCGCTTCACGACAAAGCAATTCATCGTTGCAAAAAAACATAGCACACCACTTTGTCGTTCCCGCGTAGGCGGGAACCCATAATGCAGCAGCACTTGAGACACCCGATGGGTTCCCGCCTACGCGGGAACGACAGCTTGGGTGAAGTCGATGTACTCGTTCTACGCCGCCTGCGCAATAAACTGCAACCGTGCCAAATGCGCATACAGCGCGCTTTCGCGCAGCAGCGATTGATGCGTGCCCATCGCGTGGATGCGCCCGCCATCCATCACGATAATGCGATCGGCGTTGCGCACGGTGGCGAGCCGGTGCGCGATCACCAGCGTGGTGCGGCCGCGCTCTAAACGCTCCAGCGCCGCGGCGACCTGGCGCTCGCTTTCGGCATCGAGCGAGCTGGTGGCTTCGTCAAGCAGCAAAATCGGCCGGTCCGCGAGCAAAGCGCGCGCGATCGAAATACGCTGGCGTTGGCCGCCCGAGAGTTTGACGCCGCGTTCGCCGAGTTCGGTGTCAAAACCTTGCGGCAAGCGCTCGATGAACTCCAGCGCATGCGCCGCCGCGCACGCCTCGCGAATGTCGGCATCGCTCGCATCGGGCCGGCCGAAGCGCACGTTGTCCGCGGCGCTCGCCGCGAAAATCACCGGGTCTTGCGGCACCAGCGCGATGTGTTGACGCAGCGCCAGCGGATCGCATCGCTTGAGATCGGCACCATCGATCAAAATGCGGCCCGACACAGGGTCATAGAAGCGCAGGATCATCGCGAAGATCGTCGACTTGCCCGCGCCCGACGGCCCCACCAGCGCCACATGTTCGCCGGGATTGATGCTGAACGACACGCCATCGAGCACCGTGGTCTCCCGCCGGCTTGGATACACAAAATGCACATCATCAAAACGTATCGCGCCCGCCACTTTCGCCGGCAACGCTATCACCGGCGGCTCGGCCTTCAGTGCCGGCAGCGTATCAAGCAGTTCGAACAAACGCTCGGTCGCGCCCGCCGCGCGCTGAATCTCGCCCCACACTTCCGACACGGTGCCCGCGCCGCTCGCCACCACGGCGGCGTAAAACACAAATGCGGAGAGCTGCCCCGCGGTGATACGCCCCGCGAACACATCGTGCCCGCCGATCCATAAAATGAGGCCGATGGCGCAGAAGCCGATCAGCATCACCAGCGAAATCAGCCACGCCTTGACGCGGATGCGATGCACGCCGCTCGCGTAAGCGGCCTCGGCCGCTTGATCGAAGTGTGCCCGCGTCGGCACTTCGTGGCCGTACGCCTGTACCGTGCGCACCTCGTGCAGCGATTCGTCGATATGCGCCGACACGTCGGCCACGCGATCCTGGTTGTCGCGCGACAAACGCCGCACGCGCCGCCCGACGATCAGTATCGGGATCAACGTCGCCGGCACGCCCAGCACAATCAGCGCCGCCAACTTGGGACTGGTGGCAAACAGCAGCGCCAACGCGCCCAGCATCATCAGGCCGTTGCGCAGGAACATCGAAAAGCCGAAGCCGATCACTTGCCGAATTTGCTCACTATCGTTGGTGAGCCGCGAGGCGATTTCGCCGGTGCGCGCGGCGTCGAAGTACGCGGGCGATAGATCAAGCACATGCGCAAACACCGCACGGCGTAAGTCGGCGATGATGCGCTCGCCCACGCTCATCATCAGATAAAACCGTGTGAAGGTCGCGGCGGAGAGCAACACCGCCACGCCCACTACTGCCGCGAGCGCGAGATTGAGTAACTGCGGATCGCGCGTGCCGAAGCCCGCGTCGATCACGTAACGCAGGCCTTGGCCCAGCGCGAGTACGCAGCTTGCGGCGATGAGTAACGCGAGTAGCGCCACCACGACGCGCCAGCGATAGGGCAACAGGAAGCGCGCGAGGCGGGCTAGGTGGGCGATGTCACCCCTCGGCGACGGCTGATCGATGGGAGTAGCAGCCACTGAATTACGTTCTAGCCATTACCCGGTGGTTATTCGAACGAAGGTCGCTCTCCCCTACCCCTCCCGCAAGCGGGAGAGGGGATCCGCCGCGATGGCCATTATCGGCTCCCCTCGCCCGTGCAAACGGGAGAGGGGCCGGGGGAGAGGGCAAGCCGTCCGACAAAGTGCACCCATCAATACTGATCAAAAATCCGCTGAATCTCAGCAAGATCCGCAGTCCGCGTCAACGCCAATGACAACAGCAACGCCGCCTTCTGCGGCAACAAATTCCCCGCCGCAATAAAGTTAGGCTCGTGATACGCACTATCGACAAACACCCGCCCCTCGCCCACGCGCGCGCTGCGCACCACCACCGCGCGGCGTTCGGCGGCGATTTTCATGCACTCATCGGTCAACGTGCCCATCGCCCCGGCGCCGATGCCGGCGATCACTAAACCCTTGGCGCCCAACTTCACCGCGGCTTCCGCCATGCCGGCTTGCGAACCGGCGTAGAGCCCCATCAGCTCCACGCGCGGCAGCGGCACATTCAAGTCGGCACTGAATTCGCTATTCACCGTATGCCGCTGCAGCGGCGCGCGGTAGTAGACGATGCGGTCGGGATCGGCATACCCCAGCATGCCGACATCGCGGCTGCGAAAAGTGTGCACGTGATAGGTGTTGGTTTTGGTGACGTCGCGCGCGGCGTTGATTTCGCCGTTGGTGGCGACCACCACGCCTTTGCCGTGCGTGTCGGCGCACGCCGCCACGCGAAATGCATCGTAGAGATTTAACGCCGCATCGGCGCTTAACGCGGTGAACGGCCGCTGTGCGCCGGTGACCACCACGGGCTTGGCGCTTTTCACCGTGAGCGTAAGCATGTACGCGGTTTCTTCCAGCACGTTGGTACCTTGCACAAACACCACGCCATCGACATCGGCGCGCTGCGTCAGTTCGTTCACGTGATGCGCGAGGCGGCGAATTTCTTCCAGCGTCGTCACCTCGTGCGGGTTGCCGGGATCGACGGTGACGTTCGCAATCTTGGCGATTTCGGGAAGCTCCGCCAGCAACTCTTGGCCGGTCATGCGCGGCTTGCCGCTTTTGCGGTAGTTGGCGAAATCCATGCGGTCGTGGCCGCGGCTGTGCAGCGTGCCGGGGCCGATCACTAAATGTATCCGGGGCAGGCTCATGGTGTATTTACGTAAGTATTTGATTTAATTGACTATTTTTACAGCGATGGGGTCGTTCAACATGCGCCGCAAAGAGGCGAAGGCGCAAGGCAAGTGCGCAAAAAACTTCCGCCACAGAGCGCGCACTTGCTTTGCGTAATCTTGTCGCCCTCGTGTATCGGCAGCAAGCCTTCGAGCGAACACGATGAAGTTGCACAGACGGGTTGCGCGTGGCTCAACTATACGCCCTCTGCGTGCGCTGCGTCCGCCGCCGCTTTAGCGCGCGCGGCCGCGCCCGGGCGTCGCGCATCGCCGCTCCGCTATAATCTTTGGCATCGCCCGCATTTCGCCGCCATCGCCGCCGCCACCGAAGGCGCGGGCTTCAAGAGGAGCCATTCGTGAAGGCGCTACTCGCTTTGTCCCGCGCCATCGATGCGTTAAGCGAACGCGTCGGCCAAACCGTCTATTGGCTGGTACTGATCACCGTGATGATCAGCGCCGGCAACGCGGTGATGCGCAAGACGTTGAACTACAGTTCGAACGCGTTTCTGGAAATCCAGTGGTATTTGTTTTCGGTGATTTTCCTGTTCTGCGCGGGCTACACGTTAAAGCACAACGAGCATGTGCGCATCGACATCATCACCAGCCGCTTTTCGGCGAAGGTGCGCGCGGGCATCGATATTTTCGGCACGCTGATTTTTTTATTGCCGATGGCGGTGCTGATCATGTGGCTGTCGTGGCCGGTGTTTGTCGAGGCGTACAACCGGCAAGAGGTGTCCACCAACGCCGGCGGCCTCATCATCTGGCCGGCGCGGCTCCTGGTGCCGATCGGCTTTGCGTTGTTGATCGCGCAAGCGGTTTCCGAGCTGATCAAGCGCATTGCGTTTTTGCAAGACCTGATCCCCGACCCCAACGAGAAAATCGCCGTCAAAAACGCGCGCGATGACCTTGCCGAGGACATCCGCCGCGAGCGCGGGCAAACGCCGCCGGGGACGCAGCCGTGACGCAGTTTTTGATCGACAACATCGCGCCGCTGATGTTCTTGGCGCTGATCGTCGTGCTGCTGATGGGCTACCCGGTGGCGTTTGCGCTCGCCGCGGTGGGCCTGGGCTTTGGCGTGCTGGGCATTCAATTGGGGCTGTTGCAACCGACGCTGTTTCAAGCGCTGCCGGAGCGCATCTGGGGCGTGATGTCCAACGACACGCTGCTGGCGGTGCCGTTTTTCACCTTCATGGGGCTGATACTCGAACGCAGCGGCATGGCCGAGGATTTGCTCGACACCATCGGCCAGTTGTTCGGCCCGCTGCGCGGCGGCTTGGCGCTGGCGGTGATTTTTGTCGGCGCGCTGCTCGCCGCCACCACCGGCGTGGTGGCGGCCTCGGTGATTTCGATGGGCCTCATTTCACTGCCGATCATGCTGCGCTACGGCTACGACCGGCGCATCGCCACCGGCGTGATCGCCGCCTCGGGGACGCTGGCGCAAATCATTCCGCCCTCGCTGGTGCTGATCATCATGGCCGACCAACTCGGCCGCTCGGTGGGCGATATGTACGCCGGCGCGTTTATTCCCGGCTTGATGCTGGCGGGCATGTACGCGCTGTATGTGGTGGGCATTGCGTTCTTCAAACCGCAATGGGCGCCGGCGCTGCCGCCCGAGGCGCGCACCATCCGCGAGGCCGACGGTGCGTCGGGCAACACCTCGTTGATCGTACTGGCCGCGATCAGCGCCGCCGCGGCTGCGGCATTTTGGGTGTTTTATTTCCAGCTGCAGCGCCCCGATGCCCCCACCGACGAACGCATCGCGCTCACCTTGAGCGTGTTCGTGGGCACGGCATTCGTGATTGCCTCGCTCAACAAACTGTTGCGGTTAAAGCTGCTCTCGCGCATGGCCGAACGCGTGACGTTTGTGTTGATCCCGCCGCTGGCGCTGATTTTTCTGGTGCTGGGGACGATTTTTGTGGGCATCGCCACGCCCACCGAAGGCGGCGCGATGGGCGCGAGCGGCGCGCTGCTGATGGCGATTTCGCGCCGCCGCTTGAACCTGACCCTGCTCAAGCAGGCGATGAACGTCACCGCCAAACTGTCGACCTTTGTAATCTTCATTTTGATCGGCGCACGGGTATTCAGCCTCACGTTTTACGGCGTGAACGGCCATGTGTGGGTGGAGCATCTGTTGACCAGCTTGCCCGGCGGGCAGTTGGGCTTTTTGATCGTGGTCAACATCATGATTTTTCTGCTGGCGTTTTTCCTCGACTTTTTTGAGCTCGCTTTTATCGTGGTGCCGCTGCTGGGCCCGGCGGCGGAAAAACTCGGCATCGATCTGATCTGGTTCGGCGTGCTGCTCGCGGTCAACATGCAAACCTCGTTCATGCACCCGCCGTTTGGCTTTGCGCTGTTTTATTTGCGCAGCGTCGCGCCCGACAAGGCGTATATCGACCGCGTCACGCGGCGCGAGATCGCGCCCGTCACCACCGGGCAGATTTACTGGGGCGCGGTGCCGTTCGTGATCATTCAAATCATCATGGTGTCGCTGATCATCGCCTTTCCCAACATCGTTTCCGGCGGCCTGCGCACCAAGGCGAAAGTGGACACGCAACACATACGCATCGAAGTGCCCGCCGCCGCGCCCGGCGCCGAGGGCGGCACCGAGCAGGACGACGCCACCCGCGCGCTGGAGCGCGCGCTGCGCGGCGAGCCGCCGGCGCAAAAGTAAGCTCTCACCCTGCATGCGCGCCTGCGCCAGGCGCATGCAAGCGCATACCCACACAAAAAAACGGCGCACCGTCGGGTGCGCCGTCGCCACGCCTCAATGAAACCGGACATTCGCATTGCGCCCCAGCGCCCGCAGCGCGTCTGCGAATTAATTGTTAACAGGCCCTGGCAGCCTGTCGGACTTAACTTGTCGAAGCGAAAAATGAGAGGTGCGAGGACAGATTTTCACGGTTTTCAAGCGAATAGCTCGTACTATTCGCGCAGGAAACCGGGGAAATATGGACCGCATCCGCTCATTTTGCAGCCGGCAGGGTTAAGCCCGACAGGCTGCTAGCGCTTGAGCCGCGCCGCCGCCCCCATAAAGCTGTCATAGCGTGCTTCCGCCACGCCGAACCATTGCACCTGGTCGTCGAGGAAAGTTTTCCACGAGTCGTAAATGGTTTTGAACTTGCTGTTTTTGGCGGCGATGTCTTCGTAGACCTCTTGCGTCGCCTTGTAGCACGCGGCCAGAATGTCGTTGGAGAACGGCAGCAGTTTCACGCCATTGGCCACCAGGCGCTTTAGCGCCGCCGGGTTCACCGCGTCGTATTTGGCCATCATCCACAAATTCGCTTCGTGGCAGGCCGATTCGAGGATGTTTTTGTATTCGGCGGGCAGCGCGTTGTATTCCTTGATGTTGACAAACAGATCGAGCTCCGGGCCGCCTTCCCACCAGCCGGGGTAGTAGTAGAACTTCGCCACCTTGTAAAAGCCCAGTTTCTCGTCGTCGTACGGGCCCACCCACTCGGCGGCGTCGATGGTGCCGCGCTCCAGCGCGGGATAAATTTCGCCGCCGGGAATTTGCTGCGGCACCACGCCCAGCTTTTGCAGCGGCAAACCGCCGGTGCCGCCGACACGGAACTTGAGCCCTTTCAGATCCGCCACGGTTTTGATTTCATTGCGAAACCAGCCGCCCATTTGCGCGCCGGTGTTGCCCGCGCCGAAACTGACGATGTTGTATTCCTTCAGAAAGCTGTTGAACAACTCGCGCCCGCCGCCGTGAATCATCCACGCGTTTTGCTGGCGCACGTTCATGCCGAACGGAATCGCGGTACCGAAGGCAAACGTCGGATCCTTGCCGAAGAAATAATACGGCGCGGTATGCGAGCATTGCACGGTGCCGTTTTGCACCGCGTCGACCACGCCGAACGGCGGCACGATTTCGCCGCCGGCGAACACCTGAATCTGGAATTTGTTGTTGGTGCCCGCGGCCACGCGCCTGGAAATCACTTCGGCCGCGCCGAATATCGTATCCAGACTCTTGGGAAAACTGGACGCCAAGCGCCAGCGCACTTCCGGCAGGCCGGTTTGCACCGCGGGCGCGGCTACTGCCGCGGGTTTGGCGGGTTCGGTTTTACCGCAGGCCGCTAGTGTCGCCGCGGATACGGCCGCGGCGCCGGTCAAAAACGAACGACGTTGCATATCAACCCCTCCGAAAAAAAATGACACGTGAAATTTTAGCCCACGCCACGCCGGCGCGTGCTTCGCCCCTCACCACGCTATAAAAAATATTCAATTAAATCAGATACTTACGTAATACCTAGGCCACGCCCAACTCACGGCTCAAAAGCCGCGCGCCGGCCGTTAGTGCATGCAATTTCGCTTGCGCAATCGGCCGCGCGATCGGCGCCATGCCGCAGTTGGTGCAGCCGTGCAGATGGTCGAGCGGCACGAATTGCAGCGCGCGGCGCAGCGTGGCGGCCACCTCCTCGGGCGTTTCCACCGTGTTCGAGGCGACATCGATCGCGCCCACCAACACATCCTTGCCTTTTAACAAGCTGATCAACTCCATCGGCACATGCGAGTTGGCACATTCGAGCGACACTTGCTTGATCGAACTTTTTGCCAGCAGCGGAAACGTCGATTCGTATTGGCGCCACTGCCCGCCCAGCGTTCTTTTCCAGTCGTCGTTGGCCTTGATGCCGTAACCGTAGCAAATGTGCACGGCGGTGGTGCAGGTCAAGCCTTGCGCCGCGCGTTCCAGCGCGGCGATACCCCAATCGCGCACGTCTTCCAGAAACACGTTGAACGCCGGCTCGTCGAATTGAATGGTATCGACCCCCAGCGCGGCGAGTTCGCGCGCTTCGGCATTCAACAACTCGGCCAGCGCGAAGGCGAGCTTCGCGCGATCTTTGTAATACTCGTCGGCCAGCGTGTCGACCATGGTCATCGGCCCGGGCAGCGTGAACTTCATTTTGTTTGTGGTATTGGCGCGCGCAAATCGCACATCGTCCACATGCACCGGATTTTTACGCGCGACCGGCCCGCTCACCGTCGGGCAATCGGCTTCATAGCGGTCGGCGCGGATGCCGATGCGTTTTAATCTGCTGAAATCCACACCCTCGACGCCCTGCAAAAAACCGTGCACAAAATGCATGCGCGTTTGCTCGCCGTCGCCGACAATGTCGATGCCGGCGGTTTCTTGCATCTTCAACGCCGAGCGCACCGCGTCGCGTTTGCCCTCGGCAAGCGCTTCGCCTTCGAGCTGCCACGGCGCCCACAGCACTTGCGGCTTGGCGAGCCACGCCGGTTTGGGCAGGCTGCCGGCGATGGTGGTTTTGATGGCGTTGGTGGTCATGAAAATTCCTGTTCAGAAAGTCGCCGCCCATGCACTCGCGCGGGCGCGATACCGTGGTTGGCCGATCGAGGGTCAAACGTTACTTCAACACATGCAGCAACAGCAACAAGCCACCGATCACCGCAATATTGTTAAGCGCCGCAATGCGCAACAGCTGCCGCCGCAGCGGATCTTGCACCAGCCAAAAGCGGTGAAAAATACTGCCGGCAATTGCAGTGAACGCGATCAGCAGCCAGATGCCCGCTTGCACGTGCCAGCCGGTGATCACCAGCGCGCAGCCCACAAACTCCATCGAGATGCCTACCCAGAACGCAAACGCCGGCAGCGGCACGCCCCACGCCGCCATGCGTTCGATGTGATCTTTGACGCGCGCGGGCGCCAGATTCAGCGTGCCCGCCACCAAAAACAGCGTTAAAAGCATCCATTTGCCCACGCTTACCAGCCAAGCGCCTTCGTACACCGTATTCTCCCTGTTTGGACTTACTTAGCAACGCGCATTATGCCGAATCGGCATTATTGCCAAAATGGAAAACAAATATCGCCAAAATGGCGCTTGTTTCAGCGGCACCTGTCGCCGACAATGCCTGCCTCGGATCAAGGATAACCCCATGAAATTTGGACTTTTTGGTGGTGCGCGCATCGGCCGGGCCGACACCCTGCACGACAGCTACGCGTATCGCGACTTTATCAACTACGTGGTGATGGCCGAGAAAATCGGCTTTTCGGGCATGTTTCTGGTGGAGCACCACTTTACCGGGCAAGGCCAGTTATCGGCCTCGCTTAATTTGCTATCGTATCTCGCCGCCAAGACCACTAAAATTCGCCTGGGCACCGGGGTGGTGGTGCTGCCGTGGCACAACCCGGTGCTGCTCGCCGAGCAAGTGGCAACGCTCGATGTGCTCTCGGGCGGGCGCGTCGATCTGGGGATCGGCCGCGGCTACCGCAAGGAAGAATTCGCGCAGTTCTGTATCCCGCTTAGCGAAGCGCAAGATCGGTTCGAGGAATGCTTTAGCCTGATGCTCAAATGCTGGGCGAGCGACGAGCGCTTTTCTCATCTCAGCAAGCGCTGGAACTTTGAAAATATCGTGGTCGAACCGGCCCCCGTGCAGCGCCCGCACCCGCCGATCTGGATGGCGGGCGGCAGCGCCGGCGGCATCGCTTTTATATCGAGCAAAAACTACAACCTGATGCTCGACCAGCTCGCCACCGTGCAGCAAGTCAAAGAGCGTGTGGGCTGGTATCTCGACGGGCTGGAAAAAATCGGCCAGCCGCGCGATACCACACGCTGCGTGGTGGCGCGTTCGGTGACCATCGTCAAAACCGAGGCGGAGCGCCAAAAAGCGCTGGAGCGCCGCCGCGAAACCTTCAAGCGCATCGGTGCCATCGCGGTGCACGGCACGCCGGGTGCGGCGCAGCCGCAACCAGTGAGCCAGGCCGACCCTGATCTGGCCACCGACGACAGCGCGTTAATGGGCAGCCCGCAGGAAATCGTCGACCGCATCGGCGCGCTGGCCGAAGTCGGCGCGGGCTACATTTTGATCACCTTGCCGCAGATTACGCCGGAATACATGCAGCAGTTCGCCGAGGAAATTCTGCCGCATGTGAAAAACATCGGGCCCGCGTTCGACGAGCCGCCAGTGGCCGCCGCCGCGTAAACAACAACCATGCTACAGGACACACGCATGAGTCCAGCACCCGCCGCACAGGCCGCGCCCGCCGCGTCCGCCCCGCTGCAAGACCCGCGACTCGCGCTGCGTTCGGCGCTGGGGCGTTTTGCCACCGGCGTCACCGTGATCTGTGCGCAAACGCGCGATGAACAGGTGCATTGCATGACGGTGAATTCGTTTGCATCGCTGT
>Ga0194132_10008951_pt1 | contig 14082 bp, 14 predicted proteins | sample TA2KigOf80mmetaG_FD_148612 | JGI IMG/M metagenome (GOLD analysis project Ga0194132, IMG submission 148612) | Freshwater microbial communities from Lake Tanganyika, Tanzania - TA2015054 Kigoma Offshore 80m | ecosystem: Environmental > Aquatic > Freshwater > Lake | place: Tanzania: Lake... | reverse complement strand
TCTGACACTCCCAGACTCTCGACGCACTGATGTGGCTTCCCCGCCGAACAGTGATTCGAATGCCTATTGTCCGTCTTTAAAGGCGGCATGGTCGCAGATTACTCTTGCTTCCTGGCCTCAGCAACAAATACTTAGCCGCATAGGAGGGTTACCTATGGAAAAAGCAAAGGCTGAAGTGTCACACCTTGTCACAGTTGGCGGGCCTAGCGTTATTCCCAATCCCAAAAAGAAACTGCTCGATCAAGTCCGCGAGGTCATCCGGGTCAAGCATTACTCTATTCGCACCGAAACAACCTATGTCGATTGGATCAAGCGTTTTATCTTGTTCCATGGCAAACGGCATCCGCGCGAAATGGGAGCTTCTGAGGTCGAAAGCTTTCTCACGGATTTGGCGGTGCGGCGGCGCGTGGCCGCTTCAACCCAAAACCAAGCCCTCAATGCCTTGGTCTTTCTCTACCGCGAAGTGCTGCATCAGCCGCTAGGCGAGTTTGCAGCCGTTCGAGCCAAGCGACCGGTGCGCTTACCTACTGTGCTAACGCCAGCGGAAGTGCAACGCTTGCTCTTGGCCATGAAGCCAAACACGCATCGGTTAATGGCGCGGTTGCTTTACGGGACCGGGATGCGTTTGATGGAATGTGTGCGGTTACGCGTCAAAGACGTGCTCTTTGAGCAAAATCAGATAGTTGTCCGCGAGGGCAAAGGAGCCAAAGATCGCGTCACGATTTTGCCGCAAAGTTTGAAAAGCGAGTTGGAGGAACACCTGGGCCGGGTCAAACTTTTGCACGCGCGGGATTTGGCGGCTGGCTTTGGAGAAGTCTATCTGCCCTTTGCGCTGGAGAAGAAGTATCCTGGCGCGGGCCGCGAGTGGGCTTGGCAGTACGTGTTTCCGGCCGCCTCCTCAAGCGTTGATCCACGCACGGGCAAGCAGCGACGGCATCACGCCAACGAAACAGGGCTGCAACGAGCGGTCAAAGAAGCGTTGCGCCTGGCGAATATTCTAAAACCAGCCAGTTGCCATTCCCTGCGGCACAGTTTTGCGACGCATTTGCTGGAGGCGGGCTATGACATCCGCACGGTGCAGGAACTATTGGGACACGAGAGTGTGGAGACGACGCAGATTTACACGCACGTGATGCAGCGGCCCGGTTTGGGGGTTAAGAGTCCCTTGGATGGGTAAGCGGGCTTGGACCTAAACCGCGCACTTGGAGTTAACGCAAAGGCGCAACGACGCGGACGCCCCTGAGGGAGAAGTTAGGGACCGAGTGCCTTTTGGTAATTCAGAAGGCATTTGTCCCGCGGCCGGGAGCCTGTGGGGTCGTGTCTATTCATTATTCATTTGATGAGCCAAATGGATAATGAATAGGGTGTAGGCGCAATACCGGCAAGGGCGGCCTGATTGTCGGTGCAAACTCGCCATGATGCATAACGTTTGCCCGTGTCAACGGTGTTATAAGTGTTGAGATCCCTTGGAAAATCGCGTTTTTAGCGCGCTAGATGTAATACATCTTCTCTTTGCTTTGGCTCGCTTCGAGCAGTTGGTGGAACGTAATGCCGTCGGCCGCCGCTTCGACGGCCTTCTGCAACTGACGCCAAGCATCGCGCAATTCGACCGGGCAATTCGCGTCGCCGAGCGCCGGCGTATCGAACACTTGCCCATGCACAGAGCGGAGAATGTCCCCCAAAGTAATTTCCGCTGGCGAACGCGCCAGCATGTAACCGCCTTCTTTCCCGCGCTGGCTTTTGACAATCTGCTTGGACTTCAACTCAATGAGAATCTGGATGAGGTAACTCGCGGGAACTCCTTGTTCGGCCGCCAGGTCTTCGACGCGCACGGAGACACCCGGCTGGTACTGGCGGGCCAAACCCAGAACAGCGCGAGCGGCATAATCGCTCTTCACGGAAAGCTTCACTCGCAAAAGCTAGGGCGCTGCCATTGCTTTCGCAATAAAAACTCAAGACCTGCGCTCCCACCTGACGAGAAACGTGGGACGCGAATGCGCCGTTTCAAGATTCAGCCTCGACGTGGCGTTGCGCCGTCTTATCATCGCATCGAATTGCTACCCACAAATCATGAGCTCCACACCTTCGCCTTTCCATTTCATCAAAGGACTTAGCACATTGAGGCCGAGCGCGGACATCCCTGTCCGCAGCGTTCTGGGATCTGGCTGGATTGGCAGGGCGGCGTTGCTGCGCCGCCTGCATCGCGGTGGCAACGTGGCGGCGCAGCAACGCCGCCCTGCCTTCAGTTTCACGGGCAGAATTGCCCATTCCATCATCTCACCTGTTGTTAGCGTTTCACTGTGGTTCCAATTATGTTCACTTCTCGTTGTGCACTCGACCACTCTTCAAGCTCAGCCGTACGGCCAGCCGGATCGCGGCCAGCCCGGCGATGAAATGATCCAAAAGCACCTCCGGCAAGAAACGGAGAAGTTGGAAACAGATTTCTTGAGTGGAATAAAAACCGCCGAAGAATGGAATCGGGCCCGCCCACGGTTTCAGCAAGAGTATCACGATATGCTCGGCTTGTGGCCACTTCCGGAGAAGACTCCGTTGCACGCGACAGTGACGCGGACGCTCGACAAAGGAGATTATCACGTTGATATGCTGCATTACCAAAGCCGGCCTGGGCTCTACGTCACGGCGAATTTGTATCGGCCAGCGAAGGTCGCGCCGGGACAGCGTTTGCCCGCGATACTTTACGTTTGCGGACATTCAGGACGCGGACGCAACGGAAACAAAACAGCCTTTCAATCGCACGGCATTTGGTTCGCGCGGCACGGATACATTTGTTTGGTGGTTGATACGCTGCAACTCGGCGAGATCGCAGGCATTCATCACGGCACGTATCGTGAAAATCGTTGGTGGTGGCTGTCGCGCGGTTATACGCCGGCTGGCGTGGAATGCTGGAATGGTGTGCGCGGCATCGATTATCTGACTAGTCGTCCGGATGCGGACGCTGAACGCATCGGTGTTACGGGAATAAGCGGCGGTGGCGCGGCAACATTTTGGATTGCGGCAGCCGATGAGCGCGTGAAAGTGGCGATCCCGGTCAGCGGCATGGCGGACCTGATGTCGTATGTGCCGAATCGCGTCATCAACGGTCACTGCGATTGCATGTTCCTCTATAACACCTATCAATGGCCCTGGGCGCGTATCGCGGCCCTGATTGCTCCGCGGCCGCAGTTTTTCGTGAATAGTGACAACGACTCTATTTTCCCCATGGACGCGAATGAGCGCGTGATCAACCGGCTCGAGCGGCTTTACAGTTTGTTCGGCGCCGGTGATCTCGTGGACAGTCTTGTGAGCATCGGAGGCCATGATTATCGCAAGGATATCCGGCAGGCCACATTTCGGTTCATGAATACGCATCTCAAGAACGATCCGCGTCCGGTGTTGGACAGCGAAGTCGATTTGGTGACCGGCCCCCGCGAGTCGATACATCCGATTCCGCCGGAAGAACTGCGCGTTTTCCCACAGGATTCTGACATCCCGAAAGATGCGTTGAATGGACGCATCGATCAGACGTTCGTTCCGATGGCCAAGGTTGAAGTGCCTAACGACGGGTTTTTCGAACAGTGGAAATACAATCTGATGGGGAACCTGCGACGAATGACGTTCCATCATTTTCCAGAAAGAATTCCAACGGCTGAGCCCGTCAAACTAACAGATTCTGGCGCGACGCTGCGAACCGAGTCCGGAGTTCTCGTGCAACTCGGCGGTAAACCGACGTTGGCCAATCCACCGGCCCGAGTCCTGTTAGTTGTCGCCGGCACGAATTCCGCATCGTCGCTCCCTCAATGGGTTCGCGAACTCGCAAGCGAGAAAGACGCTTTGTACGTGTGCGAAACGCGCGGGACTGGCCCGACGGGCTGGACGCAGAGGAACCCGCCGAATTATGTGGCGCGCTCGCATTATTTGCTCGGACGCACGGTGGAGGGCGGACGCGTCTGGGACATCGCGGCGGCAGCTCGCCATCTGCACAAGGAGCATGGCAGGCGAAGTCCAGTCTATGTCGTCGGCGAGACAAGTTCGGCAGTCCTTGCGATCTATGCCAGTCTGCTCGAACCGGAAATCAGCGGTCTTATTCTTCGCGACCTGCCGTCGACCCACATGAGTGACTCCGCGCCCGCCTTGTTGAATGTGCTGCGAGTTTGTGACATTCCCGAAGCCTTAGGCATGCTGGCCCCACGCCCTGTTACTCTGATCGGCCGTCAGATGGATTGGGCCCAGAAGGCTGCGGCCATTTATCAAAAAGCTGGCGCTGCGGACAAACTCGAATTGAAGCTGTTGAATTGAGCAGTCGCGGCGCAGTGAGTCTGCTGCCGCTCTTCGCGGGCGACGAGCGGGTTGGGGATCCGAACGCCGACATGCCTTGGAGTGCGGCGATGGAGTCTGCGTAATCGCCGCTTTTGGGGTCAAGGACGCAGAACGCGTCCCCAAACGGCCCAGCGCTTTCGTAAACGCGGACGCCCAAGCGGTGACTGCGCAGACTATGTCACCGTACTCCAAGATGCTGGCGCGGCGTCGCATGCTCCAATCAGGTTCATGGGTTCAATGCGCGAAGTTTTGTTTCGGAGGAGTCTGTTCCCCGCGATGGCGGGACTTGCGTTGAATGCGCCTCATTGTTCCGCCCAAGGCCTTGTCGGTGGCGGTGGTGGCGGTTCGCTCCAGCGCCAGATCGGCTGGTAAGGAATCAGCAGATAGGGCGTTTCCACGCGCCGGCTATTCTCCTTGAGAGAAATTAAGAGCGCATCCAAAGCGCCGCTGGTCAGCAATGTGCGTTCGACGTTCCACGATGGTTTGCCGGTGAACATCATTCGCTCGATCCCATTGAGCAGCCAGGTGAAGTGCATGCCGGGCCGGCCTTCCTGTGTCCAAAACTGCGCTGATTCAATTCGCCGATCCATGGCGTAACGCCAGGCAGCCGACCATTCACCCGCAGCGCCGTTGAGTTCCAGCAAAAACGCGCGCCAGCCGTCCGCATATTCGAGAATGTAAAGCCTCGGCTGAGGCACGGCTTCTCGGAGCGCCCGGCCGCGAGTTTGCGGATTGGGCAATCGTTTCCACGCCGCATCGAACAATTCCGGATCAAACATTTTCTCGTCCGCGGCCTTCCAAACAGCGTCGCCCGCCAGCATCTGAACCGCTTTGATTCCAGCTTCGCCACCGCGGCGCTGCTCGGCCAGCGCTTGAACAAATTCCAACGCATGAAAGCCGTAAGCATCGGTTGTGTGGAAAGTGATGGCTACGATTTCGGCGATGGCTTCGCCGCGTGTCACGTCCGCGGGCGGGTTCCGCCAACTCGTCGGCAAAGACGAGCCCGCCATCAACGGAATCTTCATCTCACGCGCCGTGTCATAGATAAACTTCGCATCAGTCCAGTTGTCGGCGAGATGTTTGTCAACGAAAACTGGCGCGACGCGTTCGCTCGCTTTGAAGACCTTGATTGTCTCATCCCAGAATCGCCGCTTCGGATATTGCGTGTTGCCGGTCGGCGATTTCGGGTAATTGCCATGCTCGGCAATCAACAGCACGCCATCGACCGCCAACTTGCCCGTGCCCAGCGTTAGCGCGTCTTCGATAGAATCGCTGATCCGAAACCGGTGGGAAGCCGCGAGGAACTTGCTGGTGTCGCCCGTTGCCCTTTGATCGGTGTACAGTGAAACCAATTTGAGCGGCGAATCCTTCCCTTTGCCATCGAGCGTGTCAGTCTGCAACAGCCGGCTGACGATAATATCGGCGTGAGAATTATGCCGATAAACTGTGACAATAGCTGCGACGTTCTTAATTGTCGCCGGTGGTTCGGCAGGTCGGAGGTCAGCGCCGCTCCACAACGCGGCCAGCAGGAAAGGAAATCTCATTAACGCGGGCATGGGCCGGTTTTAGCACGCCTGTTGATTCACCTGCAAGGCGCATCGTGCTGAACCGAGGTTAATGACGAAAGCCCAATGACGAACGGAAACGGGTTGCAGATGTGCCGGCCCATTCGAGCTTCGTCATTTGTCATTCTTTAGTCATTCGGATTTCGGCATTCGTCATTGTGTCACCATCGGCGCCTGTCCGCTGGTGGTGAAAACGCTAATCCTCCACCGGGACCACCAGATTCTCCATGATGTAATTTTTTCGTTCCGGCGTGTTGCGGCCCATGTAAAAGGAAAGGATGTTCGCGGAGTCGGGTTTAGGGGCGTATTCCACTTGGCTGAGGCGCATGTTGGAACCGATAAATTGCTTGAATTCGTTCGGCGAGATTTCGCCCAATCCTTTGAACCGCGTGATTTCGGCGCTCTTGCCCATAGCTTTCGCGGCGTTATCGCGTTCCGCTTCGGAATAGCAATAGATCGTTTTCTCTTTATTGCGCACACGGAAGAGAGGTGTCTCCAACACGAACAAATGGCCGTCATGGACCAACTGCTCGAAGAAGCGGAAGAAATAAGTGATCATCAAATTGCGAATGTGCAAACCATCCACGTCGGCATCGGTGGCGAGAATCACCTTCTCGTAACGGAGTCCTTCGAGGTTGTCTTCGATGTCGAGGCTGCGCATGAGATTGTACATTTCGTCATTCTTATAAACGATATCGCGCTTGAGGTCCCAAACGTTTAGCGGCTTGCCCTTGAGCGTGAAGATGGCTTGCGTGTTCACGTCGCGGCAGCTGACGATGGAACCGGCCGCAGATTGTCCCTCGGTGATGAACACCATCGAACCTTTGCCTTTGCCTTTCTGTTTGTCGAAGTGGATTTTGGAGTCTTTCAATTGCGGAATGCGGATAGTGACCGCTTTGGCGCGTTCCCGCGCCAGCTTCTTGACTTCCTGAAGTTCTTTGCGGAGCTGCTGCGTATCTTCGACCTTCGCCAGAATTTTCTCGGCGATCTCCTTGTTCCGGTTAAAGAAATGCAGCAACTCCTCGCGCACGGTGTTGACTAGGTCCGAGCGAATTTCAGTGTTGCCAAGTTTATTCTTCGTCTGCGACTCGAAGACCGGATCTTTCAAACGAATGGCCACGGCGCCAACCATGCATTCGCGGACGTCGTCACCTTCGAATTTGCCTTTTGAATATTCGTTCACCGCTTTGAGCAAGCCTTCGCGAAACGCGCTCAAGTGAGTGCCGCCGTCTGATGTGTACTGTCCGTTCACGAAGGAATAGAAGCTTTCACCGTAACGGCTATTGCTATGCGTGAAGCAGAACTCGAGCGTCTTGCTGGCGTAATGGAGTGGAGTGTAAATCGGCTCACTATTGTCGGCTTTCAAATCTTCAAGCACGAGATCGAGCAGGCCGTTCCGCGATTGAAAGACCTGGCCGTTGAAGACGAGCTTTAGGCCGGCGTTGAGATAGCTGTAATGCCGCAACCGTTTCTCGACGTGTTCCGCGCGGAATTCGACTTCTTTGAAGATTTCCGGATCGGGTTGAAAACGGATGAAGGTTCCATCCGCTTCCTCCGAGGCTTTGCCATCCTTTTGGTTCCGGAGTTTCCCTTGCTTGAAGGCCGCTTCGACATATTCGCCAGAACGGTGGCTGCGGACCACAAAGTCCTTGGACAAGGCATTGACCGCTTTGGTCCCGACACCGTTGAGACCCACGCTGAATTGGAAGACGTCATCGTTGTATTTGGCGCCGGTGTTAATCTTGGAAACGCAATCGACAACTTTGCCGAGCGGAATGCCGCGCCCGAAATCGCGGACGCTCACATTGGGACCGTCGATCTTGATGTGAACTTCCTTGCCATGGCCCATGATGTATTCGTCGATGGCGTTGTCGATGACCTCCTTTAACAAGATGTAGCAGCCGTCATCGTAATGAGAACCATCGCCGATGCGCCCGATGTACATGCCGGTCCGCAACCGAATATGCTCCAGCGAAGAGAGCGTCTTAATTTTGCTTTCGTCGTAAACGTGTTTCTTATTCTCTGCCATATTTTGAGGACTGAAATATTGGCGCGATTAGGAGATTTGCCAACAGGGAAATGAATGGAAATGAAGTTGACATGAAGTTTTCATTGGAGCGCGGGCTTCAGAAATCGCGCATTGCTCCCTGTGAACGCGGTAGGTCAGCGCGTCTCGCTTATCCTGCTCTTGGTGTCCGCAAATGCTGGACAGGCGGGACGCCTATCCTACGACGCCGGTTCAGGGGCAGAAGCTCACTTGCAGCGAGGGTCTTGGATGGATATTCTTCTCAAGATCAAGTTGCTCCTGGAGAATCTGCCGCCGAGCCTCGCGTCTCAACGCGAAACGCTGGCGCGCTGCCTGGAAGCGATGAACCGCGTAATGCCGTTGCGGGCCGTTTATCTCTTCGGTTCGCACGCTCGCGGTGAGGCTTGGCCCGATAGTGACGTGGATTTGTGCCTTGTGGCTGATGGCGGGGCACGGCAACTCAAGGCGGCGCAGAACTTACGTTTAGCCATGCGCCCGATTCCGGCTAAGCCGCCGTTCACGCTAGTGCCAATTGCTCCGAACCGCTTGGCGGAAAAACAGAAGATTGGTGATTTTTTTCAAAACGGTCCTGACGGAAGGGGTGCTGCTTGCCACGGAAGACTGACTCAAACAATCCGGCCGACTGGCTTTGGATTGCGGAAATGGACCTCGAAGTGATCCAATTGGCGGCCACGAACGAAGTTGGGTACGTCACTGTTCGAAGCAAGTTGGCCGAAGTCTTGGAAAAGGCTGTTTGACTGGATACGCGACCACGAGGTCAGGTGACAACAACGACCCTCGTGAGCAATCGCATTTGGCAGGCAGGGGGCGGCGCAGGAATGTTAGCCTCCGCAGACCGCGCGCCAAAAAACTGAGATGCAAAGGTTCTCCTTTCTTTGCCCTGGTCCGCCTGCTACGTATCTCGGCAAGGCAGCTAAGCTAAGGCAGCTTATGGGCAGCGAACTCATTCCATTCGGCGGGGAGCGTGCCTCCGATTTTCAAACGTTGGTCGGGCGCCTCGGAGAGGTCTTTCGCCTCGGCCAGCAACAGATCGAGGAAATCAAAATCCGCAGTTATTGGGAAGCCGGCCGGCTCATCCATCGGCACATTCTCAAGCACGAAAAGCGCGCCGGTTACGGCAAACAAGTGATTCGGAAGCTGGCCGAAGCGCTGGAACTTGGCGAGAACTTGCTTTATCGGATGCTCCGTTTTTACCAGGCATTCCCAATTCTGGCCACGTGGCCAGAATTGACTTGGAGCCATTATCGCCTGCTTTCACAAGTGACCGACGCCAAGGAACGGCACGAGTTAGGAGCCCAGGCCGCCGCTCAAAAATGGACCGCGCGCGAACTGGAAGACCGCATCCGCGAAAGCGCCAGCACCGCTGCCAGGACAATCTCCGCCGACACGGGCGACAACAGTGGAACAAAAATCCGGTTGCTCGAGCCCACGCAAGGCAAAATCGGAATCTACAAAATCGTCGAAACGCATGACGGTCTCGCCGTGGACCTTGGCTTCACTTCGTATGAGGACTTGGACCCGCGCCAAGTCAAGGAACGGCAAGCCGACGAGCTGGTCACCTTCTCGGCCAGCGGCCGAATGCTTCCAGCCAAGCATGCGACACAGAACGACCTTTACACGCACCAAGCGCGCTGTCTGCGCGTGGTGGACGGCGACACCTTCTGGGCCCAAATCTGGCTGACGGAAAGGCTGTGGTTAAAGGAGAAAGTGCGCTTGCGCGGCTTGGACTCTCCGGAATTGGACACGGCCGAAGGCCGCGCCGCCAAACGCGTCGTTGAGATGCAATTCAAAAAAGCTGCGAACGTTCTGATCACGAAGACGAAGCCCGATAAATGGGACCGTTAGCTCGCCGACGTTTTCATCCGCCAACCCAACGGCCAACAACTTTATCTCAACAACTTCCTTCTCCCCGAAGGTTACGCCCGCCGCATGGACAAAGTGATTCCCGCCGACTGGGATTACGCCTAGCACCCGAACGCATTCACCAAGGCTCCAGAGGACTGCCGCAGTCCAAGACGCTGTCGCGCCGAAGAATATCCCGATCGGTTCAAGCGTGGCGGAAACCCTGTCCGCATCGACCTTGACCACGCGGTTCTGGCCGAGCAAACAGAACCCGATACGTTGCTCCTGTTGGATGACGCGTTGGAAGCACTGGCGCGCAAAGACGCGGACAAAGCGGAACTAGTGAAGTTGCGGTTTTATGTTGGTTTGAGCATCGACGAAACGGCTCAAGCTTTGGGTGTTTCCGAAAAAACCGTCAAACGGCATTGGGTTTACGCGCGAGCCTCCTATAGTGGTACGAAACCACGAAAACGCGTCCGAAGTCGGCGTTTTGAACTTTTTTGACCAACCATTCAACCATTCAACCATTCAACCATTCAACCATTTAACCATTTAACCCACTCGCCCATTTTGCTAGAACCTTACGCCATGCCAAAGCACGATATTCATAGTGAAGCATTTCTTCACAGCCTGATGCGCCGGCAGCTTCGGCTTTCCATCGCTTGCGCCGCGACCTTTTTGATTGCGCTGCTCGGATTGCCACTGCTGAACTATTTCTTTCCCGATGCGATGGCGTTTCGTGTTTTCGGTTTCACGCTGACTTGGTTTGTTCTCGGTGTCCTGTTCTTTCCGTTTGTTTGGCTGATTGCATGGGTGTTTATTCGGCGGTCGATTGCGTTGGAGGAAGCGGAGGTCCGGGAAGCAACGAACGAGGATGGGCAGGTGGGTAGGTAGACAGGTGTGCAGGAAGATATCGTATGACAACCAAACTAATTCGGCATCACTGGCAATTGGACGTTTATAAGCTTTCTGTGGAAACGGCGATGACGATTTTCGCTGTGACCAAGACGTTTCCGGCGGACGAGCGATATTCCTTGACCGACCAAGTTCGACGTTCGTCGCGTGCGGTTTCCGCAGCAATAGCGGAGGCTTGGCGACGTCGGAACTACGAAGCCGTTTTCGTGAACAAACTGAACGAAGGCGAAGGTGAAGGCGCCGAAACTCAAACTTGGATTGAATATGCGGTAAAGTGCGGTTATTTAGGCCGCAAGCAGGGACGAGACCTGCACAAATCATGCGGTCGTGTCATCGCGATGCTCAGCAGCATGGGCAATAATTCCACGCCTTCGATACTGGCTAAGACGACACCGCGTATCCGCTGATTCTCCTGCCTACCTGCTGACCTACCAACCTGCCTACCCACATTCGTTGCTCACCATGTTCCTTGCAACCATCGACCCCTACATCCTCACCTTCAGCGCCCTGACCGTCATCGTCACCATCTGGATGGGCTTTTGGTCGGCGAGAAAATCGAAGACAGCCTCCGATTTTTTCGTGGCGGGACGTTCGGTGTCCGTTGGCTGGAACGCTTCGGCAATCTCCGGCGAGTACTTAAGTGCGGCGTCGTTCATGGGCGTCGCCGGCATGGTGATGAGTTCGGGCTATGACGCACTGTGGTATCCGGTTTGTTATGCGTGCGGTTATCTGTTCTTGCTGTTGTTCATCGCCGGACCGCTGCGGAGGTTCGGAGCTTACACGATCCCTGACTTCGCGGAAGGACGATTCGATTCACCGGTGTTCCGAAAGATCGCCGTGATCTTCGTCTTGTTCATCGGGTTCTTCTACACGATGCCACAAATGAAAGGCGCCGGAACGACGCTGGCGTACATCTTCCCGGGGCTGCCGTATTGGGCCGGCGTGGTCTTGGTCGGCGCGGTGATCACACTTAATGTGGCTTTGGGCGGGATGAAAGGCATCACGTTGGTCCAGGCGTTTCAGTATTGGGCCAAGATGTTTGCGATCTCGGTGCCGATCTTTGTCTTGATGGCGGTCTATGGGCATTACGGCAAGCATTTGGGCAGTAACACGTCGAGCGCCAGCACGGCCACTTACACCGACCGGCGGCCTCTCCCAGAAAAAGCGCCCAAGGATCTCACCTGGTTGAATCCGTTCGGTCCCTTAACGACCAAAGCCGCCAAAGCCGCCGCCGCTGCGCTAACCAATTCTCCGCCATCGCCCAAAATCGCTTTGCGTTCGGACCTGTCGCCGGACCAGCGTATGACAGTCCATCTGACTGTCACTAACCTCTCGCAAGCCTTGGCCATTTATGGAGACCTTACCGGACGTCAATCGGGGCCGCACACGAACGGTCTTGAGAAATTGGACGATTTATTGCGCGGACAACTAAGCCGCTGGAGTTTGATTCAACGTTCCGCCGTGCCCGACAGTGGCGTCCGCGTGCATGGAGATGGCCAGTTGACGGCAAACGAAGTCAAGGAAGGCTTGGAAGCATTCTTTAAAACCAACGGCGTCGCTTTAGTGCCCGAAGGCGCCCGGCATTTCCGCGTGGAACAGGGAAACAAGAGCGCGCAACAAGCTTGGCTCGATAAACACGAACGTCCGCTGGCCTTGCTCTATACTTACTCGTTGATCATCGCGCTGGTCTGCGGTACCGCGGGCCTCCCGCACATTCTCGTGCGCTTTTACACAAACCCCGACGGCGTTGCCGCGAAGCGCACGACGATGTGGGTCATGATTCTCATCGGTGTGTTCTACTTGTTCCCGCCCATTTTTGGGGTGCTCGGGCGCAATCTATTGCCCGATCTTTACGCGGGCGTGGGCGCGAAGGGAACCGACAAGATCGTTTTGGAATTACCTCGCATCTTGAATGAGAAATACGGCGTTCTCGGTTCAGTCATGAGCGGAATCACATGCGCGGGGGCTTTCGCTGCGTTTATGAGCACGTTTAGTGGGTTGCTTGTGTCGATGACGGGCGCGCTGGCCCACGATGTGTACGGACGCATGTTGCGTCCCAAGTCGACTTCCGAACAACGGCTCAAAGCATTCAAGATCGCCGCGGTCGTTGTCGGCTCGGTCGCGATTGTGCTGGGAATGCAAGTCGAGCCGTTCCAGATCAACTTCATGGTTGGCCAGGCATTTGCCATTGCGGCGGCAAGTTATTTTCCGCTCTTGTTTATGAGCGCCTGGTGGCGCGGAATGACAACGAAAGGCGCCGCGGCGGGCATGCTCGGAGGCGGTGTCTTGGCCCTGGCAGGAATTACGCTGACCAGTTTCAGCGATTTGAATTGGCTGCCCTTGGCGGGCTTTTGGGCGGCCCATCCGCTCTTGCGAATTCTGTGCGAACAACCCGCTATCTGGACTGTGCCCCTCGCAATTGGTTTGATGATTGTCGTTTCAACACTCACCAAACGTGATGTGCCGTCCGATGTGCGCATGAAAATGCTCGTCTTGCATGCGCCAGAAAAGCTGGGCCTCAAACAAGAGTACATCCAGGAACACCAGGCTGGACATTAGCTATCGAGGTTTTCCCGAGTTATTCTGAATAGTCTTGAAAAAGGAGCTCCAGTATAGATTGGACATCTGATTCGAAGTGAAAAAGCGTTGTGACACATGAAAACAGCAACTGTGCGGCAGGTCCGGCACGATTTTGGCGGCGTTCTGAATTGGATTGAAGAAGGTGAACAAGTCGAAATCCTGAAACGCGGCAGAATCGTCGCGTTAATGTCTCCTCCGCCTGTCGCCAAGAAACGCAGGCCGAAGAAGAGACCCGATTTCCTTGCCCGCCTCAAACGCATTTATGGTGACAAGGTGTTAGCGGGAAACATAGTCGTAGAAGAACGCGAATCGCGGCCATATTGAGCCCTGCTCGAATACTTCAGACTCGATGACTACTAGTCTCGAGGAACGTCTGAAATGATCGTCTATGCCGGCGCAAGCTTTCTGGTTGCCGTTTATGCACCGGAAGCTGACTCCGTGACGGCGCTAAAGTGGCTCCAAGACTCTAGGGAACCGTTGCATTTTACGCCTTTGCATCGTCACGAGGTTCGCAATGGGATTCGCCTGCGCGCGTTTCGCGGTGAGATTACCTCAGAGCAATGTAAACAGGCTTTTGAGGAAATCGAATCAGACTTGGCGGACAACATTCTCGCGCATGTGCCGGTTCCGTGGACTAATACATTTCGTGCAGCAGAGAATCTGGGCGCTTTATACACTCAAAAGGTCGGTGTCCGCAGTTTCGATTTGTTACAGGTCGGCTTGGCTCTCAGGACTCTTGGCGGGGTCGTGCCTATTCATTATTCAATTGGCTCATCAGATGAATAATGAATAGACACGACCCCAAAGGCCCCCAAA
>Ga0194132_10008948_pt1 | contig 14089 bp, 8 predicted proteins | sample TA2KigOf80mmetaG_FD_148612 | JGI IMG/M metagenome (GOLD analysis project Ga0194132, IMG submission 148612) | Freshwater microbial communities from Lake Tanganyika, Tanzania - TA2015054 Kigoma Offshore 80m | ecosystem: Environmental > Aquatic > Freshwater > Lake | place: Tanzania: Lake Tanganyika... | reverse complement strand
AGATACGCGCCCACATCCGCGGATGCCGCGTTGCCAGTTCGCTCCGCAGCCGGTCGTCGGCCAGCGCGATGCCGTCCTCCACGTTAGTCGTAAAATAGACCGGGTCGTCCGGAACCGGAATGATGTCGAGTTGAAGCGCCATCCCGGAGGCCATTCGGCAATCGGATCGGGGGTAGATGCCGCTGTTTACCCACTCGTCCAAATGGATAAGATGCCCCGGATTGAGCGCCATCCGGAACGGGCGGTCTTTGAAATACCCCTGTATCCGCTCGAATATCTCGCCGCCCGTAACCCCGATACCGATCGTCTCGTACCACGCCACCGCCGCCGTATAGTAGGGTTTTACCAGCGTCTCCACATAATCCCGTGCTTCCGGAGCAAGCCCGGTCTCGTCCTTGACGACAAAACCCGCGCGGGCCGTAAGTCCGCCCCATACGCCGATCGCCATCAGAAACGGGTCGCCCTCTTGTATGATGCGCAGACCGGGGCTTCCCAACTGCGGCGCGCGTGGACCGGAGTTGACGACCGGGTGGCACGACAGCGGCAGTCCGTTAAGACGCGCCGTCTCTACATGCGCCAGTTCGCTTTTGCCCGGGATTACGTTTTCGGTCATATTGCGTACGCCCTGCGAAGCATAGGTCGCGCCAAACTCAAACACGGCAAGCTGATCCGCGCTGTTCACGACGCGAAAACCGTGCTCCGGATGGATAAAAAGATCAGTCGCGTTGACCACGGCGCGGCGATCCCCAACCCCTTCGCGGAGCGTGTCCACGATATAGGCGGGTATCTCGATACACCCCGGCGGATACGGGCTTTCCCGAACATCAAAGGATTTCCATCCTACGGTTCCGACACGGGTGCCGGGTTTTATGCCCTCTTCTTCGAAGATCAGTCGGAGCGGAGGACTGCCGTCACGCCACTGTCCGGGGAGAGAAAAACTCTGAAACAGCGTCAGCGTGTGTTCCACGGATACGACGCTACGGGCGTAGTCGAACCCTTCGTTTCCGACGAGCAGCCGGGGCATGGTGTCGCGTCCGAGGATAAGAAGCGCCTCCTCGAAACGAGGGTCGTAGCCGGTAAGATACATCAGGTTGGCAAAATGCTCACGGTCACCGTATACGAGGAGATGGGTAAACCCCTCTTCTTTCATGCGGTTGCGGGCCGTCTCCATCCGGGTTTGGTACTCTTTGGCGGATACGGCAGGTTGGACCGCAGGCATTCCGAAATCGGGTACGGAAATTTCCGTCAAGACCATGTCGCTTGGGGACATACGGTTATGCTCCATGCGTCGCTTCCGCACGGACGGCGGATGCGGTGTTTATCTTCCGGCGGGACCGGCGACGGCCCATTGGGCGATCTGAGAACCGGACGGCGTGGTTTTGGATACACGCAACCGGTCCGGCGCGTCGGCGGCGCGGTATATTTCGGCTATACGTTCGGCGTCAAAGGCAGCGCCGATATTGTGGAGCAACAGATCGGCGGGGGCAGCCAGAGCCGCGGCGGTGTCAAGTCCACCCACACGCCGTAGACACGGAATGTAGAGCCGAGATAGATATGCTTCGTCGTCGCGGTTGTCAAACAGTGCCATGTCGAGCGCCGCCCGGTGGATATGTGGGTCGATCCCACAGGCGAGGAGTCCCCACAACCCGGCATCACCCGCGCCGATCAACGAAATCTGAGCCACCCCGATGCACGTGCGTAGATACGTAGCGGCGGTGACGATATCCTGAACCCGGTGACCGACGGTCGTTCGGTTGTATGTGGTCGGATAGGCATAGCGTCCGGTGTCGGCCCCACCTTGGGATTCGCCCGTCATACAGGCGTCGATGGAGAGGACGGCGTGGTTCTCCCGCAACAATGCCTGTAAGGTGGCACCGGGCGTCCTGCCGTCGTCTCCGGAAAGCCCTTTGCGTCCGTCCGCGTGTACGGCAAGAGCGGCCCCACGAGGCGCGACAGATGGCAGATACAGCGTGGCGGGGATGCGGTCGCCGGCGCCGGCGCGGCCTATATATAAGTGTTGGGCGGTAAAACCGTCACCCTGACGCCTGCTTTTGAGCGTTTCGATCAACCGTTCGCGCTCGGGGGCTACGGCTCCGACCGCAGAGCGAAATGCAGGGGTCAGCGTTTGTCGGAATTTGCGGAGCGAACGGGCGTCGGAGGGTCTGATCTTGTCCAACTGAAGCGTGGCCTGCCGTGTCCAGTAGCGAATAAGTGTCTCGGCATCTACGGCGTGCGCAGGAACCGGCTCGCGCGCAAAGACCAGCAGATTTTCCGGCGGTTCGGCGGTAAATGGTCGTTCGACAAAACGCGAAACATCGTCCGAGCCGAACAGCCATTTTCCAAAAAAGGGATACACGGCATTACGGCTGTCCACATTGTAGTTGTGACCTGCATCGATCTGGGCATGGTCCAGACGGTCTTCGGCGTCGTAGAGCTGGTATACTTCACGGATGGCTGGAAATTCGAGCGAGGGCGTGTTGACGGTCCAGTCACCCGTTGCGGAGATCATCATCATGGGTCGTGGGGCCATCATGGCGGCGATTTCGATGTTGTTGGTTTCGATACGCAGGTTGGGGGCATTTTCGCAGAGACAGCCGCCCTGCATGTGTCCGGAGATCATGTTGACGGGCGCGGAGAGTTGGATGCGGTCGTCGACGGCAGTCAGCAGAAAAGTCTGTGTACCGCCCCCTGATTCGCCGGTACAGGCGATACGGGAGGAGTCCACATCGGGCAGGGAGAGGAGAAAATCCACGGACCGAATGCTGTTCCAAAGCTGAAGCCCCATCAAGCTAAGTCCCCACAGCCGCTCCCTGTCGCCGCCAAACGTGCGATGCTCGAGTTGGCTGCTGTCGTTGTATCCGGCCATGTCCCACGAAAACGCGACACAACCTTGACGGGCAAAACTGATACACCGGGCGGGGATCGAGCCATCCGGCTCGTCGGCCAGGCGACCGTTTTTCCAGTGGCCGTGCGGGTTGAGGACACCGGGACATTTGCCGGAGACGTCGAGGGGTCGGTATAGGTTGCCGGTGACGAAAAACCCCGGCAGGCTTTCGAAGTATACTTTTTCTATCGAGTAGCCGTCGCGTTCGATCCGTTCGGAAATCCGTGCCTTGAGCGGGCATTTTTCGGGTGCGGGCAAAAGTCCCGTGCTCGTCAAGATATGTTCGCGCAACTCGCGAACGCGGCTTTCCCACGCGGCTTTTGTCCGGGGCGCGATAAAGTCGCACGGTAGGTCCAAATGCCGGATTTCGGTAAGTCGTCGGTCTACGGGCGGAAGCGGTGTGGATACGGTCATGCAGGTCTCCGGGGAAGCAGGAAGGATGAAGTAGGAAGGATGAGGTAGGAAAGAGACTGTTTTCCCCTTCGAACTTTCCCCTTCAACCTTCTACGGTGCAACTGTCGAGGGTACGGCGGATTGGGAAAAAAGTCAAAGATTTTTGCCCGATCCTACTTTCCAGAAACCGTCGGGGCGTTGGTACGGTTCGCCTTTTTCAGGAAGAAACTGGCGAAGATGACGGCATCCGAGCGAGAAGCCTGCCAGACCGGGCATGGCGCGGTCTTCGTTTTCCACGCACAGCACATAGTCATACCCCGAATCGAGCAGGGCGCCGATGATCGTCCCCCAGTTGAGTTGGCCGCGTCCCGGCACGCGGTACTGCCACCACCAGTTGCCGATGATGCCTTGACGGAACAGCATTTCGCGGCTTACTTCGGCGTCTTTGACATCGGCATACACCCATTTTCCGGCAAACATGCGGATGGCGTCTTCTGCGGGTAGGATCATCATCCAGAGCCAATGCGACGGATCGCACGAAAGACCCAGGTGTTCCGAAGGGACGGCGTCGAGCACGCGCTCCCACATCTCCGGGTTGCAAGCGATGTTGCCCATGCGTACCGCGCCGTCGAGACCTATCTTCACGCCGCGTTCTTCCGCCAGACGCACCAGCGGAGTAAATCGCTCTTTGAATCGTTGGACCAGTTCGGTAGAGCGGTCGGACGGGTTGCCGGGTGTGGAAGAATACTGGCCGTAGAAGCGGAAGCCTACTGGGCTGCCTGCATGGGTGATGACCACCGGGGTTGCGAGTGCGGCGGCGGCTTCGATGGCTTTGCTCAGACAGTCGGCAGCGACGGCGGCGCGTTCGTCGTCGTCGTCGAGCAAGTTGTTGTGCGCAGCCAATGCGGCCAGATATATCCCGTGTTTTTGGAGCGTTTCCTTGATCTCGCCCGGTCCTTCGCGCAGCACCCGGTCGGGGTCGGCCACACCGGAGGCCGACAGCCGTACTGCATCGAAGTCATGGTCTTTGGCCCAGTGGGCACATTCGTCAAGACTCCAAGCCTCACCGCCTGCGCCGGTAAAAAAGCTGATGTCCATGCGGATTTCTCCGTAAAGAGGTGGGACAAAAAGAAAGGGGACGCCTTTGGGGGCGTCCCCTGTTTTCTACTCGGTACGGGAGCGGTAGCCGGAACTTCTACGTCGTCCGAACGGCGGCTTGGGTGGCGCTGCCGATGGCGATGTGGTGGAAGAGCCCGATTCCGGCGCATGGGAAGCCGAGGGCTGGGCAGGGCGGAACGGACGGCGTGACGGTCCTGACGACCGCGACGGTCCTGACGACCGCGACGGTCCTGACGACCTGGAAGGTCCGGAAAACCTAGACGATCCCGATGACCGGGAAGGTCCGGAAGGTCCGCGTCCGCGCGAATCGCGCATATCCCGGGAATCACGTGTCTCCCGATGCCGGCGTTGTGCATCCGCGGGCGGCTCGCTCAGATAGTCGAACTCCGGATGCGAAGTCCATACCAGCATGTCGCGTCCCATCTCGGTTTCGAGGAGGTTGTACAGATCGATTTCCTCCGGCGACATGAGACAGAACGAGAGTCCGGTGGCATCGGCACGCGCGGTGCGACCAGCGCGGTGGATGTAGTCCTCGGCGCGTTCGGGCAGATCGTAGTTGACGACATGCGACACGCTCGGAATATCCAGTCCACGCGCAGCGATGTCGGTGGCGACGAGTATCTTGAATTCGCCCGAGCGAAACCCTTTGAGCGCACGAAGCCGCTGTCGCTGGGTGCGGTCCGAATGAAGCCGCGCCACAGGCAGGCTCTTCTGTTCCAGATACCCGGCTACACGATCCGCGCCGCGACGAGTACGGGTAAAAATAAGCACCGAGTCGATCGGCTCGTCCTGAAGCAGTCGGAGCAGAAGCTGATCTTTGAGATACCGGGGAACCGCATAGACGCGGTGGCTGATGCCCTTGGCCAGCGTGGAAGGCGGCGCGGTTTCGACACGCACCGGCTCTTTCATGTGACGGGCGGCCAGCCGACGGATTTCCGGCGGCATGGTAGCCGAAAACAGCAAGGTTTGGCGTTCTCCCGACACATGCGAGATGATCTCCTCCACATCAGGCAGAAACCCCATGTCAAGCATACGGTCGGCCTCGTCGAGGACCAGATGGCGGACATGTTCGAGCGTAAGATTACCGCGTCGAAGGTGGTCCAACAACCGTCCGGGTGTGGCGATCAGCGTTTCCACGCCCTTGCGGAGCGTTCGCGTCTGCACATCCATTTCCATGCCGCCAAAAACGGCCGTACTGCGAAACGACAGCCGCTTTCCGTATTTGCGAAAGCTGTCGCCAATCTGCACGGCCAACTCGCGGGTTGGGACGAGCACCAGCGCCTGGAGTTTACGCTCGCGGGTGAGACGATGGAGTATGGGCAGCGCAAACGCAGCGGTCTTGCCGGTTCCGGTCTGCGCGCATCCGATGACATCCTTGCCTTCGAGCGCTACCGGGATGGCCCGCGCCTGTATAGGCATGGGCTTGCGGTATCCGGCCTCTTCGAGGGCGTTTAACAACTCGGTTTTGAGACCGAGTTCTTCAAAAGTTTGCACGGTATTCCTTTCCGAGAGCCTGTATCTTGCAGTCCCTCGATGGGCGCGAGAACGGAAAACAAACGACAGCCGCGTCCCCAATGCATAACGCAAACGGCGGTATTTTGAACCGTTCTCGATTAAAATAAAGTATGGGGAAGTTCGAGAAACAGGAAGGCCGGACGGTGAAATACGGCTTGCGGCTGTTGCTGCGGCTCAAAACTGGTCGGGAATCCAGCAAGAGGAACTTTCCCATGGAAGAGGCGCCGCTACGGGCGGCAGAAAGTATCCTCTTCGATTGTGAAAAACGGTTGCGCTTTCCTTTTTTTGGAAAACGTCAAAACCAATATACCGCTTTTTGCCTCTCTGTCAAGGAAAAAGACAAAGAAGACAACTTCGCTGTTGACACCGGACAGAGGTGGAGTTAGAATGAAACAAACCGTCGCCGGAGTGACAGCAACGTCCCTTCATCGTCTGCGCCCGGCAGAACGCAATGCACCAAATTTCGCCTACAGCTTTTAGTCCACACCACGCCCTGCGCCGACTGTGGCGCGTATCTTTCTACGCATTGGCAAGAAAGGGGTTCGCATGGCCAAATCTCTGCGCATCATCCCCGAAAAATGCACCGGGTGCATGCAGTGCGAACTGGCATGTTCCTACGTGCAGACCGGTATGTTCCAGCCGTCCCGGTCTCTGATACGGGTAAATATCTTTGACGAACAGGCGAGCTATGCGCCCTATACCTGCTTTCAGTGCGACGAAGCATGGTGTATGAACGCCTGTCCGGTAAATGCCATCCACATCGACACCGACACGGGCGCCAAAATCGTGTCGGATGCCAACTGCGTCGGCTGTGGGTTGTGTACGATCGCCTGTCCGTTTGGAACGATATTTTACAATCCGGACACGCACAAGGCGTTTAAATGCGATCTGTGCGGCGGCGAACCCGGTTGCGCGTCGGCGTGTCCCACCGGGGCCATCGAGTTTGTGGAAAGCGACTCGGCGGACTGGCTGGGCGGCTGGGCGGAAAAGGTCAACTCGGCTTATCTCGAAGCCATAGACGGAGGAAAAGCCGCATGAACACCGGAGGATGGACCGGCGTTGTGTTGCGGATCGATCTCACGACCGGACGCATCGTCAAAGAGCCGCTCAACATGGAGTGGGCAAAGACGTATGTAGGCGGTCGCGGGCTTGCCGCAAAATATCTGTACGAAGAGATGGACCCAGCCGCAGACCCATTGGGTCCGGCCAACAAGCTCATTTTTGCCACAGGTCCCATGACCGGCACAAACGCTTCTACCAGTTCGCGTTTTACAGTGGTGACCAAAGGCGCGCTGACCGGCGCGATTACAACCTCGAATTCGGGGGGCACTTGGGGACCGGAACTCAAATTTGCCGGATACGACCTGCTGATCTTCGAAGGCAAAGCCCCTCGCCCTTCCTTTATATGGATTTACAATGACGAGGTGGAAATCCGCGATGCCGGGCATCTGTGGGGCAAGACGGTTTGGGAGACCGACGACGAAATCCGCGAAGAAGTGGGTGTCCACGATTCGGTCGTCAGTTGCATCGGTCCTGCTGGAGAGAATCTGGTTCGTTTTGCCTGTATCGTCAACGACCGACATCGCGCGGCAGGGCGTTCTGGTGTCGGGGCGGTGATGGGGTCCAAAAACCTCAAGGCCGTTGCGGTGCGGGGGACGGGCGGTGTCTCTATCGCCAACTCGGCGGCGTTTATGAACGCCATGTGGGTGATGAAAAAGAAAATCGCCGAGCATCCTATATGCGGTCAGGGGCTTGCGGCCTATGGCACGGCGGTGCTGGTCAACGTGATCAACGAAAGCGGCGCACTGCCTACCAATAACCATCTGCTTTCCCAACTCGAAGACGCCGACAATATAAGCGGTGAGACGCTGGCCGCTACACGGTTGGTGAGCAATAAAGCCTGTTTTGGTTGCACGATGGCCTGTGGGCGGGTGTCTCATCTGCCCGGCGAGGCGCAGGACAAGTTTATGGTCACCACCCGTCCGCATAACTGGCGTATTGCGGTAGAAGGCCCTGAATATGAAAATGCCTGGGCGATGGGTGCCGACTGCGGTATCAACGACCTCGATGCGTTGATCAAAGCCAACGCACTGTGCAACGAACTGGGTATGGACCCTATCTCGTTTGGCGCTACACTGGCTGCGGCCATGGAACTCTACGAAAAAAGCGTCATCGGCGATGCACAGACCGGGATGCCGTTCAAATTCGGGAGCGGCGACGCGCTTGTAGCCATGGCTGAAGCGACCGCCTATCGTGACGGATTTGGTCACGAACTCGCTGAAGGCTCCAAACGCATGACCGCCAAATTCGGACATCCTGAGTTTTTTATGGGGGTGCGTGGTCAGGAATTTCCGGCTTACGACGCCCGCGCCATACAAGGCATGGGACTCGGTTATGCCACGTCCAACCGGGGCGCGTGTCATCTCAAGTCGTATACCGTCGCGCCCGAAATTCTTGGCATCCCCACCAAGATGGACCCGGCAGTGACCGAAGGCAAGGCCGAGATCACCAAGATTTTTCAAGACGCCACCAGCACCGTCGATTCCACCGGGTTGTGTATCTTTCTGACCTTTGGGGTCGGTCTCGAAGAAATGCAGCCCCAGCTTGCGGCGGTGACCGGTGTCAACTATACCGTGAACAGCCTTCTGCAGGCCGGAGAACGCATCTGGAACCTCGAACGGATGTGGAACCAGAAAGCCGGTTTTACAGGCAAGGACGACACACTGCCCAAACGACTGCTCGAAGAGCCGATCCCAGAGGGGCCGACCAAGGGACAGGTAAACCGTCTCCACGAGATGTTGCCGGAATACTATAAACTCCGGGGATGGACGCCGGACGGCGTTCCGACAAACGAAAGACTGGCGGCGCTGGGGCTGTAAGGGGCCGACGCACAGGAAGCGAGGTAGATTATGACATACGGCTGGGCAGGGTATCTCCTGCGTGTCGATCTGACAAACGGTCGGATCGCAAAAGAGCCGATCAACGAGGCGTGGGCGCGCGATTATATCGGTGGACGCGGTCTGGCGGCCAAGTATCTGTACGAAGAGATGGACCCGTCGGTCGATGCCCTCAGCCCGGAAAACAAGCTGATTCTTGCCACCGGCCCGCTGACCGGAACCAACGCTTCGTGCGGCTCGCGGTACATGGTCGTCACCAAGGGGGCACTCACCGGCGCGATTACGACTTCCAACTCCGGCGGTCACTGGGGGCCGGAACTCAAGTTTGCCGGGTACGACATGGTCATCGTGGAGGGTAAAGCACCCCGCCCTTGCTATCTTCTCGTCGACGACGACAAAGTCGAAATCCGGGATGCCACCGATCTTTGGGGCAAAGTCACGTCGGAGACCGAGGATACGATACGCAAGGAGACGGGCATTCCCGAACTGCGTATCGCAGGGATCGGACCGGCGGGAGAAAAACTCGTTCGTTTTGCCTGCATCGTCAACGACAAACACCGCGCGGCCGGGCGTTCCGGTGTCGGGGCGGTGATGGGGTCCAAAAACCTCAAAGCCATTGCCGTGCGGGGAACCGGCGGTGTGCGCGTGGCACGACCCCAAGCGTATATGACCGCCATCCGGACCTATCACGCACATCTTGCCGAAAGTCCAGGACGCCAAGGGCTTACCGAACTGGGCACGGCCCCTACCGTAGACCTGATCAATGCTTTTGGCGGGTTGCCGACACGCAACTTTACCGCAGGCCAGTTCGAAGGCACGGAAGCCATAAACGGAGACAGCATCAAAACCGGATGGCTGATCGCCAACAAGGCGTGTTTTGCCTGCAACATCGCGTGCGGACGAGTGACCCGGGTTACCCCCAACGCCGACAAATACATGGTCAACATGCACCCGCGTAACTGGAAGATCGCAGGCGAAGGGCCGGAATACGAAAATCTCTGGTCGCTCGGCGCCGACGTGGGCGTGGACGACATGGACGCCATCGTCATGGCGAACTATCTGTGCAACGACCTCGGCATGGACCCGATTTCGATGGGAGCGACGCTGGCGTCGGCCATGGAAATGTACGAACAGGGGTTGCTAAACGACACGCAAACCGGTATGCCGCTACGTTTCGGAGACGGGCAGGCCCTGATCCGTATGGTAGAGGCCACCGGGTTTCGCGAAGGGTTTGGCGACGAATTGGCCGAAGGCGCCAAACGAATGACCGAGAAGTTTAGACACCCGGAGTTTTTCATGGGGGTCAAAGGACAGGAGTTTCCGGCGTACGATCCGCGCGGGTTTCAAGGCATGGGCGTGGCGTATGCGACGTGCAACCGGGGCGCGTGCCACATCCGCGCATGGACGCCCGGTATCGAAACTTCAGGTCAGTACGATCCACACACCACCGATGGTAAATCCAAATGGGTCGCCGAAGAGCAAAACCGCACCACCTCGCACGATTCGACCGGTATCTGCATGTTTACCACGGCGGGTGCTCCGCTTGACGACCTGATTCCCGTGTTGTCCTCCGCTACCGGGGTAGACTATACGATGGAGGATTTTGTACGGATCGGTGAGCGGACATGGAACGTGGAGCGGCTGTGGAATCTGCGTGCCGGGCTTACCGCCGCCGACGACACGCTGCCAAAACGGCTTTTAGAAAAGGCGCACACGGAAGGACCTTCCGCCGGTGTGACGGTCCATCTGGACAAAATGCTGCCGGAATACTATGCGGTGCGAGGCTGGTCGCGCGACGGACGACCTACGCGCGAAAAACTCGTCGAACTGGGACTAGCGTAAGAAAAGAGGAGGTCGACATGGCAACGAGACATGTAATCGTCGGCGGCGGTCCGGCAGGAATGAACGCCATCGAAACCATCCGGGGCTACGACGCAAACGCTTCGATTACGCTGATTTCCGGCGAGCCGGCGTATGCGCGGATGGCCCTGCCCTATTACATCTCCGGCAACGTGCCGGAGATGCAGGTCATGACGGGTGATGACGCCTATTATAGTCGGCTGGGCGTAACCACGAAATTTGGCGTCCGGGTGACTGGTGTCGATTCGGCGTCCGGAGCGGTAAAACTGAGCGACGGTTCGTCGGTAGGTTACGACAACCTGCTCATCGCCACCGGCTCTTCGGCGCAAAAACCGAGTATCCTCGGCGCAGACGGCGCAGGGGTGTACAACCTGTGGACGATCGACGATGCACGCAAAACGGTGGCCAGCATGAAATCCGGCGCGGAAGTCGCCTTTATAGGCGCCGGGTTTATCGGTTTTATCATCCTCAACGCGATGTACAAACTTGGCGCAAAACTCCATGTGATCGAAGTGGAAAATCAGGTGTTGCCGCGTATGCTGGACGCGCAAGGTGCCTCGTTGGTCCGTTCATGGCTCAACCAGCGACAGGTGACCTCACACACGGGCGCACGGGTAAACGAGATCGTACACAACGGCAACAAGAAAACACTCAAGCTATCCGACGGGAGTACGGTGCAGGCCGATATCGTCATCGTGGCGACCGGGATCAAGACTAACATAGACTTTTTGCAGGGTTCCGGGGTGAAGACCAACCAAGGCGTTCTGGTCGATAACCATTGCCGGACCAATATCGCCAACATCTACGCGGCCGGCGACGTCGCCGAAGGGCCGGATCTGTCCACCGGCGGTCAGGCCATCCACGCGATACAGCCGACAGCGGTGGATCACGGGCGTATCGCCGGGGCCAACATGGCCGGTCAACACATCGCGTATCCGGGCAGTTTGCTTATGAACATTCTCGATGTATGCGGTCTTCAGTGCGCCAGCTTCGGGCTTTGGAAGGGCGAGGGACTTGAAACCACCATCACGGTCAATGCCGTCCGTCCGGTCTACCGCAAGCTGATATGGAAGGGCGACAAGCTGGTGGGCGCCATTTTGCTCGGTCCGGCGGACGATGTGGCCATGCTCAACGATATGGGCATGATCAAGGGGCTTATACAGACCGGAACCGCGCTGGGCGCGTGGAAACGTCATATCGAGGAAAACCCGACCGACATCCGCCGCCCGTATGTGGCTACCAAGACGGCGGAGAAACTGTTGGCCCTGACAGCGCTTGGCAAGCCGGCGGCGCACCGCGCCTACCGCTCGGCACAGGATACTCCCAAAGAACGCGGCGCACACGCCGTACTGGTGGGGTCGAAGGGGTAGCGTGTCGGTGACGGTTAGAAGACGGAACAAACGAAAAAGGCCCTGAATTTTCAGGGCCTTTTTCGTTTTTATCCCAATCGGAGTTACTTCCCTGTAGAGGACAGCGTCGCTACAAGACCCAAGGCTCTCGCAGCAAACTGCGGAGAGTTTTCAATGACCGGAACCGTTTTACAGATTGAAAAGGTAGGACATCTTGGCCACGAGCGTCTGTTCGCGCATACGAAGCGGTTTGCGGGCAAATACGTCAAAACTGTTCACCGCATCGAGCGCATCGTCGTGAAACTGGTTGAAGGCCAGAAAGAAGGAGTGTCCGTAGGGAGATCGGTAGGATAACAGAAAGTTGGTCGTCACCGTGTTGAGATGAAAGGCGTCCTGTGTGCGGCGTTTGTCGATGTTCAACTGTATGAAGGTGCTGATCGAAAAGTTCGGCGTAAAGGAATACGTGGAACGAATACGAGGTATCATCCGGCTGTTGTAGTCGTATTGGTTGCCCCCAAACGCCAATGGGCCCGTCCGAGTGATCCGTGTCCATGTCACGGCCGGTTCGGCGGAGAACCGGGCATTGGGCTTGAGCGATAGTTCGCCGGACAGAGACAGGATGTCGGCGTTGTAGAATTTTCCAAACCGCATCTCGCCTTCGGCGGAAACCGGCTTGCCCGGATTGGTCGAGACCGAAAGATTGCCCTGTCCGTATCCGTAGGAGCCGGGTGAAAAGTGTACGCTATTGATGCGCGTGGTGTTGCTCAGCGTGTCAAAACTTCGGTTCCACGCCCCACCCAGCCAGATACCGCGCTCCAGTTCGAGAAAAAAGTTGAGATTGACTTGCCATGTTGCCGGGTTCGAAAAGGAACGGTCCATCCGGGCAAGATAGTTGGTGCGTACACCGCCCGATAGTTGTCGGATACCCCATTTTCGTATAAACGTACTAAAATTCGTGCTCATGCCGATGCGGCGTATATTCGTCTGTGTCACAAAACCAGTCTGGGCGATAAAATTCCGGCCTGTTTCCATATAGGAAAAGCCATATCCCATCCAGCGGTTCTGCCACCGTTCCTGAATACGCCATACAAACTGATCCTCCTTGTTTTGCAAGGTATCGGTCCAGCTTTGTGCATACATGACTTGGAGTTGATGTTGGCTTTTTTGGAAGGCTATATTGCCGTCAAAACCGATTACTCGATTGTAATCCTTCGAAGCATAGCGCGGGATCGCCATGCCCAAGCGGTCGTTTCCGGCGGGGTTCGGTTCCTTGAACGTGGCGAGGATACCCACGCTCGACCGTCTGCCGATATCCTGCGAAATACGCAGCGCCTGCCAGTTGATCACGGGTTCGATTTTGACGACATCATTCTCCGTATACGACGTTTCACGGGTCTGGACATTTAGAAAACCGAGTGTCGTTTTTCCGATCTTGCCGGTAAAGCGCATGCCGAGGTCGATCGGGACCGGGGTGCCGTTGGAAAGTCCCCGGCCGATACGACGGCTGAAAAATATCTGGGGGACGTCTCCCCCGCGTCCACCACCACTGCCACCACCACCGCCGCCGCCCTGTGCCAGTGAAAAAATGTCGCTGCGTTCCAGAAAAAACGGACGTTTTTCGGGAAACTGAAGCTCGAACCGGGATAGGTTGACCACCTGATCGTCGGCCTCCACTTGGGCAAAGTCCGGATTGGCGGTCGCGTTCAAGGTCAGGCCGGAGGTGACGCTCCACTTGAGATCGGCGCCGGCCTGGCGTTCTAGTACGTTGTTAAACCCGGTAACGGCAATGGGTACGGATGGAAGCGAAGGATTGATCCGGTTAAACCGAGAACCCTGAGCGCCCAGCACTGAAAAGGGAATCACTTGCAATTTTCCGCCGGGTTGGATACCCGAAAGACCGGTCAGGCGTCCACCTTTAGCAAAGCGGTACAACGCTTGACGACCGTCCCGGCGAGACAGCGGAACCCAGTACGACTCCTCGCGGCTGCGATGAATCAGTCGTCCGAAGTTGACCGCCCATGTATGCGCGGGACGCGAAGGAAACCGCAGGACGTGAAAGGGAATAGCGAATT
>Ga0194132_10008946_pt1 | contig 14089 bp, 20 predicted proteins | sample TA2KigOf80mmetaG_FD_148612 | JGI IMG/M metagenome (GOLD analysis project Ga0194132, IMG submission 148612) | Freshwater microbial communities from Lake Tanganyika, Tanzania - TA2015054 Kigoma Offshore 80m | ecosystem: Environmental > Aquatic > Freshwater > Lake | place: Tanzania: Lake... | reverse complement strand
CTAAAGACCTATCGTTTGTTATTAGAGAAGCAAGATTGCAAGACCCAAAAAATAGGCAGAACAGTATCGAAACAAGCGATCAAGAGCTACAACGCAATTGGGAACTTAGGCAAAACAATGTCATCGCTGAGGCCAGGATGGCCTATCAATGGGCTATCGATAACGGTATAGCCAAGGAACAAGCTCGCGCAGTACTACCCGAAGGGCTGATTGAAAGTCGCTTGTACGTCAATGGCACCTTACGCTCGTGGATTCACTTTATTGCATTGCGTAGAGCCAATGGTACACAAAAAGAACACCAGGAAATTGCTCGGGCCTGTGCCCAAGCTATTTCTAAAATATTTCCTATGACTGATAACTTAATCATCTAAGGTTTTTGTCACAGTTAACGAATCATCATCGTTTTGCCATAAAAAGCCCCAAGCATTATTGTAACGAGTAATGCCTGGCAAACTGGGCCATTTGGTTTTGAATCTAAAATAGCGATCGTTTTCCCAAATATCATTAATGAGTTTTTTGGCTGGTAGCTTGTAGGTGTCCCACCGATTGCCTACCTTAGGTTCGGTGGAATACAACGCCCATTCCTGGTAAGCTTGTGTATCATAGAAATTTACAACATTGGTTGCCATGTGTTCCGCCTGTGCAGCCGTTGGCGAATGCATGCTCAGTCGATATTTCACAGCCTGCCACTTGCAGGTAAAATTGATCCACCATAAAAAGTCATGATTGGTTTCAATGGGCAAAGGAGCAGCATTTACCAAATCATATAACAGTTGCTCGCGTTCGTCTCTGTAATCTTCTTGCTTGTTCAATAACCAATGTAGAGATTCATCTTCCCAGTTGCCGTGTATGGCATCAAAGTTTCCGGTGTGATCCATGTAGCTTTTTAATGTTAAACTACCAAAGAGATTGTCAGCGCATTCACCAGTTATGCATAAATTTTTTGAATTTGCAATGATGCCGTAGAAATCGTTGCTGGGTAAAAGTCTATTGCCAAAATTTGTCAGTATAACTTCATCAAAGAAGTTGTTGTTTTCAACTTGACTGTCTTCATTGACAGCGCACCAAACCATGTTCTTGAGTGTGTTCCATTCAGGATGACTGATAAGCAAAGAAACTATCAAGGTACTATCAATACCTCCGCTGAAAAATACCACTATTCGTTCTTTGCCCTGCTGCTTGGCCAGCTCAATGCATTCATCTATGCGCCGATAACTGGCTGCGCTAAAAGTAGACACAGATTTGGGTTGTGGTGGAATAGGGCTGTTATTGTGTACTGGTATTCCGGGAATATCTAAAGTGCCTGTGCGATCATGCAAACTTGTCCAGGGATTGAACATTTGAACAAAAGACTTTTTAATAGGGTCAATATCTAGCTTTGCTTGATAAAGCCTGTACGGAATATAATACAATAATTTTTTCATGTGCTTTACATCATTATTGACAGGAAGGCATCTTCTTCCATGGCATTGCGACATCTTTCACTATCGTCTTTAGTTTCTATTTTTCTTATGGCAATCTGATGACGAATACGCAATCTTTCAAGTTTACGAATTAAAAATTTTCTGTTTAGATATTTGTTGACTATGATACCCGCGGCTGCATTTATATCTAGTCCAGTTTCATCAGCATAATCTTGAATCAAGAAAGATTCGTTGACATTGCCACTTAACACTGCTAATGCTTCTCGATATTTTTCTTCGTAGGATTCATGTTGCCAAGGTACAACAGCTTCAAATCGTTTGAATCCGTGTTCAAGTCGCTGATGTAGTTCCTGCATGAGTTCTACTCTAATTTGCAAGATCTTACTAAGGTTATCAAGCTCTTCTTTTTTAACATGCGGAACCAGCTTGGTATTTCTTGGACTATTAAATTCAATTTTGAAGTTTAGGTTTCCATTTTTTATTTCGTATTCTTCTTGATCATCAATACTGTAGATTTTAGAAATGGCTCTGAAGTCATTGAGGCAGGCACTTTCAAGCAAAGATAAACTCTCAGCCCAAGCAAGTATTTCGTTTTCAGCGGAGCAAGCAAGTGCCATCCACTTCATGGTTATCTCCTATGATACTTTGCTGTATGTATGAATATTTCTCGCAGCATGTTAGCCAAGAAGAATATCTGGTGAGTATCTTATACTAATAATAATTCTTGAATCGTTGCACAAATTGATCACACTATGCGGAACATCAATTCGAACAATAGTTGGAGAATCAATTACTACAACATCTTTTATGAATGGTTCACTGTCACCGCGCCAACTTATTTTCAAGTATTTGACCTTACTAGCGGATGCAGTTTCTTTGATAGAGTAGTCTCCGCTGTACCAGGTCATTCTACCGTAAGACTTGATTGGTATGTTCAATGCAGTATTGCTGGCACGAGTTCGACTAGCACTGTAACCATCTACATGGATCTGTTGTGCCACATGTGGTCCTTGACCAAATGCCAACACAGATTTTATTTTTCTTTCTGAATATACAGGAAGAAGTTTAGCCAGCTCAGAGATTTCATTGGAGTCTAATAGATAGATCCACTCGTTGCCAGTTCTAACAGTTTGCAGATAGGAAAACTTTTCTTTGATTGCTGTCCACTGTGGTATATTAATTTGTTGATATAAAAGCATGTTATTATTTATTGGGCGATATAAGGTTTAATTTTACTGCTAAGTATTAGCATGATTTATATTTTGGTATTCCTGTCCTGGACTTTATATCTATACATCATACATCGAGCAGTACATGCAGTTGGAGCAAGATACTTTCCATTGGCTTTTTTTGCTCATTTTGATCATCACAAGTACATCAACACTCATGAACAGACTCGATGGCATTGGAACAACATATTCTTGTTCAATGACACTTGGACCAGTACTTTGGATTTATGGATAACTGAAGTGGTTCCAACTCTGTTGTTTAGTTGGATTACTGGCGAGTGGTGGATTAGTGTGTTCTATTATTTTTGGGCAGCATTTGTTCAAGAAACAATTGAACACAATCCTAAGTTTGATTGGTATCCGTTTATTACCAGTGGACGCTGGCACTTGATACACCATTGGAATACACAAGTTAACTTTGGATTGTTTCACCCACTATGGGATTGGATGTTTGGTACTCTGCGGAGTCGCTAACTTTAAATCGAAATCGCTTGCTGGGTCCTGTTTCTTCTACCCACGAATAAAACGCTTCTTGTGCCAGCTTTGGATTTATTTTTTCTTTGTCTAACACTATTGGCCAAATCCAATCTATTTGTTTTGTTGATTCCCTAAGAGGTTTTATGCCGTAGTATGGTATAATATTAAATTCTTGCTGACCGCTAAAACATACTTGGTTAGGGCCGTTCATTATTCCTAGTTCGTCCAACAACGCTATAGCATTTTCAACTAGATTAGAGAAAAAAGGAAAATCTTGTTTTTCTCTAGCAATCAACTTCCAGCCGTAGGCAGTATTGTAAAACATAGCATGGCACAATACATGTCGTCCTTTGTAAGATATAAATTCTAAACGCCAGTCGTGTTGCTGTTCTTTACGGTTAAGAATATGTTTGATATACTTTTCAAAGTGGTTTTGATTTTTAGAATTACCAAGTACTATCTTATCACTCTGATTTAGTACTTGAATGGCTTTGAGACTATATGGACCAAATCCAATAGCCGATGTAATTTTGGATATGTCGTTAAATTTAACGATGTCTTCTGCTGACACATAGCCTGTCTTGTCAGTAAAGCCTGATACTAATGTAACTTTGCAATTCAAATCAAATTTTTTGAGGTTGGCTAAACGCTTATATGATGTTTCAGAAGGATTAACTAATAGTAAATCTATCATGTTTAATCCTGATTGAAATGAGTAGCCAACAATGCGCCAATAAATCGAGTAACTTTAGATTTGATAAGTTCGCTGTTCATCATTACCTCAAAATCTACAATACGATCTAAATATTGTTCAAGTTGTTTAATACCCAACACCTCTTTACTGGTTTTAATATCAGTTAGATCTTTTTGCTTGAAGACAATTTCTGTACCGTCATTTAGATACACCTTAATCCACTCAATATACTCGACTGGAACTTCCTCTACATGTATTTCGCGCAACATGTCTTCAAAGCTACGATCTTTTTTGCGAATGCTCATTTTTTGTTCCAAAAAGATCTAAAACGATCAAACAAGGTTATGTTAGTACTTGGACCTTGGCTGGCCGACCCCTTCCCCTCTTGGCTCCGGTCGCCGGCAGGGCTGGACTTGAGTGGTCGCCCGCGACCACGCTTTTTGGGTCTAACTTTTCTGCTTCCTTCCGTAGTCTCTGAACTTCAGATTCAAATGTATTAGCCTGGGCACGATATTTTGCAGCCAATTGCTCATCGTTGATTACACCCGATGTGGAACTTGATGTTTCATTAGCAGGCTCTATTTTTTTAACGCCTTGTGCAATCTGCTGATTTGTAATTTGTTTAAGTTCTTTGTTGAGATCAGCCAAATTAATTTCAACGCCCGGTTGTGGACGCATAAGAATACTCTTGGTAGCAACTTTAGCAATCCAGCCTTGCTGATGTAAGGTGTTTAGCATATTAGTGCCATCTTGAAACAATTGTCTAAAAAGAAAGTCGTGTGTGTCAAGTTGATCTTGACAGATATTACTTTCAATAGCTCGCATCAGATCATCATGGTACATAGCTGGGAGACTTTCAGTCTGAACTACTAAGCAGTTCTCCGGTTCCCCAGGAACTTCGCGAAACAAAACTACAACTTTTTTACCTTGTATATTCTGTCCAACATGTTTAATAAATTTTGCCATATACGGTTCCTTTTTTTAATTTAGATAGCTGCTTCAGGCTTCTCGGTAACTTCTCCGGGCGCACTGGCTACAGGTGCATTGGCCTCAGTAGGTGCTTTTGCTTCCTCTGCTGGTGTGTTGGCTTTTAAAAACAATGTTAGCTTATTGTACATAGCGCCAACAATTTCCATTTCATTCGCTCGATAAGCACCGCGTGATGCGCCAATTTCTACTGCACCGGCTAGAACACGAAGGTCTTGTAAAGAGAGGGCAATAGGTTGTTGTGCTTGTCCTTGGTTTTCCATGTTTATCTCCTATCATTAATGGGTATACCCGTTGGATACTTATTAACCAATTTATACTTGGTTTAACCAAAATGTAGCCAAAAAAAACGCATCCATTTGGATGCGTTTATCAGCTGCCAACGATTCTTATTGTTCTACGATCCTTTTCATTTTTACATTGGATAACATTGCAAGGAAAATGATTATCAGGTGGTTGCCAATCAGGATTAAAAACATTGTAATGTTCGCTGCGCCCACCGCAATGGCTATATGATGCAAAGCCTTTGGGATTGATATGCAGCCAATCTACTCCAGCATAACAGGGCATTCCAGTGTATATAGGATCGGTGTTATTGACTACACTTAGGTCAATATATTTAGGTACAACAGGTTCTATTATTTCATCATCTGGGCGATGGTGTATTCTATTCAGATCAATATTGCTGTAACCGTGATGCAGTTTGCCGTCGCGATCATAGAGGACTTGCTCATTGCACACATATCCCCGCTGTCTAAAATGCTCTACCTTTTCTCTCGATTCATGTATTTGACCAGGGGCTAAGGGTACTATTATTGAAACTCCAATATTTTTTTCCAAGCATTGTTCTAAAATGAAACCAACAATATCATCATTCTGCCAATAATGATAGGTAAGTCTTAACCTATCAATTAGATTTAAAATTCCATAAGCAGAAAAATAAGAGTTATCGCCGCTGGTATCAAGTCTTATGATACACGGCCGCTCTCTCATCTTTTTTAAAATAGAGCTTAGGTGAGGGAAATGCAAAGGTTCCCCACCACCTATTTTCCAAAGTATTTTTGAGTGATGCTTGTATCTTGTTTGCTGTAATTTTTCAATGACAGTTAGATACTGATCAAGAGTTTTGTCTAGGCCACCGTTTTTAAATTCGGGATGACAATACGAGCATTGCAGTTTGCAATGAGCATTTATAAACCAAGAAACTTCAGCATATTCCAGTTCTATCATGTGGGTATTTAACCCAGAACTAGAAAAATGCTTCCTTAGGATTATTGCATTACCGGCGCGGTTTTGTTTAGAACCGTACCACCCGCGGCTGTCACACTAGGCGCTAACAATGCGCCGCGAGCTTTTACTTAGTGTCTGCGATTGGCAGGCACATAGTTAGCAGTGATACCAAACGGAGCAGTGATGTCCTTGCTACCATGCACAACAAACAATGTGTCGCAGTAGTCGGGATCACCCCACGAACTAAACGGATAACCGTCTGTAAACATCACCAACTGATGCGGCTGTATTTCATTGTCCCTCATCCACTTCCACACACAACCAAAGTTAGTACCACCGCCACCGGTAACTTCGTATTCTGCCATGCTACGACCGTCGTCAGCAGTGAACTCATCTTCGTTGTAGACAGTGGTATCAAAGGTAACAACACGGACCTTGTAAGAAGTAAATTGATCCAGTGCACCTTGTACCATGCCCAAGAAGTCTGCAATCATGCTTTCGCTAACGGAACCAGACGCGTCCAATGCAACCACAATGTCCAGCTCTTCGCCGGGCAGTTGGCCTGGAAGAACAGCACAAGTGTGCCAATTCTTGCGGTTAGGACGCATCCAGGAGTAGTCGCTCTTAACACTGCCGCTGAACTGAATACGAAGCAGATCACGCAGATCCATAACAGGGGCAGTGATGTCCTTGACCAGGCGCTGGATAGCAGCCGGCGTATTCCCAGCCCCTGCATTCTTGGCGGCTTGGATAACAGCCTCGCGCCATTCGTCGCGCAGGGCCTTGCGTTCTTCTTCAGTAAGCTTCTTCATCTTAGGACGACCTTTGCCGTCTTTAGACTCATTGCCCTCGCTATTGCCATCACTGTCGTCGCCGGTGTCAAGATGATCGTCCAAGGTCACCTTAATAACAGTAGCATTGGCCATCAAATCATCATACACTTCGTCAGCAGTCTTGCCTTCGTACTTGCGATCTGCAAGAATCGGGACAGTGGTAATTGCGGTGCCAACATTTTCGCGGATTAGCAAGTTGTTGATGACATAGTCACCGGCCATGTTCCAAACCTGCGGCTCACGGTCACCGCGGCGAGTCATATGATCAAAGATAATGTGACCCAGCTCGTGACCAAACCCAAAGATCATTTCACCGTCGCTGAGCTTTTCAACGAACTCTTTGTTATAGAAAAACTTGCGACCGTCGGTGGCAATGGTCTTGCACCAATCAACTTCTTCCAGCTTGAGCCGAGCAGCCAACGGACCCCAGAAGGGATACTTCAACAGCATGGCAACACGGCTCTTAATGAGCTTGTCGCGGGCGGGCATTTTGGACATCTGTGGCTCCTTCAAACTATGTATCTATTATACAGCTATTCTGTAACGGGGTCAACCGTTGGATCTGCTTCGTTTGTTGTTACAATAGCACTTCCATCGCGTGTGATACGCACACCGTTCACCGAGATGCATTTGGGCTCATCGAGATGCATTTGGGCTGGTTTGTTTTTAGGTCCACACAAGTCCCAAATCATAGCTATTTGTGGGTCTCTGAACCAGATTTGCTTGCGTGGTATAAAATCCCAATCCAACCTCTTAAGACCCTGTTCTCTGGCCCATTTGGTAACTTCGTTAATTGTGGCTCCCAGTGGGAAAGGGCGGACGGACCAGCTCTTCCTTTGTTCGCGGAGCCACTCGCTCACATCGGATGGTGTTGGTGGCTGGTCCGTCCATTCGGTTTGAACTTCTGAGCCGTATATCATTTCGGCCATGGTCCAAGTTCGATGTTTATTGGACAAGTTATTCGTCCGTGAGCAGGTTGGCATACCGCTTGAAGAACTCGGGGAAGTTGGTCATCTTCTTGCGATCAAACACAACCTTGTAGTTCTTGAGCACAGTGTGGGCACCCATGATAACCATTTCAGGTTCGAAGTTAGTTATCATAAAGCCCAGCCAGTTATCTGCGCTCTTGTTGAAGTCATCGAGCTTGCCGATGCGTTTTCCATCTTCGTAACGGGTGCGAAGCTCGTAGCAGAGACTGGTAACCAGTGCATAGCTTGCACTCACCTCTTTGCTTTTGAAGGTAGTAATTTTGCCACTCAACACATCGCTAGGATCAGGCAAGTCCGCGGCATGTTTACGATGCGCCATAAACTTGATCGCCATACCTTCGCCAACCAAGCCAGCCACCATGTCGGTGTTGGCGCTGTCGGGCATGTCGTCATCCAGCATGTCACTTACGAAACTCCAGGTACGCGGAGTCGGAAAAGCGCGATCGTGTTGCGTAGGATCAAAATTAAAGAGATCGCCCTTGAACTGTTTCAGGAAGCCAACCACATGCGGATGAATCTTGTGGGTCAGAGCCCATTGCTCCCAGTCCTCAAAGTCCACACGGATCTCAAGGTGCAGGAAACGATTGGCAAGCGGGCTAGGCATGCGATAGGTAACACCCTTGTCGCCCATGCGGTTACCTGCGGCAATGATCATTACATTCTTAGGCAGAGTGTATTGACCAACCTTGCGATTCAGCACCAACTGATAGGCCGCTGCCTGCACAGCCGGAGGAGCAGAGTTAAGTTCGTCGAGGAACAAGAACACGATGTCATGTTCCTTAGCAAAGTCTTCGCTAGGGAGTTCGCTGGGCGGGGCCCACTTCATAGTGTTATCGCCGGCACTGTAATACGGCACACCTTTGATGTCGGTGGGATCCATAAGTGCCATGCGAAGGTCAATTACAGCAGAGTTAGGGAACTCGCCGGCAAGCTGATTGACCATGTCGCTCTTGCCCACACCCGGAGGGCCCCAGACAAATACAGGACGGCGCCTAGCAACAGCACGGTGCAAGATAGGTTTGCATTCGCTAATTTTTACGGTGCGGATTTCGACTTGATTTCCCATTGTGGCTCCTTTGGGCGTTTATAATACTTACATTATAACAGGATAGGGTAGGAGTTAAGAATTTTTAACCCCTACCCATTCCCAATTAGGCCGCCTTCGCCGCGGCCGGCTTCACCTGAGCAATGAACTTAGAAGCATCAATCTGCTCCTTGGTCATGGGCTTGGGAAGCTCAACGAACTTGACTTCGGTGCAACCGTTGCGGACCAGCGTACGAGTCCGGCGCTTGTCGTTCGTGTAGCGAACAGCACCACGACCCTTGGTGTCAACGGCATAGCCAACAAACTTAAAAGTCTCACCACGAGCAACCTCGGCTACGGCAGCAGCAACCGCAGCCGGAGCCACCACATCGGGCTTGGCAACAGTGAGCCCCATGGTGCCAGCAGCAGCGGCGTGCAGCGCGGCCGCGACCTCGGCATGCTTGGCGCGAGCATGAGCACTACGCGCGAGCAAACGGGCCGCTCGCTTGCGGATGGCGCCGGGCGACTGCGAAAGAGCTTTAAGCATTATACATACTCCTGTGTGAAAATTTTGTACCAGGACATCCTGCTACAATATGACTCAGATCCTTGTGAGACCTGCCTCATGGTTTTATAAGTATACAGGAGACGTAGGACCGAGTCAACCTTTTTTGAGCCTTTGGTTCAAAAATGTGGCATTTTTGCAACACTTTAAAAAGTTCTTTAAAATCAATGACTTAGCTAGGCCTAAAAACTCTTTAAAATCAATGACTTAGCTAGGCCTAAAAACTCTTTAAAATCAATGACTTAGCTAGGCCTAAAAACTCTTTAAAATCAATGACTTAGCTAACTCTTTGTTTTGCTTAATGTTTAGACAAATATAGGTCCCTTACACCTCTCAGCACCTGGCTCATGTTGCTGAATTGCGAGCTTGCCATGTCCAGTAACTCATCAGCGGGTCTAGTAGCCAAGCTGGCAATGCCAAATGCAATGCTACCCATTTGCTTGAAATAGAATTTATCCGGCCAACGAGTTTTTTTGAATTCCCATGCATCGATGAATAGGCATTCTTCGCCCACAGATCTCAGTACTGGTTTCTTTTTATTGTCTGGTAACGATTTGGCTTCCAACATTTTAATGGCTATTGGTACAGACCAAAAATCAGTGCGATCAAAACTACGAGCCATCACATGAACCAAAAAAGCTTCGACATCAGGTTCGAGATAGGTTTGGGTAATCCCTTGTGCTTCAACCACCAGTTCCCAACTGGCTCGCACATATGATTGCCAGTATTCCATACAATTATTTATAAAAAAGGATTTGGCAATAACTTAGCCGTAAATTATGATCTTTGCGGCTTGTTATAATTTGATAATCAATGCTTGTTAAGTGCTTTTCTGCTCAACCCCTCTAGCCATAGTATGATGTCATCGTTTACCAAACGAATTTCCATGGCATCATTTTCACCAAAGATGCGAAAATAACCAGCACCGTGATAATAAGGCCAGTCCAAGTGCTGTTCTAATCCAACAAGGTGTCCGGGTTTGGGACTCCAACCAGCAGGGCATTTGTATGACCAGTAGCGAAAGTGTGGCCTCATTAATTCCCAGCCAAAGGTAGTTAGGCGCAATCCTTTTTGTCGCCCTGGTTGGTAATTTTTAAAAACCGAGTACAGTGTTATTTTTGTATCAACCCAAATATGTGGAAGAGGATACTGTTCTAGGTACTCAATTATCTTTGTAGCTAATTCCTGCTTCATTGATACGCCTTCCTTGTTTTAGTTCAACTACAGAGAAGTCGTTTATTTTGAACATTTTGTTCAAGCGGTCAGCAAGATTAAAAGCATGGCCGGGGTTACTAAAGCTTACTTTTTTATATTTAGGACCCGGATAGCTGACCAGGCTATTTAGAGTACGCAGATTGATGGGTTTATCTTTGTAAAATACCGCATAAATGGCATCAGCCGCAAGAACTTCTTCGCTTTTGTATGAGCGAGGATTTGTATTGGTTAAGATAATCGTGGGTTTGGGTCGGCTCATTATGCATTTATTTAGCAAAAGTGCATACATAATGATTCAATTAAACAGGGCTTATGGATTAACGGATTTGGTGGCTTCCCAAAGGCGGGCACCCGTAACGGGAGAATTTTCCGGAGATTTTCCCGGAGATTTTCCAACATCGTAGCCTAAGAATTCGTCACCAGTGAGTACAATACAGCTTATATTAGGATTTTTTTCATTGGTGGTAATAATACTCCAACTGCCATTTTTACCGGCCCAAATTGTCATGACTAAAGGGGTATCTTCGCCAACCTGTGTTTTACCAATGGCTTTGACTGTTTCGTCGGCTGTCTTGAGTATCTCCATTACACTTTGAGTATTGGTACATGCCCAGGTGGTTCTAAGCATGAATACTTGTGCAAATGCCGGCGTTGCTAGGAGAGCTAACCATATCAATGCACCAAAAATAAAAATTTTAGTTATAGTTCGACGACAGCCATTCTGTATGTTGTTGAGCATTATCAGAAGCCCTCTGTAATGCATACTTACCACAAAACTTTAAAAAATAAAGCCCTATAGAAGTTTTTTTTGGTTGTTGTACTGCGTCGGCAATGGTGGAATCAAGAATTTCTTTGATGTAGTCTGGCTGTGCCGATAGGTCAATAATTGATTTATTACGCTCATAGTCATCACGAACCAAATGCTCAACACCTTCGTGATCTGTCCAACGCTGGAGCATGAGATTGTTCCACATGAATCCTTTGTTGTTGCGATCAACAAATGCTTCTCTGAGACCAACTTTATTCTTTGAACCCTTTTCCCGAACACCGGGATAGGCACTGAAGATGTTGTCGCTGGTATCACCACGCATACATTTTTCAAACAACAGCCATTCAGGCTCGGGTGCTGTCTTAATTTCTTTAGTCTTTTTATCTACCATGGCACGACCTTTGTCGTCGTAATAGCCTTTGTGAGTTGTAAGTACACCGGTAATGCCATTGTAGATCTGTACATTGGGAGCAATAAGTTGTTCAAAGTCTGAGTCGCTGGAAACAATCGTATGATTGTCGTTAGGATGAAGGTGGATCCAGCGAGCAATAAAATCATCAGCTTCACACACCGCATTGCGAAGAACTGTTACATTAGTTTTGGTACTAATGTACTCATAAAATTTATCAAAGCTTTCCCAAAAAATCTTTTCTTCTTCGGCTTCTTTTACAGTAAATTTAGCCCGTGCGTTTTCTCGTTGAGCCTTGTACAAGGAATAATGATCTTTGCGCCAGCTACGACCTTCGAAGCAGAAGACAACATGCTTGCCCTGTCTATCTCTCCACTGTTTGAGTATAGTAGAAAGAATGATATGGTAGCTCATAGCTACACGCTCTTCTGGATCACCATTACGGATCACATGGCGGGCACGAAAGAAAAGATTGGCAGCGTCAACAAGTAGGTAGCTCATATCATTATGTTAACATCAACGCACCTACAAGTCAATGACTTTTAAGGTACTAAGGAGGACCAAATATTGTCAATGGACCTAAGAGGCTTGAGCCAATTTTTCTCGAGATACGCTTATTCTTGATTTTTAGTTTTGTTATTGGTTGCTATTCGACCGGCGTCGGCGATAAAAGATCCGTCTGCAATACCATCCATACCAACATTACGGCATAATTCAGTGAACCATTGGTCAACAATGTCCTCAGGAGTAGGGGCGCGATATCCGTGGTTCATTAAATGTCGCACAAAGGCCGGATTCCATTCCAGTTCAAAATAGCCTTGTTTGGGATTGTTTGGATCTAGGTTAGCCTTGATAACTTGTACCCAAGGTTCTGGATTATCTCGCATACTCTTGGCAGTGGGTTTGCGATTGAATAAGTTTTTTATAAATTTAAACATTTTAGGTTTTGCCCTTAGGTTATAAGCCTACTTGCTTAGTTATATCAATAAAAGCATCTTTGTGTGCTCAATTCATTACTGCAATTTTCTGCATTCCAACCGCAAGGCGAGCAATGTTTATTATTTAAAGGCCCGGGCCTTTTTATCCGTTTCGATAGAGGTGTTGTGTTTGCTCTTCACTAGGCTGTGTCCGTGTTTTTTTGATTTTCTTTGGTGCAAGTAGGGCAGCAAAAGCAGCAATTTTAACTTTGATTCGTTGAATTAATGTTTTTGTTAGACTTGGTACAGAAAACAAAAATCCATCATGTCTTAAAGAATGTATTTCATAATTAGTAAGGCATTGCGGACATATTTCGTTGAATCGTAGAGCAATAAATTTGCCAGTTGATGGGCAATTATGGGTCCATGTTTCTAGTTTGGTGTTCATATCCGTATATATCAAATATGATCAATTTTTGGGCTTTCATTTCGACCATTCATTCCCCCAGATAGAGCAATGTAATCGAGGACTCACACAATATCCTCGGGCTAATGTTTCATCTGCTACTTTTCTTAAATTGCCTTCATATTGTTCTTTGGTACCACCTACAGGCATTACATATACTTGTCCACCAAAGCCGCCGGACCTAAACTCCATAACAGCTTGATCGACTTCTTCAAAGTCTTCAAGAGTTTCAACAACAAACTTCAAATATACATGTCCAACAGTTTGATATTGTTGTACTACTGCAGGCTTGATGGCTTGATTCCAAGTTTCTCCGCTAGCACTAAGTTTGGGACTGACACTAAATGTAAGATAATCGCTGTCGCGACCAAATCGTGTCCAATCTTGAAACAGGTACTCGTAGAATTCATCATGCAACAGTTGAGTACCATTTGTTTCAAAGGTTAGATTGGCTAAGTCTTCCATGCGTGGATTGGACAGTAAAGCAGGATACAACTGTTGCCAGCCCAGCAACGGCTCACCGCCAGTGATAACCAAATGAACATCGTTGCCGTTGTTTTGCTTCCAATGACGGCTTGGAGTTAACTTCAACATGGCATCGATGCTTTGATCAACAGTGTAGCTTGGGCTTAGATGTTTAAATGCTGGATGCCAGCTGGCATAACTATCGCAGCCGGTCTTGGCCAAAGGTAGATCGTTAAATTCTTTATACAAATGAACATTTTTACCAATGTCATCTGGCTCCGTGGTTTTTTCTCCTCGCGGTAAACCAAATGAGCCGCAAGTGAAATTGCAGCCAAATGTGCGGAAAAACACACTAGGCACACCAACAAATCTACCTTCACCTTGTGCTGAGTAGAA
>Ga0194132_10008945_pt1 | contig 14090 bp, 12 predicted proteins | sample TA2KigOf80mmetaG_FD_148612 | JGI IMG/M metagenome (GOLD analysis project Ga0194132, IMG submission 148612) | Freshwater microbial communities from Lake Tanganyika, Tanzania - TA2015054 Kigoma Offshore 80m | ecosystem: Environmental > Aquatic > Freshwater > Lake | place: Tanzania: Lake... | reverse complement strand
GGTGTTTATCCACGGCGGCTATTGGCAAATGCGCGCCAAGGAAACCTTTGGCTTTCTTGCCGCCGGGCCGCTGGCGCACGGCATACACGTTGCGATGCCGGGCTACACACTGGCGCCGGCGATCACGCTCGATGGCATCGTCGCCGAGGTGCGCGCGGCGATTCGCTGGATCGCACGGCACGCGGGCGCATTCGCCGGCGATACGTCGCGCATCATCGTCTCCGGCTGGTCAGCCGGTGGGCATCTCACCGCGATGGTAATGGACGAGCCGTGTGTTAGCGGCGCGCTGGCGATCAGCGGCATTTACGATCTCGCGCCGATACGTTTGAATTATCTCAACGCCAAACTGGGTTTGGATGACAGCGCGGTGCAACGCTTGAGTCCGTTGCTCAACCTGCCTGCGCAATCCGTACCAATCACACTTGCTTATGGCACGGGCGAATTGCCGGAGCTGCAACGTCAGTCACAAGACTACGCTGTGGCGCGCGCAAAAAAAAATCTGCCGGGCAAAGTACTTGCGCTGCCTGCGCTTAATCACTTCACCGTACTCGAAGAACTCGCGCGCGCCGATGGTGAGCTCACGCGCGCGGTGCGCGAACTTGCGCACGCATAACGCGTGCACGCAATCGGTGCGCCGCGCTCGTGTATGCACCACGATAGCGCGACCCTTTATGCTTGTATTTATGTAAATATCTGATTTTATTGAATATTTTTATATTGGCACGATGGTTGCATTAGGAGAGTCGAGCGCACTTAACTCGCGCCTCCGAGGAGACCATCAAATGAATAAGTTTCGCCGGCACACCTGTGTCGTTATCGCCGTAGCTGCGGTTGCGCTCGCCGCACCGTTTGCGCAACACACCGCGCATGCGCAGGAAAAAGTGATCAAGGTCGGTGCGCTGAAGCTGATCCACAGCATCACGCCGCATTTTTATCAACAGTTCGCGCCACCTGGTTACAAAATCGAAGTGGTGCCGTTTGAAAGCCCGACCGATAGCAAAAACGCGGTGGTGACCGGCACGGTGGATTTCGCCACCTTCGGTATCGCGGCGGCGATGCTGGGCGCGGCGGCCGGCGAGCCGGTGGTGATTTTCGCGCCGCAGTGTAACGGCGGCATGGCGGTGGTGGCGGGGACTAAGACCGACATCAAATCCATCAAGGATTTGAAAGGCAAAAAAGTCGCGATCTGGCCTGGCTCCACGCAGGAGGTGGTGATCCTCGAGCGCTTGAAGGCCGAGGGTATGAGCATCAAGGACATTCAGCAAATTCGCCTGCCGTTCTCCGACATGGCGCCCGCGCTCGCGCGCGGCGACGTCGATGCCTACGTCGGCGCCGAGCCGGGGCCGGGCATTAGCCTTGCCAACGGCACCGGGCGCATCGTCGAGTATCCGTACAGCACGCCGATCGGTTCGCTCAACATGGTGTGGGCGACGCGCCAGGAGATGATCGATAAAAATCCGGGGCTGGTGAAAATCATGATGGATATGCACATCAAGGCCACCGAGTTCGCGATGAATAACCGCGCCGAAATGGTGAAAATGACGGTGCAAAAACTCGGCCAGCAACAAAAGTCGATCGAACTCGCCGTACCCAACGTGCAGCTCACCTGGAAAATCGACGACGAGTTCATCAAGCGCGCGCGTGCCTACGGCGCTTTGATGCTGGAGAAAAAACAAATTCGCCAGCTTCCGGACTTTAATAAGTTTATCAACGCGAGTTTCATGCCGACCAGCGCGCCGGCGGCAAAGAAGTAGCGGGTTGATTCGTAAGCCAGCGGAGACCAGCGGTGTCGACCATACCTTCTGAATTACCGGTGCCGGCGCGCGCTCGAAGTGCTGCGCGCGCGCCGTGGCTCAACGAGCGCGTGCAGAGCATTTTGCTGGGCGTCGCGTTTCCGCTGGTGCTGGTGGTGTTGTGGCATCAACTGGTGGTGGTGAGCGGTACCAAGCTGGTGCCCACACCGTATCAAGTGGGCGTGATGATGTGGGATTTCACCTTTGGCGGCATCCACAATGATGCCTTCAGCGGCACCATCATCACGCATCTGCTAGCGTCGATGCAGCGCGTTTACGGCGGGTTTTTTCTGGCGGTGGCGATCGGCATTCCGCTGGGGCTGATGATCGGCAAGGTGAAGGTCATTCGGCAAATGCTCGATCCGACGTTGTCGCTGCTGCGGCCGATTCCGGTTACCGCGTGGCTGCCCCTGTCGATGATTTTTTTCGGACTTGGGCCGCGCTCGGCGATTTTTCTGGTGTTCCTCGGCGCGTTTTATCCGATTTTGTTGAATACCATTTTCGGCGTGCGCTCGGTGGATACCAAATTGTTCGAGGCGGCGTCGATGCTGGGCTGCGACGGCTCCAAGCTGTTTCGCCAAGTGGTGCTGCCGGCGGCGATGCCGAGCATTTTCAACGGCCTGCGGCTCGCGCACGGCTTTGCGTGGATTTTGATCGTGGTTGGCGAAATGACTGGCGTGCCGACGGGCCTGGGCTCGGTGATCATGGACGGCCGCACCTTGTCGCGCACCGACTTGGTGATCACCGGCATGATCGTCATCGGTGTCGCCGGGTTTTTGACCGATCGCATCATCGTCGCGATCAACAACTGGGTGCTTCGCTGGAGTCCGCAACATCATGGTTGACGATCCTCACAAAACGCGGCGCCAGTTTTTGGCGATCGACGACGTCTCGAAAACCTTCGACATCGGCACCGACGAAGTGCAGGCGTTAAGCCATGTCAATCTCACGATCGACAAGGGCGAGTTCGTGTGTTTGATCGGCGCTTCGGGTTGCGGTAAATCGACGTTGCTGCGCATTATCGCGGGTTTCGAGCGACCGACGTCCGGTGAGGTGAGTTTGTATGAAAACGCGATTACCGCGCCCGGCAGCGACCGCGGCATGGTGTTTCAGGATTACGCGTTGTTCCCGTGGATGACGGTGCGCGAAAACATCGGTTTCGGCCCTCGGCAAAAAAAGCTCGCCAAAAAATACGTCGACGAAATCACCGCCGAGTATTTGAACATGGTGGGCCTTACGAAATTCGCCGACCGTTTTCCACATCAGCTCTCCGGCGGCATGAAGCAGCGCGTGGCGATCGCGCGCGTGCTCGCTAACGAATGCGAGTTGTTGCTGATGGACGAGCCCTTCGGCGCGCTCGATGCCTTGACACGCGAAAGCCTGCAGCAGGAGTTGCTTGATATTTGGGCGCGCACCAAGGTGACGGTGATTTTTGTCACGCACTCGGTCGAGGAAGCGGTGCTGCTGTCCGACCGCGTGGTGGTGATGACCGCGGGGCCGGGGCGCATCGAAGCCGATGTGCCGATCACGCTGGCGCGCCCGCGCGAGGTGTCGGCAATCGATTTTAACCAGGTGCGCCGCGATATCACCCAGCGCTTGACCAGCCATGTACGTGCTGGGGCGCCGCGTGAGTTGAAAGCCGTGGCCTAAAGCGGCAATGCAAACCGTCGAGGTTTACAAAATCTCCATGGCCGGGCCGGCTGATGCGGCGGGCTTGGCCAAGCTGATCGACGAGGGCACGCTCGACCCACGCACTATCGTTGCGATCATGGGCAAAACCGAGGGCAACGGCTGCGTCAACGATTTCACCCGCGAATATGCGACCACGACACTGGCGAGTTTTCTCGCGCCGAAGCTTGGGTTGAGCGCGGCCATGGTCGAGCAGCGTATCGCGTTCGTGATGTCGGGCGGCACCGAAGGGGTGTTGTCGCCGCATATCACGGTTTTCGCGCGGCGTGCAACCCACGAAAAATCCTCGGACCAAAAACGCTTGGCCGTCGGCATCGCGCACACGCGCGAGTTTTTGCCCGAAGAATTGGGACGGCAAGCGCAGATTTCGTTAACGGCGAAAGCCGTGCGCGTGGCGATGGCCGATGCGGGGATTGAAAACGCCGCCGCTGTACATTTTGTGCAAATCAAATGCCCGCTGCTCACCGCCGAGCGTATTCGTGCGGCGCACGCGCGCGAGCAAGCCGTAGTGACCGAGGATACCTATGCCTCGATGGGTTATTCGCGCGGCGCGTCGGCGCTGGGTGTGGCGCTGGCGCTGAACGAATTGCGCGAGCCGCCGAGTGAACACGCGGTGTTGTCCGATTGGACTCAGTATTCCAACGTCGCCTCGACTTCGGCCGGCATCGAACTGATGGGCAATGTGGTGATCGTGATGGGCAACAGCGCGCGGTCAGCGAGCCGTTACGTGATCGGCCACGCCGTGATGCAAGACGCGATCGATCTTGATGCGGTGTTCGCCGCGTTTCGTGATGCTGGGCTCGATCCGTGCGCGGCGCGCGAGCGCCTGGTGAATGTATTCGCCAAGGCCGAGGCCGCGCCGTCGGGTGCAGTGCGTGGCGCGCGCCACACCATGCTCGACGATTCGGACATCAACTCGACGCGTCATGCGCGCGCCGCGGTGGGCGGCTTGATCGCGGGCGTTGCAGGCAGCGGCATGATATATGTGTCGGGCGGTGCGGAACATCAAGGGCCGCCGGGTGGCGGGCCCGTGGCGGTGATTGCGCAAGCAAGCAGTTGATACGGTGGCATGCCAGCAACGACGATGGAAACTTTCGACCCCGAAGGATTTGTTGAAGCCGCCGCCCCTACGGTCGGCTTGACGCTCATATTGGCAGAGTGCGCCGCGGTGGGTGAGCAAATGGCGCGCATTCATGCGTTGTCGCAATGCGTGATGGATTTTCCGCTCGCGGCGGAAGACGATATCGCGCCGCGCTTTGAGCCATGAACCGTTTTGTTTCGGCACTGGATATTGCCGCCGTCGTGCGCAGCGGCGATGTCACCGCCAAAACCATAGTGAGCGATGCGCTTTCTCGCATCGCGGCGGATAACAAGCGCATCAATGCTTTCACGAGGGTGACCGAGGCGGACGCGCTGCGCGACGCCGCGGCGGTCGATGCGGCAATCGCGGCGGGGCGCGACGCGGGGCCGCTTGCCGGCGTGCCGTTCGCGGTGAAAAATTTGTTCGATGTGCAAGGCGAGGTCACGCTCGCCGGCTCGCGCATTAACGCTGCGAATGCTGCCGCGATCGCCGATGCTACCGCCGTGCGGCGCTTGCGCGAAGCGGGCGCGGTGCTGGTGGGCCTGCTCAACATGGATGAATACGCCTACGGCTTCACCACCGAAAATTCGCACTACGGCGCGACGCGCAATCCGCATGACCTCTCGCGCATCGCCGGCGGTTCGTCGGGCGGTTCCGCGGCGGCGGTGGCGGGCGCTTTGGTGCCGCTCACCTTGGGCACGGATACCAACGGTTCGATCCGCGTGCCCAGCGCGCTGTGCGGCGTGTTCGGTTTGAAGCCGACTTATGGGCGTTTAAGTCGCGCGGGGGTGTTTCCCTTTGTCGGCAGCCTCGATCACGTTGGGCCGTTCGCGCGCAGCACGGCCGATCTTGCGGCTGCGTACGACGCGATACAGGGTGCGGATGCGCGCGACCCGATGTGCGCCTCTCGCGCGATGGAGCCTACAACACCACAACTGGGTTTAGGCATTGAAGGGCTGCGCATCGGCTTGCTGGGCGGCTACTTCGAACGCAACGCCGATGAAAACGCATGGAACGCTGTAGTGACCGTTGCGCGTGCCGCAGGTGTCGCACGCGAAGTGCAGTGGCCCGAAGTCGAACGCGCACGTGCCGCGGCGTTTATCATCACCGCGGCGGAAGGCGGGCAGTTGCATTTGCCGAATCTGCGCGCGCAACGCGATGCGTTCGATCCATTGATACGCGATCGGCTAACCGCCGGCGCACTGACGCCCGGCGCGTGGTATGTGCAAGCACAGCGGCTGCGCCGCTGGTTTCGCGATCGCGCGCGCGAGGTGTTTCGCGACGTCGATGTGTTGCTGGCGCCAACCGCGCCATGTGCCGCAACGTCGATCGGCCAGGAAACCATGACGCTGCGCGGGCGCGAGATACCGCTGCGGCCGAACATGGGGTTGTTGACGCAACCGTTGTCGTTCATTGGCTTGCCGATCGTTGCCGCGCCGCTCGTCGTCGACAGTGCGTTGCCGCTGGGTTTGCAAATCATCGCGCCGGCATGGCGTGAGGATCTTTGTGTGCGCGTGAGCGCGGCGTTGCAAGCGCGCGGTTTGGTCTGCGCGAAACCGGTGCAGTCGTAAGCACATAGCATTATATAAAATATTAAATAAAATCAAATACTTATATAACGACATCGATGGTGCGTGAACGCGGCCTTGATTCGCACCGCGCGGGCGTGACACAGTTTGGGCGATTCTCAAGGAGCCCGCATGAATTCACCCGACCCGACTTCGAAATCGATTGTTCACGACGCGCCGGTGGCGAGCCGCCCCGGCGAAACCTTTTGGGGCAGCGATGTCGTCGCGCTGATGCTGCGCGAACTCGACATCCCCTACATTTCGCTGGTGCCCGGCGCGAGTTATCGCGGGCTGCATGACAGCATCGTCAATTACCTCGGCAACCGCGCGCCGCAAATGGTGTTGTGCGTGCACGAAGAAACCGCGGTGGGCATCGCACACGGCTACGCCAAGGTCACCGATAAAATCATGGCCGCGGGTTTGCACGCCAACATCGGTTTGATGCGCGCGATCATGTCGATTTACAACGCGTGGTGCGACCGCGCGCCGATGTTGATCATGGGCGCGAGCGGGCCATGGGATGCCACGCAACGCCGGCCGTGGATCGACTGGATCCACACCAGTTCCGATCAAGGCGGGCTCATTCGCAACTTCACCAAATGGGATAACCAGCCGGGTTCGCCGGTCGCCGCGGCGGAAGCATTGCTGCGCGCGACGCAAATCGCGCAAACGGCGCCCAAGGGGCCGACTTACGTCAATCTCGATGTGAGTCTGCAGGAAAGCCAACTCGGGCCGATGCCGGCGCTGCCGGATCCGTCGCGCAACGTACCGCCGCGCTCCCCGCAGCCCGCGCCGGAGTTGGTGGCGCAAGCGGCGAAGCTGTTGTCCGAAGCGAAAGCGCCGGTGATCCTCATGGGCCGTTGCTCGCGCAGCCTCGACGGTTGGAACGCGCGCGTGGCGCTCGCTGAAAAATTAAACGCACCGGTGTGCACCAACGTCAAACTCGCGGCGGCGTTCCCGACGGATCACCCATTGCACGCGTCAGCGCCGGGTTCGTATCTCACCGACGAAGCGCGCGCGATGGTGCGTGAGGCTGATGTGGTGTTGTCGCTCGATTTTCTCGACTTGGCGGGCACGTTAAAGCAAGCGTTCGGCGATAAGCCGATCATCGCTAAAGTGATTCAGGTGTCGTGCGATCAGCACAACCATCGCGGCGGCGGCGCGGATCACTTTGGTTTGCCGCCGATGGATGTGTACTTGATGTGCGAGACTGACGCGGCGGTGCCGCTGCTGTTGAACGCGGTTACCGCGCGCAGCACGCCGCCCCGCATGCCGCCGGTGCCCGCGCTGCCCGATCCGCCGAATGCGGTATCGCTACGCGGCGTGGGTATCGCGTTGGAGCAAGCTACGCGCGGCGTCGATGTTTGTTACACGCGTTTCCCGCTCGGCTGGAACGGCGCGTATACGCATTTTCGTCATCCGCTCGATTACATCGGCCACGATGGCGGCGCGGGCGTGGGTTCCGGGCCGCCGATGACGGTGGGCGCGGGCCTCGCGTTAAAAGGCAGCGGGCGTATCGCCATCGGCCTGTGCGGCGACGGCGATTTTCTGATGGGCAACACGGCGGTGTGGACGGCGGTGCATTATCAGATTCCGTGTTTGATGATCGTGTGCAATAACCGCTCGTTCTATAACGACGAGCGCCATCAAGGCAACATGGCCAAGCACCGCGGCCGCCCGGTGGAAAACCGCTGGATCGGCCAGCGCATCGACGACCCGCCAGTTGATATTGCGGCGATGGCGCGCTCGCAAGGCGCGCTGGGCATTGGGCCGGTGGAAAAACCCGAAGACGTGTTGGCGGCGATTGAGCAGGGCATTGCCGCGGTGCGCGCGGGCGGTGTCTGTGTGATCGATATGCATGTATTGCCGGGGTACGATACGAGGGCGTAAACGAAAGCAGTTTGTTAATTGCGCAATCACCCAAGTGTCGAATATGAGCTAACCTATCCATGTCGTTCCCGCGCAGGCGGGAACCCATAGGGTGCCTCAAGTGCTACGGTGTTATGGATTCCCGCCTGCGCGGGAACGACACCATTGGTTGTCATGGCTTTTAGTTCTTGCGTAGATCAATGCGTAAACAAGGGAGAAAACAAGATGTCGAAGTGGTTAAGAACTGCGTTCATCGTAAGCGCGCTGAGTTTAAGCGCATGTCAAACCACCGGTTTGCCCGGCGGCAATGAGCGCGCCGCAAGCCCCGAAAGTGTAGGCCTATCCTCCGAGCGCCTCGCGCGCCTGACGCAACGCATGCAAGACGGCGTAGCCAGGGGCGAATACCCCGGCGCGGTGCTGGTCATTGGCCGCCACGGCAAGATCGCCTACGCGCAAACCTTTGGCGTGATGAATCCCGAAACCAAAGCACCGATGCGCGAGGACGCGATCTTTCGCATTGCGTCGATGACCAAGCCGTTGGCGTCGCTCGCGATCATGATGTTGTCGGAAGAGGGCAAGCTGTCGATCGTTGACCCGGTCGACAAATACATCCCCGAAATGAAAGACATGCGCGTGGGCGTGGTGAAGGCTGGCGCCGACGGCAAGCCGATGCTCACCACCGAGCCGCAAAAAAAGCGCATGACGGTGCAGGATTTGCTGCGGCATACGAGTGGATTGCCGTCGGGTGCCGCGAATTCGCCTAACCTGATCAAGCGCATGTACGCCGAAGCCAAAATCGGCAACCGCGGTGTCACCAGCGATCAATACGTCGCCAATCTCGGCAAAATGCCGCTGCTGTTTCAACCGGGCACCACGTGGGAGTACGGTGCGTCGGTCGATGTGCTGGGCGTGATTGTCGAGCGCGTTAGCGGCATGCCGCTCGACAAATTCATCGCCGAGCGCACACCGGCCCGCTCAAAATGCCCGACACCGCTTTCGCCGCGCCCAAGCAACACGCGCAACGCGCGGCGCTGCCGCAGCGCGAAGGCCCGAAAAACGCGCTGCCCAACATCGTGCCGATCACCACCGTGCAAACGTTTAAGAGCGGTGGCGGCGGCATGGTGTCGACCGCGATGGATTACGCGCGCTTTAGCCAGTTTTTGTTAAACCGCGGCGAACTGGACGGCGTGCGCCTGGTGTCGCCGACGACCATCGATCTGATGGCCGCGAATCACCTACCGCCCGGCACGCCGATCGGCCCGGACATGGTGCGCTTCGAAGCGCTGGCGCCGTCCGCGGAAATGGGGCAGGGCTTTGGCCTCGGTTTCGCGGTGCGTACCGACGCCGGCCGCAACCCGCTGCCCGGTTCGGTGGGCGACTACTACTGGGGCGGCGCGCAGGGCACGTACTTTTGGATCGATCCCAAGGAGCAGCTTTACGTGGTGTTGATGATGCAATCGCCGCTGGCACGGTTGCCTTATCGGTTTTTGCTGCGGCAGATGGTTTATCAGGCAGTGGTGAATAAAAAAATGTAATTAAATCAAATACTTACGAAATTCCGCCTGCAAAAAGAGCGTTTGCTAGGGTAAATGCGATGGACGGTTGTCGCGCCGCGCGATGTTGCGCCGGCGATGAGGGTGCGCGGTTCACGATGCTTCGCGCGTAACCGTTTGTGGTCGGCGTTACTTTCTGTATCCAGACGCTTGGCGAAAGAGGAGGCCGACGATAGTGAGCATCCAGCATCCGTCCACGTTTGGATACACAGCGCGCGGCCGCATCGGCTTGCGCGCGATCTTGAGTGCGTTCACCGCGATTGCGCTGATCGCGATTATGCTGGTTGGCGGCGTGTCGCTGTGGGGCCGCGGTCAGGCGGAAAAGGCCGCGTTGCAAACCTTCGTGGCCAAGGATGTCACGGCGGATATTCTGCCGCCGCCGATGTACCTCATTGAAATGCGGCTGGTGTTGTCGCAGGTGATCGAGGGCACGCTGACGCCGGAACGCAGCCGCAGCGAGTTCAACCGCTTAAAGGGCGAGTATGAGGAGCGGGTCAAGTATTGGTTGGCCAATCCGCCATTCGGCCTGGAAGCCCAGTTGCTCGGCGCGCAGCATACGGCGGCGCATGCTTTTATCGCCGCCGCGGCTAAGCTGCTGGATGCCGCGGCGCAGGGTGATCCCACCGCCTTGCGTGGTGAATTGGCGGCGGTGCATGAGCAATACCTGAAGCATCGCATCGGCGTGGACGCGACGGTCAAATCATCGACGGCTTTTGCCGACGCCTCGATCAAGCAGTTTGACGCCGGTGGGGTGACGCAGTTCAGATTGCAGGCGCTGGTAATCGTTGCGGCGGCGCTGCTGTTGACGATTTTTGGCGTGTGGATACGCCGCTCGATCTGGACCGCGGTGGGTGGTGAGCCGCACGAGGCAGCGGCGATTGCGCGAGCGGTGGCGGCGGGCAACCTCTTTGCGCGCGCGCAACTGGCCGCCGGCGATCGCGACAGCATCATGGCCGCGCTCAATCAGATGAGTCAGTCGCTGGCCGGCATCGTCGCGCAGGTGCACGCGAGCAGCGAGCGCATTGCTTCGGGTTCCGGGCAGATCGAGTCGGGCAACAGCGATCTTTCGCGCCGCACCGAAGAGCAGGCCAGCGCGCTGGAAAATACCGCGGCGTCGATGACCGAATTGACCGACGTGGTGACACAGAACGCCGAGAAGGTGACCGAGGCCGGCCGCCTCGCGCAGGCGGCGGCCGAGGTGGCCGAGCGCGGCGGCCAAGTGGTGGGCCAGATGGGCGCCACGATGAAAGAGATCGATGCTTCGAGCCAACAGATCGAGGGGATCATTAATCTGATTGATAGCATCGCCTTTCAGACCAATATTCTGGCGCTGAATGCGGCGGTGGAGGCTGCGCGCGCCGGCGATCAGGGCCGGGGCTTTGCCGTGGTGGCGAGCGAGGTGCGCAATCTGGCAGGGCGCAGCGCGCAGGCGGCACGGGAGATCAAAGCGTTAATCGGCGCCAGCACGCAACGCGTGGCGCAAGGTATGGCGCTCGCCGATCGCGCCGTGGCGACGATGAACGAGGTGGTTCAGAGCATACGCCACGTCTCCGAGATGACCGGCAGCGTCAGTATTGCCAACGCCAGGCAAAACCACGGCATCCCGCAGATCGGCGAAGCGATCGGCCATATCGATCTGGCAACTCAGCAAAATTCGGCGATGGTCGAGCAATGCGCGGCCGCGGCGGCCAGCCTCAGTGATGAAGCCCGGCAACTGGTTGCGGCGGTGACGGTGTTCAAGCTTGGGCGGGGCGAGGTGCGGCGGCTGGCGAATGATTGAGCATTGCCAGTACTTGTGCCAACGGCGTCATCGGGGCTTCTTTCACTCACCCTTGCTCCCGCTCCCGCCAGGCTGATCATTACCCAGATCTTTGCAGGAAATATCAAGCGCTTACAAGTAGGGTGCGCATCGCCCACGCGTGGCGATCGCCGGGGTGTGCGCGATGCGCACCCTACGCTGGTCAAATTCACGCAATTTGAGTTGACCTGGAGCGGCTGGCAAAATGCATCGTGGTGCCGTCAACGGTTGGACAGGCTCACCGCTAATGGCTCGTAGAACCGCCGTTCGCCCAGAGCCGAATAACGCCCGTGAAGCGTGCGCAGTCGGGCGCAAGAAACTGGCTGTCTGTCGAATGTTGTGGGACCAACGGTGTTTTGTAAGTATTTGATTTTATTGAATATTTTTTTGTTTCTTGAGCGCTGGTCGAAGCCGGTTCTGATCTGAGTCGAAGGGGGCGATTGTTTATTGTGTTGGCACGCTTGGTTTGAACCCGCCGGCGCACCCGCCGCACTTCAAGGCGCGGCGCGCACCCCTTTTTGCCCGGATCGGGTAATCGCCTTTTGAACGATGCCCGCGGCTTTGGCCGCGTTAACCAGCGCGCTCATGCGGGCCGCCGCCGCCGGCGTCCAGCCTTTGCCGGTCGATACCGCGAAGGCTACGGTGTTGAAGGCGCCGAGCAGTTTTGATCCGGGCACGCGCCGGGCCAGCGCTTCCACGCTTTCGATGCCAGTGGCATAAAGGTCGATCTTGTTATCGGTAAGGCAGGCCACGGCGGTGTCGGCGTCGCCCGCCAGGCGCACCAGCACGGCGGCTTTGAGCCGCGGCGTGAGGTAGGCATCAGCCGAGGCATTTTTCGGCACGCCGATGCGCACACCGGGCTTATCCACCTGATCGGGGCCGGCAAAGTCGCTGCCCGGCGCGGCGAGGTAGACGTAGTCGATTTCGATCACGTCCGGCAAAAAATCGACCAGCGTCGCCGCAAACGGATTGCGGCCGGTAACGATGATGTCCCACGCGCCGGTGCCAAAACTCGCGGTATAGGCGGCGGCGCCAGGGTATACCGTGGGCTCGAACGGCACGCCCAGTTGATCGGCGATGAATTTGCCGATGTCGGCGGCGATGCCGCTGGCGCTGCCGTCGGCCGCGCGGGCATAGAGCGTCGCATTGGCGCCGTTGATGCCCATGCGCAGCTTGCCCGTGGGTACGAGTTGCGCAAGATCCGCCGTTGGGTTGTCTGCCATGGTGATGTGCTGATGTGGTGATGCGGGTTGATGTTCAAATGCGCGGCCGCTGCGTGATTGGCGCGGTTACGGTTTTAAGGTGAGCTTGACCAGCTTGTCCGCGCGCGCTTCGTTTTCCAAACCGCGGCAAGCCGCGACGATCTGCTCGTATTGCGCGGCGGGTATCGGCAGGCTCCCAGCGATGCCGCTGATGCGTTTGGCGTGGGTGTCGAAATCCCAGATGAATTCGCGGCCGGTGGATTGGCGCGTGTAGCTCTTGCCGCTCTTGGTGAAAATCGTGAAGCGCGGCCCGAACAGCGTCATTTTATGCGAAGGGATGATGGTGACGCGTTTCATGAAATCCACCACGTCGGGCGGCGCGTCGGCTTCCTTGATTTGCTGGCCGGCGGTGACCGGGTAGCCGCGCTTGACCACGCCGTAGGCGGTGAAATACGCGGTGCCGCCGATGCGCGCATCGCCGTCTTCGCGGCGGCTGGGGTAGGCGGGGCTGGGGTATTGGGTTTCCATCCAGTTCACCACCGCTTCGACGCGCTCGATATCCTCGAGCTTCAAGTTGTTGTCATTGCAAATCGCCGCGGGCACGTCGATGTGCGCGATGTTGTAGCCGGCGGTGTAATAAATGCGATAAAGCGTTTCGAGGAACATCCATTCCTTGCCGAGATTGGCGGTGATGGCGTCGAGGTTCGCCTTCACGTCGCCGACGAAACTATAGTTAAGGATGCCGCGGTTGTTGCCGCAGTACGCGTGATAAAAACCGGCTTCGCCTTCGAGCACCGAATCGGCCGAAGTGTGGCCGCCTTGCGCCAGCGTCACCGCCAGTAGCGCGCTGCGCGTGGCTGCGCCTTCGCGCAGCGCCTTGCCGCCGCCGCGCGCACTTTCCAGATTGCCGCTCGCCAGGCTCGCGCACAGCGCGATGGTGCTGTTCAATTGCTCTTCATTCAGCCCCATGATTTTCGCCGCCGCCACCGCCGCGCCGAAAATGCCGAACACCGGGCCGGGGTGAAACCCTTGCGACATGGTTTGCGGTATAAATTCGGCTGCCATGCGCTCCATCACTTCGTAGCCGGCGACGACGCCGGTGAGAAAGGTTTTGCCCGAAGCGCCCGTGCTCTCCGCGGCCACGAGTGCGGCGGGAATAATCGCGGTGTTGGGATGGGTCAACATGCGGAAAGTGTCGTACTTGCCGCCGCTTAACGCGGTTTCGGAGTTGGCGTAAGCCGCGCCGCCTTTGGTCACCAGCGTGCCATCCACCATCAGCGTGGCGCCTTTCTTCACGCCCGCTTCTTCATCGGCGATCATCGCCAGCGCTTGTTTCCCGGACGCGGTCTGCGCGCCGATCAAGACTGAAGCCATCGCTTGCAGCGTCACGCCCTTGGCGCGGTCGATGACGGCGGGCGGCAGATCTTCATAACGCAACTTGGAAACCCACTGCGCGAACTGGCGGCTGATCGAGGCCATGCGATTGCTCCTGAAGCTGTGGTGAAAGTGAAGAGAGGCTTGACCACGATGTGGGGCA
>Ga0194132_10008944_pt1 | contig 14090 bp, 17 predicted proteins | sample TA2KigOf80mmetaG_FD_148612 | JGI IMG/M metagenome (GOLD analysis project Ga0194132, IMG submission 148612) | Freshwater microbial communities from Lake Tanganyika, Tanzania - TA2015054 Kigoma Offshore 80m | ecosystem: Environmental > Aquatic > Freshwater > Lake | place: Tanzania: Lake... | reverse complement strand
CCCCGGCCGTCGAAGCCCCTGCCATAGCGGCGGGCGTCCGCGGACGCAAGCCCTTCGCGCGGTCGCGGCGGCGATTGACGGCGCGCCGCCGGGTTTGCCATCGTGACCCATGTCCGACGAACGCGCATCCGATCCGCGGCCGGGGCGAAACGAACGGAAAGCGGCCGCGCGCGCGGCTCGCCGCGTGCGCGCGGCGGCCGCGCTCCGCGCCAACCTGGTCCGCCGCAAAGCCCGCGCCCGCGCCGCGGCCGAAGCGGCCCCACCGGCCCCGCCCAAGTCGGATAAACCGCGGTAAATCCTTATTTCGCCACAATTTTTGTCCAATCTCGGGCTTCCGTCCTCAGCCCTAATCGGCTAATAGTCGCTTCCGATGCCCTGGCTTCCCGCGCCGATCCGGCGCCCGCGCGTTTAAGTCCCCGCCCATGGACCGCATTCGCATCCAGGGCGGCACACCGCTCTCCGGCACGATCGAAGTGAGCGGCGCCAAGAACGCGACGCTCCCGTTGATGACGGCGAGCCTCTTGACGCCGGATCGCCTCACCCTCACCAACGTTCCGCAGCTCGAGGACATTCGCACGCTCGCGCGCGTCCTGGTCGAACTCGGCGTCACCGTCGAAGCGGGGTTGAGCGATCTGCCGATCTTCAAGAACGGCCAGCGTCCGCGCCCGCGCACGCATCGGCTCGCCTTGACCGCCGCCGATATCGTCTCGACCACCGCGCCCTACGACCTCGTCCGCAAGATGCGGGCATCGGTCCTGGTGCTGGGCCCGCTGGTGGCGCGGTTCGGCGAAGCGCGGGTCTCGCTCCCCGGCGGCTGCGCGATCGGGCCGCGCCCCGTCGATCTCCACTTGAAGGGCTTGAAGGCGCTCGGCGCCAGGATCGAACTCCGCGACGGCTACGTCGAAGCGAGCGCGCCGCAGGGGCTCGCCGGCGCGGTCATTCGCCTGCCGATCGTCTCGGTCGGCGCGACCGAGAACTTGCTGATGGCGGCGACGCTCGCGCACGGTACCACCGTGATCGAAAACGCGGCGCGCGAACCCGAGGTCGGCGACCTCGCGCGTTGCCTGGTCGCGATGGGCGCCGAGATCGAAGGCATCGACACCGACCGCCTGCTCGTGCGCGGCGTCAAGCGTCTCCACGGCGCCACCTACGACGTCGTCCCCGACCGCATCGAGACCGGCACCTATGCGATGGCGGCCGGCATCACCGGCGGCGCGATCGAGCTCGTCGGCGCCCGGCTCGGACTGCTGGCGCAGCCGGCGCAGCTCATGAACGAAGCCGGCGTCGACCTGAACGAGACCAACGAAGGCGTCACCGCGCGCGCCAAGAACGGCCGCCTGCATGCGGTCGATGCCGACACCCAGCCCTACCCCGGCTTCCCGACCGACCTCCAGGCCCAGTTCATGGCGCTGATGGCGACCGCCGACGGGCGCGCGGTCGTGACCGAGAACATTTTCGAGAACCGCTTCATGCACGTGCCCGAGTTGGCGCGCATGGGCGCCGACATCAGCGTGCGCGGCTCATCCGCGATCGTGACCGGGGTCGACCGCCTGATCGGCGCGCCGGTGATGGCGACCGATCTGCGCGCGTCGGTATCGCTGGTGCTCGCGGGCCTCGCCGCCGAAGGCACCACCACGATCAGCCGCGTCTATCACCTGGACCGCGGCTACGACCGGCTGGTCGAAAAGCTCGCCGCCTGCGGCGCCGCCATCGAGCGGGTCGGGGACGATCCGCGATGACCGCCCGGTTCGTGACGGAGCGGGCCGAGCTCTTGAAGCTGCGCGCCGAAGATGCCGAGGACTTGGCGGTCATCGCCGCGTGCCTGCAGGACGCGGTCGTGCTCCGCCGCGACATGACCTACCGCCCCAAGGAGCGCCGCTTCGCCGCGGTCTTGAACCGCTTTCGCTGGGAGAAAGAGGGCGCCGATGCGGCGGCGCGGCGGGGCGAGCGCATCCGCGCCGGGCTCCACTTCGATCATGTCGGCGCGGTCAAGACCCGCCACCTCGAGAGCGACGGCGGCGCGGCGCTCGAACTCCTGACCATCGAAGCCAGGCCCGATCCGGCCGGGGGCGCCGAGATCACGTTGGTGTTCGCGGGCGGCGGCGAGATCAAGCTCGCCGCCGAGTGCGTCGACTGCAGCCTGGACGACCTGACCGAGCCGTGGTCGGCCCGCGCCCGCCCCGCCCATCCGATTGACGAGAGCGGCGCGAAGGACTAGCAAACGGGCCGCAACCGCCCCCTCGGATCCGGCCGCGGCCGGGTCAGGGGGCGTTCGTCAACGGATCAGGCAACGGACGGCCGGCGTGACCGCCAACCAACCGCTCATCTTCGCGCTGCCCAAGGGGCGGATCCTCGCGCAGGCGACGCCCGTGCTCGCCCGCGCCGGCATCGCGATCGAGCCGGATTTCGCCGACCCCGATACGCGCAAGCTGCGCTTCCGCACCAGCGATCCGGGGCTCGACGTCATCACCGTCCGGAGCTTCGATGTCGCCACCTTCGTCGCGTTCGGCGCCGCTCATCTCGGCATTGCCGGCAACGACGTCCTGATGGAATTCGACTTCCCGGAAATCTACGCGCCGCTCGACTTGGGGGTCGGCCGCTGCCGCTTGGCGGTCGCGGAACCGGCGGAAATGTCGGCGACCGACGATCCGCGCCAGTGGAGCCACATCCGGATCGCGACCAAGTACCCGAACGTGACGCGCCGCCATTTCGCGCGCCGCGGCGTTCAGGCCGAGTGCATCAAATTGAACGGCGCCCTGGAACTGGCGCCCCGCCTCGGCCTCTGCCGGCGGATCGTCGATCTGGTTTCGACCGGCGCGACGCTCGAAGCGAACGGCCTGGTCGAGGTCGAGCGCATCGCCGACGTCACCTCGCGCCTCGCCGTCAACCGTGCCGCCTTGAAGACGCGCGCCGACGAGGTGCAAAGCTGGATCGCGCGCTTCCGGACCGCCGTCGATGCCCGCGCGGCTTGATACGCGCGATCCCGGGTTCGCCGACGCGTTCGCCGCCTTGCTCGCGGCGCGGCGCGCAGCGCTCGCCGACGTCGACCGCGAGGTCGCGGCGATCCTGGCCGAGGTCGCGGCCCGCGGCGACGAGGCGGTGATCGAGTACAGCGAGCGGTTCGATCGCCTGACGCTCACCCCGGCGACGTTCCGGGTGAGCGCCGCCGAGATCGAGGCCGCGGTCGCCGAAGCGCCGCCGGCCGCGGTCGCGGCGCTCGAGCACGCGGCGCGGCGAATCGCGGCCTACCACGTAGCGCAGCGCCCGGCGGACAGCTGGTCGATCGACAGCGAAGGGGTCGGGCTCGGCGCGCAATGGCGGGCGATCGATGCGGTCGGCCTCTACGTACCGGGCGGCACCGCCGCCTACCCGAGCTCGGTCCTGATGAACGCGTTGCCGGCCAAGATCGCCGGCGTGGCGCGGGTCGCGATGACGGCGCCGACGCCGGACGGTCGTCTGAGTCCGCTGGTGCTGGCCGCGGCGCGGATCGCCGGGGTCGACGAAATCTACCGCCTCGGCGGCGCGCAGGCGATCGCCGCGCTCGCTTACGGCACCGCCGCGATCGCCCGCGTCGACAAGATCGTCGGACCCGGCAACGCCTACGTCGCCGCCGCCAAGCGCCAGGTGTTCGGCGTGGTCGGCATCGACATGATCGCCGGCCCGTCCGAGATCCTGGTGGTCGCCGACGGCGCCAACGATCCGGCCTGGATCGCGGCCGACCTGCTCGCGCAAGCCGAGCACGACCCGACCGCGCAGGCGATCCTGATCACCGACGATCGCGCGTTCGCCGAAGCGGTCACCCGCGCGGTCGCGCTCGAGCTACGCGATCTGCCGCGCGCCGCGATCGCCGGCGCGAGCTGGGACGAGCACGGCGCCATCGTCTGCGTCGATGCGCTCGCCGACGCGGTCCCGCTCGTCGATGCGCTTGCCGCCGAGCATGTCGAGCTGGCGGTTGCCGAGCCCGAGACCTTGAGCCGCCGCATTCGTCACGCCGGCGCGATTTTCCTGGGTCGCCACACGCCCGAGGCGATCGGCGACTATGTCGGCGGCCCCAACCACGTGCTGCCGACCGCGCGAAGCTCGCGCTTCGCCTCCGGCCTTTCGGTGCTCGACTTCATGAAACGGACGTCGCTGCTCGCGTGCGACGCCCGGAGTCTCGCCGCGATCGGGCCGGCGGCGATCACGCTCGCCGACGCCGAGGGTCTGGCCGGCCACGCCCGCTCGATCGTCAAACGCCTGCAGTCCGAGGGAACGCCATGAAGTACGTGATCTACACGAAAAACGGTGCCGCCCGGCTCGGCGCGCTCACGAACGGCGACGCCGCGGTCGTCGACCTCGCCGCCGCCTACGCCGCGCACTTGAAAGCGCGCGGCGTGTTCGCGGCCGAGCGTGTCGCCGAAACGACGCTGCCTCCCGACCTCGTCCATCTCTTGCAAGCGGCGCCGGTCTCGACCGAAGCGGTCGGCCACGCCATGGCCGCGGCGGCCGGGCGCGCCGACCTCGCGCATCCGCGCGCGAGCGTCAAGCTGCTGGCGCCGCTCCGGCCGGGAAAGATCGTCGGCGTCCGCCGCAACTATCTCCTCCACGCCGAAGAGGCCAAGCGCGCGGTCACCGACACCCCCAAGATGTTCTTCAAGCTTCCCGACGCCGTGATCGGGCCCGGCGCCTCGATCGAGCGCTGCTTCACCGAGAAGCTCGATTACGAGGCCGAGCTCGTCCTCATCGTCGGCCGCCGCGCCAAGAACGTCGCGCGCGCGGAAGCGCTCGGCTTCATCGCCGGCTACGCGCTCGGCAACGACGTTTCGGCGCGCGAGCTGCAGCTCGATTGGAAACCCGAACAGACGTCCCTCGCCAAGTCGTTCGACACCCACGCGCCGCTGGGCCCGTGGGTCGCGACCCCGGACGAATTCCCGGACGCGCCGCCCAGGATCACGATCAAGTGCTGGGTCAACGGCGAACTCCGCCAGAACGCCTCGACCACGACCATGCTGTTCGACGTGCCGCTGATCGTCTCCTACGTTTCCCACTTCATCACCCTGAACCCGGGCGATGCGATCTATACCGGCACGCCCGCCGGGGTCGGCGCGTTCATGAACCCGCCCGGCTATCTCGAGCCCGGCGACGTGGTGAAAGTCGCGGCCGAGGGCTTGGGCGAGCTCGAGAACCCGGTGATCGACGCCCGCAACTGAGGACCATGCTATCGTCGCGCGCGGAGCACCCCGCGATGACGACATCGACCGAGCGGCGCCTCACCACGATTCTTTCGGCCGACGTCGCCGGCTTCAGCCGGCTGATGGAGGCGAACGAAGAAGCGACACTGGCGACGCTCAAGGCGCACCTCGCCACCTTCACGAGCTTCATCGAGCGCCACGGCGGCCGCGTCGTCAACCGCCGGCGATGCCGTGCTCGCCGAGTTTGCGAGCGTCGTCCGCGCCGTGCAATGCGCCGCCGAAATCCAACGCGAGCTCGGCGCCCGCAACGAGACCTTCCCGCCCGAGCGCCGCATGGCGTTCCGGATCGGCATCAACCTGGGCGACGTCATCGTCGAAGAGGGCAACCTGTTCGGCGAAGGCGTCAACTTGGCGGCGCGTCTGCAGACCATGGCCGAGCCCGGCGGCATCTGCATCGCCGGCGCGGTCTACGAACAGGTCCGCAACAAGCTCGCGGTCCACTTCGCGTTCCTGGGTGATCAGACCTTCAAGAACATCGGCGATCGTGTTGCCGTCTACCGCGTCGATCTCGGCGGCGAGACCGCGGCAGGCGCCGCGACCTCCTCCAACGCCGAGGCGCCGCCGCCGCAGTGTTCGTGATCGACATCGTCACCGACGGCAAATTCTCGTGGTTCTGCTGGGTGTGGCTCGGGCTCGCAGTCGGGATCGCGTTCCGCGCCGCGCGGCTGTTCTTTCCCGGCACCGACGAACCGCGCCGGCTCCGCCGCCACCGCGAGCGCTACGAGGAGCGCACCCGGCGCGACTCGTAGAACAAGATATAAAGCCCGCACGCCATGATGATGGCGGCGCCGCCGACGGTCCATTCGTCGGGCACGTCGCCCCAGATCAGGTAGCCCCACAGCCCCGCCCACAGCAACAGCGTGTAGCGGAACGGCGCGACCGTTGCCGCTTCGGCGCGCCGGAAGGCGTCGATGGTGAAGAACTGGGCGAGCCCGAACACCACCGCGGCGAGCAAAAGGACGAGCACGGTGTCGAAATCGGGCATCCGCCGCTCGTAGACGAGCGACGCCAGTCCGAGCAATGTTTCGAGCGTCATCGAGAAAAAGAGGATCGCGAGCGGCGTCTCGGTGTCGGCGAGCCGGCGGGTGAAGGCGTCGCGAAAGCCGGAGAATGCGGCGGCCGCGAGCGGCACGAGCGCGATCCAGCCGATCCCTTCGCCGGTCGGCCGCACCAGCACGATGACGCCGGCGAAGCCGACCACGATCGCGGCCCAGCGGCGGAATCCGACCACTTCGCCGAGCAGCATCGGGACCACCAGCGCGGTGAAGATCGGCACCGTGAACATGAAGCTGATGGCGGTCGCGAGCGGCAGGAGCGCGAGGCTCGCGACGAAGAAGAAAGTCGCGATCGCCATCGCCAGGCCCCGGATCCACTGGCCGCGCCAGTTGACGACGCGGAGCCGACCGAGACCGGGCCCGAGCCACGCGTAGATCACGACCGCGACCATCGCGAACGCGCCGCGGATGAAGATCACCTCGCCGACCGGCAGCGACTGCGTCGCCCACTTGGCGGCAGCGTCGTTGGCGGCGAGGAAGAAACACGCGAGCGTCAGCGAGAAGATGCCGCGCTGCGGGTCGTTGAGGCGGACCGTGGTGGGCGGGACGGTGGAGCGGTCGGTCACGGGCCCTTGCCTAGCATCGGCGCGCGCGCAGCGGAAGCGCGAACCGGTCGCGCACCCGACGCCGTTCGCACGATGCGATGCGCCGCTCGCCTTGATTTTTTGGGGGTTCCCGCGCAAGGTGTGCACGCTCAGGCCCGATCGCGCGGAGGAGGAATGGCTAAGGAGCAGCCGATCGAAATGGAAGGCAGCGTCGCCGAGCTCCTTCCCAACGCCATGTTTCGCGTCAAGCTCGCCAACAATCATGAAGTCCTCGCCCACACCTCCGGGCGCATGCGCAAGAACCGCATCCGCGTCCTGGCCGGCGACAAGGTCCTGGTCGAGATGACGCCCTACGATCTCACCAAGGGCCGCATCACTTACCGCTTCAAATAGGCGCGCCACGGCTCCGACCGCCGCGCCCGTCGTTGCTGCCGCCGCAAGCGCCGCGCCACGGCTCGTGCTCGCCTCGGCTTCGCCCCGGCGGAGCGAACTCTTGCGCTCGGCCGGGATCGTCCCGGCGGCAATCGTGCCGGCCGCAATCGATGAGTCGCCGCGTGCGCACGAACGGCCGCCGGCGCTCGCGTTGCGCTTGGCGGTCGCCAAGGCCGAAGCGGTCGCACCGGTCCACCCGGGCGCCTTCATTCTCGCCGCCGACACCGTCGTCGCCTGCGGCCGGCGCGCGTTCGGCAAAGGCGAGGACGACGCCACCGCGCGCCGCTTTCTCGCGTTGCTTTCGGGTCGCCGCCACCGCGTCCATACCGGCCTCTGCGCGATCGCGCCCGATGGACGCCGGCGCACGCGCACCGTGACGACCGTCGTCCGCTTCAAGCGCCTCACCGCCGCCGAGATCGCGGCCTACCTCGCGACCGACGAGTGGCGCGACAAAGCCGGCGCCTATGCGATCCAAGGGCGCGCCGGCCAGTTCGTGCGCGCGATCAACGGCTCGCCCTCGAACGTGGTCGGCTTGCCGCTCTACGAAACGATCGCGCTCCTGGTCGGCCTCGGCTTCCCGCACCCGTAAACGGCCATGACCGTCGAGCTTCTGATCGACGACGGCATCGCCGAGACCCGCGCCGCGCTGTTCCGCGACGGCCGCCTCGACGACCTGTGGATCGAGCGTACGCTGGCGCCGAGCCTGATCGGCAACGTCTATGCCGGTCGCGTTCGCCGCGTCGCGGCCGGGCTCGGACTCGCCTTCGTCGACATCGGCACCGGGCGCGAGGGCGTCTTGCGCGCCTACGATGCCCGCTTCGCGCGCGGCGCCGCGCCGGTGCGCTCGCCCCGTATCGGCGCGCTCGTCGCCGAAGGCGATACGGTCGCGGTCCAGGTCGCCGCGGCCGGGTACGGCGACAAAGGTCCGCGGCTCACCACCGCGATCGCACCGACCGGCGCCGCCGACCGCACCGCCGACTGGCGCGCCGCCGCCCGCGGCCAAACCCGCCGCGCCGCCGCCCGCCGCACCCGCCACGACGCCGCCGGCGCGCGCGCCCGCCGAGCCCAAGCCGGCCGCGCCGCCGCCCGCCACCGATGCCGACGCGCCCGGCGAGGACGCCGCCGATCCGGCCGCGATCAAGGCGCTCCGCGATCTCCTCCGGGTCGCGGTGCCCGAAGCCAAGCCCGAGCCTGGCGACTTCGGCGATGACGACGAGTTGTCGAAGCCGCCGGCGCCGACCTCCCGGCTCGACATCGCCGATTAGGACGGACCGCGCCCGTGCTTCGCGTCTGGATGTCGGTCGCCGCCGCCCTCGGCGCCGCCGGCGTCGACGCGCAAGACCTCGGCAAGCCCGGCACGGTGTTCCGCGATTGTCCCGACTGCCCGGAGATGGTGGTGATCCCGGCCGGCGAATTCGAGATGGGCAACGCCCAGAGCGAGCGGCCGGAAGAGAAGCCGGTGGTCAAGGTCCGCATCGCCAAGCCGTTCGCGCTGAGCAAGACCGAGGTCTCGTTCGACGACTGGGAGATCTGCGTCCAGGCCAACCGCTGCCCCTCGCCCGACGACCACAAATGGGGCCGCGGCGCGCAGCCGGTGATCAAGATCAGCTGGCAGGAAGCGGTCAACTACGCGATCTTCTTGAGCGAGAAGACCGGCAAGCGCTACCGGCTGCCGAGCGAAGCCGAATGGGAGTACGCCGCGCGCGGCGGCACCAAGACGCCGTTCTGGTGGGGCAGCGAGCCCGGTACCCGCATGGCCAATTGCCGGAACTGCGGCACCGAATTCCACCACCGCGCCTCGCCGGTCGCGACCTTCGCCGCCAATCCGTTCGGGCTCCACGACATGAACGGCAACCTGGCCGAGTGGACGCTCGACTGCTGGGTCGAGAACCACCAGGGCGCCAAGACCGACGGCTCGCCGCGCGATGCCGCCGGCTGCGACAAGCGGACGATCCGGAGCGGGTCCTGGTACTACATCGCCAAGATCATGTCGTCGGCCTACCGCACGAGCTTCCTCGCCGCGCACTCGAGCTACCAGATCGGCATCCGCCTGCTGCGCGAGCTGCCGTAGCGCCCGCTCCCGCGGAGCGGGGGAGGGCGGCTCCGCTCTGCGGGCTAAGCCGCCGGCCGCTCCGCGTACTTGGCCCAGGCGCTGCGGCCGCCGCGGTTCTCGACATAGTTGACGAACGCCGAGACCGCGCGGCGGTCGAACTTGGTTCCGGCCTCGGCGGTCAGGATGCTGCACGCCTTGTCGAACGGCACCCCGGCGCGATAGGCGCGCGCGCTCACCATGCCGACGAAGGCGTTGGCGACCGCCACCACCCGCGCCGGCACCAGGATGTCCTCGCCTTTCAAGCCTTTGGGCGAGCCGGTTCCGTCCCAGTGCTCCTGGATCTGGCGGATGGTCGCGACCACCGGTCCGTCGAACTCGATCCCGTCGATCAGGTCGGCGCTGGTCAGGACGCTGTTGCGAATCAGCTTGAGCTCGTCCTCGCTCAGGTTCGTGGTCTTGGTCAGGACCGCGCGCGGTACCAGGAGCTTGCCGAGGTTCATGAGGTTGCCGGCGATGTCGACGGTGCGGACGTCGACGTCGTTCAAGCTCATCTCCTGGGCGATCGCGCGCGCGACCTCGGCGACCCGGGTCGAGTGGTTGGCCGAATAGGGATCGCGCCGGTCGACGAAGGTGACGAGCGTCGACACCAGTTGCCGGAGCGTGCGCTCGCGCCGCTGCCGCTCGCTCACCAGATCGGTGATGTCCTCGACGACCATCAGGACGCCGGGCGGATGGTCGCGATCGCCCTGCAGCGGAATGTGGTCGGAGTGATAGATGCGGGTCCCGGCGTCTTCCTCGAAGCTGTTGGTCGATTGCAGCGGCGTCTGCTTCGCCAGCACCTGCTTGTTGACCTCTTCGTAGATCTTGGCTTTGACCGGCCCCATCACCGCCGCCATGCTCTTGCCGCGCAGATCGTCGGGCTCGAGGTCGCTGCCGGCGGCGGCGGCTTTGTTGGCGAAGGTGTAGTGGCCGGCAGCGTCGAGCGCGGCGATCGCGGTCGGCTGGCCGTCGGTGACGACGCGCAGGAACTTGCCAAGGTTCTGGAAGCGCTCGGCGGCGATCCGGAAGCGCTCGGCAGCGGCGGCGGCGCGGAGCGAGGTGCCGTGACGCCAGACCGCGACCAACGTCACCGTCACCACGCCGATCAGGAGCAGGAACACCGCCAGCATCGTGGTGAGGCGATCGTCGGTGTCGGCGAGCGCCTCGCGGCGGGCGACTTTGCGCACCAGCATCCATGGCACCGCGGCGAGGGTTCGCCCCACCACCAGCACCTCGTCGCCGGCGTGATCGGCGCGGATCGCGAACGCACCGCCGTTCTTGAGGACGTGCGCGGCGTCGAGCGCGGGCGTGTCGAGCGCCAGCGCCCGCTTGAGCGGCTGGGTGCCGTCGGCGAGCGGCGAGAGATATTCGACGTTGGGCCCGTTCTGCCGCACCAGGTAGGTCTCGGCGGTCTTCTCGGTTTCGCCCGGCTGGGCGAGACGGCCGTAGAGATCCTTGCCGACGATCTTCAAGCCGACAATCAGGCCGAGCGCCGAACTCGCGCTGCGATCCGACTGAATGCCGAACACCGGGGCCACGAACGCCATGGTCGGCGCCTCGTTGGCGCCGAGGTAAAGATCGACGATGCCGCGTTCGGCCGCCGGCAGCTTGGCGATCGCGTCCTTGAGGCGCCCGGCCAACGGCGGCATGCCCGGCGTCGCCACCAGCGGCTTGCCTTCGGCGTCGACCAGACCGAGCCCGGCGACGCCGAGGCGCTGGACGTTGGCCGCAACCTGCGACGCCGGGGTCGGATCGGCGAACCCCTGAATCTTCGACTCGAACGCGAGCGCCGCGCGCGAGCCGCAACGGGGCGGGCTTACCGCCGTATCGCAGTGGCGACCGCCCGCGGGGACATGGACGCCGTCGAGCGCGACCCGTTTCCCGGCAACGATCAGCGTGGCGTCGGGCTCGACGATCGCCGGGCCGTCGATAAGGGGGCCCGCTGCGGCCAGCGCCGGAAGCGCAACGACCGTCAAGGAAACGACGAGAGCCGAAACGAGCATTCACGACGCGAACGGAAGGCGCCATCTCCTTATTCCCGGCCCGGCGCTACCGGATCACTCGGCCCGGCGCTCCGCGAGCCCGGCGGCCAGGCGCTCAGCGCTCGGCGCTGCTTGGTCGACGGCGACATTGGTGAACCCGAGCAAAAGGCCTTGGCCGGCGCCATGACCGCAGTCCGAGAGCGCGACCGCGGCGTGGCCCTGGCGTCGGAGCGCGGCGAGGGCGGCGCGGTCCGACTGCCGAGCGGGCAGCCGCATCACGAGATGCATGCCGCCCAGGCTCGCAGCGATCGCGAAACGTCCTTCGGCGCTGGCAGCGAGCGCCGCCGTGAACGCCTGGCGCCGCTCGGCGTAGAGGCGGCGCATACGGGCGAGATGACGGACGAAATGCCGGCGGTCATGAATGCCGCGAGCGCGTCCTGAACTAAATACGAGGGCGAGGACCGCGCGGTGCGGGCCGCGCGACGAAAACGGTCGACCAGGCGCGGCGGAAACAATGCATAGCCGATGCGTAAGCCGGGGTTCATGACCTTGCTGAACGTCCCGACGTAGATCACGCGACCGGCGGCATCCAGGCTCTTCAGCGCCGGCGGCGGCAAGCCGCGATAGTGGAACTCGCTGTCGTAGTCGTCCTCGACGATCCAGGCACCGGCCCGGTCTGCCCAATCGAGCAGTTCGAGCCGGCGCGCCACCGGCATAGTGTGGCCGAGCGGAAATTGATGGGTCGGCGTCACGACCGCGAGCCGCGCCCGCGCCGCTTTCGCGATTCCGCGATCGACGCGGAGACCGCCGTCGTCGAGGGCGACGTTCACTAGGTGCGCGCGCGATGCCGCGAGGCTATCGCGGGTGAAGGGATAGCCGGGGTTCTCGACCCAGACCTGATCGCTCGGCGCGACCGCGACCTTGCCGATCAGGTCGAGCGCGCCCTGAAAGCCGGCGGTAACGGCGATGGCATCCGGCATGCACGCGATTCCGCGCGCAACGCGGAGATAGCGCGCGATCTCGTCACGAAGCGCCCACAGACCGAAGGCGTCGGGATAAGCGAGGCTCGAAGGCGCGCTTCGCCGTGCCGCGCGGGCGAGCGTTGTCGCCCACAATTTGTGCGGAAAAGCATCGAGCGCCGGCAAGCCCAGGCGGAAGAGCAGCGGACTCGCCTCGCCCGCCGCCATCGGCGGCGCGCCCGAACCGCGCGTCCGCCCGGTGACGCGGCCCGAGGCCCGGGCCGCGCTGCGGCGGACGACCGCCGTGACGGGATTGACGAAGGTGCCGGCCGCACCGCGCCCGCTGACGTAGCCTTCGGCGGCGAGCATCTGGTAGGCGACCTCGATCGTGCCGCGCGCGAGCCCGAGCCGCGCCGCCAGTTGGCGGGAGGACTCGAGTCGTTCGCCGGCCGCGAGCCGTCCCGACAGAATTTCGTCGCGGAGCCGCCGATAAAGCCGGCGGTAGGCGGGCCGGGTGGCTGCCGTCATGGCCTAGTCGAGTTCATGGTTCTTGGCTCTTTAATATAGGCCGTCGCCGCGTAGACTGCGATTCGACGTCAACGCCAGCCAAGGACCCCGGACCATGACCACGATCGACGCCGACAAACGGATCGCCAAGGACCGGCTCTATCAACTGCAGCCCGTCTTCCGCCAATCGCTGCTGGCGCTCGGCCAGGCCGCGGCCGACGCCGGCCTCGAGCCGGCGCTGCTCGAGTTGGTCAAGCAGCGCGCCTCGCAGATGAACGGCTGCGCTTTTTGCCTGCACATGCACGGCGCCGACGCGCGCCGCGCCGGCGAGCGGCCCGAGCGCTTGGACGTGCTCGCAGCATGGCGCGAAACGCATTGCTTCACGCCGCGCGAGCAGGCGGCGCTCCTATGGACCGAAGCGCTCACCGCGATCGCCGACGATCACGTCCCCGACGCTGTCTACGCCGAGGTCCGGCGCGCGTTTTCCGAGGCCGAGCTCGCGGCCCTGACCGCCGCGGTGATCGCGATCAACGGCTGGAACCGGATCGCGATCGCATTCCGGTTCGTGCCGGCGATCGCCGCTCCGTGACCGCGCGCGCCGTTCGCCCCGTGACCGCGCGCGCCGTTCGCCCCGTGACCGCGCGATCGCCGTGGGCCCGACCGATCGGCACGACCACGATGCAAACGACCGGTATTCGGCGCGACCCGCGACCGAAAGCGAACTGGTCTCGACTGAATCGCTCGCCCACATTCCCGGCTTCAACATCACGGTGGTCCGCGTCACCTTTCCGCCGGGCGGCTTCTCCCCCGCCCATACCCACCCGGGCGCCGTCTTCGTCTATGTCCTTTCGGGTCGCATCGCCTCGCAGCTCGATGGCGGACCGGTCGGGACCTATGCCGCCGGCCAGTCGTTCTTCGAACCGCCGGGCGCCATCCACCGCTTTGCCGAGAATCCGAGCACGACCGAACCGGCGGTCATTCTCGCCGCCTTCATCGCCCCGCCGGGCGCGCGGTTGATCGCGTATTTGCGCGAATGATCGGCCGCCGCGGCGGCGTTCGCGGCTGGTGCCCACAGAGTGGATTGAACACTCGACCTCCCCCTTACCAAGGGGGTGCTCTACCACTGAGCTATGTGGGCCGGCCCCGGCCGTCGAAGCCCCTGCCATAGCGGCGGGCGTCCGCGGACGCAAGCCCTTCGCGCGGTCGCGGCGGCGATTGACGGCGCGCCGCCGGGTTTGCCATCGTGACCCATGTCCGACGAACGCGCGTCCGATCCGCGGCCGGGGC
>Ga0194132_10008943_pt1 | contig 14090 bp, 11 predicted proteins | sample TA2KigOf80mmetaG_FD_148612 | JGI IMG/M metagenome (GOLD analysis project Ga0194132, IMG submission 148612) | Freshwater microbial communities from Lake Tanganyika, Tanzania - TA2015054 Kigoma Offshore 80m | ecosystem: Environmental > Aquatic > Freshwater > Lake | place: Tanzania: Lake... | reverse complement strand
CGTACACGAGCATGTGGACACGGGCGGTGGAGGCGTAGATCCAGTCGGCGACGAGACCAGACTGCTCGTCGCCCCAGAGGAACTGCGTGACCGACTCCCGCGCAATCTTGGTTGGAGCGTCAAAGGTTGGTCGTGGAGACCCGACATTCCTGTTGGGTCGCTCACTTGCTGCGCCTACCATGTCCACCGCCGACCTCCGCTTTTGGTATCGAGTGCAAACACTACTCTCATCAGGGTGCCAAAACAGGAAAACGTGCTCAAAGCAATTCAACGCATAACAAACTCCTACCAAATGACCTTGCAACCCAATACGCAATGGAGGCGACGCCGAGAATCGAAGTCCGCGAAAACTGGCTTCTAATTGCCAAACCGTATTAGTTTTCGAAAACTCAGACGCAATACGGAAAAAACGAGCTCAGCAAAAGTTCTAGTTGGTTAGGGCGCTCTCGATATTGCGATAAGACTCCAGGGACTTCTCTTCGGAAGGTTCCCATGCAGAATCCTGTTCACTCATCAGCCAGCCCTTGAATCCGACTCGTTGAAGCTCGGTAAAAAAACCGACTAGCTCAAGCGTTCCACTTCCGGCAGGAGCAAAGAGTTTATGCTTGACCACCGCTGTCTCCATACCGTCGTACGCGCCTGCTTTGAGTTTCGCGAGAACACTTTCGTCGACATCTTTTACATGTAAATGAGTGATTCGCGATCCATACTCCTTAACTGCAGTAACCGGGTCGCCCCCACCTACTAACCAGTGTCCAACATCAAGACAGAGACCAACGCTTTCATCCAAATGAGCAAATAGAGCAGCAGTCTCTTCTGGAGTTTCAATATAGGTTGCTGCATGCGGATGGAAGGAAGCGCGCAATCCAAGTGAATTGGAGTACTCGGTCCACTTGTTAATGTGCTCCGCGAGTTCAGTAAGCGCTTTTGGTGTTAAAGCTGGTCCCAGGTGGGCATTTGCTGCTACCTGATCACGAACCGCATCACCGTCAACAGCAAAAACAATCATTTCAACGCCACCAGTTTTTGCGGCGTCAATCTGACGCTTGGTCTCCTCGTCAGAATTGCCCAAAATTGATTCGGTGTTGCATTTGATTGCTATATAGAGTTCGGCTGGCGCTATCGAGTGAGCTTTGAATAGGGTGCGGTATTCAGATGAGTTGGCATGTTTTTCAGAGATTTGGATACCAAGAAATCCATACTCTTCAAATTTGGCAACAACCTCTTCCTTGCGGTCATCGGTGAATTCCCAATTAAGCGGCACTAAGCCAATCTTCGAGGTTGCCAGACGCTTACGTTCTCTCACTTAGATCACTTTCTCTACTAGATCGATTAATACGGCAGACCAACTGAAATCTAGGGCTCCCCAACCTGCTCCTATGCTTGAGTTGTAATACTCACACACACCACTCTCCTTGACTAACTCGATGCTTCGAACGGAGACATGGTGCATCGTATTGGGAGGTAAGGTATGCCACCGTAAGGGGTAAAGGACGTTTCCGTGGTGAGGTGCCTGCAGAATGGAAGCCGTGATTTAAATATTGCCATGAAACGTCTATGTGTTTCCCAGATGGTTATTCTTTGATAGCTCCCGAAATGATGCCCCTAATCAATCTGCGCTGAAGAAAAACGTAGGCTAACAAGATGGGTAAGGCAACCATTCCGGCAGCGGCGGCAGTTACTGGAGGTTCACTATTTCTTCTATTTCCCGCAAAGAAGGACAGGGATAAGGGAACTGTTTGAGCAGACGAGTTACTTGGGACTAACACCAAGGCCAGTAAGAATTCGTTCCAAGTAAACAAAAAAAGCAAAGTTGCCAGAGTCCCGATGGCTGATTTTGCTAAAGGAATCAAAATGTATCTCAAGCTTTGCCACCTATTAGCCCCATCTAGTGTGCTTGATTCCAAGATTGTTTTTGGAACCGTTGTAAAAAAGGTTCTTAGCCAAAATACAGAGAACGGAATTGAAAGAGCGATCTGCGGAAGAATCAAGGCCCAGTAGGAATTTAGGATATTTAGCGCATCCATCATCTCGTAGAGGGAAATTACAATGCCTTCGTAAGGCATGACCAATCCGAAGAGTAACAACAATAAAATAGTCCTAGAAAAAGGTACCTTCGTTAAAGCAAGGGCATACCCAGCCAGCACTGAACAAAGCAAAGTTACAAGAACAACGGAGATCGTGACAAATAAACTAGATAATAAAGCTTGATTAAAAGCACCCCGATTCCACGCTTCGACATAATTACCAAAATAGATACCAAGAAATTTAAGCTCAGATTTCTCGATGCTTTTTGTCTCTGAGATAGAGAGACTAAATATTGACCAGAGGGGATATAGCGCGACTAAAGCCCCAACCAATAAAACTGTGTGAGCTATTAACTTGTCGCGAGCACTAATCATCGGATTCTCTTCGACTTAGTAGCAACACACTTGTAATCGAAAAAATTACGATTGCTAAGATAAATGAGGTTGCTGCAGCTTCTCCAACATATCTATTGACGAAGGCTGACTTATAGATAAAAATACTGGGAACAGCCGTAGCATTCCCTGGGCCGCCTTGCGTTGCATTCCAGACAATATCAAAATTTCGTAATGCAAGGGTCATGGTTACAATTAAGACAATCAGGATTTCACCCCTGATGCTGGGCAAAAGAATATATCGAAATTCTTGCCACATACTTGCACCGTCAATTCGATCTGCATCAAGCAAATCCTGAGATATTCGTTGTGCCCCAGAGAGAAATAGAATCATTGCTAGACCATAATTTGTCCAAGTTCCAATTAGGCCGACAGCAATAAGAGCTGTGTCAAAGTTACCTAGCCAGGCGGTTGCGATTTTCTCAGCACCCAAGAGAATTAAGAAGTTATTAATTGGTCCATCTGCAGCATAGATCCATCGCCAAGATATTGCCACGACAACTGTCGAAATTATTTGTGGTATGAAAAGTATTGCACGAAAGAAACCTTCACCGCGAACTCTTACTCTTAACAATAAGGTTGTGATTATTAGTCCAATAAAGATGGGAATCGCGCTATAGAAAACAATAAAAACAAAAGAGTGCGAGAATGCCGAATAAATCTCTGGATTTGAGAGCACTGTTTTATAGTTTTCAATACCTACCCAAATGCCAGGCGAAATTCGGTCCCATTTCCAAAAAGATAACCAAATAGTTTGGAATATCGGATAAATAACAAATAGCGCAAAGAAAATTAGAGCTGGGGATACAAAAATAATGGGTAGTAAATCTATTCGGCGAGGGCGCCACTTCTTTTCGTTGTGAGACTTCGTTAGCATCTCACTTCTTTTAAAAGTGGCGCCTCGCCTCTTGGTTACTAATTGGATCTTGACTCTTGGAATTTAGTCCAATTATCTTGAATTGCTTGCATCATTTCAGAGGCATCAATTCTGCCTGCCATAAACTCCTGAAGTTTTGACGTGTAAACGTCATACATTGTGTCAGTCGCCCAGTCGAGATAGAAAGTCAGCCCTGAGTCTGCAAACATACGCGATCCCGCTTCCTGCATATCTTTCAGCAAACTACTGCTTGCTTTAAGAGTAGATTTTGCAGAGGGAATACGGTTAAGGGAGGCCAGATCTTGAGCAAACTCTGCATCCATAATCATCCCTAAGAAGGCAACTGATGCGCTTAGCGCGTCAGTTTTGCTGCTTATATGCCAACCAAGCCCATAAGATCCTGTTCCAGCTCGTTTACCAGATCCGGCAGCTGGATTTGCAATGAAGCCAGCGTCATCACCCAGTCCCTCACCAATAGTCCCAGCGAACCATGTACCACCCATGTAAAAGACACCTTCGCCAGCCGCAAACTTAGCAGTGGCATCATCAGCGCTCACTCCATCGTAACCCTCGGTGAAGTAACCCTTCTTGATCCAGTCACGCAGAGTGTTTAATGCAGTTTCATTTGTTGCCGACACGAATGAAGATCCAGGCGTGCCAGTTATAAAATCTTTTGTTTCAGATGAGGGTGTGAATGCGCCTTGGATTAATCCAAAGACATGTGTAGCTGGCCATTTATCAGAGTTACCGAGAACGATCGGGGTTTCCTTTGCTTTTTTGGCTGTTTCGAGTGCGACCACAAACTCATCAAAGCTTGTTGGAACAGAAACACCTAATTTAGCTAATTTCTTTTTATTGTAGAAAACACCAACAAATTCGGCTACAGGACTCATTCCAAATAATTCACCTGAGCCATATTGGGAGCCGTCCTCACTCCACGTAAATTGACCAAAGTCGCCCGAGTTATAGATACTGCTCCATTTGTAAGCTGTAGCTACATCAGTAAGTTTTCTGATTAGCCCTGCTTTAACTAGTGCACCGTCTACCCCATAACCTTGATTACCTTGAGCCACATCTGGTGCTCCCTCTCCAGCTAAGGCGGGAACTACAGTGCTCATGAGGTCATCAAAACCTTTTATTGTGAGATTAACCTTTACATTTGGATACATAGCCTCATACTTAGGTATAAGAATTTTCATTGTATTTTCTTCGCCTGCATCAGCCCATACATCAAGTGTGATATCACCTAAGGCCGCCACTTCTTCAATAGTGACGGGTTGATTGATTGTTTCTGCGGTATTTGCGCTATTTTTGCCATCTGAGCCGGGACTAGAGCAGCCCGCGACCATCAGAGATGCAGTAATCAATGCGATTCCAACTTTGGTTTTCATTTTGCGCCCCCTCCTGAACGTTCTTTAAATTATATTCTAAGTGGGAAAAACTCGAAATAAAAGAGGGTAATGTTCCTATTCTCGATGCCACATGACTTATAGGAATCAAGTCAGAGGTTTTGATGCCTAAACCAATACGCATTGGTGTCGTTGGTGCTGGCTTAATCGCATCATCTGTTCATCTACCAATCTTGCGACGACGAATTGATCTCTTCGATTTGCGTGCAATCACAGATCTAAATCGAGCGGCCGCAGATGCTCTAGCTAGGCGTTTTGCTATCAGCAAGGTATTTGATTCGACAATTGCAATGTACAAGTCCGGCGAAATCGACGCTGCATTCATCTTGAATTCCGGAGCACATTCCGAGGTCGCTGCCCAGGCCCTAGACGCAGGTTTAGATGTCTTTTGTGAGAAACCGCTCGCGTATTCTCAGGAGGAGATGACGTTGATAGAGACTTCCAGAAAGAAGTCTGGCCGTAAATTGATGCTTGGATATATGAAAACTTTCGATCCGGCTATCTACAAGGCCCAAGAGCGAATCAAAGGTCGTCCAAGAAGTGTTGATGTAGTCGTTTTTCACCCTAGTGGCGATAGCCAAGTAGCTACAACCGACGCACACGTCGAAACATTTCCGCTATCAAAAGAATTGCTCTCGAAGATCGAAAGCTCAAATAAAAAGGCAATGGTTGATGCATTAGGCGTTGACGCTTCCAAGGCCTTTGGTCCCGAATATCATGACACCATGATGGGCTCAATAGTCCACCAACTCTCGGTATTACGAGCACTAAATGTCCATATCGAGGAAATTGATTATGTTGAGCGCTGGCCAAAGAAAAGCCGAAGCGAATCATTTATTATCCTAGGCCATACCTCAGATGGAGTGCGAGTCACAATCCGTTGGTTCTATCTCGAGGATTACCCAAAGTACCAGGAAGAGATCCGTTGGATCAATGAGAGAGAGGGCCACCACATCATCTTCTCCAGCCCCTATATCTTGCGAGTACCGACCAAATACATTCATACCCAGCGAAATGGCTTGGACCATGTCGAGCAAACCTTTATGTCATATCAGCCTAATTTCGAGATTGAGATTGCTGCCTTCGCAGAATTAGTACATACCGGGAAACAGCAAGAGGATCCAATCGCTGCCGGCTTAGAGGATCTCGTCATCACTCAGAAGATCGCGCGAAAAATCTGTGAGTTAGAAGGAATCGCTCTAGGCGGAGATATCGCGAAGCTCTAGTGGATGTAGCCGATTCACTGGATTAGTCCGTCAGTACTGAGGAGCCAGTAAAGTCCGGGTTCGGCTTCTAACTCGACTTGGGGCGTGGTGCTCATCCACGTGGCGTTTTAAATGGGGTTCGCCACGTTCGTGCTTTCGAGCTACATGAAGACGATTCCGAAAGAGATCTCCGAGTCGGCGTTGGTTGACGGAGCCTCGGTGTTTCGTCACTATCGCAGTGTGATGTTGCCGCTTTTGCGTCCGCCGCTAGCGTCGCTGGCGGTGCTGATGACCACGTGGATTTACAACGACTTCTTCTGGGCGCTGGTGCTGATGTCGACCGATCGTAAACGACCCATCACATCAGCGTTGGGGAGGTTGACCGGAGAGTACGTGACCGACTACAACCTGCTCGCCGCCGGAGCGATCATCGCGGCGCTACCGACGCTGATCGTGTTCTTCGTTTTGCGCAGGCAGTTCGTCTCGGGTTTGACCCTCGGCTCGACCAAGGGCTGAAACCTGCGGCGGATGAAACTCGGCAAGTGGCTGGGGATAAAGTAAGGGTCTGATACGTATATATAGGAAGCAAGTCGGCGCACCATGACCGCCCGAAGTTTTGAGCCGAACGACCGACAGACCGTCGTGGCGCCGAACGGCGCTCGGGTTCATCGCGATCACCTCGCCCAAAGCGATGTGCTTCGCAAAGGTTTTTATGAGGTTTGTCCGGCGGTCTGGTGTTATGTCGGCAACGGCCTGTCGAACCAGACATTCATCGACGCACCGGACGGAATAATCGCCTTTGACACGGGCGAGTCGACCCAAGAGATGGCGCTCGCGCTGCAAGAGTTGAGGTCGCGAACCAAGCGCCCGATAGCGGCCGTGGTCTATACCCACTTTCACTATGTCGAGGGCACCCAAGCCGTGCTCGACGAAAAAAACCACGTTGAACCCCTGCCGATTTACGGACACCGGCGCATCGCCGCGAACAAGTCGCGAACAGCGGGCGAAATCGCCCCCGCATATGGCCGGGGTTTGGTCGAACAGTTCGCGATCACCATGCCCGCCGACGGCGCCGACGGCCTGGTGAATGTGGGCCTGGGTTTTTCGTATCGCAACCCCGCTCACGCGCCGGCGACCCCGGGGTTTTTGCCCGTCACGCACGAATTGCCGGATGAAGGGGAGATCACGATCGCCGGTGCGAAAGTCAAGGTTCGCCACTCGCCAAGCGACAGCGACGACTCGGTGAATTTCTTTTTCGAATCGAAAAAAGTTTGCGTGCACAACAGCGTGTGGCCCGTGCTTTTCAACATCTTCGCGATTCGAGGCGAGGAATACCGCGACCCGCGGGAATTGTTGGCCGGAATCGACAACATTGTCTCGTGGTCGCCAGAACACCTGATCGCCACGCACGGCCCGCCAATCTCTGGACGCGACCGGGTTCGGGAAGTCGCGCAACGATATCGCGACTCGATCCAGTTCTTGTGGGATCAAACCGTGCGGGCAATCAACAAGGGCTGGACAATGGACGAGGTCGCCGCGGGCGTGACCCTGCCGTCGTTCTTCGACCAAGACAACTTCACCAGCGAACGATACGGCGTGTCTGAACATCATGTTCGACAGATCTATGCCGGGCTGCGCGGCTGGTTCGACGGCGACGAGTCAAAATTGTTTCCGTTGCAACCAGATAGGCGATTCGAGCGACTGATCGCCGGGTTCGGTGGACGAGCGGAAGTTTCGCGCCAGGCGCGAGCCGCACTCGACGCCGACGACCTGAGATGGGGCGTCGAACTGGCGACCTGGTTGGCGCGCTCGCCACAAGCAACCACAGTCGACAAAGAACTCTTGGCACACGGGCTTCGTCTGATCGCCGAACGCACCCCGGCGGCCAACATTCGCAACTGGGCGATCACCAGAGCCCGACACCTCGACGGTCAGTCGCCGATGGATCGATTCATGAAACATTCATTCGGCTCGCGAGCGGTCGCCCACGCGAGCGCGACAGAGTTGATTCACACTTTGCGCGTGCTGCTCGACCCGTCGCGAGCCGAAGGGGTCGAAGTGCATGTGCGCTTCGACATCGACGGCGAAACTACCGGCCTGCAATTGCGAAATTGTGTAGCCTTGCCATCTAACGGCGCTGGTGCGACGGTTGAAGTCGCGATGTCGCGTTCGACGCTCACCGCGATTTTGGCGGCGAAACTGATGTGGTCGAAAGCCGACATCGTCGTGCACGGCGACGAGGCGCAGGTCGAGGTGTTTCGCCGATGCTTCGACCACGCGGGCATGCAGGGGTAATTTCGGAGTGATGCAACCCAGCGGCCCGAGCCTGCCTTTCGCCACCGCGCCGTTTGCCGGCACGACATCGCGATTGATCGACCAGTCGATGCCGGCGCGGCCAGAAATTCCGCTGCCGAACCCAGATGCACCGAACATCGTGTTGGTGCTGTTGGATGACGTCGGCTTTGGCACCTGCGGCACTTTCGGCGGGCCGGTGCCCACACCAGCGCTCGATCGCGTCGCGGCCAACGGTTTGCGGTTCAACCAATTTCACACCACGGCATTGTGTTCGCCGACCCGCGCCGCGATGTTGACCGGTCGCAACCACCACGCCGTGCACATGGGAAACATTCCCGAGGGGGCGAGCGCGTTTCCGGGATACGACTGCATTATCCCCAAAGAAGCGGCGACATTCGTCGAGATATTGCGTCAATACGGCTATTCGACGGGCGCATTCGGCAAGTGGCATGTCACCCCCGTGCACGAGCAAACACTCTCGGGACCGTTTGATCGGTGGCCGACCGGACTCGGATTCGAACGCTTCTACGGCATCTTGAGCGCCGAAGCCAGCCAATACGAGCCGCCGATGTTCGATCAAACGACGCCCGTGATGCCCTATGAAAATCGCGACGACTACCACATGAGCGAAGACATCACCGAGCGGGCGATCGACTGGATTCGACTGCAGCGCGGCACCAACCCGCACCGACCATTTTTCGCGTATCTGGCCACGGGCGCGATGCATTGTCCGCATCATGTTTGGCCGTCGTATATCGAGCGATTCAAGGGCCAATTCGACGACGGCTGGGACGACCTGCGCGAGCGAATTTTTCGGCGCCAACTCGAGTTGGGCGTGATACCCGCGAGCACGACGCTTACGCCGCGACCGCCGGAGATTCCGTCGTGGGCCGAGTATCCCGACAAGTACAAGCCGGTCGCCGCGCGACTGATGGAGGTGTTCGCGGGGTTCATGGCGCACACCGACGAGCAGGTCGGGCGACTGCTCGGCGCACTCGACGAAATGCAGGCCACCGAAAACACGTTGTTCATCTACATCACGGGCGACAACGGTGCATCGGGCGAGGGCACGATAAACGGAGCGTGGAGCGCGCCATCGTTTCAGAACGGATTGCCTGAAGACCCCGAATGGTTGTTGACGCACATGGCAGACTTCGGCACCGCGCGGTGCGAGAACCACTACAACATCGCCTGGGCGTGGGCGCTTGATTCGCCGTTTCAATGGATGAAACAAGTCGCCTCGCACTTCGGCGGCACGCGCAACGCGATGGCGATGCAATGGCCGAAGCGGATCACCGACAAGGGGGCGCTGCGAACAAACTTTCATCATGTGACGGATATTTTCCCGACGATCTTGGATGCGGCCCGCATCGAGGCGCCCGCCGCGGTGAATGGTCTCGCGCAAATGCCGATTGACGGCGAGTCGATGTTGCCGACGATGACCTCGGCGAACGCGCGCGAGAACCACCACACGCAGTATTTCGAGATGTTCGGCAACCGCGCCATCTACCACGACGGATGGATCGCGTCGTGTTTTCACGGCCGCGTGCCATGGAAACGATTCGATTCGGTGCCGTTCGACGGGCCGCAAGAGAAGTGGGAGTTGTACGACATTCGCGACGACTTTTCGCAGGGTCGCGACCTGTCGGGCGAGCAACCCGAAAAACTTCGGGAACTGCAGAAACTTTTCGACGACGAGGCGCGCAGGAACAGCGTGTATCCGATCAAGGAGCCGATTCAAGGTTTCGGACCGAAGTTCGCCGTGCCCGACGCCCTTGGTGATCTGACAAAGATGACCTACACGACCGTGCACTTTCGCATGCCTGAGCGCTCGGTGGTGAATCTCAAGAATTGTTCGTTTCGAATCGCCGCCGAGATCACGGTGCCAATCGACGGTTGCGAAGGCGTGATCGCTGCACAAGGCGGCAACATGGCCGGATGGTCCTTATATATAGGTAACGACGGCAGGCCTCGTTATCACTACAACTGGTTTGGTCACGAGCACTCGGTTGCCGTCTCGCGCGGCAAGTTGACCAAGGGGCGGCACGAAATTGTCGTCGAGCACGCATACGACGGCGGATTCGGCGCGGGGGGCGACACCGTGATGAAAATCGACGGGCAAGCCGTGGGCCATGTGCGCATCGAGCGATCGGTGCCCGTGGTGTTTTCGATCAGCGGCGAGACATTCGATGTCGGGCTCGATAGCGGTGCGGCGGTCGGCGATTATCCGCATATCTACAGATTCACAGGGGTGATTCATGGGGTCACGCTCGAACGGCTGAGCGAACCCCCTGGTCGTATCAAAGAATTGATCGCCGACGCCGAGTTTCGCGCCAGCCTCGCCGTTCAGTGACTCGCGCCGAGCGGGGCAGTAAGCCCCGATTATTTGTCAGGCGTTCAGACGGGGTGTGATTCGGCGTAACCACGCGGTAATCAGATTTGGTTAAATTTCGGCTCGCATCTAGGCTCGGATCGGTGCGTTCATAAACAATCGGCCAACTAAGGGGGATCCGAATGAAGAACAAACGAACAATCAACGAAGGGTCATTGTCTGACCACAAATATCGACTGCGCGGTTTTGCCGCGTTGGCGATGGCGGGCGCGCTCGTGCTCGGTGCATGTGGTGGAAGCGACGATGACGCCGATGAAGCGGTCACCGAAGAAACGACCGCGGCGGCAGAAGTGACAAGCGACGGTTGCCCGAGTCAAGAACTTCTCGATGCGGCGAACGCCGAGGCAAATGTCAACTTGATCGCGCTGCCCGACAACTGGGCGAACTACAAGGGTATCTTGGCTTCGTTCCGTGACAAGTATCCCGGCATCACAAACCCCGTTGCCAACCCGGAAGCTTCGTCAGCCGAGGAACTCGTAGCGGTAGAAACTTTGGCCGGTCAACCGAGCCAACCAGATGCGCTTGACGTGGGGCCAGCTATTGCGCTTGAAGTCACAAAGAAAGACCTATGGGAACCGTACAAACCATGCACATGGGATGAAATCCCCGACTTCTTGAAGGACCCAGATGGCAAGTGGGTCGCTGCATATTACGGAGTAATGGCAATCGGCACAAACACAACGCTCGTTAAGAATGCGCCGTCAAGCTTCGCCGATTTGAAAAAGCCAGAATATAAGGGCTTGATTTCATTAAGGGGTGACCCTCGTGAAACAGGCACCGCATTTAACACCGTGGTCGCTGCATCACTTGCGAATGGTGGTTCATTTGATGACATCATGCCCGGCATAAAATTTTTCGCTGATCTCAAAGCGATGGGCAACTTGGCCGGAACCGATGCCCCTGAAGCCAATATTCTTTCTGGTGAAACGGTAGTTTGGCTTGACTGGACCTACAACTACCCAGGTCTGGCGCCGAAGCTAGTTGAGAACGGAATCACATTGGCGATTCGTGTGCCGACCGACGGCGTGCACGGTGGTTACTACGCTCAAGGCGTGGTAAAGGGAGGACCAAACAACAACGCAGCCAAGTTGTGGATCGAACACATTATCTCTGATGAAGGTGCGCTCGGGTACATCGAGGGCGGTGCAATTCCTGCACGATATGAATCGTTGGTGGCCGCTGGCAAAGTAAGCGAAGAGGCTAAAGTCAATTTGCCGTCGCCAGATTTGATCAAGAAGATCAAATTCCCGACGATCGAGCAAGTTACGGCGATGAAGGAAGCCCTGGCTGCAAATTGGGGCCCAATGGTGGCTGATAAGTAACCGGAAACAAAAGTTCAGAATTAATGGGTAACCGAATGGCGGGTTCGTTGATTAGACGGGCCCGCCATTTGGCATTTGCGCCTTACGCTCTTTTTTTGTTGATGTTTTTGGTCTGGCCCGGTCTTTATGTCTTTCGTTCGGCAGCTGAACAAGGCTCGGCGACAAAAAACCCGATGATCGAAGCGGTGACTGGGCAGTATCGATCAAGTTTTGTTTACAGCCTGCGCCTGTCATTCGTCAGCGCGATTCTTGGTCTTGTTATAGGTGCAGCAGTAGCTGTGGCGTTGATGCGACTAAGCCATGTTCGTGGGCTTCGCAGTGTGATGGTCGGATATTCGGCCGTCGCCGCCAACATGGGCGGTATTCCATTAGCGTTTGCATTTTTCGCAGCATTTGGAAGCCAGGGGCTCGCAACCCGACTTTTGAACGGCATAAATATCGACCTGGTCGGTTGGGGCTTTAAAATTTACGACTTTTGGGGAATTGTGTTGGTGTATTTATATTTTCAAATTCCGTTGATGACGCTGGTGATCGTGCCGGCCCTAGACGGCCTGCGCAGAACATGGTTGGAGGGCGCCCAGAGTCTGGGTGCGTCGACTTGGCAATATTGGCGGCTTATCGCCCTGCCAATTTTGACCCCGGCTTTGCTGGGAGGGTTTTTGTTGCTGGTTGCCAACGCGTTCGCCGCATATGCGACTGCATTTGCTCTCTCGGCGGGAGCTTCGAAGTTGGTGCCGGTGCAAATTCGATTCTTTCTGCAGGGTGAGACAATTACCGGCAAGACAAATCTTGGTTATGCGCTTGCCGCGTGGATGGTGATTATCACGGCGTTTTTAGTCTTAGGTTTTCAAATTCTTTCGCGTCGCGCCGAGAGGTGGCGACGATGAGGCGCGGAAGGGTCGGTGCGTGGTTGGTTCTGTTTATCGTGTTCGTTTACTACTTGGTGCCGATGATTTCTATGGCACGATTTGCGTTCCAACGCATTCTGGTATTTCGACTTTCGTTCGGCAACTTGTTCGATAAATGGACGATCGACTCTTTGATTGAATTCTTGAAGGAACCCGAATTTCGCAGTAGTGCCTCACTTAGCATTCAGTTGGCGGTCGCGACGGCGGCTTTGACCCTGGCTTTGCTGGTGCCGACGATGGCAGTGGCACATTTGCGTTCTAAGCGTATGCGTCGAATCATTGAACTTTCGTCGACACTGCCGTTCGTGGTTCCGGCGATCGCGCTCGTGGTTGGTTTCGCCGGCGCGTTTCGCGAGACACTGCCGATTTTGATTCGAAGTCCATTTGGGTTGGTGCCGCTCTATGTGATCACGGCGTTGCCATTCACCCATCGAGCGATCGAAAATGGTCTCGCTGCGCTCGACCTGCGAACGCTGGTCGACGCCTCGCAAAGTCTGGGTGCGACCTGGTATCGAACTGTGATGTTCGTGATCGTGCCGAACATTCGTGCGAGCATCGCCACCGCCGCATTTTTGGCGTTCACCGTGGTAATGGGTGAGTTCACGATCGCCTCGTTGCTGTTGAAAAACACCCTGCCGCTTTATCTCTCATATGCGCAGGGTCAGAATCCGCAGGGTGCTTTTGGTGTAGGTCTTGTGCTGATCTTGTTCACGACGATTTTTGTAGCCTCATCGAATCGTCTAGGAAAGGTCGTGCGAACATGACGGGCAAAGTTGAGTTCAGCAAAGTCTCGAAGTCGTTCGGTACGGTCAAGGCACTCGTCGACTTCGACCTGAGCATCGAAGAGGGCGAGTTGGTGACACTATTGGGGCCGAGCGGTTGCGGAAAGTCGACTGCATTGCGCGTCGCGGCGGGCTTCGAACCGCCCGACTCGGGCGATGTTTCGATCGGTGGCGTGAGCATTCTCGCACAGTCGGCGAACAAGCGCGGCATCGGCATGGTGTTTCAGAACTACAGCCTGTTCCCACATTTGACGGTGACGCAAAATCTCGAATTCGGCATGCGCGTGCGAAACATTGCACGGGAAAAACGCACCGCCAGGGTTGGCGAATTGCTCGAGTTGGTGCGGTTGTCAGGGTTGTCCGATCGGTATCCGCACCAGATTTCGGGAGGGCAGCAGCAACGCGTCGCCTTGGCCCGCGCGTTGGCGGTCGAGCCGCGGGTGCTTCTGCTCGACGAGCCGCTCTCGGCGCTCGACGCGA
>Ga0194132_10008942_pt1 | contig 14091 bp, 12 predicted proteins | sample TA2KigOf80mmetaG_FD_148612 | JGI IMG/M metagenome (GOLD analysis project Ga0194132, IMG submission 148612) | Freshwater microbial communities from Lake Tanganyika, Tanzania - TA2015054 Kigoma Offshore 80m | ecosystem: Environmental > Aquatic > Freshwater > Lake | place: Tanzania: Lake... | reverse complement strand
AGTATTTGATCAGCGTAACGCCCGAACGTACCAGCATACGTTCGAATTCGGGGCAGGAGCGTAAAAACTCGCGGTATTCCTCTTCGGTACAAAACCCCATGACCCGTTCGACGCCGGCCCGATTGTACCAGCTTCGGTCAAACAGCACGATTTCGCCCGCCGCCGGTGGGTGGGTGACATAACGCTGAAAATACCACTGCGACCGCTCGCGTTCGGTCGGCTTGGTCAACGCAACCACCCGGCATACGCGCGGGTTGAGGCTTTCGGTGATTCGGGTGATCGTGCTTCCCTTTCAGGCGGCGTCGCGGCCTTCGAAGATGATCACCACCTTTTTTTTCTGCTGAACGATCCACTCTTCTAATTTGAACAGTTCGACCTGCAACCGCGCCAATTCCTTTTCGTAGGTTTTTTTGTCCATTTTTTCGGCGGGTTTCCGTCGTTCGGACTTAGGCGCGTGGTCGATGGTTGCTCCCGGCTCGGTGTGCGCATGACCATCGGCCTTCTTCTTGGTCTTTTCCTGCACATGACCTTCGGTCTTTTTCTGGGTCTTTTTCTGCACATGACCTTCGGTCTTTTTCTGGGTCTTTTCCTCGGATTTACTCTTTGCCATAATACCCTCTCAGTCTTCGGTAATGGCAAACCGAACGCCGACGGCGTCCAGTTCGCGGACAAGCGTGTCCAAACGGCTTCCGGTAACGATTTGCTCCGGAGTGACAAAAGGCGTGCCGGACCGGGGCAGTTCTCCGCGTCCGATCATGCGTGCTACGATGGCGGCGGTAAAGGCGGTGGTACGCGCCATCGAGGTAAACCCAAGACGCTCGTCGAAATGGTCCACCATTTCGGCCTTCAGACGGGTGAAACGGCCGTTTTTCTCGCCGATGACCGTCACACGGAACGTGGTGATGTCCCGGTCCGAAAGCGTCATTTTTACATGCGGATACAACACCGCGTCGATCACATGCTTGGGGATCACCCTCACGCCATCTACCTCTATCGGCTGTTCTCCGAGCAGACCGAGGTCTTTAAGGACGGTGACTTTTGCGGCGTAGCCGGGCCAGCGTACCGTTTTCTGCGTGCCGGTTTTAAGGTCTTTGAGCGCATCGAGTTCGAGTAGCCAAGGCATAAACCCTTCGTGCCATGCCTCGCACTGTCCTACACCCGGAAACGTGGTCAATTCCACGCCTGAATATCGGGGAACCATGCGCAACTGGCCGTTTTCGACGATATAGGCGTCGGATGCACGGAAAGGGAGTCTTGCACCCCCGAACACGATTTTGTATCCCAACGGTGGGGCGGGAAGCGTCGGTATGCCCCCGCATTGAATGTGCAATTCGTCTGTCCGGTCCAACTGCTCGGCCAGGTGACGGGCAAAGATTTCGGTCAAGCCCGGCTCCAGACCGCACCCCAATACAATTTGACCTTCGGAGACGGGGTGGCTTTTCTTGAGCACGACCAGTTCTTCGTCCGGAATCCGGGTAAGGTCTACCAGCGGCATGGCCGCTTCAAGCGCCGTGGGGATGGCAAGCAGGCTGGCGGTGCGCGGCAAGGCGGCCACCCCGGCGTGATGTTCACGCATCAGCGCCACGGCCGCCTCTCTCTCTCTGAGGTCCAGCGCCCGCGTGTGTATCTTTTGTGCACCAGGCAGACCGTCTACCCGCGTCCGGCAAGCCGAAAGCCTATCCTCGTCCACATCGCACACGGTCACTTTGGCGACGTCGGGATCGGACATGGCGTTAAAAACGGCTGCAGGACCCATCAGACCGCTGCCGAGGACGAGGATGTTCATGAACGTGCTCCTGTATGTTGGTTTCCCTAAAGCCCTTCACGCCTGAACAGAACAGCCAGTGCATACCTTTCAGCAAGCTGCAAGACCCACTACACCTTGCAGGTAGAAGCGTGAAGAGGCTTCGATTGCTGCGCAATGGCTGCGTGGGAGGCTTCAATGTCCTGCCCGACAGCCCTTAATCCTCTTCTATCTCTTCATACTTCATACTTCATACCTCTACGTGCTTATATAGGCCGGTTTTTTGTGGTCTGTCAAGTTGTGTCAACTTTCTTGACAGAAGGTCGGAGAGGACATACTCTGTTTTATTCCTTCATGATATTATTTATGTCATCCTGTCGGCCATGTCGCTCCATCGTGTTTTTCCGTTTTCTGCCTTTTGTACTGGGGGTTTTCATGAGCGATACGGAAAAAAAATCTGTGGAAACCGAACAAGACGAAGGGCTGATACGCGGTCTGGGGCCGCTGGAAGCGACGACCATCATCATTGGCGGGACTATCGGGTCGGGCATTTTTCGCGCGCCCAGCTTTATCGCCGCCGAAGTCGGCTCACCGGGGATGAGTCTGACCGTCTGGGTCGTGTGCGGACTTATCGCGTTGTGCGGTGGTCTTTGTTTTGCCGAGCTTGGCGCCATGATGCCCCGCACCGGCGGTCAGTATGTGTATCTGCGCGAAGCCTATCGGAAGCCCTATGTCGCCTTTATGTACGGCTGGTCGGCATTCTGGATCGTCTGGCCCGTGTCGATCGCGGCGGTGGCCAACGTCTTTGCCACCTACCTGGCCAGCGTAGTCCATACGATCACCGACATGACGCTCGATACGGGTGCTCAGAACCTTGTCGCCGTGTCCTGTATTGCGCTATTGACGATGATCAACTGTGTGGGTGTGCGTCTCGGAGGCCGCGTAACCAACTGGTTTACCTATCTCAAGGTGGCGGCGCTTGGTGGCCTTATTCTGCTGGGTCTGTCTCTCACGCAAGGTTCGATGGCGCATTTTACTCCGTTCTGGGGTTCGGGAGCCCCGCAAAACGGAGGCGGGTTTTCGATCGGCGCTTTTGGCGCGGCCATGATCACGGGGCTTTTTGCCTACGAAGGGTGGACGTTTTCCAGCTATGTCGCCGGCGAAATGCGCAACCCGCACCGCAGCCTGCCGTTTTCGGTCATCGCAGGGATGTTTTTCGTCATGGCCATCTATCTGCTGGCCAATGTCGTGTATATCTATGTCTTGCCTTTCGAGCAGGTGCAAACCTCGTCATGGATCGCCGCCGACGTCATGAACGCGCTGGTAGGCCCGACAGGCGCCCTGCTCATCTCGATCGGCGTGATGTGCTCGACGTTTGGAGGGGTCAACGTACAGATTTTGGTCGCCCCGCGTGTGTTTTTTGCCATGGCGCGAGACGGTCTGTTTTTTCAGGGGCTGACCAAGGTCCACCCCAAATACCGAACCCCGGCCCATTCCATACTGTGGCAGGGAATACTTGCCTGCGTCTTCGCCCTGTCGGGACAGTACGACCAGATCATCGCCTACGGATCGTTTCCCAGCTATGGGTTTTCCATCCTCGCCATATTGGCCGTGATGGTACTCCGGCATACAAAGCCGGATGCGGATCGTCCCTATCGGGTATGGGGGTATCCGTTGACACCGGTAATTTTTATACTGGTCACCGCCGGTTACATGGTGACATTGTTGACCAATCCACTGTCTTTTTACGAGACGCTCATAGGACTCGGTCTTACCTTGGCGGGTATCCCGTTTTACTATTACTGGAGCGGAAGAAAGAAGTTTGAAGTGTGAAAAGAGCGTGGAACGCTTCAAGTCAGCCAGATAGACCTAGCAGGAAGAAGGGGTAGTATTTCTTCACCCTTCCCCTTTCTTTTTTATTCCACGCTACCCGACGCCAGTTCGTATTCGCCCTGCACCCCCTTGACGACTTTGGACTTCACTCGCCGGAAGTAACCGCCGAATCGGGCGGAAAGCCGTTGCGCCTCCTCGTGATGGGCGTCGATGACGTTGTTGCGCTCGCGGGGATCGGCGACAAGGTTGTATAGTTCGTCCGTCTCGCCTTCTGGTCGTTGGAGATAGCTCCACACGCCATCCCGGATACAACGGTCTACCCCCTGATAATACCCGGTGATGACCGCCTCATGGTGCGTACCGGTCTTGCCTTCGAGTACGGGCGCAAAACTTTTGCCATGCATCGAAGACACATTGTTGTCCAGTCCCAGCAGGTCGAGCAGCGTGGGCAGCACATCGTGATACTGCACCAGCGCTTGGGTTCGGCGTCCGCCCTTTTGCCCACCGGGCAGTCGAATCATAAAAGGAACCTTGAGCAATTCGTTGTACATACGATCTGCGCCTTTGAGAAACTTGCCGTGGTCACCGAGCGGATGGCCGTGGTCGGCCAACAGCAGGATGATCGAGTCTTCCGTATAGCCTTCTTCTTCGAGACAGGCAAACAGCGGGCCGAGGCTATGGTCCACAAAGGCGGCTTCACCGGCGTAAAGTCCTTGGATATGCCGCTGTTCGGCTTTGGTGGACCAGTTGTCCGCTTTGCCTCCCATTGGCATGATCAGACGGGGGCCGGTATAGGCCGGATCGGTGTAGGTATCGAAACGAACCGGCGGATCCCACGGTTCGTGCGGATCGAAACTGTCGATCCACAGAAAGATTTTTTTATGGCTCCGGTTTTGTCTAAGCCAGCGCACGGCTTCATCCACGACTTTTACGGGAAACCAGTCGTTTTCTTCGGTAAAGTAGTCCGTATTGGCAAGAAATTGTGAGATGCGGGTTCGCCATTCGGGGGTAAAATGCGTGTTGACATATCCTGCGACGGGGCGTCGCGTCGGCGCTGAAACCCACGGGTCGTACTCCTGTCCCCGTATCCAGTGATAGGCGTGAAACCCGCGGTGATAGTTCATCCCCGGCGCGCGGTAGTGATAGGTGTCGGAGATAAGACCGCAGACATAGCCTTCTTGTCGGAGAATTTCCGCGACGGTGACATCCTGCGGGTTGAGCGGCTGCCATGGGCGGTAGGGCAAGGTGCGCTGACCCGTCATCAGTTGACACCGGATCGGGATGGTAGGTAGCGCCTCCGGGTAGGCGTTGTCAAACACGACGGCCTGAGCGCCAAACCTGTCGATGTGGGGCGTTCGGCAGGCGGGAATCTCCTCGAACGGCCCCGTTCCCAGGTTGTACAAACCGACATGGTCCTGTCTGAAGCTGTCGAGTACGATGACGATAAGGTTCATCCTCGCCTCCTGTGGGATTTGTTTACCGGGGCGTTATAGGTTCATAGCCCTAGCTGTTAATCTCCTACCCCTGCGTATTTGCATACGATCTCGACGGCCTTGACAAGCGTCTTTGCTCCTAACACGGCATATTCTTCGATCAAATTACCCTCCTCATCGAGCGTACCCATGCCCGGACCAAGAAACATCTTGCCGCTGTATATGGTTGAGGGTTCGACCCCCATGTATTCCTGCGCCGAAACGATGGGATTGGTGTTGGCCCAGAGGTCTTCGAGGTTGAAGATAGGGATGCCGAACACGCCGTCTTCGTCCCAGGTGCGTTCGTAGTTGATCTCGGTGCCGCCCAGTTGATACGTTTTTTCGAAGATCAGTTTTTCCCGAAACCGCGCTGGTTTGAGGTGTTTGAATTCCTCGATCAATATCTCGTGAAACCGGTCGATGGGGTCTGTAACGAGGTGGGGACGGTCGCGCAGCACCTTGAGGTAAGCGACCAGTCCCACGACCGTATCCCGGCCCGGATCGCTATAGGTGTATACGGCTTTGCCGTGCGACGACAGTTCGCCGTAGCGCTGGCCGCCGAGTCCCATGCCTTTTCGGATGGGGTTGATGATTTCCTCTTTGCCGATGATCAAGCCGGAGGCGGGCGCGCGACCCGGTTTGTCCATACTGTAGGTGATGATGTCGCAGTCGATGTCGCGGGGATCCATACCCACGATAGGGATCGAACCTCCGGTATCGACAAGGTAGGGGACGTCGTATTCGCGGGCGACTTCGGCAAGTTTTTTGAGCAGGACGGGTGCGCCTTTTTCGTCCTTTCCCCCGTGTCCGTAGCTTATCGTGTCGTAACCGACCGCCGCGACACCGGTCAGCAGCGAGGCATGGCGCGCCGCGGCCTTGCGCACGTTGTCCATCGTACCCTCCACATCCACGCGGGTGAGCAGCGACGTCGGGTTGTAGCGGATACCGTGCGGTTCGTACCGCGCGCCGGCCATGCGTACATATAGCGTCTCCAGGTTGGCGAGGCTTTTGTTTTCGATGCCGAGTTCGCCACCGGAAAGGGTGCGGTCCACGAGCAGATTTTTGTATTTGGGCGGAAAGGCGCGCCCGTATCCGCCGACCCATTCGTAGTCTTCGCCGTAGGGCATAAGCAGCCTTGCCCGGTAGATGTCGCCGTGCCGCATCGACGGCGGGGCGCAGAGCGTCTCCAGCGTGATACGCAACGCGGCCTCGCAGGTGTTGGCCGCCGCCGCGTCATAGGCGTCGCCATAGACGTCTTTGATCACCTCCCTGAGTTGGTCTTCGACGGTTCGCACGCGAAACGTCTTGCCACTCCGGTTCGTCCTGACGATCTCGTCAAGCACGTAGGACGGAAGGTTGCCGGGTCGCGACGAACTGCCGGGATACAGCCCGATGTCGCGTTTGAGTTTTGTCGTTCCGAGTTTATCGCCGAACCTCCGGGCTTCTTCATGGATTTTCGGGATGTTCTCGTAAATCATCTGGTACCACTGGTACTTGTATTTGGGTAGGGGCATGGGGGTTCCCGGGCTTTTTTCAAGTGTTTTTCGATGTACTGATGGACGGACGAGGCAGAGCTTTCGAAAATTTTTTATCGAGCGCCTTGGGTGTTCAGTCAAATCCGAGAATGAGTACATGAACCGCTACGAAACCGCGCTTCAAATCGAAGCCGGGTTAACCCGATACTTGTGGTTACATCCTTATTATAGACCTCTGCCCTGGGCGTATTGCAGGATGCCGATCTGTACGGTCTTATATTCGGAGGGCGAAGGCATAGAACTAGCCGGGCTTAGGCAAATAACGTGCGGCAACGGAAAGCAGTTGCGCTTTTATTTTTTGTGCGGGTTTGTCGGGCGGCCAACCTGTGATAACGGCATGGTTGCGCGGCGGTTCATCTGGCGTGATCACAAGGGATTGAGAAATGACAACCTGAGCCGAAATGTCGGCGCGACCTTGAAGGACTACCTCTCGATTTCCGCGTGCAGACTTGCCCATCTCCCAAATTTCATCCTCGGTAAGGGCAAGATGTCTTGTAACGGATAGATCAGAGTAGGGGTGTGGGATAAACGCATCGGCACGCACCATACCGTCTGCACGCACATACCTATGAAAAAATACAAATCGCGCCAGTTGTTCGGTGCTGTCGACAGGCGTTGGTGCGTCGCCACTCATTCGGACATCACACGATGGATTAGAGCCACGATCTCTCTGGGAGCCTCACCCCAAAAGGGTTCGGTGCCGTAGGCCGTACCTGCACCGAGGAGGGCTGCATAGTGAAGGTTCCCTGTCGGGTTTACGCTCACAGAAAGCTTGTAACGAGGGGAACGATACCACTCCATTGTGAGATGACCGTCCGGCTCCGCGTCAAAGGAAGGGAGTGGGGTGCCTAAGGGCAGAGCTTCCAGTAACTGACAGGCCAGAATGTACGTGTTCTCGGAAACCGGTACAGCACCATAACCATCCCAGTCAGTCTCTTTGCAGGCTTGATAGCTTAAATACAGTTGGTCAAACGCAGCCTGTCCACCCTGTCCTAACACAAAGGAACCCTGTAGCTGGCGGCGGCTCTGTTGCGTTTGCTCTGAAACAAACTGAGCTGTAACACTGGCACCTCGGGAGGTCAGAATACCATAGGAAAGAAAGGGTGAAGCCGGCATTTCGAGTATCATCGGAGGCTCTCCAATGCTTTTTCAGTTACACTGCCAAAGAACACTTTGTTTTTTAACCACCGCATTTCCTGGAGCCGTTCGGGAAGGAGTGTTTCATTGAATTCGATACTATGCGTGGTAAATACGTCAATGTCGAGGATCACACCAATACCAGTCAAGCTATTATCTGCTGGCCGCTGGATGGTTCGAACCACGTTAATCGCATAGGGATGCCCCGGTACAGCCAGTGTGTCGTAATGCATGAACCCAAGAAAGGGCAGGTCCATGTTTCTCGGTGGCATTGCCGCCGGTTGGAGGTAGTCCTCGAAATGCACCTCGCCGGGGTTGAGTTGAAGGCGATTGATATATCGTAACCCTAACCGATAAATCTCGACCGGTTGAGCCAGTTTGATATAGGTACGCCACAAACACAGGCCTTCATCGTAAAACCGTTTCCAACTTTGGTAAGGTTCCAGACGACTGAAAACAAATCCGTCCCGATTGAATTGCACGATGTGTTTTCTGTCAGTGGATTGAAAGCGTAGCCCCTTCCATCCCAGATCACTAACGGCCTGAGAGGGCTTCCCTGCTTCCAACTTCACCTCATGGCGGAATGCCCGTTGCGAGTCGAGAAACTCATAGCCATCCAGCTTATCTTCCAGTTGGGAACGGACATGAGGCTCCTCGAACGCGTCTATGGTATCAGCACGAACGTCGATTACGGCCTCGACAATGGGTGCTCCAGGTAAATGATCAAATTGCTCGTTGACTTTGATTTCCACTGCCGCTTGTGTACGCATAAACCCGCATCCTTATTTTATTACAGTGGTCCCGGCACGTTCTAGGGATATTGCTCTCATTATTACGCCCTGTAAAGTGGCACGCAAGAATCTTTTCGGGGTAGGAAGATCGGCAGATGTCCTGCATGTAGACTAAGAATACAGGTCTATGCAGTTTGTGCCCGAAGAAAGCGAGACATTTTTTTGTTTTATAACATTGTATTGCTCGCGTTGGATTCTATCTTGTATCTGGCTATGCCCGGCGAGTCTTGCCAGGCAGACGCTTTGTGACGTTCGTCCCACGCCATCCCGCTTTCCAACGGAGGTTGTTCTCTATGAAGTACGATCATGAGACTCGCACGTTTGACTGCGAACCCACTTTGACAGACAGCCAAGTACTGGAGTTCTGCAAGACCGGCTATCTTCTTTTGCCAGGCGCAGTGCCGGACGAGATCAACCGGCGTACACGGGATTATCTGGAAGGAAAAGGCCCTGCCAATCCGAGCTATATCCCAGCGGGCATGACCCGCGAAGATCTGGATCGGATTCGCACCACACACGAGCCGAGCGGGATCCTGCTGGAAGACTGGTTTATCGAGCATGTCCTGCTCGATCCGCAGGTGGCAGGCGCACTCAGGTCGCTTCTTGGCAGAGAAGTAGGGCTTCCGGTGTTAGTGAGCAAACACAGCGTCGAATGCCCCGCATCGCCGCAGGGATGGCATTACGACGCAGACCACGTGTTTGGCCCGGAAGTAAACTTTATCGAGGTGTTTTATTTCCCTCAAGATACACCCGTCGAGTTGGGGCCGACTGATTTGATGCCCGGTTCGCATCTGATTCCGGCTCAGCGAGATACGACCAATCCCGGCGTTGCCGCCGCCGGTCCTGCGGGGACGTTCGGCATCCACGTTCAGAATCTGATGCACCGCCGGGGCGAATCCACGGCGACGGGTCTGCGGCACATGCTCAAGTACAACTACTGGCGGACGGTCGCGCCGGTGCGCGACTGGATCATAGAGCCGGGTTTCGATTTCCGCACGGCCTACTACGGCGGGCATCACACCGCGCGATACACGGCGCACATGTTTTACTGGCTGTGCGGGATGGGGAAGGACTACCGGATCATCGGCGGTCAGGCGTGGCCGTGGCGGAGCGTAAACCAGATCGGACCGTCCTACGGTTTTGGCGCAAAGCAAGGATACCTACCCAACTGGCGGAAGAACAATCCGGATGACTATGCCCTGTAGGTAGAAGCACTACCGTCAGAGAGGTGGTTCAGTGCCGTCGCCAGAGGGATCTGACGACGGCGGGTTCCGTTTACTGGATCAGGGGTTTCTCAATCATCGAAAGTCTTTGGCTTACTTCGGTTTCACCGCTGCGGCTGCCGAATCGGCGGGTGCCATCCTGCCGACCATAGCTTTGGCTTTCATGCCCATCAGGCCTTTCTTTCCATCTTTCATTTCTTTTTTAGCCTTCGCAGAATCAGCCTTCGCCTGAACATGTTCCATTTTGGCGTCCGCTTTGGCCTTGATCTTTTCTATTTTGGCGTCTGCCTTCGCCTGTATCTTGTCCAACTTTTTATCCATCTTGACCGTCTTCACCGAATCGACGACGGCAGGGGGCGTCGTGCTTTTCGCCGGCTGGCTGGTCTGGGCGAATGAGGGCGAAACGACTGCGAAATAGAGAGACACGATCGCGATCATTACGATAGTCTTACTGTTCATACGATTCTCCTTAAGTAAAAGTTCTGAGTGATCGACGTCAGAGAAACCGAATCACTGAAGGCGACGACGTCGATAGCCAGCAACAAAGCGCTTTGTAAAATGAACAGTACTTCCTGAAGAGTTCAAAGAAGTTTCATCTCCAGCGACGGAAAAAGCGGATCTTCCCACACCGCATACCTGTCAAATCCGGGGTAGCGCGAACCGCACCACTGCCGTTCGACTTCGTCGGTACGGCTCCAGTTGACCCTTTTCGTTCTCGTGACCGTCGCCAAACCCACCCTTACGGGAGCCGTGATCCCATGAGCCTGAGTAACCGATCCATTCCAGCATTACTGTCTGATCTGACCGCCGTTCCCTTGCACAAAAAAGCCGAACGGATTCAGACCCTCTACGAACGGGTGGCGTTCAGTCCATCGGGGATCCTGTACTCAATGCAGCGGTTCGCCGATGGGGAAATACGGCCGTTTCAGCCATCCGATTTTGACGGTGCCTTCGCCATCAATCCGTCTGTGGGCCAGCTTGACATCGAGGGGCCCTGGGACTACCTGCACGGCGAAAATTCGATTACCACCTCAGGCATCTATCTGGCGGCGCAGGCCTACCGGATTCAGGTTGAAGATTCGCCCGCTGCACAGGAGCAGGCCGAACGCGCATTTCGCTCCTTAGAACTGATTTTCGAAATGGGTGTAGCCGCAGGCAAACCTGGCTGGATGAACAAGCCGTACGGATTCCGTCCGTCGAATCAAACCAGCCCGGATCAGTATTCAGATGCCTGCTGGGGATTGTTCACCTATTACAAGGTCGCTCCGCCGACACGTCGACGCCGGATCGAAGAAATGATTATCGCGTTCGCTGACTACTGGCGTGGCGTGGACTATACCCTCACCTACTTCGGCAAAAGCTGGAGCCTTCGGGAGGAGACCGGCTACAGCAATGCGACGACCCTGCTGATTCAGACGCTGGCGAATCGGTTCACGGGTGATCCGGCGTATCTGCTGGAGGCTGAATGGTTCCCTGACCATCAGACCTGGATGCAAACCAGCACAGCCCTGAACTGGCTGAAACGAATTTAGACGCGGCTTCAGGAAACCGGCCAATTGGAAGCCTTCGGATCAGCCACCTTTCCATGGGTAACACCGCTGCTCATGCCCGGTGAAGTGCTGTTCTGGGAGTCCGCCATTCTCTGCAAATTCGTCGCGGTGGCCGCCGAAATGCTCTACGAGATCCAGCCCGATCTGCTGGGTGGACGTCTTTCCGGTATTCTGGAGCAGTGGTGGCACCAGGGGCAGTAGCACATTGGTGAGGATGTTTTGCCGTATTACTGGATCGCCGCCGATTTCCGGAAGGGCGTCTGGCGACCCCTGCCCTCGACAGAGCCGGTCTCGCGTGATGAATGGCCGTTCGGTGACCCGTTTTTTGCCCGCACAAGTCAGATTCGCTGGTTTGAACCCCTGGCGCGATCGATGGTAACCTCGGTCATCGCCCATCGCCATGTACCGAAGATCGCTGGTGAGACCATCGCGCAAGCGCGTCGTCTGCTGGATGCCGTCGATGCAACTCGCCTGCTCTGGTTTTTTGATCCGGATGGACGGCAACTGCTTCCCGAAGTGGCGTACTACGGTCATTGTCTGAGCAGCGAGATGCCTGCCAGCTTCCTCGCTACCTACTGGCGTGGACGACGGGACGGCCTCTGGTAGGGTCACAGGCAGGCTTGTGCCGATGTCTGCCATTTTGGTTGATCTCCTCCCGGGCTTGCCGTATTTTGTCGGCATAATCCCCAAGATGCGTCTGCCCGTAATGAAGTGTGTCAGTCTGCCTTTTGTGGTTTGAGCCAATTAGGGAGGGTTGTCATGCCCCTCTCCACCGCTTGCCCGTTGTCTTTGTTTTGTCGATCAGCCTGCTGGTCAGCCTGTCCGGGACAACACGCGCTCAGAACCATGAGCCCAACCCCTATAGTGTCGTAGAAGGGGTCTGGGGGAAATTACCATCTGGCAGAGAATGGGGATCAACCAGTGCGTGGCTGTCGCCCGCGATGGCAGTGGGAATGTCCGGGTCGCTGAGCGGTGTGGCCAGAACCACTGTATCGGTCGGGAAGACCTTGACACCGTCTTTCTGTTTGACGCGTCGGGGAAATTGCTGAAAAGTTTTGGTGCCAGTCTGATGGTTCATCTGTCTACAGCGCGGAAGTCGGCCCGAACATGCTGCGTAAGTTTGTCAGAAAATAGCACGCAGTAAACCTGGGGCGGATAGCGAAACCAGACCTACCACAAAAATGCCACCCAAAAACAAGGTACCCTTAATGAGTCGCATCCGGCCTCTGCCGTCCGCTCTGTGGAAAGAAAAACGTATCCACCGATTTTCCCCACCCGTTTGGACGCGATCCGAGACCTTCTTGTGATAGACCATCCCTTTGCGCCCAGCCGCTCGGACGGGTTTGCCGAGTGGTCGGTCCAGACTGTCCCCCCTTCCGACTGGCGCCCCGATCGTCCGCTTTTTCTTTCGTTCTATAAGTCCGACAACTATTCCGGAACGACGCAACAAGATGCCTGGACCGGCACGCAGGCGTTTATCGGGCATCGTTTCAAACAAGCGATGGTCGATGGCCATCTCGTGTGGGAGTCGGATGTCGCCTATGAGGAGATGGACGATCCGCGTCAGCAGCCGGAGGACGGTCCTCGGTCGGGATACCGGGAGCCGTACCGGGTTGTCGATATTACGCCCTATGCCGCCCCCCGGATGACGATCACGTTTCGGGTCGAGGATTGCGTAGCCAGTGCGGCCAAACTCCCCGGTGACGTCTATAAGCGGTTTGCCTGGAGCGCGCACAACCCCGAAAAAGTCGCCAAAAACTTTCAGACGACGGCCTATTTCGGCGACGTGTGTTTGACGACCGAAAATCGCATCGTACACCCGGAGCGTCCGCCGGTCCGTTCCCGCGCGCGTCGTGTGTCGTTGCGCACGTCACGCCCAACCGGCATTCCGTTTACGCTTACCGCCGGCAGACTCCCCGCGTTCGGTTATCCTGTTCGGTCGGGTGTCGCTTTCGCGCAAGGCGTTGTTCCTGCGGGTGTTCCGGTGGCCCTGTGCGACCCGAAAGGTCGTTTGGTTTCTTTTTCCTCTTCTGCGCTCAGCCATTGGCCCGACGGTAGCATCCGGTGGTTGCTGTGCGAATTTGTCGCCACGCAAAACGGGCGTTATCGGGTTCTGGTAGGCCTTGAGCCTGCCGCGCCGGAGCATCCGGTGAAAATCGAGACCAACGGTGAGAAAACGACCGTGACCAACGGCGTATTTACACTCGACGTTGGCGCGGCAACCGGCAGTGGCGTATTCGACGGTCTGTCGCTTGTTTCCGGTCTGTCGCTCGGTAACATGGACCTGTCGGTCAAGCTCAATCGAGTCGGTTGGCGTGACCACTTTACGGCGCATCGTCGGGGTATCCTGATCGAACAGGCTAGCCCCGTATGCGCCGTCATCCCCGTCGAAGGCGATTTGGTCGACGAAAAAGGTCAGCGTTTTGGTCCTTGGCGCGCCCGGGTTCAGGTATGGACCGGCGGTCCGTATCTGCTCGCCGACTGGCGCATGGTAAACGAATCCGACCAGGCAATGGCCATGCTCCTCGACTGGTCGGCACACACTCGCCTGCCTGACTTAGAGGACGCTGTCGTTGATTTCGGCCCGTTTACACCGGGATACGACCCGGACGATATCGGTGTCAAGGCATCCGGTCACCGATGTGTCATCCGGTCGGCGCTTGAGATTCCGCTCTATCGGAATTCGGAGTTGAGTTGCCGCCAGGAGCGAGCAGATCAGGCTCGTCTATATCGCAATACCGCATGGGTGGCCACCACCGGACAGGCCGCCGGTTATGTCCGTCTTCAACACCCGCGTGGCACGGTC
>Ga0194132_10008940_pt1 | contig 14092 bp, 12 predicted proteins | sample TA2KigOf80mmetaG_FD_148612 | JGI IMG/M metagenome (GOLD analysis project Ga0194132, IMG submission 148612) | Freshwater microbial communities from Lake Tanganyika, Tanzania - TA2015054 Kigoma Offshore 80m | ecosystem: Environmental > Aquatic > Freshwater > Lake | place: Tanzania: Lake... | reverse complement strand
ATCCGCGACGCCGTTGTCCGCGGGACCATGCCGCCGTGGCACGCCGATCCGAGGGGCAGCATGCACTTTACCAACGAGCGATCCCTGACCGCCGCCGAGGTCGCGTTGCTGACGGCCTGGGCCGACGGCGGCGCTCCCGAGGGTCCAGCGCGCGCCTATCCTCCGCCGCAGGCACCGGAGAACGGCTGGAAGCTCGGCAAGCCCGACCTGGTGCTGCGAGTCCCTGGAATGAAAGTGCCGGCAAAAGGCGACGTGCCCTACACGTTCGTCGCCTTCCCGACGGGACTCAAGGAAGACACCTGGATCCACGCAGCCGAGTGGCGGATCGACAAACGCTCCGTTGTGCATCACATCAACGCCTTCGTGCGTCCGCCCGGGTCGAGCTATGTCGCGGGATACGAACCGAACCAGTTCTTCGTGCCGACCATTCCGCAACGCCGGGTGGGCCGTCCAGGCGAAGGCGCCTTCGCGCGCCGCGAGCTGCTGGTCGGCTACGAGCCCGGATACCGCCCGATCCCGTGGGGACCGGAGCAAGGCAAGCTGATCAAGGCAGGATCCGACGTCGTGATCGAGGCCCACTACAACACGTCGGGCGAGCCCACGACGGACTATTCTGAGCTCGGCATCTACTTTGCCAAACAGGCTCCGCGCGAGCGCGTCGTTACGATCTCGATCCAGAACATGGGCTTCGTGATTCCGCCTGGTGATGGGAACTTCAAGAGTGACGCCTCCAGTTCATTCGACGCGCCTGTGCGGATCGTCTCGGTCCAGCCCCACATGCACCTGAGGGGCAAGGCAATGGAGATCCGCGCGGTGCTCCCCGGAGGCGAGTCGATTGACGTCATCCGGGTCCCGAAGTACGACTTCAACTGGCAGACAACGTATTTCCTGAAAGATCCCGTGGCCCTGCCGCCGGGGTCCCGGATCGACTGCTTCGCCTGGTTCGACAACTCGGTGAACAACCGCTTCAACCCGGATCCCAAACGGGCCGTGCCGTGGGGCGACCAGAGCTGGGACGAAATGCATATCGGCTTCACTGAGATTGCGTTTGACGCCAAGCTCGATGCCGAGAAGATCCTGGCGCCGGAGAAGAAGGTGGCATCCAGATGATGGTTGGCTTCGCTGACCCAATCGGCGGCGATGTGCGCCGCCGGTTCACCGGGGCGATCGGCGTCGTAACGAAATCGTTGATCGCGACCGTGGAGAGAGCTGCAAGTGCTGGACCGTTAATCACGCTTGGCAAGAGTTCCTGAAAGCGTTTTCGTTCGCGTCAAGGTTGCTTCCCGGGTTGAGAGAGTTCCTGAGGGTAACCTGACGGGCCACCAACCGGTTCGCCATCGCAGCCCGAAGCGAGCCCGTTCGCCCACCCCCTCCGACCCTGCGACAATAAGGGGCTATGGGAGAATTGGCTCGCATCGGCGTCGCACTCGACTCGGAGCTTCTCGACAAGTTCGACCGCTGGATCACCGGCCGCGGCTACACCAACCGCTCGGAAGCCTTCCGCGACATGATCCGCGACGGCTTGATCCGCGACGAGATGGAGGACACGGGCGCCGAAGCCGTCGGCACGCTGACGCTTGTCTATGACCATCACGTGCGCCTGCTCACCAACCGGCTCACCGACGTCCAGCACGACCATCATGACCGGATTCTGTCCACCCTGCACATTCACCTCGATCACGACATGTGCCTCGAGGTCCTCGTGCTCAAAGGACACAGCGATCAGATCCGCAAGCTCGCGGGACAACTGATCAGCCTGAAGGGCGTCAAGCACGGGCAGTTGTCTTTGACCAGCGCAAGCGCCACCGCGGAGCATTCGCATCCTCACTAGGAATCCTCGAACCATGCGTCTCATCGCTACCTGCATCTTCTCGCTCGCCGTCTGCCATGCCCAGCCGCTCGATCTCGTACTGCAAGGGGGCCGCGTGATCGACCCGGACTCCGGCCTCGACGCGGTTCGCAACATCGGGATCCGGGCAGGGCGGATCGCTGCCATTACCGCGACTCCGCTGCGCGGGGCCCGCATGATCGACGCCCGCGGACTCGCCGTCGCGCCCGGCTTCATTGACCTCCACGCGCATGGCCAGGATCTGGAGAATCAGGCCTATCAGGTCCGCGACGGGGTCACCACGGCGCTCGAGCTGGAGATCGGCACGGCGGACATTGATGCCTGGTACCGCGAGCGGGAGGGCCAGCGCCGGATCCACTCGGGTGCGAGCGTTGGACACGTGCAGGTGCGCATGAAGGTGCTCAAGGACCCTGCGGACAGTTTCGTCCCCTCGGGAGACGGCGCACGGCGGGCGGCCAGCGAGGAGGAAATCACGCAGATCAAAGCGGGAGTCGAAGCCGGGCTCAAGCGCGGCGGGCTCGGTGTCGGATTCGGAATCCAATACACTCCGGCCGCCTCGCGGTGGGAGATCCTCGAAACGTTCCGTGTCGCCGGGCGGTTCAAGGCGCCGGTCTTCGTGCACATCCGGCACATGGGCGCGGCCGAGCCGGATGCCCTGAACGCACTCGAAGAGGTGATCGCGGACTCTGCCGTGACGGGCGCGCCCCTGCATGTCGTCCACATCACGTCCAGCGGACTCGGGCAGGCTCCCAAGCTGATCCAAACCATCGCGGAAGCCCGTGCCCGCGGTCTCGACATCTCGACTGAATGCTATCCCTATAACGCCGCAATGACAGAGCTGCGCTCGGCGATGTTCGATCCCGGATGGCAAAAAGTGCTGGGCATCAGCTACGACAGAATCGAATGGGGGCTTACGGGTGAGCGGCTGACCGAGGAGTCCTTCACACGCTACCGGAAGCAGGAGGGCATGGTGATCATGCATATGATTCCGGACGCCGTGGTCGAGCAGGCCGTTGCGGATCCGGCCATCCTGATCGCCTCCGACGGATTCCTGAGGATGGGCAAGGGACATCCGCGCGGCGCCGGTACATACACCCGGGTGCTTGGCCGGTACGTCCGTGAGGCAAAGGCGCTGACTCTCAGCGCGGCGGTTAAAAAGATGTCGCTTGATCCGGCGGGGCGGATGGAGAGGATCGCGCCGCAGATGAAAAACAAGGGCCGCATCAAAATGGGCGCCGACGCCGATCTTGCGGTGTTCGACCCGGCCACGGTGATCGACCGGGCAACCTTCCGGCAACCGGCGCTTCCGCCGGACGGGATGCGGTACGTCATCGTCGCTGGTACCGTGGTCGTGGATCAGGGCAGCCTGATCGAGACCGCGCGGCCGGGCCAAGCGATTCGCGCTCAAGTCCGCTAGCCTGCCAAGCTGTCAGGCTGTCCGGACAGTTTGTTCAGTTCCGCGGCATCCCGCTCGCACAAGCGTCTGATTTTAAAGATCTTTCTGCTTGGCACGCGGCGTGCATTCAGGAAGAGCGTTATGAAACGCATCTTCGGGTTGCTCCTGGTCGCCGCTCTCGCTGCTTCTGCAGGGAGCGCACGTCCACGGCCGATCCGCACCAACAAAGTCGACAAGGAATTGAAGGAGAAGTCCGGAAACGGGAATCAAAAGATCCGCGTTCTGGTGCGCTACGCCGGTCCGATCGACGGCCGCGCCGACGACGCCCTCGCCCAAAAGGGCGCGGTGTCAAAGGGACGCTTCAACCACGTTGGAATCTCGGTCCTCGAAATTCCCGCGAACAAGATCAAGGAACTGGAGGACGTTCCTGGGATCGACCTGGTCACGTTGGACAAGCCGCTCAAGGGCTCGAACGACTACACGGTGAACGGGACCAACACAGCCGCGACGCGCACCTACGGATATCTGGGCCAGGGCGTGGGCGTGGCCGTGATCGATAGTGGCGTCAATCTGGTTCCCGACCTCCGGGTGGCCGGATCCATGGCGTCCCGCGTTGTCTACAGCCAGGACTTCACGGGCAGCGGCACCACGAATGACCAATATGGACACGGTACACACGTGGCCACGATCATCGCGGGAAACAGCACCAACTCCACCGGCGCCTCCGCGAAGCGAAACATGTCTGGCATCGCGCCGATGGCCAACATTGTCAACTTGAAGGTGCTGACATCGAATGGATCGGGCAATGACTCCTGGGTGATCGCCGCGATCGACCGCGCCATTGAGCTGAAGAGCGCCCACAACATCCGCGTCATCAACCTGTCGCTCGGCCGGGCCCCGACATCGAGCTCGTGGCAGGATCCGCTGTGCTGGGCCGTGGAGCGCGCCCACTTCGCCGGAATCTCCGTGGTGGTCTCGGCGGGAAACCAGGGCCGCAACAATTCGGCTGCCAATCAGGGATACGGCATGATCTCGACACCCGGCATTGACCCTTACGCCATCACGGTCGGCGCCGTGCGCTCGCAGCTTACGAATGCCCGCTCGGACGACTCCGTGACCACCTACAGTTCGAAAGGCCCCAGCCTGTTCGACCACTACGTGAAGCCGGACGTCCTGGCGCCGGGCAACCTGGCGGTGGCAGCCCGCGCCGGATCCTCGTACTTGGAGGCGCAGTACCCGGCGATCATCATGCCCACGAGCTACTACCTGACCAACGGAACCAACGCTCCAGGCCAGTACGTACGGTTGAGCGGAACCAGCATGGCGACTCCAGTGGTCGCGGGCGCAGTCGCTCTCATGGTCAACAAGACTCCGTCGCTGACTCCGGACGTGATCAAAGCCCGGATCATGAAGACCGCGTCGAAATCGCTCGCCAACGCCGGGACAAATCTCTATTCGCTGACGATGACGTACTTCACAATCTACAACGATATCTTCACGATTGGCGCCGGTTATCTGGACACGCTCGCCGCGCTCAATAACACCGACACCGGTGCGGGGGAAGCGTTCTCGCCGGAATCCTACTACGACTCCACCACCGGGACGATCAAGCTCCGGTACTACCCGGCGCTGGACATCTGGGCTGCCCCGGCCTTCTCCTACACGACGGTCTTCGGAACCGCCAACATCGGCAGCACCTTCGCCCTGTGGAAGCCCGTCAACGCCGCTTGGTCGCATACGTCGATGAGTGGTTATAACATTATCTGGGGTGACAATATCATCTGGGGTAACAACATCATCTGGGGCGACAACATCATCTGGGGTGATGACCCGCCGCCGGGCGGAGGGGGATAGTCAGAAAAAGTCAGAAATTGAACTTGGCGCCAAGCTCTACCCGGCGCGGCGCCGAGTTCACGCCCGCCGCCGATCCAAACGTGGCCGAGTTGACAGCTCCGTTCGGTGCAGCGAACCAGACCTGATTCAGCAGATTGAAGAAGTTTCCGCTAAGCGTGAAGTCAAGCTTCTCGCGAACGCGGAACTTCTTCGTTACCGAGAAGTCCCAGTTCTTGGTCGTGTCCTGCCGGACATTGGGTACAAACCGCGGCCCGTTCGGAATCGTGAACTCGGGCGCAGCCGCGAACGCGGCCGTGTTGAACCATGGCGGTGTGCAATTGCAAACCGGCGACCAGTTGCGGGCATTTGCGCGGGCCTGTTCGATCGGAATCTTTGGCTGCTGTCCAGCGACGACGTTGGCGCGGCTTGGGCTGGCCCCGGCGAGCCGCGACAGGTCCGGACCACCCACCGCGACCGCCCGTCCGCTCTCGAACGTATGCACCGAAAAAACCGTCCAGCCGCCCCATAGCTTGTTCTTCGCGAACGGAAGCTCGTAGCTGTAGTTGATAATCAGGCGCTGCGGGATGTCCCACGCCGAAATGGACCGCTCCAAACGGGTGTTGTAGATGTCGCGGAACGCCGAGGCGTCCAAGAACGCCGCGCCGTTTCCGACTCCTCCGGTATCGATCAGCTTCGATGCGGTGTAGTGGGCGTTCACCGCGAGTCCGGCGGCGAACCGGCGTTCGAGCTTCAGCGTGAACGAGTGGTACACGCTATCGCCGGCCGGTGCGCGTGGATAGTTCAGACTGCCGCCATAGGCGTTGGCGGTTGCGGGCGAAGCGAACTGCGGAAACGGCTTGAGCAACTGCATCCGCGGGATCGTCGCCTGGGCCAGCAGGCCGGTGCTCACCTGGCCGAGGTAGGGATTCGGCACGCGTTCATTCAAAAACGCACCACCCTGCGCCAGGTGCGAGGCGGAGATCTGGTTCAGCTCGATGCCGGGAACCGGCAGGTGGATCCCGCGGCTGCCCGAATAGGTTGCGTCGATCACCATCGACCGCGAAATCTGGCGCGACACGCCGAAGTTCCACTCCTGCATGTATCCGGCGGGTTGATCGCGCAGATAAGCGTTGGTGTTGATGCCCAAGCGGTAGGATCCATCGTCCGTCCTGCGTGCCGACACGGGTGCGATCAGCCCGTTTGGAAACGGATTGCTCAGCGTGGTGCGCGGCGTGTAGTCACTGTTGACCACATCCGCCGCGAGCGTGTAGTTGAAGGGCGTCGTGACGATGCCGGGCTCGAGTCCGAGGGGAAGGTAGAAAATCCCGTAGCCGCCGCGCACGGCCATTTTCGATCCCAGGCGGTAGGCGAATCCAGCGCGTGGCCCGAAGTTCCTCTTGTTCGCCTCGCGGATCGATCGCGGATTGCCGTTCCCCGTAAACACGAGCGCCCCGCGCGGACCATTACGGATTGGATTGGCCGCGTCCGGATCAAAGTAGGTCAGCCGGTTGTGCGCTTCCGCGGTACCGGTTTCGGTGTCCCAGCGGAGCCCGAGATTGAGCGTCAGATTCGCGGTCACCCGCCAGTCGTCCTGGAAGAACGCACCGTAGTAGTGATGGTAGGCGGTCAGCGGCTCAACATGCTCGAAATTGAAGTTCCCGGTGCCCAACAGGAACGACGCCAGCCCCATTCCTTGCGTGGGCTGTGCTGCCGCCAGGTGGTCAAGCTGGGTGAACGCGGACCCGAAGCTGTATCCGCCCACCGCGTCAAACACCTGAAAGGGATAGAAGCGGTACAGGCGCCATTCGAATCCGGCACGGATGTTGTGACGGGCTTTCACCCAGAGAATCTGCTCTTGGACTCCCTGCGTGTCACGCGGCTGGTTATTGTACGCGCGTCCCCCAACGTCGGTGAAGCCGAACGAGAAGTTCGGGTAGTAGCTGATGTTGGCCGCGTCGCGGATGTAGCTGGGCAGTCCGATTGAGGTGGGATCGAAGCCCAGCGTCGCCCGCGGAAGCTGGTTTGCGCGGAACCGTGTGTAGCTTGCGCGGAACACGTTGTTGAGGGACGGCGAGATCTGGAACGTGTCGTCCAGACCGAAGTTCTTGAAGTGGTCCCAGACGCTGGTGGTATCGGCGAAGCGCACGATGCGCCCCGGGTTGTCCTGCAGGTTCTCCTGGAAGTTGGTGCGGCCGAAGATGCGGTGCTTCGAGCTGAAGTAGTGATCCACGCGGACGCCAAACAGGTCACGCGAGTACTTCTGTGAGTCCCGGAAGAAGAAGTTGCGGCGGCCGGTGAAAGCATCCCCCGGGAGGTTGGGCTGCGGGAACTCCTGAAGCACGCGGCGCGCGATTGGATTGTGCCGCGCCTGTGGCACCGCGTTTTGCGGGAATGGATCGCGGATCCGCTGGTTGTTCACAATCCTGCTGGTGAAGGGATCAAATATCTGGATCAGCCGGGGCTGTCCGCTCACAATGGCCACGGTTTCGGAGAAGTCGCCGGCCAGTTCTTTCGCTGTCGGGATGCTGAACAGCCCCTGCAGCGGATCCTTTTCCCGCCGGCCTTCGAAGCTGCCAAAGAAAAACGTCCGGTCTTTGCCGTCGTAGAGCTTGGGGATCCGCACCGGTCCGCCGAGCGTCCCACCGTACTGGTGCCGGCGGACAACGGGGCGCGAAAGCCGATTGCGGTTGTTGGTGAAGCTGTTCGCGTTGAACGCGTCGTTCTGATGGTAGTAGTAGAGCCCGCCGTGGAACTGGTTGGTTCCGGCCTTGGTCACGATGTTCACCGTGCCCCCGCCGCTGCGGCCGAACTCTGCGGAGTAGGACGAGGTTTCGACCCGGAACTCCTCGACCGAGTCCTGCGCGGGAACGATGACCACGCCGTTGAAGTCACCGATCGTGTTGGGTGCGCCATCGAGCAGCACTTCGTTGGTGGAGGTCCGTCCGCCGCCTACTGAGAAGTTCGAGTCAAAAACGTTGCGCCCTCCGCGGGCGTCGCCCACCTGGCTTGCGGTGACCACGTTGGGCAGGCTTCGCAGCAGTCCCATCACGTCTCGTTGCAAGAGCGGATACTGCTCGATCAGCTTCCGCTCGAGCGTCGCGCCGACGCCACTCGTTTCCGACTGCAATAGGGGAATCTCCGCGGTCACGTCGACCGACGTCGCCGCCTGGGCCACTTCCACCGAAAAATCGAGAGTCGCGGTTTGATTCGCTCCCAGCCGGACGTCGCGCCGGACCTGGGTCTGGAATCCCGCGGCCTCGACCGTCACTTCGTATTCTCCTGGCAGCAGCAACGGAATCGTGTAGCCGCCGGAGGCGCCGGATACCGCCGTCTTGCTCGCGTTGGTGCTGGTCTGCCGCGCGGAGATCCGCGCGCCTGAAACCGCCCCGCGGGTCGCGTCCTGAATCGATCCCGTGATCCGGGCCGTGAATGTCTGTGAAAATGCCGCTCCGCAAAGCAGCGCCGCCGCTACGAACCGCATCGTATCAGCATAGCCTCTCCGGTTGTGGCAAGATGGTTCCGATGCCCGCTATCAAGCTGGACGCCGCGCTTCGAGACGAGTATCAGAAGCTGTTCGACACCTGCGCGGTCCGCGCGGAGCGGGCCGCCGGGGTGGACGCAATCGTCGGGAAGATGCTCGCCAACCGCGCCCGGTACGAAACTGCGAGCCGTTCGACGAACGTCCCGTGGTACGTGATCGCCGCGATCCACGCGATGGAGTCCGCGATGAGCTTCTCCAAGCACCTGCACAATGGAGATCCGCTAACCGCGCGGACGGTCCAGGTTCCCGCGGGACGGCCCAAGTCCGGCGCGCCGCCGTTCACATGGGAAGTGAGTGCCGATGACGCGCTCCGCCTGCGGAAGCTGCACCTTGTCACCGATTGGACGGTTCCCGGAATGCTCTTCCAAGTGGAAGGTTACAACGGATGGGGCTACCGCCAATATCACCCCGAGACAAAGTCGCCTTACCTGTGGTCGTTCAGCAGCCATTACAGCAAGGGCAAGTATGTGGCCGACGGAAAGTGGTCCACCACCGCCGTCTCCGGACAGTGTGGCGCTGCCGTGATGATCAAGCGCCTGGTGGAACGCGGAGATGCCGTGCTCCCTACTCCTCCGCCCGCTGCTCCATCAGGAACCTGAACATCTTCGCCAGGGCCTCGCCCCGGTGGCTGACGCTCATCTTCTGGCTGTCTGAGGCCTCGGCCAGGGTGCATCCAAACGGCGGGTGGTAGAACAGCGGGTCGTACCCGAAGCCTCCCGTTCCGCGCTCTTCGTCCAGGATCTGCCCCTCCACCACTCCTTCAAACGTCTCTACGATCTCGCCGCCGCGCGCCAGCGCCAGCACGCAAACGAAGCGTCCGGCGCGATTGGCCTGGCCGCGCATCTTCTGCTTGACCAGTTCGTTGTTCGCCTTGTCTCCCCCGTGGACCCCGGCGTACCGCGCCGACCTCACTCCCGGCTCCCCGTTCAACGCGTCGATCACCAATCCGGAATCATCGCAAAACAGGTACTGTCCGGTGAACTGCGAATAGTAGGAGGCCTTGATCACGGCGTTTTCGGTAAACGTCCCGCCGGTCTCCTCCGGCGGCTCGATCCCGGATAATCCAGGGAGCACCCGCACGTCAAACGCGACCCCGAAGTGTCCCGCCGCCAACTGGAACTCCTTGAGCTTGCCTGGATTGGTGGTGGCGCAGTGCAGGATCATGCCCTGGCCAGCGCTTCCTTCTGAAGCTCCACCAGGCGGATGATTCCTCCGCGCGCCAGCGCGATCATCTGCTGTAGCCCCGCATCGTCAAACACGGACTTCTCTCCGGTGGCCTGCAACTCCACGAACTTCCCCGCCCCGGTCATGACGACATTCATGTCGACGTGAGCAGTCGAGTCCTCATCGTAGTTGAGGTCGAGCAGCGGCTCACCGGCCACGATGCCGACGCTCACCGCGGCGACGTGGTCGCGCATGGGATTTTTCGTGATCACTTTGCACGCCATTAACTGCCGCAAGGCGATCGCGAGCGCGACGAATCCTCCCGTGATGGCCGCCGTCCGCGTGCCCCCATCGGCCTGGATCACGTCGCAGTCGACGATCAGGCTGCGCTCGCCGAGCGCTTCCAGATCCACGACAGCCCGTAGGGCCCGCCCGATGAGCCGCTGGATCTCCAATGTCCGGCCGGACTGCCTGCCTCGCGCGGCCTCGCGCTGCGTCCGCGTCACGGTGGCGCGCGGAAGCATCGAGTACTCGGCCGTCACCCATCCCCGTCCGGATCCTCGCATCCACTGCGGGACAGTGTCCTCCACCGTGGCCGCGCACAGCACGCGCGTATGGCCGAATTCCATCAGCACGGAGCCCTCGGCTGTCGCCAGGTACCCAGGCGTGATCACGGTGGGACGAAGCTGGTCCGCCGCCCGTTGGTCTTTCCTCATTTCACCCCACTCCTGAGAAATCCGTAAAAGAACAGGCTGAACAGCGCGATCCCGCCGATCACCAGGATGGCGCAGGGGATCAGTCCGCGTGTCGGGGATGGAGCTGGGGCCTTCTGCTTATTTCTGCCGGCGGGTTTGAACTTTGCCATTACTTGAGATGCTTCGCCACCTGGTTGAAGAATTCGCCCAGCGTCGCGACCGTCGAATCTTCGAGATCCTTCAGTACAATCGCGACCACCGCCCGGTTGCGCTCGGCCAGCGCCATTTGCGTCGCCAGGAACTGCGCCATATGGTAGCCAGCGGTGTAACCCGCCGCGGGCAGCGATGCCGCTTTGTCGGAGATCAGGATCGTCGAAAAGCATCCCCCGTGCCCGATGACCATCTCGTGATAGGAGTGGTTCATTGCCGGGCCCTCGTACACATCAACCGGGATCTTGAGCCGTGACCGGAATACGTTCTCCGCCGCCCGGTCCAGCGCCTTCCGTACAGCGGCGCCAGCGGGCGAGTACCGCGTATCCCCGAAGAACGTAAGTTCGGCTGTGCCGGCGGCGCCCGATTCGGTTTGCGCCTTGAGGAATCCGGCGTAGGCGGCCGCGGCGTCCTTGGTGTTCACCGTCGCACCGGCCAGAAACGGGAAATGCAACGTCACTCCGGCCCGGTATCGCAGCGTGGCGCCAGGCGCCTGGAACCGCTTCCACGACTCGCACTGCCGGATTCCACCGGCCTGGTTCGCCTCGGCGTGAATGCGCGCGGTGATGGCCTTGTACAGTTCCACGCTCGGCTGCGTCACGAAGTTCATGTTGCGCAGGTATCCGAGCCCGAACACCACGTAGTGAATGAACTGCATGTATCCCGACAACGGCACGCCCTTGGGGATCTGGATGGACGCGACTGGATACCCCGCACGCTTCAGCGCCGCCACCTTTCGCGGATCCGGACCCGCGCCTCCCTTGCGCTGCACCACCAGAAAAACGCGGTCCTGCTTGGGGTCCCGCGGCGGCCGGTAGTTGGAGAGCTTGACGTTCTCTCCAATCACGATCTTGATCCCGGAGGACTCGCTCTTGCCGAGCGACTCTTCAAAATCCTGCTTCGTCCAGACACCAGCCGATTCCCAGCTCTTGGGGAGCAGCAGTGTCACCTTGTCCCGGCCCGCGTCGGCCTGGGTCTGCAGGTAGGACGCGAGCTCCCACGCGGTTTGAATCGTCTCGCCGTCGAGGCATGCGCCCTCGATCCACCCGTCCAGATCATTTCCGGCGAGTCCCAATGGATACAGGCTGCCGCGTGTCAAAGGACCGCTGTGCCGCCCTGCGGTCGCATTGCCGTTGTCGAGTTGGAGTTCAACGCGCCGGTATCCCCGCGCCGAAGCGAACTGGTCGAGCAGCGATCCCGGCAGCGTCATGTAGATGAAGTTCGCGCGCGAGTCGATCCCGTGTTTCTCATACAGCCCGTACAGCTTCTCGAGATTGACGACGGGTTCGTAGGAGGTCATGCCCATCGCCATGCCGGCGACAAGTGTCGACTTCAACACTTCGGGGAGACTGAGCTTTGACCGCTGCTTCATGTCCTCGAGGATGCTCGATAGTTTCGCCGGATCGGTGGAATCGAGCACGTACACGCGCGGCCCCCTGCGCAGCAACCCCGCTCCCTGGTACATCGACTTGTCCTCGGCCGACCCGCCCATTCCCGCCCAGATCAGGAATCGAAGCCGCGTGCCGTGGGCTTCCTTGATCGCCTGCTTGATCTCATCAAGCTCTGCGTTGACGCGTGCCGCCCAATCACCGGACTCTTCCGCCCGCCAGGCAAGGTGGAACACGCCGTAGCTGTTCTTGGTGACCCTGCCCTCGCCGTTGATTTCGGTTCCGAGGGGGATCAACTGGTTCTTTGACGGATCGAGGGACTGCAGCCCCTTCCGGCGGGCCCGGTTGTCAAGCGCCTTCAGTTTCGCGAGAACTTCTTCTTTGATGAACCGCTGGGAATAGGTATCGGGTGAGGACTGCCCCCGATTCAGGGTGAGAACCACCAAACCTTTGTAGCATACTTGTGACAGATGGCTTCTTCCACGGTGCGGATCCTCTTTGCGGCCACGCTGCTGCTCTCGGCCTGTTCAAACGAAGCGCCAAAGGTGTTCGAGCTGCCGCGTGAGATTACGGGCGGATGGCAGCGTACCCACCCGGCTGAGGTGCCGGTAGCCGAGGCGCCAGAGCGGGTTCGCGGATTGGGCGTGCGGACCATATCGCGCGCTGGCTATGCGGGTCCGTGGGAGATGCAGGCGACCGTGTACACGATGGGCAGTGAGGCTTCGGCGTTCGAGTTGGTCCAGAAGTGGCGCCCTGCGCCCGGTGAGATTTTCTTTCAGGCCGGACCACGGTTTGTACTGATCACGGCTCCGGGACAAGGTGCCCCGGAGTTGCGGCGGGTGGCGGCGGCGTTGGAATCAGCGATTGGGAAGTGAGCGTATGAACTGGCGGCTGTTGGCTGCTCTGATCACAGCGGTTGGATCCGGATGGGCTTGCAGTTGTGTCTCCGATGAAACGCGTTGCGACCAGCTCCGGACCGCCGAAGTGGCGTTCATCGGAATCGTAATTGAAGGCAGCGATGGCCCCGGGACTTCGTTCGGCGCCCACGTCGCAAGACTCCGTGTCGACCTTGTTCTCCGGGGCATCGCGCCCGGTACCCGTGAGGTTCAGGTGAATCCTTCGATTGGGACCAGTTGTTACATCCCGCTTCGATCTGGCGAACGGGTGATGGTGTTGGGACGGCGTTCAGGCCGACTCATTTGGACCTCCGGCTGCGACGGGACTTATGTGATTCGGCCCGATGATCACGACACCGAGCGGTTGATCAAGTCGTTTCTGACAGGCCCCAGTCTGCTCTTCGGGAGAGTCCTGGGCTCTCGTGACTGGACGTCGTCGAAACCCGTTGCCGACGCCTCCGTTTCGGTCTCCGGCCCGGCGTCCTGGAGTGCGAAAACCGATTCGGACGGGCGTTTCAGTGTGGGGGGCCTGCCGCCGGGGAGGTTCGTACTCTCGCTATCCGCGCCCGGCTGGTTGCCTGGCCGCCCGGAACGGGGATGGGTGCCCGGCCGTGCCTTCGACCTTCCCGGACGCGGGTGCGTCGAGGCTCGGGTGGTGCTGTGGCCCGATCGCGGAATCAGCGGTATCGTTCAGCGAGAGGATGGTTCCCCAGTCACCGGTGTTCCCGTTTCAGCCTTTGCGTGGTGGAGCGGCGAGGAAACTGACGTCGCCGCGGAGACGGCCGTAACCGGTCAGGACGGTAGATTCCGGATCACCCGCCTTCCGGACGGAGTTTATTCCGTGAAGGCGCGAACCGGCCTAAACACAATACTGTTCACTTAACGTTTCTTGATCCGCAATACGATCTTGACGCGGCGGGTCTGGCATCGTCCGCGTGGCCTCAGGTTGTAGTTGCTCATCTTCCGTTTGACTCCACGCGGGTTGCTTCGGTTCCGGCTTGACACCACTCGCTCCTCCAGAATCTCGTCGAGAACCCGTTCATACAGGATTGTCTTGTCCTGAGGGGGGAATAGCGACCCAGCGCGGGAGACGGCGCTGGACGATGCGCACCGTGTGCAC
>Ga0194132_10008939_pt1 | contig 14093 bp, 17 predicted proteins | sample TA2KigOf80mmetaG_FD_148612 | JGI IMG/M metagenome (GOLD analysis project Ga0194132, IMG submission 148612) | Freshwater microbial communities from Lake Tanganyika, Tanzania - TA2015054 Kigoma Offshore 80m | ecosystem: Environmental > Aquatic > Freshwater > Lake | place: Tanzania: Lake... | reverse complement strand
GTCGATGGTGCGGCGGTCGCCGACCAGGCCGAGCCCGCGCTGCGCGGCCTCCACGTCGAGCGCGGGGCCGTGGTACGCGACGAGCTGGTCGAGCAGGCCGACGGCGTCGCGGAGCGAGCCGGTGGCCTGGCGCGCGATCAACTCGAGCGCGGGCGCGGGCACGTCGAAGTGCTCGCCGGCGGCAATGGTCTGCAGCCGCGCGACGACGTCGGCCAGGGCGATGCGCCGGAAGTCGAAGCGCTGGCAACGCGAGGTGATGGTGGCGGGGATGCGATGCGGCTCGGTGGTCGCGAGCACGAAGATGACGTGCGGCGGCGGTTCCTCCAGCGTCTTGAGCAGCGCGTTGAACGCGGGGTCGGTGAGCATGTGCACCTCGTCGACGAGGTACACCTTGTAGCGCGCGACGTTGGGGGAGTAGCCGGCGGCCTCGCGTAGCGCGCGCACCTCGTCGATGCCGCGGTTGGAGGCGGCGTCGAGCTCGATGAGGTCGAGCGCGCGGCCGGCGAGGAACGCCTCGCACGAGGCGCACACGTCGCACGGCTCGCCGTCCTCGGGCGCGAGGCAGTTGACCGCCTTCGCGAGGATGCGGCCGGTGGTGGTCTTGCCGGTGCCGCGCGGGCCGGTGAACAGGTACGCATGCGCGGGCGCGCCGGCGGCCACAGCGTGGCGCAGCGTGGTGACGATGGGCGCCTGGCCCGCGACGTCCGCGAAACGTTGCGGACGCCACTTGCGATAGAGGACTTCCTGGCTCACTAGCAACTCGCGGCGTCCGGGGAGTGGTCGCGCGTCCTCGAGGAGTGTAGCGGGTGGGCCGCCTGCCCTCACCTCCCGGCCCCCCCCCGGCCCCCTCTTCCCTTGCGGGGCGAAGGGGAGCGGAGCGGAGACGCGCGTCAGTCGTCGTGGGTGCGACCGGCGTGGATGGCAGGGCCGAGCAGCGCTTCCTCGCGCGCGCGCATCGCGGCGTCGTCGTCGGGCGTCTCGTGGTCGTAGCCGAGCAGGTGCAGCAGGCCGTGCACGACAACGTGCGCGAGTTCCAGCGCCGACTCGAGGCCGGCGGCGCGCGCCTGGCGCTCGATTGCGGAAAGGCTGAGGGCGATGTCGCCGAGGTAGCGCGGCTCCTCCGGCGGCGCGGGGAACGCATCGCCTTCCTCAGCGGGGAAGGAGAGCACGTCGGTCGGCTCATCGAGGCCGCGGTGGTCGCGGTTCAGCGCGCGCAGGCGCTCGTCGGTGGCGAGCAGCACGGTAACGGCGGCGCCCGCGGGGGCGGCCTCGGCGGCGAGCAGGTCGGCGGCCACGCGCGCGAGGCGATCGGTGTCGACGGCGGCGAGCGCGGCCGCGGGCAGCGCGTCGTCGGGCTCGACGGCGATGTCGTAGGGGGCGGTCACGACCAGCGATCCAGCGCGCGGCCGAACTCGTGCCGGAGCTCGCCGAGCGTGTCGATGCGCTCGAGCATGAGCGCGAAGTAGTCGCGGATCGCCGCACGCTGCGCCGACGTGGAGCCGCCGGGGGGCTCCCACCGATGCGTGGAATCGAGCGCGAAGAACAGCGCGTCCGTGTGGTCGGTGTCGGTGCTGGCGACCGATCGCACGAGCCACGCGGGGAGGTAGTACTGCTTGCCGGCATCGGATAGCAGCGGCAGGTCCCAACGCACCATGTCGGCGGTCGCGTCGTCGAGCAGCTGCGGCTTGCCCGCGAGCAGGTCGCGAAGGTCCCAGCACTCCTCGCAGTCGTGCGCGATGAGCAACGCGAGCTCGGGCGGCACATCGCCGAACGCGTCGAGCACGGCGCGGCGGACGGTCTCGGCGTCCACGCGCGCCGGTGGCAATGCCGCAGCGCTACGCGAGCGCGGCGGCGGCTGAGCGCGCGGCGTCGATAAGCGGCGTAGGCACGATGCCGAAGAAGAGCACGCCGAGCGCGGCGGCGGTCAGCACGGCGTTAGTGGCAGCGGGCGGCTGGAACGGCGCCGGGTCGAGCGGCTCGTCGAGCAGGATCGTGCGCGCCCAGCGCAGGTAGTAGTAGGCAGAGAGCGCGGTGTTGAAGACGGCGACGACGACGAGCCAGACGAGCCACTGCTCGCCGCCCTGCACCGCGCTGTTGAACACGTACAGCTTCGCGAGGAAGCCCGCCGTCGGCGGCAGGCCGGTGAGCGAGAGCAGGCAGAGCACGAGCACGATCGCGAGGCCAGGCGACCGCCGCAGCAGGCCGGCGTAGTCGCGCAGCTCGTCGGAGCCCACGCGCGCGCCGACGGCGATCACCGCGATGAACGCGCCGAGGTTCGTCGCCGCATAGGTACCGAGGAAGAACAGCACGGCGGCCGGGCCGAGCGTGCTGCCGGTGGCGACGGCCGCGAGCCCGACCGCGATGTTGCCGGCCTGCGCGATCGAGGAGTAGCCGAGCAGGCGCTTCACGTCGGTCTGTTGGATCGCGGCGAGGTTACCGAGCGTCATGGAGACAGCCGCGAGCACGCCGAAGAGCTTTGCCCAGTCGGCCGAGACGGGCGTATCGCCGCCGCCGAGTCCCGTGTAGAACAGCCGCAGCGCGATCGCGAAGCCGGCTGCCTTCGACGCCGCGGAGAGGAACACGGTGACCGGCGTCGCGGCGCCCTGGTACACGTCCGGCACCCACGCGTGGAACGGCACGATCGCCATCTTGAAGCCGACGCCGGCGGCGATCAGCACGAACGCGACGACCACGGCGAGCCGCGTCTCGTCGCCGGTCTCCGCCACCGCGCGCGAGATGTCGGCGAGCGACGTGCTGCCGGCGATGCCGAACAGCAGCACGAAGCCGTAGAGCAGCACGGCGGCGGCGATCGCGCCGGTCAGCAGGTACTTCAGCCCGGCCTCGGACGCGCGCGCGTCGCGACCGAGCCCGACAAGGATGTACTGCACGGCCGACGTGGTCTCCAGCGCGACGAAGATCGCGACAAGGTCGCGCGCCTGGGCGAGCAGCATCATCGACGCGGTTGAGGCGAGCAGCAGCGCGTAGAACTCGCCGCGCTGCGCGACGCGGGTGAGCCCGGGCTCGCCCGCGACGACGACGGCGGCGGTGATCACGATCAGCAACAGCGCGACGTAAATCGTGAAGCGGTCAACGCCGATGGCACCGCCGAACGCCTGGCCTCCGGTGTCGGCCGCGGCCTGGGTGGCGGCGTAAAGCGCGGCGGCCGCGAGCGTAAGCATCGCGAGCGGCCGGACGCACGCGCGGCGCCCGGTGGCGAGGTCGGCGAGCAGGACGAGGACTGCGCCAGCGAGCAGCACGATTGCGGGGCCGATGAAGTGGAACGCTTCGAGGTTCATGCGGCGGGGCCCGCCAGCATCGCGGCGAGCGGCGCCACGCCCTGCGCGACGACGTCGCTGAGCACGCGCGGGTACACGCCGACGACGAGCACGAGCACGAGCATGCCCGCGACGGCAGCGCGCTCCCACCACGCATCGAAATCCGGCAGCGCGGACCAGCGCTCGTTGCGCGCGCCCATGAACACGCGCTGCACGGCCCACAGCACGTAACCGGCGGCGAGCACGACGCCGAACACGGCGAGGATCGTCGCGGCGGGATGTGCCTCGAGCGCGCCGAGGAAGACCGTGATCTCGGCGACGAAGCCGGCGAGGCCGGGCAGGCCGAGCGCGGCGAGCCCCGCGACGACGGTCGCGGCGCCGATCAGCGGCATCTGGTGCATCAGGCCGGAGAGCTCGGCGATCTCACGCGTGTGCGCGCGGTCGTAGATGAGGCCGACCATGATGAAGAGCAGCCCGGTGATCAACCCGTGCGTCACCATCTGCAGCGCGGCGCCGGAGAGCGCCACCGATCCCATCGCGGCGACGCCGAGCAGCACGTACCCCATGTGCGACACGGACGAGTACGCGATCAGCCGCTTCAGGTCGCGCTGACGCAGCGTGAGCACGGCGCCGTAGAACACGGAGATCGCGGCGAGCGCGGCGAGCAGCACGCGCGCGTCGTGCGCCTGTTCGGGGAGCACGGGCAGCGCGATGCGCAGGATGCCGTAGCCGCCCATCTTCAGCAGCACACCTGCGAGCATCACGGACACGGCCGTCGGCGCGTCGGTGTGCGCGTCCGGCAACCACGTGTGCAGCGGCACGATCGGCAGCTTGACGAGGAACGCGGCGATCACGAACCAGAACACGGCCTGCAGCGGCAGCAGCGTGTCGCTCGGCGGCTGCGCGGTGAGCTGCTCGATGTCAAACGTGCCGGCGGCGAGTCCGAGCACCAGGAAGCCGACGAGCATCAGCGCGGAGCCGCTGATGGTGTACAGCAGGAACTTCATCGCGCTGTACTCGCGGCGCCCAGAGCCCCAGACGCTGATCAACAGGTACATCGGCAGGAGCTCGAGCTCCCAAAACAGGAAGAACTGGATCAGGTCGAGCGACGTGAACACGCCCGCGACGGCCGTCTCCAGCACCAGCAGCCACGCGAAGTACTCGCGCGCGCGGAACGTGACGTTGAACGACACGAGCACGGCGGCGAGCGACAGCACGCCGAGCAGCAGCACCAGCGGCGCCGACAGCCCATCGACGCCGACGATGTACTGCACCGAGAATCCGGCGTCGGCGGCGCGAATCCACTCGAAGCGGTCGACGAACTGGTAGCCGGCCGCGTCGCGGTCGAAGCGCACGAAGATGGCGAGGCTGAGCGCGCACGCGAGTGCCGACACGAAGAGCGCGATCCACTTGGCCTCGTGCTCGCGGGTGCGCGGCAGGAAGGCGATCATCAGCACGCCGGCCAGCGGGAGCAGCAGGAACGTCGTCAGCATCTAGCGCTCCAGCACGTTGCCGCTGACCACGAGCAGCACGACGACCGCGACCACGACGCCCGCGAGCAGCAGCGAACTGTATGCCTGCTGCTGACCGACGGTCGAGCGGCGCAACGCGTCACCGCCGAGGCGCGCCGCGCGACCCACGCCGTTCACGACGCCGTCGATGACGTACGTGTCGATGAGCTCCAGCGCGCGGCCAGCGCCGCCGTACAGCACGCGCCGCACGAGGATGTCCTCCGCGAGCGTGTCCATGTAGTACTTCTGCTCGACGATGCGCGGCAGCGGGCCGAGCCACGCGCGCACCGCGTCCGAGGCGGGCTGGCGCGCGAGGTACAGCGCTAGGCCCGCGCCGATGCCGAGCAGCGCGGCGAGCGTGCCGGTGACGACGACCACCGCCTGCGTGTCCGGTTTGCCGTGGCGCAGTGCCTCCGGCAGCGCGCCTTCGATCAGCTCGCCGAAGCCGCCGCCGACGTTCGTCCAGCCGATGAGGATCGCGGGCACGGCAAGGATCGCGAGCGATGCCCACATCGCGAGCGGCGACTCGTGCGGCGCGTGAGCTGAGCCGTTTGGAAGGCTGCCGTGCGCCGACGGCGCGCCGCCGCGGTACTCGCCCAGGAACGTGAGCACGACCGCGCGCGTCATATACAGCGCGGTCATGAAGGCGACACCAGCCGCGACGAGGAACAGAACGCGGTCGTGGTTCCACGCGTCGAGCAGGATCTCGTCCTTGCTCCAGAAGCCCGAGGTGAGCGGGAAGCCGGCGAGCGAGAGCGCGCCGAGCACGAACGTCACGAACGTGATCGGCATCGCGGTGCGCAATCCGCCCATCTCGCGCATGTCGAACGTGCCGGTCGCGTGGTTGACGGAGCCTGCACCGAGGAACAGCAGCGCCTTGAAGAACGCGTGCGTGAAGAGATGGAAGACCGCCGCGACGTACCCGCCGAGGCCGAGCGCGAGCACCATGTAGCCGAGCTGCGAGATCGTCGAGTATGCGAGCACGCGCTTGATGTCGGTAGCGGCGATGCCCATGGTCGCGGCGATCAGCGCGGTGAGCCCGCCGGTGTACGCGACGATCGTGTGCACCTCGGCGGGGGCTGCCTCGAGTGCGGGGAAGAAGCGCGCGAGCAGATACACGCCGGCCGCTACCATGGTGGCGGCGTGGATCAGCGCGGAGACGGGCGTCGGCCCCTCCATCGCGTCGGGCAGCCAGATGTGCAACGGGAACTGCGCAGACTTGCCGACCGCGCCTGCGAACAGCCCGAGCATGAAGCCGGCGAGCACCGCGCTCGACAGCAGCTCGGCCTCCTCGTTGATGGTGGCGATGTCCAGCTCGCCGGTCTTCGACCAGATCAGCAGCAGGCCGAGCAGGAAGCCGAAGTCGCCGAACCGTGTGACGATGAACGCCTTCTTCGCGGCGGCCGCGGCCGCGGGGCGATCGAACCAGAACCCCACGAGGAGGTATGAGCTGAGCCCGACGAGCTCCCAGAACACGAACAGCTGCAGCAGGTTGCCGGCGAGCACGAGGCCGAGCATCGACGAGGTGAATAGCCCCATGTACGCGAAGTAGCGCGCGTAGCCGCCGTCGCCGTGCATGTACTCCGTCGAGTACACCTGCACAAGCAGCGCGACGCTGGTCACGACGACGAGCATGACCGCGGTGAGACCGTCGAGGCAGATGCGCACGTCGAACTCGAAGTCCGCGACGGTCATCCAGTGGTGGGCGCCGAAGCCGATCGCCTCGCCGTCGTGGTCCATGACGACGGCGAGGGCCCAGAGCGAGAGCAGCCAGGCGACGCCGATCGCGGCAACGACGAGCCGTCCCGCCTCGCGCGGACGGTCGCGCAGCAGTGCCGCGACGACCACGAACGCGCTCAGCGGCGCGAAGTAGACCGTCCAGGCGGCGGCTTCGGGGAAGTCGGGCATCAGATCTTGTTCAGCACTTCACGCGCCACGTGCGTCTTACCGTCCGGCACCCAGATCTCGCGCGCCTCGTGCATCGCGCCGATCTCGAGCGGGGGGATAACGCGCACGGCGAGCGCCTCGGTGTTGAACAGCTCCCTCCAGATCATGGCGGCGTAGCCGTCGGGCACGTCCATGAACTTCACCCACATCGCGCGCTCGCCGCTTCCCGCGCTACCAGCGCATGAGGTTGATGCGATCGAGCTCGATGGTCTCGCGGTGACGGTAGACGAGCACGGCCATCGCGAGCGCGACGGCCGCCTCGGCGGCGGCCACGGTGAGCACGAACACGACGAACGCGTGGCCGGCCAAGGGCGCATCACCGGCCTCGAAGGCAGCGCCGAAGCGCGAGAACGCGAGCAGCGCGAGATTCGCAGCGTTCAGCATGAGCTCGACGCCCATCAGCACGGCGATCGCGTTGCGCTTGCCGAGCGCCACGGCGATGCCGATCCCGAAGACGACGCCCGAGACCGCTAGGTAATGCGCGAGCGTGACGCTCAGGCTCACGGCGCGCCGTCCTCTCGCACGAGCGCGATCGCGCCGATCAGCGCGACGAGCAGCAGCGCAGACGCAACCTGGAAGGCGAACGCGTAGCGGTCGACGAGCGAGCGGCCGACGGCCTCGATGGTGTCGGCGAACGCGCGATCGGCGAGCGCGGCGTCCCGCAGCTCGGGCCAGTCGACGTCGACGGCGAGGAACATCAGCAGCAGCGCAAAGGCGCCGCCGATGGCGAGGCCGGGCAGCGCGAAGAGCGAGTTGCCGTTGTCGCGCGAGGCGAGTGGCGTGAGCATCACGGCGAAGACGAGCAGCACCGAGATCGCGCCCGCATAGATGAGCACCTGCGCCATCGCGATGAAGTCGGCGGACAGCGTGAGGAAGAGCCCGGCCATGCCCATGAACGAGAGCACCAGCGCGAGCACCGCGTGCAGCAAATTGCGCACGACGAACACGAGCGCCGCGCTGCCGACGGTAAGGCCGGCGAGCGCCCAGAAGCCGATGATGATGCCGGTGGACTCCACGCGTCCCCCGCCCTAGCGCGTCGTCCGCATGCGGTCGACCGCGCGGAGGCCGCCGACGCCGGTGGTGAGCGTGGGCCGCAGCAGCGGCTCACGCTCCGGCGCATAGCCGAGGAAGCGCGCCCAGCCGCGCACGGCGACGACCGTGAGCAGCCCGTTCGCGAGCGCGAAGCCGCCGAGCACAACGACGCCCTCGCCCTCCCAGCGCCGGAACAGTGCTGCCTCGATCGCCACGACCCCGAGGTTCAGCAGCGCGAGCGGAATCAGGTATTTCCACGCGAACGCCATAAGCTGGTCCAGGCGGAACCGCGGCAGCGTCCCGCGCAACCACACGAGCACGAAGTAGACCGCGGCGACCTTCGTCGCGAACAGCAGGTACGCGGGCACCCACTCCTGCAATCCGAACATGGACCAGCCGCCGAGGAACAGCGCCGCGGTGAGCGCCGACACTGCGACCGCGTTGCCCAGCTCGACCGCGTAGAACAGGCCGAACTTCATGCCAGAGTACTCGGTGTGGAAGCCCGCTACGATCTCGGACTCGGCCTCGGCGATGTCGTTCGGGGTGCGATTGAGCTCGGCGGTGGACGCGAAGAAGAAGGTGAAGAGGGTGAGCGGGAGCAGCACCACGATCCAGACGTTGTGCACGGACTGCCACTCGACGATCGCCGAGAGCTGCGCGCTGCCAGTGAGCACGACGACGGTGAGCAGCGAGAGCGCCAGCGGGATCTCGTACGAGATCATCATCGCGACGGTGCGCATCGCGCCGAGCAGCGCGTAGTGGTTGTTCGACGACCAGCCGGCCATGAAGATCGCGAGCGTCGCGAGCGAGCCGATCGCGACGAGGTAGAGCACGCCGACGTTCGTGTCGACATACGTCATGTGCGGCGCCCACGGGACGGGCGCCCACACGAGCAGGCCGGGGATGAACACGAGCACGGGCGGCAGGAAGAACATCACGCGGTCCGCGCCGACCGGGATGAGCGTCTCCTTCTGGATCAACTTGATCGCGTCGGCGACCGGCTGGAGCAGCCCGAACGGGCCGACGCGGTTGGGGCCGCGGCGCACCTGGATGCGCCCGATCAGCCGGCGCTCGACCCAGATCAGCACGAGCAGCACGCCGCCGACGAAGCTGAGGATGCCGGTGGCACCGAGCAGCGCGGTGACGAGGTACGACAGCCACGTCGTACTGCGAAGGATGTCGGTGAGCCAGCCGGGCTGGTCCGCGGTCTGCTCGTCCAGCCACTCGCGCAGTTGCTGCACGCCGAGGCCGAGGTCGCGAAAGTCGTACCACTCGCCGTCGAGCGCGCCGCTGACGACCAGCGCGGCGATCGCGACGTTGAGCGCAACGAACGCGGCGAACGCGATGACGCCGCGCGCGAGCGTGCGCGGCGCAAGCCGAGCACGCAGGCGAATCGGGTCGAGCGCCGCGCTCATCGGTCGATCTCGCCAACCACGATGTCGAGCGAGCCGAGCGTGACGATGGCGTCCGGGAGCGAGCTGCCGACGGCCATCTCGCGCAGCAGCGAGAGGTTGATGAGCGACGGCGCGCGGATGTGGAAGCGGAACGGCGCGGGTCCGCCGTCCGAGACGACGTAGAAGCCCAGTTCGCCGCGCGGCCCCTCGACGCGGGCGTATGCCTCGCCAGGCTCGGGGCGCAGCGCGAGCGGGATCTCGGTCTTATGCGCACCGGATGGCAGGCCGTCGAGCGCCTGGCGGATGATGCGCACGGACTGGCGCATCTCCTCCAGCCGCACGAGGAAGCGATCGTAGCAGTCGCCATGGTGGCCCACCGGGATCCCGAAGTCGAAACGGTCGTAGGCACAGTACGGCTCGGCCTTGCGCAGGTCCCACGGCACGCCGGAGGCGCGCAGCACGGGACCGGTGATCGAGGCGTTGATCGCGTCGGCGGGGGAGAGCACGCCCACGTCGCGCGCACGCGCGAGCAGGATCTCGTTATCGACCAGCAGCTCGGTGTACTCGCCGATGCGATCCGGCAGCTCGGCCACGAGCGCGTCGACGGCAGGATAGAACTCGGGGGGCGGCTCGAAGGCGACGCCGCCGATACGCATGTAGTTCGTGGTGAGCCGCGCGCCGCACGTCATCTCAAACAGGTCGAGGATCTTCTCGCGCTCGCGGAACATGTACATCAGCGGCGTCTGCCAGGCGCCTGCGTCGTTGATGAACGTGCCGTTGGCCATCGAGTGGCTGGCGATGCGCTGCAGTTCCGCGAAGATCACGCGCAGGTACGAGGCGCGCTCCGGCACCTCGACGCCCGCGAGGAGTTCCGCCGCGAGGCAGTAGCCGAGGTTGTTCGACATTGCCGCGAGGTAGTCGGTGCGGTCGGTGAACGGGATGTTCTGCGCGTAGGTGCGCTCCTCGGCGAGCTTCTCCATGGAGCGGTGCAGGTAGCCGACGACCATGTCCACGTCCTGCAGGTGCTCGCCGTCCATGACGACGCGCAGGCGGAACACGCCGTGCGTGGACGGGTGCTGCGGCCCGATGTTCAGGACGTACGGGTCGCTGGCCGTGGTCATCGCTGCTGCCGCCCGGCCGTCTCGAACGGGAAGCCCGGCAGGCCGGGGTGGTGCCCGCCGATCTGCAGGAAGTCCTTGCGCAACGGGAAGCCGGGGTAGCCATCCCACAAGAACAACCGGCGCAGGTCCGGGTGGCCCGTAAAGCGCACGCCCATCAGGTCGTAGACCTCGCGCTCCTGCAGCAGCGCCCCGCGGTAGACGGGATAGCAGCTCGGCAGCTCGGGCTCCAGGTAGTCCTCGACGCGTGCATGCACGACGATCTGGTGGTTCCGGTCGAGCGACTGCAGGTGATACACGACCTCGAAGTGATCGTAGCGATCGACGGCGCAGAGGTTCGAGAGCTGCGCGGCGTCGAGCTCGGCGTCGTCGCGCAGCCAGCGCAGCGCCTCGACGATGCTGAGCGCCGCGATGTCCACGCGCTCGTCGGTCGCGCCGGCGACGGCGGCGGGCAGCGCGGCGCCGAGGCGTGCCGCGACATCGCGCCCTGCGAGCTGGCGCGGGCCGCGCGGCACTAGCGCCACTCCAAGGCGCCGCGCCGCCACGCGTAGCCCAGACCCAGCGCGAGCACGCCGACGAACAACACGGCCTCGAAGTACGCGACCCAGCCCATGCCGGCGAAGACCGTCGCCCAAGGGAACAGGAACACGACCTCGACATCGAAGATGACAAACGCGAGCGCCACGATGTAGTAGCGAGCGTTGAAGCGACCCCACGAGCTGCCCTCGGCCTCGACGCCGCACTCGTAGGTCGCGCGCTTGATGGGGTCCGGGTGCTCGGGGCGCAGGCGCAGCCGGTAGAAGACGTACGAGGCGATCAGGGGGATGGCCGGGAAGAGCAGGGCGAACCCGAACAGTACACCCACCCGCCCGAACTGCTCAGGGATCACGGCGCGTCCCCCCGTGGCAGGCTGCGGCTCGGCGTGCCGCGACGGTTGTAGCACGGGCCTTTACTGGCCGCAAACGAATCCAGCGCCGCCCCGCGGCCGCGTGCGCGGGCCGTGCCGCGTCGCCCCGACGCGTGCCCGGCCGAATGATCCGCCCGCCCGAAGTGCGCCCGCGAGCGGAAGGTTGCCCAACATGAAGTTCGGCGTGGGCCTCGCCGCCATGCGGCCGGAGCTGCGCCCCCAGGCCACGCGCAGGGCGGAGGCGCTCGGCTTCGAGTCGGTATAGATGCCCGACCACCTCGTGGTGCCCGTGCGCTACGCGCCCGGCCAGTACCCGTACGCGGGCGGGCGCGAGGCGCCGATCGCGCCCACGAGCCCCTTCGTCGATCCGCTGCTCACGCTCGCGTACATCGCCGCGACCACGTCGCGCATCCACCTCGGCACGAGCGTGTTCACCCTGCCGCTGCGCGACCCGATCGCGACGGCGCGCGCGGTGCTCACGCTAGACCACCTCTCGGGCGGGCGCGCCCTGTTCGGCGTCGGGGCCGGCTGGCTGCGCGAGGAGTTCGAGGTCGCAGGGCAGCAGTGAGAGCATCGCGGGGCACGCATGGACGAGTGCATCCGCATCCTGTGCACGCTTTGGACCGTGCCCGAGCGCGGGACAGCGAGGTGCTGAGCGGGCTCGAGCGGTTCGCCGACGAGGTGCTGTCTCGCCTCCCGCCCGCGACGCGCGCGGGCTGAGCGGTCGCCCGTCCCGGAGCGGCGACCGGTCGCTACAGCAGGAGGTCCATCTGGCGGTGCTCGATACCCGCGTCGAGGAACACCGGGCCATGCGCGAAGTAACCGAGCGGCTCGTAGAACGCGAGCGCATGCAGCTGCGCAGCGAGCGTGACGCCAGCGAAGCCGCAGGCGCGCGCCTCGGCGTGCAGCGCGTGCATCAGCGCCGCGCCGTAGCCCTGCCGGCGATGCTCCGCGAGCACGGCCACGCACCCGATGTGCGGAAGCTCGCCCGGGCGCGGATCGAGCAGCAGACGCGCCGTGCCCACGGGGACGCCGTCGAGACTGCCGAGCAGGTGCACGGCAACGCCGAGCGGATCCGCGTCGTAGGCGTCGATCTCCTCGTCGGCGGGGACGTGCTGCTCCTCGACGAACACGCGCGTGCGGATCACCAGCGCCGCGCGCAGTTGCTCACTCGTCATCACGCGGGCTACCTCGAACCCGGGCACATGCGTCTCCGCGGTGTCGGGCGTCTAGTCTCTTCGCGCAGACGAGCGTAACGCGGCGCGGCACCCGGCACACGCGGAGAGCGAGATGACACGCGCGGCGGCCGGCACGGCGCTGGCAGCCGGCTGCACCCCGCATCACAGGGGTACGCGGCGTCCGCGCTGCGTCAGCCCGAACCGGCGCACGGCTCGAACCCGCGAACCGGCTCAGCGCGCGGGAGGTTCGGCGTTACAGCACGACGAGGAGCACCACGACCACGAGGATGAGGGTGAGCAAGCCAGCGCCGATGTACATGCGTCTACTCCCGCGACTCCAGCCGGCGTGACCGGCGTGAGAATCGTCGCGGCCGCGCCATCCCGATCGCGTCACGGACGCCCGGCCGCGCTTCCAATCGCATGCCAGCCGCGGTCGCGGGCCGCCGTCGGCGCGCACCCGCTCGCCCGACCGCAATCCGCTACGATCGCAAGCCGCCCGAGCCCGCGCGCGAAAGGACCGTTCGTGACCGCCCGCCCTGCTCTCGTCTGCCCGCGCGACGGCGCGGCGTTTGTCCCCGAGCGCGTGCAGCGCATCGAGGTGGACCGCTGCCCTGTGTGCCGCGGGTTCTGGCTGGACGCGCACGAGCTCGGCGAACTCGAGGCGGCGCGTGCCAGCGAGCACGCGCGCCGGGGCACGGTCGACTACGCGCAACGCGCGTCCGAGCTGCGCTGCCCGGTCTGCGCCCGGCCGCTGACGGCGTTCAACTATCGCGCGCACAACGTTGAACTCGATATGTGCGAAGACGAGCACGGCTACTGGCTCGACGCTGGCGAGGAGCGCGAGGTGCTGGCCGTGCTGCAGGAGCGCGCCCGCGGGATCCTGCGCATTCCATCCGCCGAGGCGGCCTGGCATCGCGCGCGCAAGGGCGGCGCCGGCGGCGGACTGTTCGATCGTGTGCGGTGGTTCTTCGACCGCTAGCTTCAGTCCGGCTCCCCGCCCGGCATCGCACTGCGCAGACGCATCGAGATCATCGTCATGACGTCTTCAAGCTGCGCGACGACAGCCTGGCGGTCGGCGTCCACCAGCCGGTCCAGTGCGTCGACGCGAAGCAGGGCGTCTCGCGCCTCGACGATCGCGCGTTCCAGACGGATGCGCCGCCGCGCCGACTCGCGCTCGCGCGGCGTCGGCGACTGCGCGGCCGAGGCCGCTGCAGGGTGTGGCGGGACCGCGGGCGGCGGCGGCCCGGCCTGCTGCGCGCGGAGCGCCTCGCGCGGGGAGGGCAGCCGGATCGCCATGTAGCGAGCCAAGCTCACGGGCGCCCCGCCTCCGCGCCGCGCCTGCGCGGCCCAGCCGGCTTCGAGCGCGGTCGCTGCGCTCAGCCAGGCCATCCCAAGTCTGTCCTGCTCGTCTGGTCGCGCGGCCAGCAGCTCGTCGATATGGACCGGGTTAACGAGCCCCATGTGGTCGACCAGCGCCACGAAGTCCGCGCCGAAGCGGTCCAGCAGCGCGCGTCGTGTCGCCTCGACGGCTGCGGGCTGCGGCGCCTCCGCCTCGTTCCTCACCGTGTCGTCACTCACGGCTCGACGCACCGCCCGATGATACGCGCGGGCGCGCATGCGCACGAGCACGCCGCGATGGAACCGCGGTACTCGCGTGCAGCCCCGCGCACGCCGTGAGTAGCGCGCCCGGAACGCGCGCCTAGTTGGGCGTGCCCGGGGAGTCCGGCGTCG
>Ga0194132_10008938_pt1 | contig 14093 bp, 12 predicted proteins | sample TA2KigOf80mmetaG_FD_148612 | JGI IMG/M metagenome (GOLD analysis project Ga0194132, IMG submission 148612) | Freshwater microbial communities from Lake Tanganyika, Tanzania - TA2015054 Kigoma Offshore 80m | ecosystem: Environmental > Aquatic > Freshwater > Lake | place: Tanzania: Lake... | reverse complement strand
GATTAACAGGCTCGCCTTGAGCAGGTGCTCCGGCGGGATCGAGGGGCGGCCGCCCTCGGCGTACATCATGTCGAACAATGGCGACAGCCGCGCCAGCACCGACTCGACGGTCGGCTTGATGCGGCGGATCAGATGATCCTCGGGGATGGAGGAGTCAGGCGTCACCGCCAGCAGCATGTTGGCCTGACGCTCAGCGTCGCCTCGCACGGGGCACCTCCAGGCTGTGCCCACGCCAGCCCCATCCTACGCGCCGACCGACCTCCGACAACTCCCTCGCCAGCCGTTTCTCAGCACCCTGCTAGGCGTCTACGCCCCGTCGCCACCCTCGCCTCTCAAGGCGGGCGAAGCGGATGCGTAGGGAGAGGACAGCCGGGTACTAGAGCAACGAGAGCACCGAGATCTCACCGAGTAGTTCCGCACCGGACGAGGTCGAGGTGGGGCCCGGAGCCGGGACGACCGCTGACTGCAGGTTGGGGCGGTCCCTATCGAAGAGCAGCCGTCCGCCGACCCAGTACTGGCTAGGGCGAGGCTCCCTAATCACGCCGGCACACCCTCGCGCGCTTCGATGCGGTCGAAGGTGAAGTCGCCCGTCGGCGCGAGGTCGACGTGGACGTGGGTGCCGGGCGGGAAGTCGCCGGCGAGCACGCGCTTCGCGAGCGGGTTTTCCAGGCGGCGCTGGATGGTGCGGCGGAGCGGGCGCGCGCCGTACGTGGGGTCGTAGCCCTCCTTGACCAGCGCCTCGCGGGCCGCCGACGTGACCTCGAAGGAGACCCGGCGCTCCGCGAGGCGGGCGCGCACCTCGTCGAGCAGCAGACCGGCGACCTGGGTGAGCTCGGTCTCGGTGAGCGGCTCGAAGATGATGATCTCGTCGAGGCGGTTCAGGAACTCGGGGCGGAACGCCTGCTTGAGCGCGTCCTCGACCGAGCGATGGCGCTGCTCGCGCTCGCCCTCGGAGCGGGCGCGCGCGAGGAAGCCGATGGCGCCGGCCGGGCCGGTGCTGGTGCCGAGGTTAGACGTAAGGATAAGCACGGTGTTGCGGAAGTCCGCGGTGCGGCCGTGCGCGTCCGTGAGGCGGCCGTCCTCCAAGATCTGCAGCAGCGTGTTGAACACGTCCGGGTGTGCCTTCTCGATCTCGTCGAAGAGCACGACCTGGTAGGGGCGACGGCGGACGCGTTCGGTGAGCGTGCCGGCGTCCTCGTAGCCGACGTAGCCGGGAGGTGCGCCGACGAGGCGTGAGACGGTGTGGCGCTCCTGGTACTCGGACATGTCGAGGCGCACGAGCGCGTCGTCGCCATCGAACAGGTACTCGGCAAGCGCCTTGGCGAGCTCGGTCTTCCCGACGCCGGTGGGGCCGAGAAAGATGAACGAGCCGATGGGGCGGCGCGGGTCCTTGAGGCCGGAGCGCGCGCGGCGGATGGCGTCGGCGAGCGCGTTGATGGCGGCGTCCTGGCCGACGACGCGCTGGTGCAGCGCCTCTTCCATGTGCAGCAGCTTGTCGGCCTCGCCCTCGAGCATCTTGTCTGAGGGGATGCCGGTCATCTGCGCGATGAGCGCAGCGATGTCCTGCTCGCTCACGTCCTCGGACACGTTGTGGTCGCTGCGCCACTCGGACTGGCGCGCGGCGTACTCCTGCTGGATCTGCAGCACGCGCTGCTTGATGCGCGCGGCTTCCTTGTAGTCGGCGCGCTGAGCGGCGGCGTCGAGCGCGCGCTGCTCTGCGTCGAGGCGGTCCTTGAGTTCGCGCATCTCGGGCGGCACGGACTCCGTCTGGATCACGTGGCGCGAGGCGGCCTCGTCGATGAGGTCGATCGCCTTGTCGGGCAGCTGGCGCTCGGTGACGTAGCGCGCCGACAGGCGCACGGCGGCATCGACCGCTGCGTCCGAGATCTTGATGCCGTGGTGCTCCTCGTACTTCGCGCGCAGGCCGCGGAGGATGGCAACCGCCTCCTCGGGCGTGGGCTCGTCGACGAAGACGGGCGAGAAGCGGCGCTCGAGCGCGGGGTCGGCCTCGACGTACTTCCGGTACTCCTCGAGCGTGGTGGCGCCGATGACGTGCAGCTCACCGCGCGCGAGCGCGGGCTTCATCATCGTCGACGCGTCGATCGCGCCCTCAGCGCCGCCAGCGCCGACGACCTGGTGCAGCTCGTCGATGAAGAGCAGCACCTCGCCGTGCGCCTCCCGCACCTCGCGCATGACGGCCTGCAGGCGCTCTTCGAACTCGCCGCGGAACTTGGAGCCGGCGACGAGCTGGCCGATGTCGAGCGCGAGCAGGCGCTTGTCGCGCAGGCGCTCCGGCACGCTGCCGGCGACGATGCGCTGCGCGAGACCCTCGACGATCGCGGTCTTGCCGACGCCGGCTTCGCCAATGAGCACGGGGTTATTCTTGGTGCGGCGGTTGAGCACCTGCATGACGCGCGCGATCTCGTCGTCGCGACCGATGGTGGGGTCGAGCTTGCCGTCACGCGCGAGCTGCGTGAGGTCGGTGGAGTAGCGCGCGAGCGCCTGGTACTGCGACTCGGCGGTGGGCGAGGAGACGCGCGCGGAGCCGCGCACCTCGCGCAGCGCGGCGTAGACGCGCTCTTTGGTGATCTGGAACTCGCGCAGGAGCTTGGCGGTCTCGCCATCGCGCTCGTCGGCGATGGCGATGAGCAAGTGCTCGACGGAGACGTACTCGTCCTGCAGGCGCTCGGCCTCGGCGTTGGCGGACTCGAGCATGCGCACGATGCGCGGGGTGGTGTAGATCTGCACGACGTCGTAGCCGGCGCGCGGGGAGCGTTCGAGGTGCGCCTGCAAGCGCGCGGCGAGCGCGGCGGGGTTGACGGCCATGCGCTGCAGCACGTCGCGCGCGACGCCGTCCTTCAGCTGGACGAGCGCGAGGAAGACGTGCTCGACGTCCCACTGGGTGTGGCGCTGCTGGCGCACCATCTCCTGCGAAACAGAGAGCACGGCCTGGGCCTGCTCGGTGAAGCGGTCGTTACGCATCATTTCGGTGTTACCTCTTGTAACGCTCTGGCCAGCTGGGCCGGTGAACGAGTCAGATTGCTGTTCTCATCGAGCTCGTACCCACATCGCTTTGTCAGAAGAACCGAGGCTCGCTCGTGGAGGCTTGCAAGCCACGCGTCTTGCTGCTTTTTCGTGTAGCCCCCGCGCCACGGTCGTCGAGCGATTCGCTTGAACCAGCGTCACCGCTGTCGGTCGTAACGGTCCCAGCCATCTCGAAACACCGCGGCATTGCAGGTCCAGCGCCGGAGGTTGAAGTTGATCGTGTACGCGTTCCACAAGGAATCGTCGTCGTGAACGGCGACCCCATTGACCAGCTCCTCGTATGCGCGCTCCGATTGGTCACGCTCTCGGTACAGCGATACGAGTCCACGAACAGCTGGTCTGGAAAGTGCAAACCTGCATCCCCCATGACCGTGTTCCATGTGAGTCCGAAGTGCGGTGTAGCCGTTGCGTTCCGGTGGTCCGCGACCCACTGATAGACGTCGGCGCTGCGCATCACGTCGAGGCCGATCGCCTGCCGGAGGGACGCCCCGCGAGATCGCCGCTCCCGAGCGTCGACCGCGAGCACCGCGAGCGCGCCGACCACTGCGCCGACAACGCCCGATCCCACTGTCGCGATCGCGTCTAATGGCGAGCTGCTGATTGAGACGGTGATATCAGTCATCGTGCGTTACTTGGCGCGCCGCCGCTAGTGGTTGTCGAAGGCGCCGAGGAACAGGGAGTGGGCGCCGAGCAGGAAGCCGAATTGGTACCAGCCGGTGTCGCGTGCGGTGTTGTAGACAGGGAAGCGGTCCCAGCCGCCGAAGACGTGGACGATGAGCACGGGGCAGGCGCTGATGACGTTCCAGAGTCCCCAAAGGAAGTGCTCCATCGCGCGTTCCGTTCTCTTTTGTGGTCACCCCTCCGGGGTGGAGGACACGCCCGCCCGCGCTTGTTGCGGGGGCTACGCGCCCACGCCCCCGGTTCAGACGAGCCGGCGCGCGGCGCGCACGCACCGCGCGCGTAACGGCAGCGAGTGCTGCAGCGCGCGCGAACGGGCTCAGCGCAGGCTCAGGGGCAAAGCCCTCGCCCCCCGGCCTCCTCTCCCTTGGCGGGGCGAGGGGGAGTCGGACGTGCTGCGTGCGCATCAGCGGCCGCCGGCCTGACGCGCGCGGGCGAGCTCGCTGCGCGTGACGTCGAGCTCGCGCTGGAGGTGCTCAATCTGTTCGGTGAGGCGCAGAATCACGTCGACGCCGGCGAGGTTGACGCCGAGGTCCGTGACGAGGCGCAGCACCTGGCGCAGGCGCTCGACGTCGCGCGGCGAGTACATGCGGCGGTTGCCCGCGGTGCGCGTGGGCGCGAGCAGGCCCTGGCGCTCGTAGGCGCGGAGAGTCTGCTGATGCACGCCGACCATGCGCGCGACCACGGAGATGTGGAACAGCGGCTCATCGTGCGCGCTACCGCCCAGGATGTGCTCGAAGTTGCGCGAGGCGGTCATCTGCTGCTTCCTGCGGGGGCGCTCCCGGTGGCGCGCGGCGCCTGCTCCCGCGTGGCGTCGCGCGTGGTGTCGCGCAGCTGCTCGAAGAGGCGGCGCTGCTCAGCGGTGAGCGGGTCGGGGAGCACGAGGCACACGCGCGCGTGCAGGTCGCCAAAGCGCGCGGCCTGGGCCGCCGTGCTCTGTCGCGGCATGCCCTGGCCGGCGAGGCGGAAGACGCGGCCGCCCTGCGTGCCGGGCGGGATGGTGAGCGCGAGCGAGCGGCCCTTGAGCGTCGGCACGCGCACTTCCCCGCCGAGCGCGGCGTCGGCGACTGGCACGTCGACCTCGATGCGCAGGTCGTCGCCGTCGCGCTCGAAGCGCGGGTGCGGCAGCACCTCGACGACGAGGTACAGGTCGCCGGCCTGGCCGCCGCCCTGGCCCGGGGCGCCCTGGCTGGCGACGCGGATGCGGGTGCCAGTCTGCACGCCGGGCGGGACGGTGACCTCGATGCGGCGCAGCGGCGCGGCGGAGCCGGTGCCCCGGCAGGCGTGGCAGGTGGCGGAACCGATCTGGCCCGAGCCACCGCAGATGCGGCAGGTCTCCTCGCCCTCGCGTACCTCGATGGTGCGGGTGGCGCCGCCGTAGGCCTCTTCGAGCGTAACGCGGGTGTGGTGCTCGACGTCCTGGCCGCGGCGTCGCCCGGAGCCGCGGCCGAACAGCGAGTCGAAGATGGAACCGGAGCGGCCGCCGGCGGGGCCGCCGTTACGGCCGACGAGGTCCGACAGGTCGCCGAAGTCGAACGAGAAAGACTGGCCCCCCTGGCCGCCGGACGCGAAGCCGCCGGCCGCCTGGTGGCGGCGCATCGCCTCGATCTGGTCGGCGTGCTGCCACTGTTCGCCGTAGCGGTCGTACTTGCGGCGGCTGTTGCGGTTGGAGAGCACCTCAAAGGCCTCGTTGACGCGCTTGAACCGCGCCTCGGCGTCCGGGTTGTTGGGATTCACGTCGGGGTGGTAGCGGCGCGCGAGGCGGCGGAAGGCCTGCCGGATGTCTTTCTCGGAGGCGTCGCGTTTCACGCCGAGAAGCGCATAATAGTCGTCTGCCATGGCAGCAATGTAGCAGCATGGTGGACCCATTGCAATGTTTCTTGATCCTCGATGTATCAAGAATACTGATGAGCCAACAGAAGAAAGGCTACGCTGCTGTCACCAGGGCAGACGCAACAGTAGCCGGCGGCGAAACCCGGGACCCGCTCGGCCGCGCGGTGACGTTGCTCGCAGGCACAAGGCCAGTAGGCGCGCGAAGCAGCGCGCAGGTGGAGCGCCGGGAGGCGGCGCGGGAAGACCAAGGAGGTTCGACGGTGGCGGATATCGTGCGTCGGGACCCCTTCGACGGGGCGTTCGGGAACATCCGGCAGATGATGGAGCGCCTGTTCGACGACTCGGCGTTCCGGGACTCGACGTTGGCGCTGGAGGAGGGCACGTTGGCGGTCGACATCTCCGAGAAGGAGGGGAAGCTGGTCGTGCGCGCGTCGCTGCCGGGCTTCAAGAAGGAAGACGTCGACGTCCAGGTGAACGACGGCGTGCTCTCGATCAAGGCGGAGCACAGCGATGAACACGAGACGAAAGACGAGCGCTTCTACCGGCGCGAGCGGCGCTGGGGCGCGGTCAGCCGACGCATCGCGCTGCCGGGCATCGTGTACGACGCGCCGGTGAACGCCGAGCTGAAGGACGGCGTGCTGACGCTGGCGATCGAGATGCCTGAGAAGGCGCGCCCGAAGCAGATCGAGACCAAGTCGGCGTAGCGCGTCTCGAACGCACGCCGGAGCAGGCGGCCCCGCTTGCGCGGGGCCGCGTTGCGTGTCCCTCACCCCCCGCCCGCTCTCCCCGGGACGGAGCGAGGGGGAGCCGGAGCGGAAGAGTGCTAGGCTCGCGCGCGTGAGCGAGTGGTCTCAACACCGGCTGGGTGCGCAAGTGGCGACGCTCGTCGCGGCGTGGGCGCTCGCCGTCGGGTGCGGCGGCGGCGGCTCGAACGTGCCGAGCGGATGGACGGGGTACGACGACGCCAGCTATCGCGCGGCGACGGCGCCGGGCTGGAAGCCGCTACGCTTCGGTTCCGCCGAGTTGACGCAGCCCGCCGCGCTAGATCGCGCGGTGCCGGACCTCGGCAGGGTGGCCGTCGAGCTTATGCAGGCGCTTACAGCGTCCTCAGCACCCGGTTCAGACGCCGGCATGATGCGCTTCGAAAGCCTGGATGTGACCGTGTTCGGAGATCGAGCGGGCGCGCCTCCACTCGCGCTCGTGAGGACGCCGTGCGTACCGGCGGGAAGCGGCGCTGTGGCGACGGGATTCACGGCCGCCGCCACGATCACCGTCAATGGCGTTCAGGCGCGACAGTCGCTGCGCGAAACGGTGACGAGGTTGGTGGTGCTGGTGCAGCGGGCCGCGGGCGGGTGCGTCGACGTCGTGTCGTTCGCCGAGCCGCCGGAGCGACGCGCGGACTTCGAGCGGTTCCTGGGGACGATGCGCTTCGAGCGCTAAGGCACGTGGAGGGGACGGCGATGACGGGCGAGGCGCGCGATGCCGAGAGGTGGCCGGGCGGGGAGGTGCCGCTGCCGCTGTGGCGCACGCTGGGCATCCACGTGCTGGAGGCCGGCGGCGGGCGCTCGTTGATGGGCCTCGCGATGACGCCGGCGCTGGGGACGCTGCGCGCGGAGGTGATGCACGGCGGGGCGATCGCCTCGCTGGTGGACGCGGCGGCGGGCGTGGCGATCCGCTCGACGCGCGGCGCCGACGAGCCGCCGTGGCGCGGGATGGCGACGACGGACCTGGGCGTGAGCTACCTGGACGCGGCCACCTCGAACGTGACGGCGGAGGGTCGGGTGCTGCGCGTAGGGCGCAGCATCGCATTCGTGCAGGTGGACGTACGCGACGCGGCAGGGACGCTCGTGGCGGTGGGGCGGGTAACGGCGACAATCGCGCGCTAGGGAGCGGGGCAATGGCGGAGGATCGCGAGGCGCTGCGGCGGCACTACGAGGTGCAGCGCGCGCAATTGCTCGAAACGATCGATGGCGTGAGCGACGAGCTACTGACGGAGCGCTCGCTCGACGGCTGGTCGATACGCGACCACCTGCTGCACCTTGGCTGTGAGACGACGTGCGCGCGAGCAAGGTGGCGCGTATCTCGACGGGGTACGAGTCCGCCTGGCGCATGACGTACGAGCAGGATGCGACGTACAACGCGCTGGGGCACGCGCTGCGGCGGGAGCTGTCGCCGGGCCAAGCGCATTGGGAGCTGGACGCGTCGCGGCGGCGGCGGCTCGACGCGATCGCCGCGGCAACGGAGCGCGGACTCGACGCGTCGCGGTACGGCGAGGCGGCGCTGCGCAGCGGCCACGAGGCGGAGCACGCCGGCTGGATCGCGCGCTGGCGCGCAGAGCGCGACGTGTAGCGCCGTAGTCGGTGGCGAGCGCGCGCCACGCAGCTGTGCACGATCGGGTTCGCGACGAAGGGGCTCGAGCAGTTCGTCGGGCTGCTGCGCGGCGCCCGAGTGCAGCTACTGGTGGACATGCGGCTTCGGGCGAGCTCGCAGCTCTCGGCGTACGCGCGGCGCGACGACCTGCGCTTCGTGCTGGGGACGTACGAGCGCATCGCGTACGTGCACGCGCCTGAGCTGGCGCCGAGCGACGCGGTATTTCGCGCGTACCGCGCCTCGCACGACTGGAACGCGTACGCTGCGGCGTACGCGCAGCTGGCCGAGGAGCGCGCGATGAGCGCGCGGCTCGTGGACTTCGTCGCGGGTCGCGAGGTGGTAGCGCTGCTGTGCGCGGAGGCGAGCGCAGCGCGCTGCCATCGGCGGCTGCTCGCAGAGCTGTACGCACGCGAGGACCGAGGTCGTGCACCTCGGCGAGGCGCCACGGCCGCGCGGCGAGTGGGCAGCCGATGGCCCGACCAGCGCGAGGAGCGAGTGACGCGGCTGCGCCGCGGCCAGAGTCTGAGGAAGGCCCGCCCACCCACCCTTCTGCAGCCGGGCTGCGCGCCGCTTCCCCCGGAATCGCAGTCGCGCGGCTGCACTTGGTGGTGATGTACCACCATATCCGTGCGGACGCGCAGCTATCACAACGGCGGCTCCCATGAGCCGCACGACCGGAGGTCCGAGGCGCGCATGCCCGTTGTAGGCGTCGTATGCGACGCCACGTCGAAACGCTCAGCGAGGAGGAAGGTGATGCGGCTGCGCCGTGGCGAGAGTCTTAGGCAGCCGCGCACGCCCCACTTCTGCAGCGTGGCTGCGCCCTGCACCGGCCCACGCGCAACGCTCGCGTGGGCCGGTGCATGTCCGGTCTCACTCAGCGATGGCAACGCATACCGAGCGGGTGCACCGGTGCACCCGGCAGCCCGGCTGGCGCACGCAAAACAGATCGCACACTGCGCATCAGGTGCGCCGCGCTTCTTCCCTGGTGACGACCTGAAGCGGGCGCTACTCCTCCGAAGCGAAGGCGCGAGCGTCGATGACGTCGGGGGGTGGGGGGAAGGGGAGGGTGGCGCGGTGGTCGGCGCGGAGGCGGGAGAGCAGGGCGAGCGCCTTGCGGGTGTCGGAAGCAACGCGCGCGGGCTCGCCGGTGCGGAAGCGGTACTTTGAGCACCAGTAGGTGAATGCCTGCCAGTCATCGTAACGGATGCGCTCGGTGAGCGCGCAGCCGGTCTCGGCGCGGAAAAGCTGCAGCAGCACCGCGAGCGGCTGGCCGTAGATGCGCTCGTAGGCGAGCACGTCGGGCGGCTCCGCGCGCGGGCCGTCGACAGTGCGCGCCTTGTGCAGTTCTTGCTCGGCGGTGAGCAGCAGCGCTTCCTCGACGACGACGCCGTACTGGAAGTTGAGGTGCGCGCGATGCTTCGCCGGGCCGATGGCGCGCGCGAAGGCGTCTTCGTCGGAGCCGTCGGGGGGCTCGCCGTGGAACAGGAGGCGCTCGGCCTCGGCGGGTGGGACGCGGGCGGCAGCAGCGGCGAGCAGGCGGGCGGCGAGGCGCAGCCAGTCGAAGGCCTCGCCGGCGAGCAGGTAGCGGTAGGTGACGCCGCCCACGGTTTCATCGGGTGCGGTCCAGCGCGCGATCACGGCGAGCAGGCTGAGGTACCAGTCGGTGCCGCTATCGAGCGCGTCGAGGAAGCAGGCAACGCCGGCAGGCGGGTCGAGCGGCTCGGCGGCCGGATCGCTTGGGGCCGGGCGAGGCGGGGGCGCGGCGGCGCGGCGCGGCATGGTGCTGGGCGGGCTACGCGTTCAGGCCGTGGCAGCGCTTGTACTTCTGCCCGGAGCCGCAGGGGCACGGTTCGTTGCGGCCGACCTTGCGCACGGCCTGCGCGGGCGCGGTGCGCGTAGCGGTCGCAGTGGCGGCGCCGCCCGCGGCGGCAGGGACGCCCGGGGTGTCGGTGGGGCCGCTCTCCTGCAGGCGCGCAGGGCGGCGCGCGGGGGCCGGCTGCTCGCCGGGGACGACGCGCGCGTGGAAGATCTGGCGCGCGACCGTGCTGCGGATGTTCTCCAGCAACTGCTCCCACATGTCGTGCGCCTCGCGCTTGTAGGCGACGAGCGGATCGGTGCTGCCGTACGCGCGCAAACCGATGCCCTGACGCATCTCGTCGACGGCGGTGAGGTGCAGCACCCACAGCTGATCGATGGTGCGCAGCACGACGACACGTTCGATGAGGCGCTGCGCGTCCTCGCCGTGCTCGGCCTCCAGCTCGGCGTAGCGGCGCTCGGCGAGCTCGAGCGCCTGCTCGATGATGCCCTCGGTGGGGCGCCCGTCCAGGTCGTCGGCGGCGCGCAGGTCGTCGTCGAGGGGGAGGACCGCCTCGAGGGCGGCGAGGCCGCCCTCGACGTCGCGCGGCGGGGAGCCGAGGTGCGCCTGGACCATCGCCTCAATCTCCTCGTCGATCATCGTGCGCACGGTGTCCTGCAGCGACTCGCCGGCGAGCACGCGATCGCGTTCGCCGTAGATCACGTCGCGATGCGTGTTCATCACGTCGTCGTACTCGACGACGTGCTTGCGGATGTCGAAGTTATACGCTTCGACCTTCTGCTGGGCGGTCTCGATGGCGCGCGTGACCATGCGCGACTCGAGCGGCTGGTCGTCCTCCATGCCGAGCTTGGACATGAGGCCGGGTAGCCAATCCGGGGCGAAGCGGCGCATGATCTCGTCCTCGAACGAGACGAAGAATCGCGATGAGCCAGGGTCGCCCTGGCGGCCGGAGCGGCCGCGCAGCTGGTTGTCGATGCGACGCGACTCGTGGCGCTCGGTGCCGATGATGTGCAGGCCGCCGAGCACGGCGACGCCGTCGCCGAGCTTGATGTCGGTGCCGCGACCCGCCATGTTCGTGGCGATGGTGACGGCGGCGTGCTGGCCTGCGCGCGCGACGATCGCGGCCTCGCGCGCGTGCTGCTTCGCGTTCAACACTTCGTGTTCGACGCCGCGACGGCGCAGCAGGTCCGACAGGTACTCAGACGTCTCGATGGCGACGGTGCCGACGAGCACGGGGCGGCCAGCCTCGTGCTTCTCGACGACGTCGTCAACCACGGCACGGTACTTCGCGTCCTGCGTAGCATAGACGAGATCCGACAGGTCCTCGCGGATCATCGGGCGGTGCGTAGGGATCGTGAGCACCTCGAGCTTGTATATCTCGGCGAGCTCTTCGGCCTCAGTGACGGCGGTGCCGGTCATGCCGGCAAGCTTCTCGTACATGCGGAAGAAGTTCTGCAGGGTGATGGTGGCGTAGGTGATGGACTCGTGCTGTATCTTCACGCTCTCTTTAGCCTCGACGGCCTGGTGCAGGCCGTCGGACCAGCGGCGGCCTTCCATGAGGCGGCCGGTAAAGTCGTCGACGATCACGATCTCGCCGTCCTTGACGACGTAGTCGCGGTCGCGCTGGTAGATAATCTGCGCCTTGAGCGCGGCCTCCATGTAGCGGGTGAGGCGGAAGTTCTCGGGCGAGTAGATGTTGTCGACGCGCAGGCCGCGCTCGAGCGCGTCGACGCCGGCCTCGGTGAGGTGGACAGAGCGCGTGCGCTCCTCGACGACGTAGTGCACGTCGCGCTCGAGCGACGGCACGAGCTTCGCGAAGCGGGGGTAGATCGAGAGGTCTTCCTGCTGCGGGCCGGAGATGATCAGCGGGGTGCGCGCCTCGTCGATGAGCACGCTGTCGGCCTCGTCGACGATGGCGTAGTGGCGCGTGCGCTGGACCTTCTCTTCGAGGGTCTGCGCCATATTGTCGCGCAGGTAGTCGAAGCCGTACTCGTTGTTGGTGCCGTAGGTGATGTCGGCGGCGTACGCCTCGCGACGGGAGACGGGCAGCAGGTGCTCGTATCCGCCCTGCTCCGAGACGCGCCCGGGCGTATAGACATAGGCCTGGTCGTGCTGCAACACGCCGATGCTGAGGCCGAGCGCGTGCAGCGCGGGACCGTACCACTGCGAGTCGCGCCGCGCGAGGTAGTCGTTAACGGTGACGAGGTGGGCGCCCTGTCCGGCGAGCGCGTTGAGGTAGAGCGAGAGCGCCGCGACGAGCGTCTTGCCCTCGCCGGTCTTCATCTCGGTGATGGTGCCACGGTGCAACGCGATGGCGCCGAGCACCTGCACGTCGAACGCGCGCTCGCCGGTGACGCGCGCGATCGCCTCGCGGGCGACGGCGAGCGCCTCGGGCAACACCTCGTCGAGCGCGGCGCCGCCCGAGACGCGCGCGCGGAGCTCCGCGGTGAGTGCGCGCAACGCGTCGTCGGAGAGCGCGGCCGTGGCGTCGGCGTGCTCGTTCACGCGCGCGACGAGCGGCCAGTACTCCTTGAGCGCGCGATCATTGGAATCGCCGACGAACCTGCGGAGGACGTTGAGCATGGGACCCTCACTCCCCGCCTTCGCGCCACAAAGCGAGCGCGAGCAGGATCGGCGGTTGGCTACGCCGGCGGCGTGGGAGCGCCGCATCGCGCATCCATTGTATTCACCGGGCGCGGGTGCACTGCCAGCGCCCTCACTGGAACAGCTGGCCGACGGAGCCGCCGGTATGGATGCGGTAGATGGCATCGCCGATGAGCGGGGCGATCGAGAGCGTACGGGTGGGCACGCGCTGGAAGGGGCGGCGCAGCGGGACCGTGTCGGTGAACACGAGCTCGGCGATGTCGGGCGTGTCGAGCAACTCGTAGGCGCGGTCGGCGAAAAGCGGGTGGATGCAGGCGACGTGAATGGTGCAAGCGCCGCGCTGCTGAAGCAGGCGGAGCGAGGAGGCGATGGTGCCACCGGTGAGGATCTCGTCGTCGACGATGATACAGTCGCGGCCGGAGACGTCGCCGATGAGGGTGAGCGCCTCGGCGCGCTCGTGATTGTCGGTGCGGCGCTTGTTGACGATGGCGAGGTCGGCGCCGAGGCGAGAGGCGACGTTGCGCGCCCCCTTCGCGCCGCCGACGTCGGTGGCGACGACAACCGGGGCGGCGAGGTTGACGGTGCGGAAGTAATTGGAGAGCAGCGGGTACGCGGTGAGCTCGTCGAGCGGGATGTTGAAGAAGCCCTGGATTTGGCCGGCGTGGAGGTCGACGGTGAGCACGCGGCTGGCGCCGGCGACCTCGATGAAGTTGGCGACGAGGCGGGCGGTGATGGGCACGCGCGGCTGGTCCTTCTTGTCGGAGCGGCCGTAGGCGTAGTAAGGGATGACGGCGGTGATGCGGCCGGCGGACGCGCGCTTGGCGGCGTCGATCATGATCAACAGCTCCATGAGCCGCGTGTTCACGGGCGGGACGATCGGCTGGACCAGGAAGACGTCGCGCTCGCGGACGTTGTCGAGGAAGCGCACGAAAGTGTTCTCGTTCGAGAACTCGAAGACCTCGCAGTTGCCGAGGGGCATCTCGAGGTGGCGCGCGACGTCCTCGGCGAAGGAGCGGTGGGCGTTGCCGGTGAAGATCGCGAGCCCGTTGACCACCCCGCGCGCCTGCCCCTCGGTCGGCTGCCACTCGGTCGGCTGCCACTCGGTCGGCTGCCACTCAGTCGGCGCCGCGAGCGGCGCGGATCGCCTGCTAGTGGAGGGTCGATGGTAGCACGGGGGTTCGTGAGGGGCCCGGAATCTACAGCCCGCCGGTGAGCGCCAGCAGCTGCGCGGCGGCGACCAGCGCGGCGGTCTCGACGCGCATGAGGCGGGGGCCGAGCGCGACCAGGTGGGCGCCGCCTGCGACGAAGCGCGCGAGCTCGTCCGGGGTCCAGCCGCCCTCGGGGCCGATGTGCAGCACGATGGCCTGCGGCGTGGGGACGGTCGCGAGCGCGGCGCGAGCGTCGAGGGCAGCGCTCGGCTCGGCGACGACGACGAGCGCGCCCGGGGGTGGGGCGCCGCCGAACGCGGGGACGACGGCGCGGCCGCACTGCTCGGCTGCCTCGATGGCGATGCGGCGCCAGCGCTCGTGGCGGCCGGCGCCGGGCTGCAGCACAGAGCGGTCCGCGTCCAGCGGGAGCAGTTGCGCAACGCCGAGCTCGGTGGCCTTCTCGACGAGCCAGTCGCCACGCCCGCCGCGCGGGAAGGCGCAGGCGAGCGTGAGCGGCACGGGCGACTCGGGGAGGGCAGGCAGCGTCGCGCCGAGGGCGAGCGTAACGGCGTCGCGGGCGGCGGCAGCCACGGTGGCGG
>Ga0194132_10008936_pt1 | contig 14095 bp, 13 predicted proteins | sample TA2KigOf80mmetaG_FD_148612 | JGI IMG/M metagenome (GOLD analysis project Ga0194132, IMG submission 148612) | Freshwater microbial communities from Lake Tanganyika, Tanzania - TA2015054 Kigoma Offshore 80m | ecosystem: Environmental > Aquatic > Freshwater > Lake | place: Tanzania: Lake... | reverse complement strand
AGCTATTGAAAAGGCGCGAGAAGATCGAAGTGCAGTCATTAGCCTGAGCGCAGACACAACCCCGATGGTGCAACAACTTAGGGATCTCAACCGTGAGCCGCTCCGCCGCGTAGCGTCGTTCGACGCTGCAGCGGTTGAGCCGGAATCGCGGTCGCTGGAGTTTTCGTTCTCCAGCGAGGCCCCTGTAGCACGCTGGTTCGGTGACGAGGTGCTAAGCCACGCCGCTGGATCCGTTGACCTTAGCCGCCTCAACGATGGCGCGCCTTTGCTCTGGAACCACAACCCAGATCAGGTGCTCGGCGTGGTGGAGCGCGGCTGGATCGACGAAGACAAAAAACGCGGGATGGTTTCGGTTCGGTTCAGTCGCTCACCATTTGCTGAGGAGAAGCTGGCCGACATCCGAGACGGCATCTTGCGCAACGTGTCAGTTGGCTACAGCATCAGCGAAGCCGATCAATCCCGTGAAGGTTCGATCGTCGCCACCTCCTGGCAGCCCCATGAGGTGTCCGTAGTTTCGATTGCGGCTGACGCCTCCATCGGGATCGGGCGCAAGCTCGAACCCAACCCCGCGGCTTCGGCCGCAACCTCAACCCCTACCCCGAATCCCCCTGTGGAAGAAACTCTCAACTTCGACGAGGTGCGGGCTCAGGCTGCGGCCGATGAGCGCGCCCGCGTCGCCTCCATCACCGCCCTGACCCGTCAACACAGCGCCGACGATCTGGCTCAGGGCCTGATCGAATCCGGCGCCACCGAGGCCGCTGCCATGCGCCAGGTGCTCGACACCCTGGCCAGCCGTGCTAAGCAGCCTGCCACCGCCAAGACCGCCGCGGCCCAGCCCATCGCATCCGGCGGATCGGCTGACATTGGCCTGAGCGACAAAGAAGCCCGTACGTTCAGCTTCGTCAAGGCGATCCGCGCCATGGCTTACCCGAGCGATCGGGCCATGCAGGAAGCTGCCTCCTTCGAGCGGGAAGTGAGCGACGCCACTGCCCAGACCATGGGCATGACGCGCGACGGGTTCCACGTTCCGCATGACGTGCTCCGCCGTGATCTGACCGTAGGGACCGCCACCGCCGCCGGTGATCTGGTCTTCACCGATGCCAGGCCCGGCAGCTTCATCGAGCTGCTGCGCAACCGCCTTGCGCTGAGCACCCTTGGCGTGCAGACCCTTACCGGCCTGCAAGGCCCGGTGGCAATCCCCAAACAACTCACGGGCGCCACTGCCTACTGGGTGGCTGAAAAAGGGGAGCCCACCGAATCCAACCCCACCGTTGGCCAGGTGAACATGACGCCGAAAACTCTCGGCGCCTTTACCGAGTTCTCCCGCCGCTTGATGCTGCAAAGCAGCATCGACGTGGAGACGATGGTGCGCAACGAGTTGAGCACCGTAATGGCGCTTGAAATCGACCGGGCCGCCCTCTATGGCCTCGGCAGCAACAGCCAGCCTCAGGGCTTGAAGCTGGTCACCGGCATCAACACCGAGGACTTCGCCGCCGACAGCCCGACTTATGCAGAGCTGGTGAGCATGGAGACGAAGGTGAACGCCGACAACGCCGACATCGGCGCTATGTCGTACCTCACCAACTCAACCCGTTACGGTGCATTCAAGACCACCAGCAAGGTCGGCAGCGAAGCCCAGTTCGTTCTGGAGCCCGGCGGCACCGTCAACGGCTACCCAGTCGTTCGCTCCAATCAGGTGGAGGCCGGGGATGTCTTCTTCGGTGTGTGGAATGCCATGATCATGGGCATGTGGGGCAGCCTTACTCTCCAGGTGAATCCCTATGCGCTCGACAAATCCGGCGGCGTGCGGGTCACCGCATTCCAGGATGTTGATGTGGCTGTACGTTACGCCGAGTGCTTCACTCGCGGCAACAACACCCTCTAATCATGTGGATTCGGATTCTGAAGCAGACCAGCATCAACGGCCAGCCCGCTCGGGTTGGCCAGCTGATTGACGCCGCCGAGCCTGACGCCCGCACCCTGATGGCGATTGGCAAGGCGGAGCTGGCGCCCCAGGATCCGAGTCCCGTGGTTATCACCCAAGGTCCAGACCCTGAGGCGGCAGCGCCTCGTCCTCGCAAACCCCGCCCCTTTACCTGATCATGGCCATCACTCAGTACGCTCTGGAGAAACTCGAGCATTTCGCACTGGCACCAGCGGCCAGCCGCAGCACCACTTTCACCGGCGCAACGGTGAACGTTATCGATCTTAAGGATTATGAAGGCGACATCCAGATTGTTCTGGATGCAGGCGCTGCTGCCGCTACCGGCACCATGACCGGCGCTATCGAGCACAGCCTTGATGGCACCACCAACTTCAGTGCCGTAACCGGCGGCGGTTTTACAGCCGTAGCCCAAGCCGCATCCAAGCAGGTGATCACTCTCAACAGTGACGACTTGCGCCGCTACATCCGGTTTGTAGGCACCATCGCCGCTTCTGGCACTACGGTCTACAGCGTCAATGGCTACGGCTTGCAAAAGTACGACTGATGTTAACGGAAGAGCTTGACATCTTCCTTGCCGACTTCGGCGTCAGCGTCACTGCTGGCGCCGTTTCTGGTCTGTGCCTCCTCGACATGCCCGGAGAGGAAATGCTTGACGGCGTGCTGTCAACGATGTACAGCATCACCTGCCGGACGGATGAGTTCGGCGGGTTGGGCTATGGCGCTTCGGTGACGGTGGACGGGGAGGTGTACACCGTGCAGGAAGCGCCGCTGCTGATCACCGACGGCGTGTTCTGCCGGATCAACTTGGAGCGGGTGAGCAATGCACCGCCCTGGACGCCGGGCCCCGGATCGGTGGAGATCGAGTTGAATGGAGACTTCCTGTGACGGCGAAGGTCTACCGGGTCAGGCTGCTGTTCTCCACCCTCACTGTGGCGGAGGCAGAGAACCCCGTGCTGCTGGAGGGGGAGGTCTGGACCGAGAAGGACGCGAGCACAGGGCATAGCACCGGGCGGCGGAAGGTGGGCGATGGGGTGACGGCATTCACGTCGCTGCCGTTTGAGCCCTCGGCAGCCAGCATCACCGCCGCCAGCGTCACCTTCACTCCAGCCGGCACGATCGCCGCGACCAACGTTCAGGCCGCCGTAGAGGAGCTGGACGGCGATGCTCGGATGAGCAACGCCCGGACGCCGACAGCGCACGCGGCAAGCCACGGCGACGGCGGCGGCGATGAGATCACCGTGTCGCAGGACCAGGTGACGGGGCTCGGCACGGCACTGGCCGGAAAGGAAACGGCCGGGGCTGCAGCGGCGGCTGTGACGGCCCACGAGGGCGCCAGCGACCCGCACCCGCAGTATTTGACCCAGGAGGAGGGAGACGGGCGCTACCGGCAGACGGCGACGGCGCTGACGGATGCGGACATCCCGGCGGGCATTGCCAGGGACTCAGAAGTGACGGCGGCGATCGGTGCCCACGAGGCAGCAGCAGATCCCCATCCCGGCTACTTGACGGCGGCTGAAGGTGACGCGGCCTACGCGCCGGCTGGGCACGTCGGCAGCGGCGGCGCCGCGCACGCCAATGCAGTGGCCAGCGGTGCTGCGGGGTTCATGACCGGGGCCGACAAGGCGAAGCTCGATGGCGTGGCCAGCGGTGCCACGGCGAACGCGACGGATGCCGCGCTGCGCGATCGGGCGACGCACACCGGCACGCAGACTGCCAGCACCATCAGCGACTTCAACAGCAGCAGCAGGGCGCAGACGGAAGCGGCCCTGATCGCTGGTGCAAATGTGACGATTACGCCAGCCGGTAGCGGCGCCACGCGGACGCTGACGATCGCGGCGACTGGTGGTGGTGGCGGTGACAACAGCTTCTCCACGATCGCTGTCGCCGGCCAGTCGGATGTGGTGGCGGATTCTTCTACCGACACGCTGACGATCGCTGCCGGTGCAGGGATGGCCATCACGACTAATGCCAGCACCGACACCGTGACGCTGGTTGCTACCGGTCCATCCCTCGGCCTCACGCTCGCCATCACCTACGGCATGGCCATGCCTTGACCCACCGCCACTGACCCATGAGCACTCCAACCGCCAACACGTCTCCGATCTGGTCCGCTGCCCCTGATGTGGGGAGAGTCGTGATCGATCAGGCCAGCACAAACGTCAACACCAACAGCGCCGGCACGATCGGGACCAACACGTTCCTGGCGTTCTCGACTGGCACCGATGGATCGTTCATCCAGAAGATCCGATTCATCTTTACCAGCACAACGAGCGCCATCAACAGTGTGGCGACCACCCTCAACTTTTACATCTCGACCGTAAGTAGCGGCAGCCCAACGGCGGCACAGGCGACGTCTCTGCAGGGTGTGCAGGCCGCTGCGCAGACGCTGACCGCCACAACGCCGCCTTACATCATTGAGGTGCCGCTAGACATTGGCCTGCCGACTGGCTATCACATCCTCGTGGGGCAGACCATCGCACAGTCCGCTAACAGCAACTGGAACGCCATTGTTTTTGCGGGTGATTACTGATGTTGAACTTCGGCCACGTTCCTAAAGCCGGCCTCGGCAGCACTAGCGTTTTCTGGGGCATTGCGCCATCAGGTGGTGTCATCAACTGGATCCCGTGGGAGAAGCCTGCCGGCGCCACGTTCATTCAGATCATGTGCATTGGCGGCGGCGGTGCGGGCGGCTCTGGGTTCTCTTCGGCAACGACTAACGCTCGCGGCGGCGGCGGCGGCGGCGGCTCTGGCGCGTTCATGTCTGCGATGATCCCGGCGTTCAGGTTGCCCGAGATCCTGTACGTCTCTGCCGGTGGCCGTGCGCCACGATCAACCGATGGCAACGGCGCCGCAGGTGTTGGCAGCATCGTCTCGATTGCGCAAACCAATGCAGCGGCGTATGTGGTCTGCACTGCAGCTGGCGGTGGTGGTGGCGGCCGTGGCACTGCCGCAGCAGCGGGAACCAGTGGCTCAGCCGGGGCCGTGGGGACTTTCACCAACATGCACCAGATGGGCGGCACATTTAGCGCATTGGCTGGCCAGGCTGGGGCTGCAGGTGGGGCGCATACCACCGCCCCTGGCGCGTCCATCACGTATCCGACGACCGGATTATTCGTGAGCGGTGGTGCTGGCGGCGGCGGCGGCAGCACTGCAAACGGTGGCGCTGTCAATGGCCCGGCGTCACAAACTGGCGTATTACTGCTCTCCCCTACTGTCACTCAAGGGAACGGCGGCAATCCACCGCAGCCAGGCAACAACGGCACAAACCGCTGGCCGCTCATCAGCAGTGGTGGCACAGGAGGCGGCGCTGGCCTGAACGGCTCCGGCGGCCCCGGTGGTGACGGCGGCTTTGGCTCGGGCGGTGGCGGTGGCGGTGCCGGCAACGGCAGCAACACCGGCGGCGCTGGCGGGGCTGGTGTCGTCGTGATCTGTGCCATCTGATGCCATGACCATGAAACGCGAATCCATCCTTGAAGCCATCACCACAGCACTGGCCGGCACGGTGCAGGTGGGCAGCAGGATCTACCGCAGCCGGGTGGAGGCCGTGGCGCGGGATGAGGCGCCGGTGCTGATCGTGGAACCGAGCGCTGAAACTGCCCGCCAAGAGCCTGTGAGCTTGTGCTGGATCGACTGGTCGCTAGACGTAGAAGTAGCGATCTATACTCGCGGACAAATACCCGACAGCCTAGCTGCACCTATCCAGGCGGACGTGCATAGCAAGCTAATGACTGACCGGACTCTTGGCGGGCTGGCGCTGGACATCTGGCCGCAGCGGACGCAATACCTTAAAGAACAGGCAGATCAAACGGCAGGTCTGACCGTAATGAGCTACGGCATCCGGTACCGGACCCAGGTTGACGACTTGACTGCATAGCCTGAGGTGTTGTTCCGTAACTTGATCGTGAGCAAGGCGCATCCGCTCCCTGAACCACCCACTTCTGGCGGATCCTATGTGCTGTCTGACGACGGCAAGCGCTGGACCAAGCAAACCCCTGACCTGATCGAGGCCCCGACCAATGCCGCTAACAAGGAATCGCCTGATCCTGGCGCTGCCTGAGACCACCTACGGCACGGCGCCGACCTTTACCAGCGGAACAGCAGCGATCCGTGTGGCGAGTGATCTGGACCTGCAGCCGCTGCAAATGGAGCTGGTGGACCGTGACCTGCTCTACGGCTGGATTGGTGCCAAGCCCCGAGCCCGTGTGCAGGCGCTGGCGTCCATTTCATTTTCGTTTGAGCTGGCTGGATCGGGCACGGCTGGGACAGCTCCTAAAACGGGAGTCTTTTTCCGCGCCGCGGGCTATTCGCAAACAATCGTGGCCAGTACAAGCGTCACCTACGCTCCGATTGGCGAAGCCTATGAGGGGATCTCGATCCGCTGCCATCACGGCAACAAGCTGCACGCGCTGACCGGTGTGCGGGGGAACATCACGATCGAGAAGACCGTGAATCAAATCGCAATGGCCAAGTTCGAGGGTTTAGGCATCTTCAACGCGCCGAGCGATGCAGCCGACCCAACGCCGACTTACGATCAGCAGGCTGATGGTCTGGTGGTCAACTCAACCAACACGCCCACGGTAAGCATCGGCGGTTATGCCGCCTGCATGGAGAGCTTTACATTCTCTGCTGGCCGCTCGCCGAGCTTTCGGCAGCTGGCCGGCTGCACCCAGGAGGTGCGGATCGATGGCGCTCGGGAGCCGGAAGGTGAGGTGATGGTCGAGTCGCCGACGATCGCGGGGAAAAACTACTTTGCCGATGCGCTGAACCAGACCGCCACGGCGATCACCTGGACCCATGGCACGACGGCTGGAAACATCGTGCAGTTCACCGCCTCGACCTGCAGCCTAGGAGATCCGACCTATGGCGACAGCGACGGCATCGAGATGCTGAGCCTGCCATTCCGGCCAATTCCTGGCCTAGCGAATGGCTATAACGACCACAGCATTGTTTTCACCTGATCTGCATGGCTTTTGTTCTCAACAAGTCGGCTACTTACACATGGCCGGTTCGGATCAGCCTCGCCACAGACGGCGGGAAGAAAACGGTAGAGACTCTCGATGTGGAGTTCCGGCGGCTGCCGCAGTCGCGGATCACCGAGCTGGTGCAGCAGGCCCGGGCCGCCGAGCGTGGCCGTGATGATGACGCAGCGCTGGATGATCGGGAGTCAGCCCGCGAGATGATCGCTGGCTGGGATGGTGTCGTGGATGATGCCGGGAAGGCGGTCCCCTTCAGTGAGGCCGCCCTGGGACAACTGCTGGAGATCCCCACCGTAGCCGGCCAGATCGTGCAGGCCTGGTTCGAGAGCCTGAAGGAGGGCAAGCGAAAAAACTAATCGACGCCGTGGAGCACTGGTTCCACGGCGACGGTCACCCGGATGCCGAACTGCTGGCTGATGCCAAGGCCTTTAACGTGATCCTGCCCGACCCTGAGCCGGTTGAGTTCGGTGTATGGCCGGAGAACATGGAGACGGTCCAGCTGTTCCTCGATTGCCAGACCCAGTGGCGCACGACGGCCGCTGGTGTGATCGGCCTGGATTATGGTGTGGCTTTGTCTCTGGCTAGCCTGACTGGAGCAACTGACCCGATCGGGCTGCTCAGGGATCTGCAGGTGATGGAGATGCGAGCAGTGGAACTGATCAACGCGGAGGCGAAGCAATGAACCTCGATGCCGTCCTGAGGATTGCCGCCAAGGTCACCGGCACCGAATCGGTGCAGGCTTTGGGCCGTGGCATCGACAACGCCAAGCGATCGGCATCGGGGTTTACTGGCGCGATCCGTGGGCTGGCCAGTTCGATGGGTCCGCTTGGTGGTGTTCTGCAGAGTCTGGCCCCGGCGCTGACCGGTGCAGGACTGGCGGCGATGGCACATAGTGCGATCACGACTGCCGACAACATGAACGACCTCCGACAAAAGACCGGCGTGAGCGTGGAAGTGCTCAGCCAGTTCAGCCGGGCGGCCGAGATGAGCGGAACCACGATCGAAGGTGTTGGCGGCGCGATGACAAAACTAAATCGCGGGATGGCCGAGGCGGCACGTACCGGTAAGGGGCCGGCAGTCGAAGCGCTGCGGACGTTGGGGATCAGTGCTACTGACGCCCAGGGCAAGCTTCGCACTGCGGATCAAGTGATGCTTGATGTGGCGGCACGATTCGCCAAGATGCCCGATGGGGCTCAGAAAGCAGGGCTGGCGATCCAGCTGTTCGGCCGTGCTGGCGCTGACATGATCCCCATGCTGAACATGGGCGACAAGGCGATTCGTGATCTAAGCGTCACGATGACAACAGAGTTCGCCGAATCAGCTGATGAGCTGAATGACAAGTTGGCGCAGCTGCAGGCTGACTTCTCAAGGATCGGCATCGAGGTGGCCACTTCGCTGATGCCGGCGATCCTTGGGCTGGCTGATGCGGTGAAGGTGGCGGCTGATGCGTTTGCTGCATTGCCGCCAAAGCTGCAGGGACTGATCGCTGGAGCGGCGGTGCTGGCTGTGGCATGGAAGCCGATATCGGCGATCTTCGGCGCAGTGGTTGGCGTGCTGAAGGTGCTGGCAGCACTCAAGCTGGGTGCCACCATTGCCGGCTGGGCTGGTGCCATCGTCCCGGCCATCACTGCTCTGAAGGCCTTGGCAGCGACCGTGGCTGCCGTGGTCGCTGGTGTGGTCACGGCGCCGGTGCTGATCACTGTCGCGATTGCTGCCGTGGTCGGCGCCGTGATTGCTGGTGTGGTGATCTGGCGACGAGAAATCGGGGGATTCTTTACGTGGCTTGCTCAGTCCGCCATCGCTGGTTGGAATGTGCTGATCGCACCGCTGCGGCCGGTGATTGATGGCATTGTTTCGGTATGGGCCAGCGTGCTGGAGCGTGTCGGCGCGATCTATTCGGCGCTGGCCCGGATGTTCTACCAGCTATTCATTGAGCCGGTGGTGATGCTGGCCCGCACGTACACCGGCATTCTCGTCAGCTTCTGGCGAGCGGCATTCACCACCATCTCTGGGGTTGTATCTCAGTGGGTAGCTGGCCTGCAGCTGGCGTTCGGCGCCGTGGCGTCTCTCTACTTCCAGATCGTCATCAAGCCGATCACTGACCAGGCCCAGCGGCTCTGGGGCTTCCTGGTGCGCGGATGGAATGCGTTCAGCACCGTCACCAGTGGCATTTTCCGCGCAATCGCCACCACCTACCAGAATCTGGTGGTGAAGCCACTAACCACCGCCTGGTCCCGCATCGTGGACACCGGCAAGGCGGCGCTCCGCGGGCTGCTGGGCTGGGCGGCTGGGGCAATCAATGGCGTGATCGACATGGTGAACCGGCTGATCAGTGGCGTGAACAAAGCCAGGAAAGCCGTTGGCCTCAAAACGATCGAACAGATCCAACGGGTTGTCGTGCCGGCCTTCGCCCAAGGCGGCTACGTCACCGGCCCCACGGTGGGCCTGATCGGTGAAGCAGGCCGTGAGTATGTGGTACCCGAGCGGAAGGCCCAGGCGTTCGCCAACAACATCATCGCCGGCCGGCGCGGGGCCGCGGCGATCCCGCAGGGCACCACCAGCAGCGGCGGATCCAGCGCCGGCCCGATCAGCATCAACATCACCACCGGCCCGGTGCGTCAGGACGTGAGCGGCCAGCGGTGGATGACGATCGAGGATGGCGAACGGATGGCGCGGGAGGTGGCGGCCCAAGTGCTGCGCACCCAGCGCACGCCGGGCGGGCGGTATGCGCAGGGGGTGCGATAGATGGCACGCGGCCAGTCGCAGTATCTGCGCATCTTCGATGAGGCTGCCGGCACGCTGCAGCGGTGGCAGAACTATTACATCAACGCCACGGTGTCCTACGACGGCGATGCATGGTCGTTCCTGGGCTTCGATGTGGACGGCTTCACCGCAGGACAGACCGGCGACGAAGGCGGCGTGTCGGTGACGCTGCCGGCGACGGCGTTTGTGGTGGGCGTGGTGGAGGAGGCGCTGCGCAATGCGCGGCTGGTCGAGCTGTCGATGTTCGAGTTCGACACGCTGGATGGGAACGACGCCCCGCAGGATGGGCAGCAGCTGATCGCCAGCTATGTGGGCGAGGTGGTGGCTGCCGGCGGTGCGTTCGAGTCGCTGACGCTGGAGCTCGGCAGCAGCCTGTCGCCGGTGGGCAGCCAGGTGCCGCCGCGGAAGTTCACCTCGCGGCTGATCGGGGTGCCGGTGAAGCTATGAGCATCCTCGCCACCGACCCGTTCGATGTGCTGGCCTACCAGCAGGGCCTGATCCCGACACCGCTGGTAGAGCAGGGTGCCGGCGGTGCGGATGATCTGGACGTGGCGCAGCGGTCGATCACCATCGGAGACGTGGTGCCCATCGTGTTCGGCCGCCGGGTCGCCACGGTGGGCGGTGTGCTGATCAGCCCCGGTGCGACTGAAGCGCGGTTCGAGAACGACACAAGCAACGCCGTCACGGCCACCTACCACCTGGTGCTGGGTGAGGGGCAGATGCAGCCGGTGCAGGTGCGTGACGTGTTCCAGCGCTCTTGCCGGGTCGGCACCTTTACGCAGTCTTACAACCGCCGGGGCGGCAGCTGGACGGCGGGGAACTTTATCGTCGATCAGGCCGGATACACCCGCCCAGAAGCTCCTTACTACTGCGGCAGCGGTGGCACCTACGAAGGTTTGAGCACCGGCAGCTTTGAGATCACCGCACCGGATGGCGACACCCGGTGGGACCGGCAGTGCCATCTGTTCATCCGCGGCGGGATGTACGTCACCCGGCTGCTGGACGACACCCTAGGCCCGAGCAACAACGTGGCCGACCTGGCGTTGTGGCTGCTGCGCGAGACGGGCCGGACACCCGAGCCGCTGATCGATGTGGAGGCGTTCGAGGCGGCGGCCATCTTCACCGACCAGCTGGGCCTGTGGTTCAACGGGCAGCTCCGCGAGTCCACGAACTTCGAGGACTGGCTGGCGACGACGGCCCGGTACTTCCTGCTCACGAAGTCGAAGCGCGGCGGCAAGACCGGCCTCCGTCCGCTGCTGCCGACCACCGCCACCAACGCCCTGCAGGTGACGCCGGTGCAGGCGGTGTTCGTGTTTGACGAATCGAAGATCATCCCCGGCAGCTTCGAGATCAGCTATGTCCCGCTGAATGAACGCAAGCCGTTCTGCGCGCTGATGCTGTGGCGCCAGCAGCCGGAGAATGACATTGGATTGATCCGGACAACGGAGGTGCGCTACGAGGGCCAGGCGATCGATGGGCCATTCGAGCAGCACGACCTGTCGGTGTTCGCGGCCTCGGAGAACCATGCGGTGAAGGTCGGCGCGTACATCGTGGCCCGTCGCCGTTATGTGACCCACACGCTGAGGATCAAAGCGCGCCCGGCGTCGTTCAACGCCACCCTCAGCCAAGGCGACATCGTGCAGGTGGTGATGCAGAGGGTGGCGAGCTCTGCTGCTGCTGGTGAGCACCGGTACCTGTATGAGGTAGACCGGATCGGGAAGAGCCGCAGCGGTGAGGTGGAGCTGAACCTAACGCACTTTCCGGTGGATGCCCAAGGCCGGAGCCTGGTGGCGCTTGACGTGGCTGCTGCGACCGGTGGCGGGATTCTGTTCAGCACGGCGAAGTCGGGCATCAGCTGCGATGTCAACGCCGATGACGACACCACCCCTGCGATCGATGACGGTGAAGACTTACCTGGCCTGCCGGATGACGAAGCCTTCGACGTGATCATCCCCGACACCGAGTTTGGTACCGGCGCCGATGGGGATGGTTTCTTAGGCGGTGATGGTGGTGGCGATGGTGGGGATGGCAGCGCTGCGCCTGGTGGTGATGAAGGCGTCGATCTTCAGGAGCCGGCGCCACCGCTTGGTGTCGCACCTGAAGGCCCGTACATCGGCAGCACGGTCACGGCGCCGAATGTATGCCAGCAAACAGAAATACAGTGGCTGCGAAATGGAGAAGTGATTGCCGGCGAAACCGGAAGTGGATACACACTCGGGATTATTGATGCTGGTACTGGTATCACCGTTCGCATCTGGTGTTTGGATGGGAGGGTCATTGATAGTGAGACCATAACAGCAGGAACCATAGACTCTCCAATCTTTTCCCGCATGTGGTTCTTAAAGGTCGAAACGCAATGCGTTGACGGTGAATGTGTAGAGGTTGGATCGCTGGAGAGCATTGGACTGGTAAATGCCACAGACTCCGGCGGCAGCCAGTCTCAAGTCAGTATCGGGGTAAGCTGCGGAAATGGTAGTGGAGGCGTTGGGCCGCCTTGTGTGCCACCTGCAGGGAGCTATTGTGAAGGCAATCTTGACGCCTGCGAATCAGAAGGGTTCCTGTTTACGCTGACACAAGGCGGCAACGTCGTTGCCACCGGCCAAGGCGGCGGGGGCAGCAGCAGATACGTGGCGATCCCATGGGCATGAAGAACATACAACCATTTGATGGGATGATTTTAAGCATCCGGTCGCCAAAAAAGTCAGGCCCCGCCAGACTGATGCAGATGGCATCGGCTGACGTGGCACGCCAGCGGCTAGATAAATGTCGTTTCTGTGAACACATCCGCCGACCAATAGACCAATGCAAGCTGTGCGGATGTTTCATGCAGATAAAAGCTCGGATTGATTCTGCATCGTGCCCGGAAGGTAGGTGGTGAGCCATGGCAACATTCCCTGACCTGATACCATCCACCCGAACTTATATCTGTGGAGAGTACCCTCACACGCCGCATCTTACCTACAGCGGCTCTCAGGTGCGCGTGAGGCATTCAAATGCCGTACTAGGGATGCGGCTGCGGATGTTCTTCCCGGCGTTGACCACCACCGAAATGCTTGAGATTAAGGCGCACTATGCGGGCCAGCGCGGCGGATTCGTGTCATTCATCATCCCAGATGAACTGCTGAGCGGGACGGACGAACCGGAGGACTTCACGCTGGCGGGACACCGATGGCTGTATGCATCCCGCCCGCAGGTGGTAGATATTGCGGTGGATGGCGACACCCCTAGCAACTTCCACGATGTAACGGTTGAACTAATCTCAACGCCTGAGAAGCCGGTGGTGCATGTACCGCGGGTCGTCTATAGGTTGCAGGCCCTGGCGCCAGAGGTTATTGGTACTCCGAGTTCGGTGGATGTGCCGCTGGTGTCGTATTCACTGACACCACTGGCGCCGACCGTCGAAGCAGTGGGGGGTGGTGGCGGATCTGCCGCTCCCCTGGGCGAACTGATCCATCTGCCATTTACCGATGATGCGCTTGACTACGGCCCGCGCAATTTGATCCCTTCGGCTGTCGGCGGTGCCAGCTTCGTCGGCAGTGGCGGCAAGTGGTCAACCGGCTACGCATCATTTGATGGCACTGACGATTATTACGAGATCGTTCAGACGCCCGACTATTCCAGAATCTCTGCCGGCGAGATTTTGACGCTGGAAGGATTCTTCTACATGACGGCGCTGCCTTCCTCTGGCTGGTATGGATGCGTCGCATGGTCTGGACACATCTATTTCGGCATTCACAACTCTGGCGGCACTGGCTACGTGGTAGCATTTATATCCGCGAATGGAGGCGGATCCTTCCCGCTCGCGCTGACATCAAGTACAAATCCAGTCGCCCTGAACGAGTGGAACTACTTCCAGGTCTATCGTGATCCCGCTGACCCATCACGATTCACCATTAGCCTTAACGGTGTCACTGTAAGCACTGGCACGCATAGCGGCGTCGGCGGTGTCTTGGCTGGTGGAAATCGCTTTACAGTCGGCGCGTATCCAGACGCCATACAGGCATTTGCTGGTCGTGCCAACAGCATCCGAATGTCCGCAAGCGAAGCTATACCAGCAACGATCCCCCCTGCTGCTTTTCCTACATCGCGCCCCACCCCCGATCCGATCGATGTTCTCGATTTGTCTCCGGTCGCGTGGTGGGATGCCAGCGACGCAAGCTCCATCACTCTCGACGGTGGCAAGGTCAGCCAGTGGGACGATAAGAGCGGGTACGGCTGGCATCTCTCCCAGGCGACATCGACGCAGCGGCCATCTGTCACCACAGCAGCTGTCAACGGCCTAGATGCTGTTACGTGGCCAACTACCGGAAACGACTATCATCTGACGACCGCTGCTGGTACTTTTACGGCTGCCGAGTTTTACGCTGTCGTTGAGTTTGATGGTAATGGCGCGTTCCCCAACTTCAACGGC
>Ga0194132_10008935_pt1 | contig 14096 bp, 12 predicted proteins | sample TA2KigOf80mmetaG_FD_148612 | JGI IMG/M metagenome (GOLD analysis project Ga0194132, IMG submission 148612) | Freshwater microbial communities from Lake Tanganyika, Tanzania - TA2015054 Kigoma Offshore 80m | ecosystem: Environmental > Aquatic > Freshwater > Lake | place: Tanzania: Lake... | reverse complement strand
CGCGGCCGCTGGTCGCGCGGGTTTCGGCGCGATCCGGTTCGGCGGTCCGCCGTAAGTAGTATTCGAACGACTCGCCCGGGCGCCCGGCGAAATGGGGGATGCGGTACAGCGCCGCCATCCCCTCGAGAATCCGCGAGGTCCGGATCGGACCGACATCAAGGGTCTCGAAACCGAGCGAGGTCACAAGCGCCATCACGGCGGCCTTGGCCTCGGGGTCATCGCCGGCGACAGGGACGGTCACCGCGCCGCCGGCCCGCTTCGGATCGCTGATGATGTGAAAGCCGACGGCGTTGAAGGCCTTGATCACGCGCGCGGCAGGCACGATCGACTGCACCATCTCGCCCGATGACAAGCCATCGGCGTATTGCGGAATCCCGTCGGGGCCTGATTCGACGGCGTTGCCGACGTCGACCACGATTTTGCCCGACAGCGCATCCTTCAGGTTGCGCACGACGCCTTCTGCGGACTTGCGCTGCAGGGCCAGGATCACAATGCTTCCGGCGCTCGCCGCCTCTTGCTGACCGGCAGCGCGGCCGCGTTCCCCGGTGCGCGCCAGCAGCCTGGCGATTCGCTCGGCGCCCGGATCCCGCGAACCATAGACGACATCGTGGCCCAAGGCGGCGAGGCGCGGGCCCAGCGCGCCTCCCATCATTCCGGTGCCGATCACCGCGATCGTTTCCGCCATGGCGGACATCGGCACACAACTGAACAGGATCGCCGCAAGTATGCTTCGAACGGACATCATTGCGCACTCCTTCAATCGGGGGCGGTGCCAGCGGAACCCTACGCCGCGCGCAGGGATTGCGGCGACAGTACACTCATCTCGCTTGAGCACGCTGTCATCATAACCCGAAGAAGAACGTCCGCCGCCACCAGTGCCTCAGGTTAGCTGGCCGGAACGCTCCGCCACAACAGTCAACTGTCTTGGAGGTCCGGGGCCGTAATCCAAAACACTTCGCCCGTGCTTTCGGCGGTATCGAGCCAGAGGAAAGGCAGAGACGGATAGCGCTTCTCGAGCGCGCTGCGACCGCCACCGACTTCGCATATCAATGCGCCGCCGGCGGCAAGCCATGCCGGCGCCGCGTCGATAATCCGCGTGACGATGTCGAGGCCGTCAGCGCCGCCGCCGGCAAGCGCCATCGCCGGTTCGCGCCGATACTCGGCCGGAAGTTTGCGCATCGAGGCCGGCGACACATAGGGTGGGTTGCTGATGATCAGGTCGTATTTCTGGGCGGGAAGCGGCGCGAACAGGTCGCCGTTCCACAACCGAACCCGGCGCTTGAGCCGATGTTGAGCCACGTTGATGCGCGCTACGGCCAGGGCCTGGCCCGACAACTCGACGGCGTCGACAACAGCGTTTGGAAACGCCTTCGCAGCCAGGATCGCGAGGCAGCCCGATCCCGTACACAGATCGAGTACGCGTTTGATCTTCTGAGGTTTCGGAATGAACGCTGCGCCGCCGACGATGTGATCAGAATGAATCAGCTCGGCGATGAACGAGCGCGGCACGATCACCCGCTCGTCGACCACGAATTTCTCGTTCTGAAGGTAGGCCGTTCCCGTGATGTAGGATGCAGGCTTGCGGCTCTTGATCCGGCTCGCGACCCAGCGATCGATCGTGCGTTGCTGGTTTGCCGTCACAACCGAAGCAATGCGCGTGTGGAGGCGATCCGGCGCGCAGCCGATGGCTTCACCGACCAGAAACGCCGCCTCATCGAGGACGGTCGACGTGCCATGACCAAGCCCCACCTTGGCCCGTGCCAATGCCCGTGCAGCCGTCGTGATAGCCGCGGTTACAGTTCGGTTCGACGTGGAAGGACGTGGCGCCATGGCGCGACAATCCCACTTGCGCCGGGTCGCGTTCAAGACCAAGACTGCGCGGCATGTCACAAAACAGTTCACCGCCGGTCGGCGTTGTCGGTCTCGGCATCATGGGATTGGCCATCGCCCGAAACCTGATGAAGGGCGGTTTTGACGTGGTTGGATTCGACGTTGATTCGACCCGCACGGCGGCCCTGTCATCCGCGGGCGGAACCGCAGCCCGGTCGGTCGCGGCGGTCGCCGAGGCGTGTGGCGTGATCCTGACAAGCCTGCCCAGCGATGCGGCGTTGGCGGAGGTCGTCGGCGAACTTGGGCGGGTGCGCCGCAAGGCGATCGTGGTCGAACTCAGCACGCTTGCACTCGATTCAAAGAGCGCTGCACGCGAACGGCTGGCAACGAGCAAAATGACGTTGCTCGATTGTCCGATCAGCGGCACCGGCGCCCAGGCGGTCAATCGCGATCTTGTTGTCTTCGCCAGCGGCGATGAGTCCGCCGTGAAGCAATGCGCGCCGGTGTTCGCGGCGTTCGCCAAGGCGCATCCTTACGTCGGGCCATTCGGCAATGGCATGAAACTGAAACTGATCGCCAACTTGCTGGTCGCCATTCATAACGTCTCGACCGCCGAAGCGGTCGCGCTTGGCCGGCGCGCCGGGCTCGATCTCGACGTTTTGCTCAAGGTGATCGGCCCTGGCGCCGGCGGATCGCGCATGCTCGACATCCGCGGTCCGATAATGGTGAGGGGCGATTATGAGCCGGCCACCATGAAGCTCGATGTTTGGCAGAAGGACATGGACCTGATCGCAAATTTCGCCGCTGCGCTGGGCGCCAATACACCCTTATTCAATGCCACCAAGTCACTCTACGCCGAGGCGACAGCTGAAGGCGGCACGCGCGACACCGCGGCTGTGCACGACGTTTTGGCGCGAGGCCGCTCGTGAATGCCTTGCCGTTGCCACGGTTGCATCGCGTCGGGCGCGGAGCGCCGGTCGTGCTGATGCATTGCCTGGGGGTCGACCACCACATCTGGCGCGGCACGGTCGATGCGTTGCGCGAGCAGTACGAGTTGATCACCTACGATTTTCCCGGCCACGGCGCGTCACCCGTGCCAGCTTCCAGATACGCCATTGAGGACTTGTCCCGGCAACTGGCAGAGACACTGCGCGCGAACGGGATCGCGCGCGCACATATCGCAGGCGTGTCGCTTGGCGGCCTGGTGGCGCAGCATTTCGCGGCACATGTCCCCGAGATGACGGACCGATTGGTCTTGATCGACACGGTAGCCAGCTACACGCCCGAGTGGCGACAGCGGCTCCTGGATCGCGGCGGCGAAGCGCGGGCTAAGGGTACGGCGGCGCTGACCGAGGGCGTTCTGGGGGCATGGTTCACGGCGCCATTCATCGAAGCCGGAGGAACCGAAGTCGCCTATATCCGCCGAGTCTTCGCCGCGACCCCGGCCGAGGGCTATGCCAAGGCGTGCGAGGCCCTGATCGACGCTACGTGTGAGCCGTTTGCGGCCCGAATCGAGGCGCCGACCATGGTGATGTGCGGCGACCAGGACGCACCGATTTTTCTGTCGGCAGCTCAATGGCTTCACGCCAATATCAAGACCGTATCTTTGACGTGGCTAAAGCCCGGCAAGCACGCCGCGCTGCTTGAGCAACCTCAACAATTCGTGAGCGCCCTTAAAACTCATCTCGGGTGAGCGCCGATTTCGGCTAGACTGGGTCCCTACGGTCGGGAGGCCTCGCCATGAACAAGCTGCTTGCCATTGGTCTATTCGCGCTGCTCGCGCCTCCGGCGGTTGCCGCCGATGCGGCGCCCACGCTGACTCCGGCCGAGAAAGCGATCTACGATCGCGCCATCGCTGACTACGACACAAACCTGTATGCCGCGTCGAGCAAGACGGCGGGTGCCCGCGCCAAGGATCTGAACGCCGACCCGATGACGCCGGTGCTTGGCAACCCCAATGGCGATGTCACCATCGTCGAGTTCTTCGACTATCAGTGCCCGTACTGCAAGGCTGTCGATCCGCGCCTTCAGCAACTATTGAAGGACGATCCCAAGATCAAACTGGTGAGCAAGGAGTTTCCGGTGCTGACCCCTGAGTCGGTCGTCGCGACGCGCGCGGCACTGGCGTCGGTGAAGCAGGGCAAGTACGAGCCGTACCACCACGCGATGTTGGCGCACAAAGGCCGGCTGACCGAGGCCGACATTTACCGTATTGCCGGCGAGGTCGGCTGCGACCTCGATCGCTTGAAGACCGACATGAAAGACCCGGCCGTCGACAAGTACATTTTCGATACGATGAACCTCGCCCGCTCGCTCCGCATCGCGGTGGTGCCGGGCTTCATCGTCAACGGCAAAGTCTTGTCTGGTGTGCTGAGCAAGACCGAAACCTCGAAGATCGACTTCCCTGCCGAAATCGCGGCGGCGCGCGCGAAGGCGGGGAGCTAGGGCGCGACGCGAACCCAGCTGCCGGGATCGGTCACCGCGCCTTTCCCATCATGACGAGCGAGGTCGGGATAAGGGAACAGCGGCCGCGCGAAGTCGGTGGCGCGGGCCAGCGCCTTCGCGTCACGCCAGAGTTTTTCCCGATTTAGACGCGAGGCCGGAAAGCCCTGGGTGAACACTCGATTGTCCTTCGGGTGGTGACCGATCAGTGCATCGGGCGGCGTGCCGGTCTCGACCCACCGCTCGAGCGCGGTCAGCGTGTCGATCATCCAGGCGCCGGGTCCGCCCATACAATGGTCCATCCCCGGAATCACAAACATGCGCAGGAACGCCTGTGTCGCTTCGCGTCCGCCGGCGACGCGCTCCGCCGCCTCGTAGTAGTCGGTCATCGATCGGGTCGGGATGTAGTCGAGCGTACCAATCGACATCATCATCTTGCCGCCGGCGTCGCGGAACGGCCGCAAGTCAGGATTGGCGGCTTCGGTCAGCACGGCGGTCAGCCGCATGCGCGGCGGGTCACGGTCCCAGTCGAAGTCCGCGAGCTTGTAAAGCGGTCCCGGATCGTCCCAGAACGCGTTGTACTTCAGCGCTTCGAGGCGGCGTTCGGCGCGGCGGCTGGCGAGGTCGGTGGCGTTCTCGGGAATCATGCCGCGCCAATTGAGCTCGGTACCAACGCCGGCGCTGTCGATCACCAGCTTCGCGCCCGTGGAATTGCGCGGTCCGTCGTAGATCGCCTGCAGAACGTCAATCTGTTCGTCGGTCAGGCACGCGCCTTGCGGCGCCACGCCACAGCGCAAGGTCGACGGTTGAAAGCGGCAACGCGCCGGTTCGGAGATGATCCCATCGCGTGTGCCGTCGTCGCCGTCGCAGACGTCGACGGCCGCGGCATGAATCACCGGTAGCAGCGGCGCGGTCAGAATCGGCGTGCCGTCGGCGCGCTGGTTCTTGGCCATGCCCCAGAGCCCGTTCAGCGTCGCATCGCCGCCCGGAGGCGCCGAACCGGCGATGATGCCATCGTAATCGCCGGGGAACACTTGCGCGGCGCGCATCGCCTGTCGGCCGCCGTTCGAGCAGCCGCGAAAATAGCGGCGCGCCGGTGGGCGGCCGGTCACGGCGCCGATGATCGCCGTGGCGGCGACGGTGGTGGCGTGGGTCGCGCGGTAGCCGGCATTCACCTCGGCAACCAGGTCGTTGTAGGCCCACTTGCTGTCGGCGGGAGTCGAGCGGTGGCCCTGATCGGTCGCGACCACCGCATAGCCGCGGGCGAGCGCGTCGTCGGCCTCGATCGTGGCGATGACGCCGCAGGTGCCGCCGCACCCTTGGTGCAGCAGCTTACCGTTCCAGGCGGCGAAGGGGATCAGCAGCTCGAAATTGACATGCGGCGCGATGTAGCCCTCGACGCGGCAGTGGGCAGGCAGGATGTCACGCGCGGCCACCAGGACGGCCGAGATCACCTGGGTCGGCGTGTCGGGTAGGGTGGCGAAATCGACCTCGCGCAGGGCGGCGCAGGTCGCGGCGTCGTCGCCGAACGCCGGTGCGCCGAAGAGCAGCCCCGCGAGAACAATGGGCATTGAGCGCATTTGATTTCCCTCCGCAGCCGAACCACTCTACCAGGGACCATCCCGCTGAGGAGTCCTCAATCATGTTTGAAACCCGCCGCGCCGCGTTGGGCGCGATTGGTCTGACCGCCGTCGTGGCGCCCGCCGGCGCCGCCGAGCCTCGATCGATCGCGGAGGTCAAGGCCCGCTTTCCGGTTCTGGCGCGTTGCGAAGGCATTTGGGTCGGCACGTTCAGGCGCCTCGACGCCTCCGGCCGCATCGCGTCCGAGTTCAAGTCCCGAGTCACCAAGCGTTACCTCCCCGATGACCGTTGGCCGAGGATCTACCACCAGACCAATCACTACGACTTCGCCGACGGTACCTCGCAGACGCTCGAGACCTACGGCGAGTATCGCGACGACCGCATCCATTTCGAGAGCCAGCGCGTCAAGGGCTGGCAACTCGACGACCCGGCCGATCCGTTCAAGCGCACGGTGTTCCTGCACATGGTCTACAAGGACCGCCCCGACGAATATGTCTATGAACTGATCAACGTCTCGGACGACGGCAAGTACCGTACCCGCATGACCCAGTTTCTCAAGGCCGGACGCACGGTGCAGCGCACATTGATCGACGAGGAAAAGATTGCCAGCGACTGGCGGGCGGGTGAGGGCAGTGCGGAAAAGAGCCTTTGACGGCGCGATTGATCATGGCGCCGGCGTGTGGGCTTTGAGCAACTCGACTTTGAACATGAGGACCGACTGCGCGGGGATCGACGGCAGTGCGCGATCGCCGTAACCGAGATTGGCGGGAATCGCGAACTCGAAGACTTCGCCGACGCGCATCAAGGGCACGCCTTCCTGCCAGCCGAAAATCACGCCCGACAGTGGGAAAGTCGCCGGTTCATTGCGCTCGTACGAGCTGTCGAAAAGCTTTCCGGTGATCAGTTTGCCTTCGTAGTGCACGGTCACTTCGCTGCCGGGCGCGGGCCGCGGCGTCTTGCCGTCGCCAGCTTTGAGGACGTTGTATTGCAGCCCGCTCGGTGTCGACTTCCAGCCGGGCTTCTTGGCGTTTTCGGCGAGAAACGCCGTTTGTTGACTTGCCCAATCGTCTGCCGCGGAAGCCGCCATTACTGTCACCATGATTGAAGTCGCCATCGCGATGGCGAGGTTGCGTCGTGTGAAGATCATCGTTGGTCCTGTTGGTTTGGCTATGTCGGGCGAAGACAACCACAGTGCTTTCAGAAACACCAGATCAAGTCTGCCCAATCGCCCTATTGACCCGTGGCATGACCTCGGTTGCCATCAGTTCCATCGAGCGCCGTCCGAGCTTGGCGTCGACCCAATCGTGACCGCAGTAAAGCAGCGTACCGAAGTCGCCGGTTTTTTCGCGGAACGCCAGCAGTTGGTCAACGACGCTATTGACCGTGCCGCAGATGACCAGACTCTCGACGACGTATTCCAGCGTAATGATGCTGTCAGGCAGAGATCGATCATACTTGAACAGCTCTGGCCGTCCGTTGCCAACCAGCTTGCGTACCATCTGCTTGAAGTAAAAGTGGTAAGGGCCTGATGGGTCCTTGCCGTAGTGTCTTGCCATGGCCTCGTCGTCAGCGACGAAAATGCTTTTTGCAATACGCCAGTCCTTCGGGTCGGCGACGCGTCCGGCCTTCTCACAACCCTGCTTGTACATCGGCCAGTGCGAGGCCACCCATGGCGGCTGTAGAAAGTTGGCCGAGATCGGCGTCCAGCCGCGTTCGGCGGCCGAGATCACGCCCTTCGAGAAAGGGGCGACGACCGTGACCACGATTGGCGGATAAGGTTTTTGGAACGGCACCGGCATGATGCCCTGGCCGGTCTCGGGCACAAGGTTCTTTTCGGTCGTGATGTTCCAGTACTTGCCCTTGAGATTGTAAGGCGGTGGTTGCGTCCAGATCGCGATGATGTGGTCGATCGCCTCGACGAACATTTCGGTGCGATTGGCATCGAGATTGCCGAAGGCTTCCATGTCGGACTTGAGGCCGCCGGGGCTGATGCCGAACAGGAGCCGGCCCTCGAGCAAATGATCGAGCATGGCGATCTGCGCCGCCACCGCCGCCGGATGGCTGTTCGGCAGGTTCACCGTGCCGGTGCCAAGCTTGATGGTCTTGGTGGCGTCGATCAGCGAGGCGATAAAGGTTGCGCAATTCGTGATCGCTTCGGCGCGGTCGGTGATGTGCTCCCCGACAAAGGCTTCGACGTAGCCGAGTTTGTCGGCGAGGATGATTGCTTCACGGTCCTCCCTTAGGGTCGCAAGGTAATCGCGCTCCGGCGGATGGAGCGGCATCGTGAAGTAACCGAGTTTCATGGCTTGGTCCTGACCTGCAAAACGTCGTCCTTTCTAAGTGTTTCGGGGCCGGCGCGACAGTCCATATCCCTTATCGGCGATTTCGAAATCCGAACTGGCTTCCGTCTCTGCGGCTGCGTAGTCTCGCCGTTCGCTCGAAATGGGGGATCCTATGGCTGCCAAAAAGAAAAGCGATCGTGAATCCGTATGGCCGGGGCTTGCGTCCGGCGTGCCGAAACCGTTGATGCCCTACAGCCCCGCCATCAAGGCAGGCGATTGGGTCTTCATTGCCGGTACCATCGCCAGCGATTTCGCGACCGGCCTCGCTCCCGAGGTGAAAGCGGCCAATCCGCTGCTCGAAAATGAGTTGGCCGTGCAGTCGCGCTACGTCCTTCGCAATCTTCACAACACCATCAAGGCGTCCGGGGTCGATACCAACAAGGACATGGTCCGGATGTGGCAGTGGTTCGTCGATGAGAAATCGGTGCCAGAGGAATTCGAAGCCCACGATCATTGGACCGGGCTCGACATCAGCCCGTACATGCATGTACGCAAGGAATTCGTGAAAGGCACGCCGCCGCCGTCGTCGTATCTCGGCGTGCGCGAATTGCTTTGCTACGGCACCAAGATCGAAGTCGACATGATTTGCCTCAACGATGGCGGCAAGAATGAGTTATTTGGCGCGCCGGCGGATGTCGGCAATTCTCCGGCTGGTCACGCGGCAGCGTTGCGCCGCGGCGACTGGATTTTCACTCACGCCGAATCGCCGGTTGACTGGAAAGCCGGCGCGCTCAGCCCGACACACTTGGGCGATCCCGGCCCGATCGCCAAGGAAGCCTATACGAATCCCGATCTCTGGTACGAATCCGCTGTCGAGAAGCAGACCGACTACGTTCTCCAGAAACTCGAGAAGATCGTGAAGGCGGCGGGCTCTTCGCTTGATCGCACGGTCAAGGCCGATGTGCACATTGGCCATCCGTCCGACTTTCCGGCGATGGACCGCGTGTGGAAGCGGTGGTTTCCAAAAGATCCGCCGGCGCGCGTCGTGATTCCATACATGGGCATGGGCGCGCGCGGTAGCCGCATCGAGATCGCGCTGACGCTGCTGACCAAGAACGCCAAGATCACGAAGACGACGATCATGGCCAAGGACGCACCGAAACCGCTCGGCCACGAGCCGCATGCGGTGAAGGCCGGCAAGTACCTGTTCTTCTCGACCCAGATGGCGAACGATTCGACCGGCAATCTCGCCGCCGGCATGGTCCGCCATCCGTCGTTCCCCTGGTACAACTCGCCCGGTCAGGCGCAGATGCGTTACATGATGAAGAACATCAACGCCATCTGCGAGGCGGCCGACACCACCGTCGATCAGATCTGCCGGCGCGTGTGTTTCCACTCGGATTTCCAGTGGTTCGCGGAAAGCATTGAAGAGTGGGCGCGCTACTTCCCCGGCGACAAGCCGGCCTCGACCACCATCCGCCTCGGCGGTCCGTTTGTGGTGCCGGGCGCCAATACGCTGCTCGATCTGATCGCATATTGTCCGTGAGGAGCGACTTCTCCGGTGTCACCCTGGCTTTCGCTAGGACGACATTGAAGTCTCTGCGAGTTTCTGAATGATGAACATCGGGTTCGCCGGCCTCGGCAAGATGGGCGCAGTCATGGCACCGCGCTTCCTCGACGCCGAGCATAAACTCACGGTCTGGAATCGCACTTCGGCCAAGGCCGATGCGTTGAAGGCGCGTGGCGCCGTTGTGGCGGCGACACCGGCTGATCTCGTGCGCGCGTCGGACATCGTCGTATCAATGCTCAGTGACGATGCGTCGGTGATCGCATTGTTCGACGGGTTTCTCGCGGCGGACGTGAAGGGCAAGCTGTTCATCGAGATGAGTACGCTAAAGCCCGAGACCGTGAAAGCGCTCGCCGTGCGGATCGAGGCCAAGGGTGGGCGGTTTGTCGACTCCCCGGTCGGCGGCACTGTTGGCCCTGCGAGAGACGGCAAGCTGTTCGCGTTTGTTGGCGGCGCGGCTGAGGACGTGGCGCGGGCCAAGCCAGTGTTCGATGTGCTGACGCGGCGCGTGATGCACGCCGGTGCGGTCGGACAGGGGGCGTTGCTCAAGCTCGTAGTCAATCTTCCCTTGGGAGTTTATTGGCAGGCTTTGGCCGAGGCGATGGCCATGGGCGAGGCGGGCGGCCTTGATGCCAAGTTGATGCTCGACACCTTGCAGGATTCGTCTGCGGCTCTCGCCGTGCTCGGCCTCAAGCGCCCCGCAATCCTCGGCGAAAACGTGCCGGTGGCCTTTGATGTTGCCAGCATGCAAAAGGATTTCGCCGCTATTCTTGAAACCGGCAGCGGCCTCGGCGTGCCAATGCCGGCATCGGCGGCCGCATTCGCGACCTATGCCGCGGCCGTTGCCGGCGGCCAGGGCGCCGCTGATTCAGTCGCGATCGTCAAGTTTCTCACTGACCGGATGACACGAAAGTCATGAGTGCGCAGAGATCAGAAATCCGTGACGGCATGCAGATTGACTGGGATGTGCCGATCAAGATGGATGACGGCCTCGAGCTGAGGGCCGACGTGTTTCGGCCGGTTGGGGCGGGAAAGTATCCGGTGCTCTTGACCTACGGGCCTTACGCCAAGGGGCTCGCCTTTCAGGACGGCTATCCGAGCGCCTGGAATCGAATGGCCGAGCTTCATCCCGATGTCACGGCAGGCTCGACCAACAAGTATCAAAACTGGGAAGTTGTCGACCCCGAGAAGTGGGTGCCCGATGGCTATGTCTGCGTGCGCGTCGATTCGCGCGGGTGCGGACGTTCACCCGGCTATATCCAACACTTCGCGCCGCGCGAGACCAGGGACTTTTTTCTCTGCATCGAATGGGCCGGCGTGCAGCCGTGGTCCAACGGCAAGGTCGGCCTCAATGGCGTGTCCTATTACGGCATTAATCAGTGGCACGTGGCGTCACTGCAGCCGCCGCACTTAGCCGCCATGTGCATCTGGGAAGGCGCCGCCGATTGGTATCGCGACATGACGCACCACGGCGGAATTCTCTCGACGTTCTGGGCGAACTGGTCGGACATGCAAGTGAAGACCGTGCAGTACGGCCTTGGAACCCGCGGACCGCGCAGCAAGGTGACCGGGGAGCTCGTCTGCGGCGATGAAACGCTGCCCGAATCCGAGCTCGCCAAGAATCGCGTCAACTTCGGAGACGAGATTTTCGCTCACCCGCTCGACGACGATTACCACAAGGAACGTTCGCCGAGGTGGGACAAGATCACCGTGCCGCTGCTGAGTGCCGCTAATTGGGGCGGGCAGGGACTGCACCCACGCGGCAACTTCGAGGGCTACGTGCGCTCGGCTTCCAAGGACAAATGGCTCGAAGCGCACGGTCTTGAGCATTGGACCGAGTTCTACACGGATTACGGCGTCAAGCTGCAAAAGAAGTTCTTCGGCCACTTCCTGAAGGGCGAAAACACCGGTTGGGCCAAGCAGTCGCGCGTCAAGGTGCTGGTGCGCCATGTCGATAAATTCGTCGAACGCGACGAAGCCGAGTGGCCGATCCCGCGAACGCAATGGACAAAGTATTATTTGCAAGCCGACGGCAAAACACTGTCGACCACCACGCCAGCTGACCCTAGCACTTTGTCGTTCAAGGCGATGGGCGATGGCCTCACGTTCGTGACTGAGCCGCTCAGGGCGCCGATGGAGATCACGGGGCCGTCAGCGCTCAAGCTTCGTATCTCGTCATCGACAGTTGATGCCGACATTTTCGCCGTGCTCCGCGTGTTCAAACCCGATGGTGACGAATTGCTATTCATGGGCGCGATCGACCCTCACACCCCGATCGGCCAAGGTTGGCTCCGGGCCTCACACCGCAAGACCGATCCGGCGCTATCGAAACCCTATCGGCCCTACCATACCCACGATCAAAAGCAGCCGCTGACGCCAGGTCAGCCGGTCGATCTCGACGTCGAGATTTGGCCGACATCCATTGTGGTTCCGGCAGGATATCGAATCGGGATATTGGTTCGCGGCCGCGATTACGAAACGTTGAAACCGACCAGCGCGCGCCTCTCGAACTTCAAGAACGAACTCAAAGGCTGCGGCCCGTTCCTGCACGACGACCCGCGCGATCGCCCGCTGGCCGTCTTCGGCGGCGAGACGACGGTTCACATTGGTCCGGAGAATCCGGCCTACGTGTTGCTGCCGATCATCCGGAGTCAGAATTGAAACTCGGTCCTTGCCGAAAAGAAAACCTGTCACCCCGACGAGAGCCGGGGTCCATGGATCAACGCGCGCGTGCTGATCGATGGACCCCGGATCAAGTCCGGGGCAACAAGTTTAGTGTGGGGTGACGGTCGTGGCTCAACAACCCCGGATCGCCTTGATTCACGCGCTTCGCGAATCCCTTCAACCAATCTGGGACGCGTTTGCAGCGGGCTGGCCCGAGGCCGAGTATTTCAACTTGCTCGATGATTCGCTGTCCGTCGATCGCGAACGCGAAGGTCGGCTTACGGCGCCCATCGAGCAGCGCTTCCTGACTCTCGGCCGCTACGCCGCTGCGGTGAAGGACGGCGGGCGTGAGACCGCTGCGATTCTGTTCACCTGCTCGGCATTTGGTCCCGCAATCGACGCCGTGAAGCGCGACCTCAAGATTCCGGTCTTTCGCCCTAATGAAGCAGCATTCGAGCGCGCGCTCGACATAGGGAAACGCATTGCGCTGCTGGTGACGTTCGGACCTTCGCTGAAGTCGCTGGGTTACGAACTCCGCGGCATGGCGTCCGGGCGCGGCGTTGACGTCGCGATCGAAGGCCGGTTGGTCGACGGCGCACTAGCCGCCCTTCAAGCGGGCGATGGCGCGACGCACGATCGATTGATCGCTGATACGGTCGAGGCGCTTCCGCCGGTTGATGCCATTGTGCTGGGCCAGTTCTCGATGGCGCGTGCGAAGGCCGCCTGCAAGCAGCGCGACCGCGTCTTGACGACACCCGATGCGGCGGTCGCGAAATTGCGCTCAATTTTTTGAGGTTCGCGCTGTCGCTCGGTCCGGACCGTGATCTCGCGGTCATTCCAATTTGTTCAAGAAACAACAACGAGCGATGCGAACCAGCAGGCTGAAATCAAACGCGCGCCGGAGGTCAGGGCGGCGTGCCCCGCGCGCCTCTTCTGGAATGCCAATCCCAGCCGCACCGGCGAAAATGCTGTGGCGCTCAAAAGTTCCTTTCGGTGAATGGGACCTGACACCCTGTCGGCTACTCCACGGATAACAGTCTGCCGGGGTGCATGTTGCGCAGATGATCAACCCAGCCCTTAACGCGTGGGTTGATGACTTCGCGCCCGGCATAGAAAAACACCGGCGCGAGCGGTTGCGCGTCGCCGGCCAGCACTTCCGCCTGATGATAGAGTTCGAGCCGGCGCGTCGGATCAGTCTCGTGTGAGGCGATGTCCATGGCCTGGTCGAAAGCGGCATCCGTGAAGTGCGACTGGTTCATTGGCCCGGACGAGGACTGCATCAGATAGAGATAGGTCTCGGGGTCGATCGCTTCCGGATACCACTCGGCCCGCGCCACCGCGAAGTTGCCTTCGCGCATATCGGCGAACAGCGCGGGCATGTCGGATGAAGCGATTTGAGCTTTGATACCGGCGGCCTGCCACATCGCGATCACTGCCACGGCCATTCGCCGGATGACTTCGTTTCCGTTGATGCGGAATTCGAAGATGAGGGGATTGGCTGGACCGAAACCCGCTTCCGACAGCAACGCTTGTGCGCGCTTGAATCGCTCGGCGGCTGGTCCATCAAGGATCGGCGGCCGGTAAGCGGTTCGGCCTGGCATGGTCTCGGGATGCACCATCGACCAGGCCGGGAGCTCACCCGTGCCAAGGACTTTCTCGGCAATCGTGTTGCGATCAATCAGCATCGACAGTGCTTGCCGAACGCGACGATCGTTGAACGGTGCGCGAGT
>Ga0194132_10008930_pt1 | contig 14102 bp, 9 predicted proteins | sample TA2KigOf80mmetaG_FD_148612 | JGI IMG/M metagenome (GOLD analysis project Ga0194132, IMG submission 148612) | Freshwater microbial communities from Lake Tanganyika, Tanzania - TA2015054 Kigoma Offshore 80m | ecosystem: Environmental > Aquatic > Freshwater > Lake | place: Tanzania: Lake Tanganyika... | reverse complement strand
GTAACTGTTAATGAGCCGGTCCGCTTCAAGGCGTATGGCGAATTCGAGGTTTTCGTCGTCAGCGGCGAGGGTCTCGTAATAGTTGGTGCGGTCCACGGAGGTGCTGCCGTTGAATTGCGCGCCGTGCTCCTGAAGCGCTTTGGGAACGTTCGGATGCGCGGGTGTGCCTTTGAAGATCATGTGTTCGAGCAAGTGGGCCATGCCCGTTTCGCCGCAGCCCTCGTGGCGCGAGCCGACCAGCACAGTCATGTTCACGGTGACTTTGGATCGCGAATTATCGGGAAAGACCAAGATGCCAAGGCCGTTGTCCAACTGGTATTCGGTGATTCCCTCGAATGAGGCAATTCTTTTTGGCGGCGCCGCTGTTACGCCAAGGGCGGCGATCGTCAGCAGCAGCAGCGAATAGGTGGAGAATCTGATGGAGGTCATGCTCGGAGATTGGCAGGAACGAGCACGCGAGATTCAAGCTTTTTTCTTTCGCAGCCAATCGTCCTTGTCTTCATGGCAGGAGCGCGGACCGCTGAGTCCGCGAATGTTGCTCGTTAGCTTTAACCCTCTCAGCGATTCCTTCCGATGAACCGGAGTGATCTCAGACCGCCAGGTTTTGGACTGCGCTAGTCCTCTGGCGCTTTTGGGAGGCAGCGATCCAAAGCGGCCGAGGACTGCCGCAGTCCAAGACGCTATCGCGCGGAGCATACCCCAACCGATTCATGGACCCAATACGCGCAAAAAAGCACCTCGGGGCTGTCCGTGAACCGGTCCGATAGCGTAGACTTCAGTCACCCGTGTTGGTTTTATGCCGTTCGCTGCGGGACAGGAATGTCCTGCAACCCACAGACTGGAAAGTCTGCGCTACCGCGTTATGGTTTCAGGGTTCCCTGTGCGTCTTACGAAAGCATCGAGGCCGTCGAATCGATCAGCGTGTTGATCGGGAATTCGCTCCCAGCAACGTGACAATCTGTTCGACATCATAAACGCAGCCGCCCCACGTCCCGCCACCGGCTTGCTGAAGCGCCGCCCAAAGGCGCGTGTCGTCCGGGAGCGCAGGATTGGGGGCCAGCCGTTCGTGTGGCGAACGTCCTTCCAGAACGCCCTGGCCTTCCTCCGGCGAAAGCGTTCGCTCGCCTTCGCCCACAAAATCGATGCTGCCCTCCAAGCACTGCCGGTCGATTACAATGCGAATGCGGTCACGGTCTCGAATCTTGCCAATCGGTCCACCGGCCAAAGCTTCGGGTCCGATATGACCGATGCACGCGCCAGTCGAAACTCCCGAAAAACGGGCGTCGGTGACCAACGCAACATGTTTGCCGAATGGCAAATGTTTCAGCGCAGAAGTCAATTGGTAGGTTTCTTCCATGCCAGTGCCTATCGGTCCGCAGCCGATTAACACCAGAATATCCCCGGCTTGAATTTGCCCATCCTTGATCGCCGCCATCGCCTCCTTTTCGCTCACGAACACTTTGGCCGGCGCCTCCTTGCGATAAACGCCGTCGGCATCAACCACGCTCGGATCGATGGCGGTGCTTTTGATAACTGATCCTTGTGGCGCGAGGTTGCCTCGCGGAAAAGTGATTGTGCTGGTCAGCCCGCGTTGGCGCGCTTGTTCGGGCGACATAATCACATCGCTGGCGGCAATTCCATCTTGGTCCTGGAGGATGGCTTTGAAGCGCCCGCGACGTTCGGAGTTTTCCCACCAATCGAGAACTTCGCCCAGCGTTTTCCCGGTCACGGTCAATGCATCGAGTTCCAGCAAGCCCAACGTGCGGAGATGGAGCATCACTTCGGGAACACCTCCTGCCAAAAAAGCGCGCACCGTTGGGTGATACTTCGGGCCGTTCGGCAACACATCGACAATGCGCGGAACGCGACGATTGAGGTCGATCCAGTTATCCACCGTTGGCCGCCGCAGTCCAGCGGCGTGCGCGATGGCCGGGATGTGCAGGAGCAAATTGGTCGAACCGCCTACCGCCGCATGGACAGCCATGGCATTGTGAATACTTTTGTCCGTCAGAATATCACGCATCCGCAGCCCTTTGCCTTCCATCTGACAGACCGCGCGCGCCGATTGCACGGCAATGTCGGTCCAAACGGGTTGACCCGATGGAGCTAACGCGGAATGCGGAAGCGACATGCCCAGCGCTTCGCCCACGACTTGAGAAGTGGCCGCGGTTCCGAGGAATTGGCATCCGCCGCCCGGCGACGCGCACGCTCGACAGCCAAGATCAGCGGCTTCTTGCAGCGAGATCAAGCCGTGTGAAAAACGGGCGCCAATGGTTTGCACGGCGCCAGCGTCCTCACCTTGCGCGGCGGGCAAGGTGACCCCACCGGGAACGAGCACGCACGGCAAATCCCGCATCGCGGCCAGCGCCATCATCATCGCCGGAAGGCCTTTGTCGCATGTGGCTACTCCGATGACGCCGGAGCGCGTTGGCAAGGAGCGAATCAACCTTCGAAACACCTGCGCGGCATCATTGCGGTAAGGCAGACTATCAAACATCCCGACCGTCCCCTGCGTTCGCCCATCGCAAGGATCCGAGCAAAACGCGGCAAAAGGAATGGTCTTCAGCGCACGCAATTCCTGCGCCGCCGCTTGGACGAGCAGACCGATCTCCCAGTGGCCGGTGTGATAGCCGAGCGCGATCGGTTGTCCATCGGCCGCACGGATGCCGCCCTGCGTGCTGAGGATCAGGAATTGCTTTCGATTGAGTTCGCGCGGGTTCCAACCCATGCCGGCGTTCTGGCTCAATCCGAAGATATTTCCGCTCGGCTCCTGCAAGAGCATCTCTTCGGTCAATGGCAAGCTGCCCGCAGGCCCCGGAGCTTTGGTTCGGATTTGGTAGATATCGGACGCGGTAATGTCACGGTCGTTATTCATAGAAAGGCGCTAATTTGCCAAGCCCAAGGCGAAATGCCATGAGGAAAGTATTCTCAGAGCGCTTCCGGTGCATCTACCGGATCGCCCGCAAGTTCGAGTGTCCTGAAAGGTAAGGACCGTACGCCGATTGCAGATCGGCAGACTGAAAGTCTGCGCTACGACGAAGATAGGCGCGCTAACCATGTACTACGGAACACAGTTTTATGCATCTATCCAAGGGTTGCGATCTATCTTGAGTTGTCGTTCCATATCGCGTGAAGTGGTATGGCGTAACGCACAAACCCGAGACCTTCCTATTACCATGCGCGATAATTCTGTTCTCGACCTTCTGGCCGACCTTGTTCGAATCAACAGCGTAAACCCATCTTACGACGGTGGAGTGCCCGAAGCCGGGATCGTGCGTTACATTCGGCAATTCTTCACCGAGCGCGGTATCGAGACCTGGGAACAGGAGGTCTTTCCGAACCGCCCCAATTTGATCGCCAGATTGCCAGGCCGCCAACCCGGCCGCCGAGTGGTCTTCGAAGCGCACGTGGACACTGCGTCCATAATAGGAATGAGCATTCCGCCATTCGAACCCACCATCGCTGACGGCCGATTGCATGGACGCGGATCGTGCGACACCAAAGCCGGCGTTGCCGCGATGATGCAGGCCCTGGCATCACTCAAGCGTGACCGAGTAACACCGCCTTGCGAGATTTGGTTCGCCGCAGCGGCGGACGAAGAATACTCATTCCGCGGTGTTCTCAAACTTTGCGAAGGATTGAAGGCCGATGCGGCCGTCGTGTCGGAACCGACGGAGATGCGCGCGGTTATTGCCAGCAAAGGAGTGCTGCGTTGGAAGATTCGCACCAACGGAAAGAGCGCGCACAGTTCGAAGCCGCATCTGGGCGTGAACGCCATTAATCACATGGCGCACCTGATTTTGGCGTTGGAAGCGGACGATGAACGTTTGAAGACAAAAGTTCATCCGCTCGTCGGTTGCGCGACAGCGAACGTCGGCGTCATCCGCGGCGGCGTCCAAGTGAACTTCGTTGCGGACGCTTGTTCGATCGAAGTAGATCGCCGTCTGCTTCCAGGAGAAACGGTTCCAGAGGCCCTCAACGAATATCAGTCGTTGCTCAATAACCTAAAGGCTAGGTTCCCAGCTCTCGACGCGGTGATGGACGCTCCGATGATCTCTGATGAGGCACTGGAAACCGCTGCGGACGCAGCGCCCGTGCGCCTGGCTTCATCGATTCTCGCAGAACTGGGGTTTGATCCAGCGCCGGCGGGAGTTCCGTTTGGTAGTGATGCGAGCAAGCTGTCGCGGCAGGGAATCCCGAGCATCTTAATAGGGCCTGGGAGCATCGATCAAGCGCACGCGGCGATCGAGTATGTGGATTGCGAGCAGGTGGAATGCGCCTGCGAGTTTTACCGCAGATTCATGGAACGGTTTGAATAGATGGAAAGAGCCGAGCGTCCATTTGCCAAGTAAGTGAGTATATACTAACTATATTCTCATGTCTGATCGGCGGATGAATGGGCACGAACGGCGGACAGCGATTGTGAAAGCTGTGCTGCCTGTGTTTGCGAAAAATGGTTTTGCCAACACAACGACCAGAGAACTGGCAGAAGCGGCCGGCGTGTCGGAAGCGCTGCTATACAAGCACTTTCCAAGCAAAGATTTGCTTTATGCCGAGATAAAGAATTTTGGTTGCCGAGCGGTCGAGCCGGCTTATGAAAAAGTGGCCGGCCTCGAGCCGTCAACATCAACGCTAGTCTGTGTTGTCTATTATTTGATGCGTTGTGTGGCGATAGGAAGGCGGGGCGATTTCGATGGCTGGGAGACGCGGCATCGGTTGGTGATGCATAGCTGCCTGGAGGATGGAGCTTTTCCCCGGTATTTGTTCCAAAGTCACTTCACGTGCTTCTGGAGCAAGATCGAGGCGTGTTTGAACGTTGCGCAGCGAGCAGGTGACTTAGTGGCAGCGCCGGTGACAAACTCGAACAAACTGCGGTTTGCTCATCACTTGGCGTGCATGATCGCGATTGTGCACCTGCCGAGCGAGCCGGTGATTGATTACGAGGTTTCGCGCGAGGAATTGCTGCGGCAGGCGGTTTGGTTTGTGTTGCGGGGCATTGGGCTGACGGACGGGGCCATTAAATTGCATTACAACGCAAAGGCCTTGTCGCTGTTTGCCGATTAACAATTTTGAGCCGCAGGTGAGTGAATGCTTACTTGCTGCTAAATGAGAAAGAAATGATAATGATGAGACAGAACAGGAATAAGAGGATTCGCAGGGTTCGTGCAGCAGAGCCAGGCCTTTTCGAGGACTCTTCCGAACTAGAGGATCTGGTCGAGACACCGGCCGTTCCGGAGGAGGAAGATAATCTCAGTCCCTCCAAGGGCGAGACTGAAAGCCGTTACCCAGCAGAGCTGGCGGATGCCTATACACTGTACCTCCGAGAGATCGGTCAAACGAAATTGCTGACACCGAAGGAAGAAGTCGCCTTGGCCAAGCGCATTCAAAAGGGCGATGAGAACGCGCGGCAAGAAATGATCAAGGCCAACTTGCGATTGGTGGTGAAGATCGCCCGGGATTACGAGGGTTATGGTTTGCCATTGTTCGATTTGATCAACGAAGGGAACATCGGCCTGATGAAGGCGGTCGCACGGTTTGATCCGACGAAAGGCGCCAAACTCTCCACCTACGCCTCCAGGTGGATCAAGCAGGGGATTCGTCGAGCCTTGAACAAGCTCCGTAAAATGATCGAGAAGCGAGAAGCCATTCGGATCGCGGCTTAATGGGAGCGGCAGGGCAAATTCCTTGGTTGTTTTAGCGGACCAGCCGATACACAGGGGCGCAGCGTTTACGCTGGAGAAACGTCCGCATACTACAGGCCGGTTTCATCATTCGAAAGCGCTGAATAGTTTCTCGCTTCTGCAGCGCAAACGCGTAAACGCTGCGGTCCTGCATGCGTCGTCCTTGTCGCGCATTTATCCGAGCAACGGCTTCACCACTTGACCGTGCACATCGGTTAAGCGGAAGTCGCGGCCTTGGAATTTGAAGATGAGCTTTTCGTGGTCGATGCCAAGGCAGCGCAGGGTCGTGGCGTTGAAGTCGTGCACATGGACGGGATCCTTCACGATGTTGTAGCAATAATCGTCCGTCTCGCCATAGGTCAGCCCGCCTTTAATTCCGCCGCCGGCCATCCAAATGCTGAAGCAGCGTGGATGATGATCGCGTCCGTAATTGGGATTCTTGATGTCGCCTTGCACGTAAACGGTCCGGCCGAATTCGCCGCCCCAAATGACGAGAGTCTCGTCGAGGAGCCCTCGGCTTTTTAGGTCGGAGATGAGTGCAGCGGATGGTTGGTCCACATCGCGGCATTGTTTTGGCAAGTGATCGGAGAGATGGCTGTGCTGGTCCCAGCCGCGGTGATAAAGCTGCACGAAACGAACTCCGCGTTCGCTGAGCCGGCGCGCGAGAAGCGCATTGGCCGCAAACGTGCCCGGCGTGCGCGCTTCCGGTCCGTACATATCGACAACATGCGGGGGTTCTTTGCTGATATCCATCAAATCGGGCACGGAGGTTTGCATCCGAAACGCCATCTCATACTGCGCAATGCGGGTGGCGATTTCCGGATCGCCGATTTGTTCGAATTGAATTTGGTTTAGCTTCTCGAGGCCATCGAGCATTTCGCGCCGGTTCGCGTGATCAATCCCCGGCGGATTCGCCAGATGCAACACCGCATCGCCGCGGCTGCGGAACTTGACTCCTTGATGGCTCGTGGGGAGAAAACCGGAACCCCAAAGACGCGAAAAAAGCGGTTGATCCGTGAGGTTGCCGCTCCCTTGTGAGATGAGGACAATGAAGGCTGGGAGATTCTCGTTTTCGGTCCCAAGACCGTAGCTTAGCCATGAACCGAGCGATGGACGGCCTGGCTGTTCGCTGCCGGTTTGGAAGAAGGTAATGGCCGGGTCGTGATTGATCGCTTCGGTATGCATCGATTTAATGACGGCGATGTCATCGGCGATTTTGCCCGTGTGCGGGAGCAGCTCGCTCAACCACGTTCCCGCCTGGCCATGCTGCGAAAACTTGAACTGGGTTGCGGCGACTGGGAATCGCGCTTGTCCAGCAGTCATCCCGGTAATGCGTTGTCCCATACGAATGGAACCGGGCAGTTCTTCGCCATGGAACTTCTGCATCGCTGGTTTGTAATCGAATAGATCGATGTGCGATGGTGCGCCTGATTGATGAAGGTAAATGACGCGCTTTGCTTTGGACGCAAAGTGCAGTGTCTTAAGTGCCGCGCCGCTGCTTGCGACCGGCCGTTTGGTGGTTGCGAACAGACTTGGATTAATTAGCGATCCAAGCGCGGCGATACCGATGCCGACAGCGCCGCGTCCGAAGAATTGTCGGCGAGTTTGCAGAAGAGCGAAGTTAGAATTCATATCAAATGTCTATTGGACGCGGAATATCCGCAGCATTTGCCACGAAACCGCCAGCTAGCCTTTCGTAACGGTTTCATCGAGGTTCAGGATCATGCTGGCTACGCTGGTCCAGGCGGCCAATTCGGCCAGATCGAGTTTTTCGTCGCGCTTGGCTTCCCCAACGCTGAGCAGCTTAAGCGCTTCGTCGCTATTGGCTCGAAACCGTCTGAGCTGCTTCTCGAACAACTCAGCCAATATTCTTATCTCGGCGTCGGCTGGCTTGCGCGAGAGAGCTAAACGGAAAGCAAAAGTAATGCGATCCTTCGAATGTGCGCCGGCTTCTTTCATCATTCGTTCAGCGAGGAAGCGGGCGGCTTCGACATAGGTTGGGTCGTTCATCAAAACAAGCGCCTGGAGCGGCGTCGTGGTGCGGTCTCGTTGGACGACGCACGTTTCCCGATCGGGAGCGTCGAACGCCTGCAGTGAGGGAGGGGGCGAAGTGCGTTTCCAAAATGTGTACATGCCCCGGCGATACAAATCGTCTCCATGACTTTGAACGAATCGTTGAGCAGACCAATTGCCTGAATCTTTCCGGGAAGAAAGTTCTTCCCAGAGTCCCGGCGGCTGATATGGCGAAACGCTGGGACCGCCGATCGTGCCGACCAATAGGCCGCTAATGGCCAGCGCATTGTCGCGAATTGCTTCGGCTGAGAGGCGGAAACGAGGACCGCGCGCGTAGAGACGATTGTAAGGATCTTTCTCGGTCAACGCCGGAGTGACAACGGCCGATTGCCGATAGGTCGAAGACGTGACCAGCAGCTTCATCATCTGTTTGACGTCCCATCCCGTTCGGATGAATTCGGTGGCCAGCCAATCGAGAAGTTCGGGATGACTCGGCCATTCCGCTTGCGAACCGAAGTCGTTGGCAGTTTTGACAAGCCCTGTTCCCATCACCATCGCCCAGAATCGGTTCACGGAAACCCGCGACATCAATGGGTGCGACGGATCGATCAGCCATTGAGCAAGACCGAGCCGATTGGGCGGCGCATCCTTCGGCAACGGGGAAAGGCTGGATGGGACACCCGGGGAAACTTTTTCACCGCGGTTATCATATTGGCCGCGAACTAACACGAAGGTATCGCGCGGGCTGGCCATCTGTTCCATGATCATGGAATTTGGAATTGTTTTTTGAAGGTCTGCGAGTGTCTTGCGCAGTTGCGCCAGTTCGCGATTGCGTTGCTTGAATTCGTCCGAAACGGTCTCGCGATAATATTTCTCCAACGTCTCCTTTTGTTTCGGAGTTCGCTCCTCGCGCGCAATCTTAATAATATCGGTAATGTTCCCGGGCAGAAGACTGCCGGGCTTAGTTGCCGCGGGATCGGCGGTAAGACTCAAGCGGAGGCGGCCGATGGCGTGCTGAGCATGCTTCGTCTCGAAGCGGAGTTGAAACCGCAATTCCGTGCCGCCCGCGAAGCCAGCCGGTTTCGCGCAGGCGAACCAGGCCACTCCGTCCCGATGGCGCGCCGGTGCATCGATTGCCCAGCCCGTACTAACGTCACCATCAATGGCCTTGGCGATCTCGAAACCCGATTGTGAAAAGTCGGCGACCGCATGGGAAAACGTGATTTTCTCCTTGCGAACCGGCTCTACGAGGGAGACTGCTTCAACTTGGAATTCGCTGAGAACGAAGTTTGAATTTGCGCCGCGGCCTGGCCCATTGCCGGGCAGTGATGGATCGCGCAGAGCTTCCAGACGAATTGCCGTTATGTTGGTGCGATCTAGCCGCGCGACGAATTCGAAGGCATCTCGCTCCGGGTTGGCGCCGCTTGCCAGAATGGACTTGTCCTCAAGCAGCGTAAGTGCGGCTCCCTCACGTGACTTATGTTCGGTCAAGTCGAGGGCCGACCACTGAATCTGTGCTGAGTTCTGTTCCCAACTTGCCTGAGCACGATCGATCTCGGGCAAGGATTCCTTAAGTTGGTTTTGAGCCCGTTCGAGAGCCAGCTGCAAGGTGTCGAGTTTCGCACGCTGTTCGGCGTTTGGCAAAGAGAGAAGTGGCGCAGCGTTTCCGTTCCGGCCATCGAGCCCGTTTTCCGGCACGGCGTTGAAGTAGGCGTAGAACTGATAGAATTCCTTCTGCGTGATCGGATCGAATTTGTGGTCGTGACATTGCGCGCAGGCCATGGTCAAGCCGAGAAAGACGGTCGCGGTGGTTGAAACGCGGTCGATAATATACTGGGTCAGATATTCTTCCGGGATCGCGCCTCCCTCGAAATTGATCATGCTATTTCGGTTGAAGCCACTCGCGAGTTTTTGAGAGGTAGTCGCGCTTGGAAGGAGATCACCCGCGAGTTGTTCCAGCACGAACTGATCGAACGGTTGGTTTTGGTTGAAAGCTTCGATGACCCATTCGCGCCACTTGGACATATCGCGTCCAGAGTCAAGGTGGTAACCATGCGTGTCCGCGAACCGCGCGAGATCGAGCCAATGCAACGCCATCCGTTCGCCGTACTGCGGCGATGCAAGAAAACGATCGACCATCCTCTCGTACGCGTGCGGGGATTGGTCCTGAAGAAACGCGTCCAATTCCGCCAAGGTCGGAGGCAAACCTCGCAAGTCGAAACTGACTCGGCGGATCAGTGTTTCGCGACTGGCTTCGGTGGAGGGGCCGAGCCCGGCTGCTTCGAATTTTGAGGCGATGAAAAAGTCGATGTCATTTCGAAGCCAGGCCTTGTTCTTAATCTCAGGAAGCTCCGGCCGCTCCGGCTTAATGAACGCCCAATGTCCTTGCCACGGGGTGCCCTCGTCGATCCAGCGGCCGATCAGGTCAATCTGAGTTTGACTTAGTTTTTTTCCGGAGTCGGAGGGCGGCATTTGATCATCCACATCGGCGGTTGTGATTCGCCGGTAGAGTTCGCTTTGCGGCCGTTGGCCGGGAAGTATGATCGAGTGTTCCTGGCGCTTCTCGTAAAGCCCGTCTTTAGTATCCAGCCGCAGTTTGGCTTTGCGCTTCTTCTGGTCTGGACCGTGGCAGGCATAACAATTGTCAGAAAGGATGGGGCGTATATCGCGATTGAAGTTAACGGATGCTCGTGAAGCGGGCGCGGCTTCGACGCGAAACATCCAGGCAACCGACGCGAAGCCGAACGAAAGTAGAACGGCGCTTGCTCTCATTTGAGCGTTAACATGCACCTGAGCGAGGGGCTCTGTCACGTCGAAAGGTTGTTTGTCGAAGTTGTCATTCCAAAGTTTAAAGCTGATCAAACGACACGGCTTTGAGTTCATACGCCGGCGAACGCCTTTGCGTAGGATAGGCGTCCCGCCTGTCCAGCATTTGCGTGCACCAAAAGCGGGACAGGCGAGACGCCCTGTCCTGCTAAATTAGGCTCATTCCCAGCGCGCCTGACGGAAGTTGCCCGATCGGAAATCTCTTGCGGCTGCTTTAAGGTTGCTTACCAATGCGAGAGAACTCGACTACATGATGAAGAGCAAACGCGTTCTGATCGCCGGCCTATTTCACGAGACGAACACGTTTGTCGAGCAATCCACCTCGCTATCCGAATTTCATATTTTGCGTGGCGACGAACTACGGCGCTGCTCCGGCGATAGTTCACCGCTGGGCGGCGCGTTGGAGGCAGCACACCAATTCGGCTGGACAATTCTCCCGACGGCAGATTTTCGAGCGGCGCCTGGCGGGACGGTCGACGACGAAGTCATCGAGATATTCTGGAATGAGTTTTCCCGTCATGCGACGCCATATCTCGAAACGGGGCTCGATGCGATTTATGTCGTGCTGCATGGCGCGATGGTCTCGCAGTCGATCGCCGATGTTGAGGGCGAAGTCCTCGAACGAATGCGTGCTTTGGCGAATGTGCCGATCTTTGGTGTGATCGATCTGCATGCCAACTTCACGCAACGAATGGCGGATCATTCGCACGGTTTGATCGCCTATCGCGAAAATCCGCACACTGACGCGCGGCAAACTGCGGTTCGAGCGGCCGCACTGCTCGAAAGAGCTTTGGCGTCTGGACGAATGCCGAGGACGTATTGGGCGCAACCGCCGGTCCTCTGGCCTCCAACAGGCACCTGCACGGCGAACGAGCCAATGTCAGCGCTCGAAAAGCTGGCGCGGCGAATCGAGGCCGAAGATATGGATGTTTGGGCGGTGAATGTTTTGGCTGGGTTTTCGTTCGCGGATGTTCCGGAGTGCGGGCCAAGCTTCTCCATTGTTTCTATCGGCGCAGAATCTACGGCGCGTGCGCACCTTGCAGAACTTGCCCAAGTGGCCTGGGAGAATCGAGGGAAAGGAAATGTCGTGGAGCCGCTACTGGACGAAGTGTTGCCACAGGTTTTGCGTGAAGTCCGCGAAGAGTCTCGCCGAATAGACGCCGCACCGGACTCGAGCACGCGCGGACAAGGCTGTCCGCGCCCCGACCGAAAGGGATTAACGGTGCTGGTAGAGCCGTCAGACAATATTGGCGCAGGAGCGCCTGGTGACGGAACATGCATTCTGCGCGCGCTCGTTGCCCACAACGTGCAGAAGGCTGCGATAGCGATCAATGATCCGGAAGCGGTGCGGCAGCTTTGGCTTACCGCGATTGGCGATCGAAGAACTCTGGCGCTCGGTGGGAAAGGAAGCGCGCTGGATCCGGTACCAGTCGAATTGAATGTCGAGTTGGTTTCTCGCAGCGACGGCAGATTCCGTTTGGAAGACAAGGAGAGTCATCTCGCGTCGATGGCCGGCGATTGGTTCGATATGGGCCCTTGTGCCGTCGTGAGGCACGAAGGCATTCTGATTTTGCTCACGAGCCGGCGAACGCCGCCATTCGATCTCGGACAATGGCGGAGCCAAGGGATCAATCCAGAAGAGTTATCGTTGATTGCCGTGAAGGCCGCCGTTGCGCATCGGCGCGCCTACGACCCGATAACCGCGCGGTCATTCTGGGTCGGGACGCCAGGCCCTTGCACCAGCAATCTCAAGGCGCTCCCTTACCGGCGCGTGCGCAGGCCTGTTTTTCCGCTGGACGACCCGTAGGACAGGCGAGACGCCTGTTCTACTACCGCCGCTCTCAGGGCGCGGGCGTCATGATCAATCGAAGGAACTGCGCACTGTTACCGGCCGCTGCAACCATCGCACAGCGGCGTTCCATGCCTTCTGAAATTCCTTCCGTCACGTCCGGCACAGCGCTCCACTGGCGAAGATCGATTCGATTAGGTTCTCGACAAAGTTTGCGACGAAATATTCTCGAGGGGAGAGCGTTGGGCCAGGCTCTAATCTAACTGGACCACGCGATAGAAACGCAGCCGCCCATCTCCGGAGCGGTCATCCAGCCTTGATGTCGTCCCAGTCGCAGTTACGGGCTCTTCAAGCGCACTCCAATTCTCGGTGGACAAATTATCTTTGAATTGGACCTGATAGGCTTTGCCAGGTGTCGAATTCCAGACCACGGTGATCGCATTGTGGGCTGTGGCGCGAGACAAGGTGATGACCCTAAAGATCGAATTGTTGTTGGTTGGATTTGTTCCGGCTTTGAATTGTTCGAGATCGTTCATAGAGTCATTGTCGAATTCACCCGAGCCATCGCGCGCCAAGTTTCCGAAGCAGGTGGCTTCCCAGCTATCGTCCAGCCCGTCATTGTCCGAATCGCCTTGCGCCAATCGCACCAGCAACAGATCGCTCGCTTGATTGTAATCGATTGGAACCAAGTCGGAGCGAAAGCTCAGGAACAAAATGCTCCGTCCATCCTGGCTGAAGACTGGTCGTGTAGAAAGAGCGCAGCCCAGCGCCGTTCGCGGTTGGTTGGAGGCGAGCAACAGCGTCTGACGGAGCAGCCGATCGTGCAGATAAACGTCGGTGATGGACGAGACTACGGGCCGCACAAGGTCGGTGGCGCGACTGGCAAACGCAATGTATCGGCCATCAGGACTTATCGCTGGAGAAAAAGAATCGCCATTGGCGGCGCCCGTTTGTGAATAATTGAGACTGACCGGAAGCAACGTCGCGCTTTCGCGGTTCCAGACCGCGATCATGCGCGTGGACAACTCGCGGCGAGTTTCGAACGCGAGTCACAGGGCGTTTGAACTTAACGAAGGAAGAGAAATGGCTGTTGGCGCCAGCCGAGCGTTTCGTGCGTTCAAATCGCAAAGATACGCTTCGGCGCCCGCGTGATAAGACAGGAAGCGGTTATCCGAGCTAAACTCAAAAGCGGTGGCAGACGGCAAGGAGAGAATGCTGCGCGAAACGGGCAATAGATGCGTGGTTTGTTCCCGGAGGTCTCGGTCGTCGTGCGCCAGAACTAACTGTTACCCAGGAGAGGAGATCGTTGTGCCAAAACCGGTGTTACCCATTGGCACATTGTTTTTGGTTTTTAATGTTGTATGTCTTGTGGTGTACGACTGCGAGATAAAATGAGCAGAGGGGCGGCTGTCGAGCCTTAGCTCGCCCCCCTCTGCGGTCGAACACCCGCGACTCCGGGGGGCGGGGCGCACGCTGCTGATTCGTATCATTTTAAATCCTTCGTTCTCTTGGCCAGTCGTTTTCTCAACCGCGCAACTGACGGGCCGCGTCGATTTGCCGGAGCCTTTTGGACACTTCTCGCTTCAAGGCAAATGGGTTGAGTTTCGCCTTCTCGGCCTGCAATCGCTTTTTAGTTTTCGTCGTGACGGCCCCACTGTCCAGCACCCGCGCGAAGGGCGTTTGCGCCTCACCGTATTGCCGGACGAGCCGGCCATTTTTCATTTCTTTGCGGCCGTGCTTCCCCCGCACAACGCCACCGTATCGACTTCCAGCCATCCGGGAACTCCTTGTTC
>Ga0194132_10008929_pt1 | contig 14103 bp, 13 predicted proteins | sample TA2KigOf80mmetaG_FD_148612 | JGI IMG/M metagenome (GOLD analysis project Ga0194132, IMG submission 148612) | Freshwater microbial communities from Lake Tanganyika, Tanzania - TA2015054 Kigoma Offshore 80m | ecosystem: Environmental > Aquatic > Freshwater > Lake | place: Tanzania: Lake... | reverse complement strand
GCCGAATGCGTGCTGCTGTGCCAGCAACTCATCGAACGGCCCATCGTATTGCCAGCCGACCATGTCCTTGCCAGAGATCTCGCCGACGATCTCGTAGCCGCCTTTTTCCTTGAAGATTTGCTCGAGCGTCTTGAGCTTCGGAACGCCTTCGACCCACTCTTTGCGTTTGAATTGCTCTTCGAGACGCTGGGCAGTAAAGGCGCCTTTGGCGACGTAGTAGATTTCGTCCTTGTGTTTGACCTTGAGGTACGTCAGCGACGGATTGACGGCAGCGCCGACGTTCGACGACAGCGTCCAAGGAGTGGTGGTCCAGATCAGCAGGTTTTCGGGCGTCGCCCCCCCCACCCCCGGCCCCTCCCCCACAAGGGGGGAGGGGAGATGGAGCGGAAACTTCACGAACACCGAGCGATGCGCCACCATCTGGTAGCCTTCGTTCATCTCCTGCTGGCTGATGCCGGTGCCGCAGCGGCCGCACCACGGCATCGAGTCGTACGACTTGTAGATCAGCTTGCGCTCGTGGCACTTCTTGAGGAAGCCCCAGATCGTGTAGTTGTTTTCGTCGGCCATCGTGAAGTACGACTTGCGCTGGCCCGGAGGCTTGGCCCAATCCTCGTCAGAGCGGTCCCAGTCCATCCACTGGCCCAGGCGGATCGATTGCTCCGTCTGTCGGCGTGCGAACTTGTTGACGCGCTCCTTGCACGCGTTGACGAAGAAATCGATGCTCTTGAATTTGTCGTCCGGGACGAGGTTCTCGATGTCCCGTTTCGATTGCAGCTTGAGGTCTTTCTCGACCTCGACTTCGACCCACAAGCCCTGGCAGTCGAAACCGTTCTGGTAGCGCAGCTCGTGGCCGGTCATCGCGAAGTAGCGCTGGAACGCGTCTTTATACGTTCGGCCCCAGGCATGATGGACGCCCATCGGATTGTTGGCAGTGATGGGCCCGTCGAGGAAGGACCATTTCGGTTTACCGCGGTTCTTGGCGAGAAGCTTCTCGAAGGCCTGGATTTCGTCCCAGAGTTGCAGGATCGATCGCTCGACGGCGGGAAAATCGACGGTGGTTTCGACCTTATCAAACGGCATTGGCGCGGCCCCTCCCAGTTTTGCGTCAAAGAATAAAATACGCCCGTCGCCATCGATTGCAACGTGGCAGCTCGCTCGGCGGTTTCGCACGCAAGAAACTTGCAATGGTGATCGTGATGGAGTACAAGCAGTCTGGCGCCGCGAGGTGCGCGAAACCGCCGAGCGAGCTGCGACCATGCAGCCGATGATCATGAGGTGACATGTGATTGCGGGGTGTCACTTGATCTGGACGGCATACGGGACTTGGCTCCCAAACGATCCGCGCGGGAGTTCGTCGCACGAAATTCGCTCGCCGATCCTCGAAGAACTGGGAACGATACACCTCGGCCGCAGGACGATTCAGCCGTGCTCGAAGGTCATCCGTGAGTTCTATGAAGAAGCAGAGCCGAAATTGAAGCACGAAGTCATGCGGCGCACGGATGAAGATGTCCAACTCATTGCGGCATCATTTGCCGACACGATACGCATTCACCGCTATACTTGCTATGGCTGCGCGATCATGCGGAAGAAATGATTGCGTTTTTGCAGGACGATAGCGCCCAACGATCGATTGACGTGGGACCCCGGCCAAGCGATCATCCGGTGTGGGGCGGTCGAGGGTGGAAGGTGTACCTTGACTCGGGCGAGGACATGGAACGGGTCGTAGATTACCGTCGCATGAATTCGATCAAGGCGCGGCAAGCGGAACAGATGTGGGTTCTTGTCGTTCCGAATGATGGATGGTTGCCGGGGATCGGTGCGCGAAGGAAATGATGTCGTGCGCGAAACCGCCGAGCGTAGCATACTACGCAGCGGATCAGCACATGAAAAATTCGGAGGAAACTGATGGGTTGGCGCGACGAAGACGACGACAACTTCGACGATCTTCGCCGAGATCGGGATCGCAGTCCGCCGGCGCCACAAGGGAGTGCTGCGCTGGGGATTTCTTCGATCGTCGTTGCCTTCGTGTCGATCATCGCAGTGATCGGGATATTTGTCATTATCGTCGTCATGGCGGCGGCAAACAATCGGCCCCCCGGACCGCGCGACGCCGCCATGATCTTTCTCTCCTTCGGATTATTCATCGCCAGCCTGCTCTTGGCCGTTGTCGGGCTGGTGCTTGGCGCCGTGGGCGCTTTTTCAGCGAACGCCACGGGCATGACATGCGGCATTATCGGCGCCGTGCTCAATGCCATGATTGTGTTTGGGATACTTGGCTTGATGTGCTTCGGCGTGCTGACTGGGCGTTGATGTGTTACGCGCACAGTTCGCGGAGAATTGCTGCCGCGACGTCGACGCCCGTCGCAGCGGTCAACGCTCGCCAACCGGGAACGGCATTCACTTCGATCACGTAGTAGCCACCGCCAGGCCGAGGCAGTAGGTCGATGCCAGCGACGCGCGTGCCGACGGCTTCCGCCGCTCGCAGCGCTAGACGTTCTTCCTCGTCCGTCAGAAGGACCGGCTCGGTCCAGCCACCTTGGGCGACGTTCGTGCGCCAGTCATCGTCCGCGTGGCGGCGCATTGCCGTCAGAATCTTCCCTTCCAGGACGAAGGCCCGCACATCCCAACCAGGATGGTGGACAAACTGCTGAAGATACAACACCGTTTGCAGGCGTTCTAACGTGCGAAAAGTCCGCCAGGCGATTTCGACATCGCTGATGCGAATCATGCCGCGTCCTTCCGAGCCGAAGAGCGGCTTGACGACCACATCACCGCCGAGTTGTTGAAAGCCTGCCATCGCCGTCTCCGCGTCCTGGCAAACAATCGTCGGCGGACTCGGCAGCCCAGCAGCTTCGAGGCGAGCGCTGGCGAGATATTTATCCACACAGATTTCGAGCGATCGCGGCGGATTGAGCACGCGCGTCCCCGCGGCTTCGAGACGATGCAGCACATCCATGCGAAAGACAACTTGTTCGAGTGATCCGGGCGGCATGGTGCGAACTATAACGGCATCGTAGCCCGAAAGCGAAGTAGCATGCGGCAGCGACGCCGACACGCGACGGAAATCGACGGGCTCGCCGATGTGGCCGAGTAGTGCCGCGGCGCGCATCAAGTCGCGGACATGCCAGCCGGTTCCGTGTGATAGGATGGCAATTCTCATGGAAATAGAATGTGCTGAGTGTTGAGCAATGGATAACTGTGGACCACAACGGGACACGACTCAGCACTTAGGACTCAGCACTCAGCACTTAGCTAAAGAAAGATTGATACAGCACGTCCGCACGCGATCGACCGAAGGCGAATGTTCGGCCCGTCTTCAAGTTGCAGAACACGATCTCGCCCGGACTGAACAGCATCGGATCGATCTTGTAGAAATCGTGCTCGTACCGCTCGAAGATCGTTGCGAATGGAGCGCCGTAGTCGGCGGATGCACACGCGGGTACTTTGGGACCAATCTCAGCGAGTTGAGCGTCCTCCGCGTTGACCCAGATCGTGACGCGCCCACCGTACAGGATCGCGTCGTTGGTTCGGCCGATGGCGCCGAGCTCATCCTTGGCAACCGGCGGCAGCGGCGCGGAGCCGAAACCGGAGACAACCTGATTGAGATCGAAATCGAGCTCGTGCAGCTTGTGCAGTGCGGTCTCCAACGAACGAGCGACGACTTGAAGCGTGCCGGCCTGGCTGCCGGCGGGCGCCGCTAGCAGTGTGATCTTGTTTGACGGCAAGCCTAGCGATTTGCCGAGGTGCTCGAAGACGGCGTCGTCGGGCAGTTTGCGCGTTTCGAGCGTGCCGACGGCGACTGGAGCTTGCTCCTTGCCAGGGATCTGTTCGAAAAGTTCCTCCTTGCCATGAGCGGCGCGCATTGGGCCGGAACCCATGGCGAAGAACTTGCCGACCTTGACTTCCCACCCGGCGTATTGCGAGGCCATACAGGCGAGCACGGGATGATCGCTCGTGACAACGACGCTGGGACAAGCGATGCCGGCAACATCGCCGGGCGTCAGCGAAACTTCCGCCTGGCCGGCAAGGCAAACGCGCGCCAGTGCGAGGCCTGCCTGCAGCCCGCCCGGCGCCTTGATGCCGCAATCGATCAGACGACCACCACCGGCGAGCGTGTGCGTCTCGACGCGCAGCGTAGCGGCATTGGATGCGATGTAATCGGCCAGACGCATCGTTCGTTCGTTGAGGGTCAGCGTTGGAGCCACTGGCAGATCTCCAGTTTTTTTTCCTCGTTTTGCCCCCGCATCGCGCCTCGTGGCGTTAACGGTGAAACGGGTAATATTCGGATAGTCAATAAACAGTTTTTATCATCCCCACAAGCGCCGGGCGAGGGCATCCGCTTTTTCTTTGAGCATCGCTTCACATTCGTCAACGGTTGTGCCGGCTGCGAAAAGAGTCATCACGGGCCTGCCCGCGTCGATGACGTCGCCGGGGTGCGGGATGTCCGCGTATTCCGTGCGATCCAAATCAATGCCGCGGACGAGGCTCGCTTCCCATGGCCCAGGTTGCGGAAACGTGCACGTGTGTCGTGCGTAAAGGATCGCCTTGCCGTGGACTCGTTGTGCGGGCGGCCCGCCTGCATGTGTCGATGCTGGCGAGCCGCCTGCACTACGGTGTAGGTTGAACGCGTCTCGATGCCAGAGAAGCCACGGTTCGCCGAGACTTCGTTCAAGGATTTCAAGCGATGCGGGATACCGCGGGTTGATCTCGACGGGCCAAGGGACACTGTCGCGCACGATTGCGTCGATGCCGAACAGACCGCGTAACCCGAACGCACGGGCTATGGTCGTGCCGAGCGCTTGCCAGCGAAAATACGCTTCGGCTTCCAACGGCAGTGGCCCGATGTTGCCTGCGTATTGAAAGCCTGGAGCGTTCAGCCAGTGTGTGCCGATCAGTTGCCCGGTCGCGCCGAGGAATGCGGCATCGTCGCCGAAGCCGATGTAGATGCCCGAGCATGGCAGGCCATCGATGTGCTCTTGAAGGAAATGCGTGTGCGAATCGAATCGTTGGCCGACGTAGCCTTGAATACCAAATCCGCCGGCGCTGCGGCGTGGTTTCAAGAGCCATCGCCCGTGTCCTGCGGGCGCATCGGCAACGGTGGGACACGGGAAGCCGCCGTCACGCAAACACTGCGTCCAGCGCCGCGGCGAACGGATGGCTCGCACCACGTCCGGTGGATTGCCCCAGAGCGGGCGATCGATCCGCGCAATCAGATCGGGCCGATTCTCGAGTGCGCCCGTGTACATGACAGGCCCGGCAGGAGCGTCACGAAGGGCACCAAGCAAGCCGTCGGGATACTGATCGCTCGCAATTTTTCGAACGGTGGCCACGCGCTCCAGGTCGGCGTCGGCAAAAAGATCAGCACACCACGGTGACCAGCCTGCTCGAAGCGCCGACACGGCTGCGGCCCTCGTGCTGGCGCCAAGGATGATTATCGATTGATCGCTCATTTCCATGATGTATGACGACGTATCTATCGCGTCTCCGGCAACTGATTGCTATGCCGCAACCGGCGTCATATGTTGTTCTTACCATGAGCACCAACGAATCTGCTACGACGAACTTCGGCAAGTGGATGGCCTTGACCGCGGCCCTCTTGGGCTGGCTGTTTGATGGCTTGGAGATGGGACTGTTCCCACTCGTCGCTCGGCCGGCGCTACGTGAGCTGGGCGTGAGTGAGGGAGACGTCATCAAGTGGAACGGCGTAATTACCGCCCTCTTTCTCGTCGGGGCGGCGACGGGCGGTGTTCTCTTCGGCTGGCTCGGTGATCGCATCGGCCGAGTGCGATCCATGATGCTCAGCGTGCTCACGTATGCCCTGGTCAGCGGGGCGTGCGGATTTGCGACCGCGCCGTGGCAGATCGGCGCCCTTCGCTTCATCGCCGCGCTCGGCATGGGAGGCGAATGGTCGCTCGGCGTCGCTCTCATTAACGAGATCTGGCCCGATAGCTCGCGTGCTTTTCTCGCGGGACTCATCGGGGCCGCTGCCAACGTCGGCTACTTCGCCATTGCCTTGTTCGATCGCACCCTCAAGCCGCACATGAAAGAGCTTCGCGGCGTGCTCGAATCAATCGGTCTATCCGAATCAACGGTCGGCTATCTGATCGGACAGGACGAAAGCGGCTGGCGTATCCTGATGATGGTGGGCGCCGTGCCCGCGCTATTGACGTTTTTCATCCGCATGTATGTGCCAGAATCGCACCGCTGGGAGAGCGAGCGCGAGCGCGGCGCCACATCGCACTGGGCGACGCAAGATTTGCTCGCCGTTCTGATCGGCAGCTTCGGAGCGTGCGGCATCGTTGCTGTCTGGGCGCCGATGTGGGACTTTCAAATCCCGCTCGTTGTGCAGATCCTTGGCACGATCGTCGGGCTGATCGTCGTGACCACTGGCTACACCTACCCGGTCATCGTCTACCTGCAGCGGGCGACGGCAGCGTCCGGCGATCCGGCGCAATCGTGGCAACCTATTATTTCAAACATGCTGCTCGCCGCATGCCTGAGCGGCGTCGCGCTCTTGGGTACGTGGGGCACCACGCAGCAAGCGCCGACCTGGGCCGAGCAGACGACGCTCGATCCCATCACACAACTTCCCACGTTGCCGACGGTGCGTTCCGACACGCTGATCTGGGCATCGATCGGCGCCATCATTGGCACGATCCTCGCGGCCCTCGCAGCCGACATCCTGGGCCGGCGCATCACGTACACGTTGCTGTGTCTTGGCTCGCTCGGCATCATCCCGGCGCTGTTCCTGTACACGACGCCGCGCGATGGGCATTACGAGATCATGGTATTCGGCCTGGGCGCGATCACGGCATCGTTCTATGGCTGGTTGCCGCTTTATCTGCCGGAGCTGTTCAATACCAACGTCCGCGCAACCGGGCAAGGGTTCGGCTTCAACTTCGGTCGCGTTATCGCAGCGGTGGGCGTGCTGCAACTGGGCAACCTCAAAGCGTTGTTTGCGCCAAGGGGCTGGGCGGATGCCGAGGTGTATACAGCATTAGCGTGCATCTATCTCGTCGGTATGATTCTAATCTGGTTCGCCCCGGAGACGAAGGGGCAGCCGTTGCCGGATTGAATCTACGAGCACGCTGCGCAAACAAGTGCGGCCCTCGCTAACGCTACGGGCTAGTGTGCTTCTCGCAGCGAGTTCAGCAACTCCTCGTTGCTCGGACGATCGGCGGCGTCCTGGCTGGGATGGGCGTAGCGAAGCTTGCCCGAGGCGTCGATGACGAAGTCGCCGCCGAGTTGCCAAACGTCGGCGTCCTTGGCGGGACCTTTGGGGAGCCAGCCGCGAAAGACCAGCTTGAGGTAATGCCAAATCACGCCAAGCCGCAGAAAGCCCGTGACGCTCGTCGACCCGATGCCGAACGCATCGTACGCCTTTCGCTCCGGATCGGCCACCACCGGAAACGGCTGCGGCCTCTCGGCGAGAAACATGGCCAAATACGCCGGCGACATGAACGTGATGACGAGCACGTCACCGCCGAGCTTCTTGATGTCGTCGTAGATTCTCTGCACATCATCCAGATGCGCCCGGCAAGCAATTCAGGCCAGATGCCGCAAAAAGATGAGCAACAACGGTTTGCCGAGAAACGCGCGCAATTCGATCGGCGTCCCGTCGGGCTTGAGAAACGTGAAATCGCCGACCAATTCTCCTGTGGAAATCGCCATCGCCGCAACCTATTGTCAAATATGGTCTTATATATGGGCGCGTATATAGGGAAATCGATCACACCCCCCTGCGATGCCGTCATTACGGTGACGCCAGTTCCTCTTGCTGAGTGTGTTTCGAGCACCCATCTGCGTGTAGAATTAAAGTATGGGTTTCCGCAATCCGAATTGACGGAGCATGCATGAGCGACTTTCACACGGTTTGCAAAATCACCGATCTCAAGGAAGGCGAGGGCAAAACCGTCGCCATTGGCCAAAAGCTGATCGCCCTGTTCCTCGTCAACGGAACGGTCAACGCCATTGATGACACGTGCCCGCACATGGGTGCCTCGTTAAGCGGCGGCTATGTCGAGAGCGGCATCGTCACCTGTCCCTGGCACGCCTGGCGTTTCCGCGTCACCGACGGGACCTGGGCCGACAACCCGCGCATCAAGATCGGCTGCTACACGGTCCGCGTCGTCGGCGACGACGTGCAGGTTCAACTCATTCGCCCCGCCCCGGAGAAAACGCCATGAGACATTACATCCAACTCATCGCCATGGCTGCAATTTTTCTGGCATCGGCCGTCGTCCCGGGGCTTGGCCAAAACACCGGCGGCGGCAAGGTCGTGCCCAAGCTCGAGCCGATCGCCGAGACGAAGCTGTTGATGGAGGGACTCGCCCACGCCAACTTTCGCGGCCTGGAGCGCAACCTCACCAAGAATCCGATCGACGATCAATCGTGGACCTTCGCAAGAGGCCAGGCTCTGTTGATCGCGGAGACGGCCAACCTGCTGATGCTCCGTCCGCCGCGCAACCAGGGCGAGCCGGTCTGGTTCGAGCGCAGCATGGACATGCGAGCGCAAGCGATGCAGTTGGCGAAACACCTGGCGACCAAAGATCTGGAACGCAGCAAGGCCGGCATGCAATCGCTCGCCAACAGTTGCAACCGCTGCCACCAGAGCTTCCGCGTCCCGATCGACATCGCCCCCTTCCAACAACCCGCCGCCCCGCCGCTTCGCAAGGTGTGACCGGCAAGCCGAGCCGCGTCAGCGGGCGGGTGAGGGTGTGTTCAGCTGAGACAATTCGGGGGGGATCGCCATGCAACGCGCGCTCTGCGTTTTCGTTTTTGTCACGTCGCTAATTCCCACTCACGACGCGCTCGCCGCGCCCAACGTCTGGACCAAGCTCGATCGAGCTGCCATCATCGGGCGGCGCTGGGATGTGCCGGTCGGGTTCGATCCGGTGGCGAAGCAATTCCTTGTGCTCGGCGGTCGCAGCACCTTTGCCGACGTGCGCAAGCCACGTTCCTATGACGTGCTGACGCTCAACGCGAAGCAGGAATGGGAGAACACGCTTCCGCCGGGCAAGGAATGGGGGCCGAAGGTCGGCGCATGCAATGCGCCGCCGTGGAAGAACGAGATCTTTGGCTTCCGCGACACCGAAGGCAACGTGCGGCCCAACTGGACCGTCTACGGCACATTTTCGCTGGGCCAAAAGTACGATTACGATCCCGACACCAAGGCGTTCTATTTCTACGCCGGTGGCAGCACCTTCAAATACGACCCGGCCGAGCGTGCCTGGACCGATCTCAAGCCGCCCAATCATCCCGAAAAACAACTCGGCGGCACGCTGCTCTGGAGCTCAATGGTGTACGATCGGCACAACAAGCAGCTCCTCCTCTTCGGCGGCGGCAACGTGCAATCCCGCCGCGGCGATCCGGGCACTTGGACCTATTCACCTAGCAACAACGTCTGGTCCGAGCTAAAGCTGAAGGTCCAGCCGCCTCAGCGCGCCAACTCACGCCTCGCTTATGATCCAATCGCCAAGAAAGTCGTCCTGTTCGGCGGCGATCGGCTCGACGAACTGATGTCCGACACTTGGATATTCGACGTCGTTGCGCAGGAGTGGAGCGAAGCCGAGCCGAAGAAAGCCCCCGCGCCGCGCGGCGGCCATGCGCTGTTGTGGTTGCCGAAGGCCAGGAAGATTCTGCTCGTCGGCGGCTATGAGTACACCTCTACGACGGGATATGTCGGCAATCTCTACAAGCGATTGCCAATCGAACTTTGGACCTACGATGTCGCCGAATCACGCTGGGACCTTCTAGCCAGAGCCGGCGCAAAGGAGGGGCCTGATGCGCCGGCGAATTTCTTCGCCAGCGCCGCCGTCGACACGGACGATCAGGTCCTGATGCTAGGCCAAAGCGGCGCCTGGCTTTGCGAAGTCGATGCGTCCAAGACCGACAACGATGGCACCGAGAAACATCACGTAAAGCCCGGCACCATCGAGCGGCGTGAAGATTCGCACGATCCGTCGTGGTACGAGCGCGGCATGCCCAAGGCCGATCCCGCCAAGGTTGACGCCGACCTCAAGAAGTTGCCCGCCAACGAGTGGGTCGTTCGCCCGACGCCGAAGAAGCCCGGCATGAACATGGACTGGGGCTCGGCCGTCTTCGCGCCGGAGCACGACATGATCCTGCGTTTCTCGGGCGGCCACTCAGCGTACAGCGGCACGGCCCCGTTCGTCTATCACGTCAAGACCGATCGCTACACATTGCCGTTTGTGCCGGAATATCCGATCGAGTACGTGTACTCCAACGACCAGGTGCGCGGCGAATGGAGCTTCAAGCGCAACCCGTGGATGACCGGGCACACCTACAAATCGACCGGTTATGATCCAAACCTCAAGGCGATGGTGTTTGCGCCGCATGACTACACCTACTTCTTCGATCCGATCGAGGGCGCCTGGACGCGATCGCCGGAGCGCAATCCGTACCAGGCGAATTTCTACGTCGTCACGGTCTGCGCGACGCCGAAAGGCGCGGTCGTATGGGCGAACCACCGCCAAGGCGGCACTCCGGGATTATGGCGTCTGGACGCGGCGTCGAAGACGTGGAAGCCGTTGCCCCTGAAAGGCGACATGCCCGCGACGGGTGCCGATCATCACGGCATGGCTTACGATTCGATGCGCGATCGATTGCTGCTGTTCAGCGATCTAGGCAAAAACAGAGGGGACGTACTCGAGTACGATTTCAAAACCGGTATGACTCAATGGCTCGGCGCTAAGGGCAAGGACAAAGCACTGGCTCAATCGCGCGAAACGGCTTACATACCGGAAGCAGACGCCGTGCTGATCGGGGCGCACGTGAAGGATTCACAGAACACCTGGCCCATGTACGATTGCGCGACCAACACGTGGATGGGCATCAAGTTGAAAGGCGTCGATCCCGTCGGCAAGAAGGCGTTCAACAATTCGATGGGACTGGTGTACGATCCGAATCGGCGGCTTGTTTGGGCCGTCGGTCAGTACAGCCAGGTGCATGTGCTGCGATTGGATAAAAAGGCGGCGCGAAAGCTGGAATGATCGTAGACCTCACGCTCCGCGTGAGGCATCATCACGAGGATGGCTATTCGAATGGATACGGAATACACGGGCTCAAATGAATGGAATACACGTCTGTCGCCTTTCAGCAATGACCGTGTAAATACACGCGTTTTGTTTCTTGTAGTACCTTTGATAATAGTCGTTGTCGTCGTTGTGGTCATTTCTTTCTACGTGTATGCCTCGGGGGAGCCTTGGCGGGAAGTGGAGCGATGGAAGGCGAAGATTCAGGCCGAGATCTCGCCGCGAGAGGAAATGGACGCAGTGATCAAATGGATGGTAAGGCAGGGCCTAAATCCAATGATCGAGGAGAAAGAAATTCACGCCAAACATGAACAACGGTTTTTGGTTGGTGACGGGCACTTTACGTTTTCGTTCAGATTCGACGCACAAAAAAGACTTGAAAAATACAACGTAACTTGGTTTTCCAATTTTCCGTAGCCCTCCTGTGCCGTCTGTGGCACGCAGGCTCGGGTTGCGCCAGGGCGGCGGTATCACGTGGAAGTCGTCAGTCAAAATGCGCGGGCAGTATAGTCAGGTGCACGTGCTGCGATTGGACGCGAAGGCGGCGCGGAGGTTGGCATGATCCCAGGGGCTCGGAGTACCTCGCCCCTTGGCTTCCGGGGGGATACTACTTCTTCCTGGATCGTACTTCGGCTCGGATCGCTTCGAGTTCGCGGATCAGCGCGTCGATGCGGGCCTCGACGCTTCGGGAGGGACCACCGGTGGCTGGCGGAGGCGTTGCGGGGCCTTTGCCCTTGCCCTTCGGTTCAGGTGCGGGCGGCTTGGTCTCCGACTTCTTGCCGAACCACTTGCCAAAGCCCTTGCCGAAACCTTCGAAGCCTTTTCCTTTCCTGGTCTCCTTGGGGAGTTCGTCGAAGAGCTTCTTGTAGTACTCATAACGTTCGCGAATGGTTTTCGGATCGAGCTTTTCGCCGGGGCCTTTTCCCGCTTCCTTGGGGGCGTCTTTCTTCTTGAAGAAATTGCCTTTGCCCTTGAAGAAGTCGGCCTTGTTCTTGAAGAACTCGGCCTTGTTCTTGAAGAAATCGCCCTTGCCTCCGAATCCGCTCTTGGGTTTGGCTTGCGACTCCTTGGCTTTGGCGAGCCTGGCCTTGGCCTCGGCTACCTGCTCCAGCAGGCGGTCGAGATCGCGTTCCAGCTTCTGAACGTCCGAGCCAGAACCGGCGCCGGGGCCTGGTCCAAACGGCCCTTTGCTTTTGCCTTGCTGTGCGTCGATCTCGGCGGCGCCAAACAGGACGGCCGCCACGCCGAACGCAAACATCGCCACGGTACGAGTCAACATGCGAGACTCCTTTGCGAAAAAAACTAGATGGTCGGTGTGAAGGTCAATATATCCAGGGCGTCATTAGAGCAACGTGAACGATGGCGGGATGTTATGAAGAATCTGAAAAACTCGTCCGTGGCGGTGGCTCTTGGTCTGTGGCCAATTGCAGAATTCGCCAAGCTATAGCATCGTTTCATGGACACCACCGCTTGGGGATTCACTACCAATCAAAACAAACGCAGAGAACGCAGAGGATCGCAGAGAAGATTCGTTGAACCTCCCCGCGTTCTCTGCGGTCTCTGCGTTTCTTCCGTTGGATAGCCCACCCGACATGGGCCGCAGCCGGCGCCGAGGAAGCCCCTCCATGTAGCTTTGCTAATGAATCAACTTTTTTGTTTTTTCCGCAACAGTTGCGAACAATAAGCGTATGTGTAAATGACGGCGAGTGCAACTGGTTACTCAGGGATCCTTATCGTGGATGAAGCGGTCCAACAAGTGCTGCGCGCCAAGCACGCGGTCGAAATCTGGAACTTCGACGATGCGGTACTGCGTCAAGCGGCAAAACGGGCCGAGACCGCACGGAGTGAAGACCTGCGCCGTTGGATCGCCGCGCGGCTTAGCCATCGGGCCGAGTGGGCGTCCGAGTTTGCCGACGTCGTGCCCATTTGGCCCAAGGCGGTGCCGTTTCCGATCAGCATCGATGCCGAGCGCGGCGCAATTGGGTTCGTATCAGCCATTCCGGAATCCGCTCCTGCACTGCCTGTCACGGAACGCCGAGACGACGAACTCACGGAAACCGCCCAGCGCATCGTGGGCTGGCTGACGCGCGATTTGGCCCTGGAATGGCCTGGCAAGATGAACCTCGTGGCACATGTCTGGGTGCCGATGCCGACCCATGGGCGATCCGTGGGTTTGGCAGCGCTGATGGCGGGCCTGGTCGGCGCGCTCGCGCAGACCGATCCTCGACTACGCGACATTTCGTTCTTTTTTCCGATGACCGGCGAAATCGACCTGGCCAGCGAGTTGTTGCTCCCCGTAGATGAAGACACGCTGCCGGGCAAACGAGCCGCGGCCAAACGTATCGGCGCCAAGGAGATTTACGTCGCTGGCGGACAAGCGAGCCACGGAAACGGCCTACGGTCTGTCGCTCTCGACACGCGTCTGCGCAGCCAAACGCTCAAGCGGCTTCTCCAGGAGCTTGCCCGCGTTAATCCCATCCTTTACGAAGGCTTTCATCTCGTCCAACGAATGACTGGCCGGCTGATTGTTCCGCTCGATGACTTGTCGCAGTTTCTGCCCGGCGTTCTGTCTCGGCTTACCGACGACTTACGCGATATCCAATCGGTCCGCGCCAACCTCAACCTGCCACGCGATCCGAACGGTGGCAGCGCTATCGAACATTGGGATCGCCTCGTGGACGAGTATGTGCACAATCAAGCCGACAAGGCGAGCCTGCGAAATGCCATTCGCCTCTGCTATTGGATGCTCGAACGCAATGACGACGAGCCGAAACGCCGCGATTTGCAGGCCCTGGCAGTGCGGGTGACGAAAAAAGACTATCACGGCACGCTGCTGGCGGAAAAGGCCATCACCGACTTGACGGAGGTTCGAAAAAAAATGCAGCGATGCCGAGCATGACGAATCATCTGAGTTGGAAGTTTGGTTCAGGATGTGCTCAATCGCTGCCGCCGTGCGAATCAAAGATCAGGCCGGTTTTCTGAGCGAGCTTGTTGCGTCCAACGATGACGCGTGGAGAGCCCTGGCGGTTTATGCGGCCACGCGCCTCTA
>Ga0194132_10008928_pt1 | contig 14103 bp, 13 predicted proteins | sample TA2KigOf80mmetaG_FD_148612 | JGI IMG/M metagenome (GOLD analysis project Ga0194132, IMG submission 148612) | Freshwater microbial communities from Lake Tanganyika, Tanzania - TA2015054 Kigoma Offshore 80m | ecosystem: Environmental > Aquatic > Freshwater > Lake | place: Tanzania: Lake... | reverse complement strand
GTTGGTGGAAGACCGGCCGGCGCCACACGCTCCCTCGCGGCCTCGAGGACCAGGGGGCATACGGGCTGCCGGCCGGGCTCGGCCCGCCAGGATAGCCCTGGCAACCGAACAATGCCGAGATAGGAGGAGAGGGGAATGATGAAGTTCACCATCCTCTGCATCCCGTTCATGCGCCAGCGTGGCGAGAAGGTCGGCCTGGCCGGCCGCGAGCCGGAACGCTTCCAGACCATGATGCACAAGGTGCGCGAGCAGATGGTGTTCGCCGAGAGCCTTGGCTACAACGGCTTCTGCATGACCGAGCACCACATGCAGGTGGAAGGCATCGAGGCCACCACCAACCCGATCCTCTGGGACATGTACGTGGCGCAGGCAACCAAGACGATGCGGGTCGGCCAGCTCGGCATGAACCTGACGGCGATGAACCCTATTCTGGTGGCTGAGAACATCGCCATGCTGGACCACATGACCGGCGGGCGGGCCTTCGCCGGCTTCAGCCGCGGCAACACCGCGCGCTGGACCGCCACCATGGGCCAGCATATCGACGTGACCTCAACCCATTCCGACAAGTCGGAAGCGGACAGGCGCAACCGCCGCGCGCTCTACGAGAACTGGCGCATCGTCAAGTCGCTGTGGCTGGACGACTTGACCAGCATCGAGGGCGAGTTCTGGAAGATGCCGCTGCCGACGCCGTGGGAGTTCAACCCGACCAAGCTGTGGGCTCCGCAGCAGGTGGACGATCAGGGCATCCTGCGGCGCGCGGGCATCACGCCCAGGCCGCTGCAGAAGCCGCACCCGCCGGTCTATGCGCCGTTCAGCTACTCCATGGAAACGGCGCGGTTCTGGGGCGCCGAAGGCGGCAAGATGGTGTCCTTCGTCAGGCCCGAAAAGGACGATTTGATGCCGGTGGTGATCGAGCAATGCATCGGCGCTGGCCAGAAGGCCGGACGCAATCCCAAGCCCAAGGACGTGCTGGCGATCGGCGGCCAGCTGCTGGCCGGCATGACGCCCAGGGACGAGGCGCGCTATTGGGAAGCCTTCTGGGAACTCTGGAAGCTCGCCTACGACGCGCCGCCCTACGATGTGCCGCTCGGCCGCGTCTGGAAGGGCTCGCGCCAGGAGTTGCAGGACCACGCGCTGGGCTTGATCGAGCGCTGGGGCATCGACGAACTGTTCCTCTGGCACCATGCAGGGTATTTCGGCGACGACATCGAACTGGGCACCCTGCAAGCCTTCGCCGAAGCGGTGATCCAGCCGCTGCGCAAGGCCGGCAAGGCGGTTTAGGCGGGATCCGGCCGATGCCGCTGACCTTCGGCGACCTGCTGCGCCGCCATGCCGCCACTTGGCCGGAACACCCGGCCTATGTCTCGTTCGACGGCCGCGTCACCTGGGCCGAACTGAAGCGGCGGACCGACGCGCTGGGCCATGCGCTGAAGCGCGCCGGCATCCGGCCGGGCGACCGGGTGGCGATGCTGGCGGCCGATTGCATCGAGGTGGCGGAGCTGTTCCTGGCCTGCGCCCGCATCGGCGCCGTCAGGGTCGGTTTCAACGCCCGCCTGGCGGGCCGCGAGATCGCGCAGTTGCTCGACGATTCCAGTCCCGACTTGCTGTTCGTGCAGGCGGGGTACGAACCGCTGGCGCGCGCGGCGCTGCGGGCAGCGCGACATGCGCCAGCCTTCATCGGCTTCGGCGGCCAGCATGGTTTCGCCGCCGACTACGCCGACTGGCTGGCGGCCGAGGCCAGGTCCGGGCCGCTGCAGGACACGCCCGGCGACATCGCCATGCTCTGCTACACCACCGGCTCGACCGGCTCGCCCAAGGGCGCCATCTACCCGCACCAGCAGATGCTGCGCTCGATCCTCTATATCGCGCTCTCGGAAGGGGCGGTGCACGACGATGTCTGGCTGCACGCCATGCCGGCCGGCGGCGTGCCGATCATCCACATGCTGCGCAACATCTTCCATGGTTCGACCACCGCCATCGTCGGCCCCTGGGAGGCGGAACGCGCGCTCGCGCTGATGGCCCGCGAGCGCACAACGATCTGCGTGCTGGTGCCGACCATGCTGTCGAGCCTGCTGGGTTCCGGCCTGATCGACAGGTACGACCGCAGCAGCATGCGTCTGCTCGGCTATGGCGCCTCGCCGCTGCCGCCCGCCACCATCCGCGAGGCGATGGCCGCGTTCGGCTGCCCGTTCCTGCAGATGTATGGCACGACCGAGCTGATGGGCATGTCGGCCATGCTGTTCCCGTCCGACCACCGCCGGGGCCTGGCTGACAGGCCGGAGATCCTTGCCTCGGCCGGCCGCTCGCTGCCCTGGGTCGATACCCGCATCGTTGACGACGAGGGTCGGGACGTGCCGGTCGGCGAGACCGGCGAAGTCATCGTGCGCTCGGAACTCACCATTCCGGGCTACTGGAACGCGCCCGAGAAGTATGCCGAGACCGTGCGCGACGGCTGGCTGTTCACCGGCGACATGGGCCGGCGCGACGAAGAGGGCTACCTTTATCTCGGCGACCGGGCCAAGTTCCGCATCAAGACCGGCGGCTACAACGTGTTCCCGACCGAGGTCGAGAACGTGCTGGCCGAGCACCCGGCGGTGCACGAGGTCAGCGTGTTCGGCCTGCCCGATCCCACCTGGGGCGAGCGCATCCATGCCGTGGTGTCGCTGAAGCCGGGCCAGAGCCTGGACCTGGAAGCGGCGCGGGCCTTCTGCCAGGGCAAGATCGCCAACTTCAAGCTGCCGAAATCGCTCGCGGTCTGGCCGGAACTGCCGAAAGGGGCGACCGGTAAGATCCTCAAGCGGCAGATCATGGAGTGCACGCTGGCCGAAGGCTAAAGCGCGATGACGCGAACTCGAACCGCGCTGACTTCAGACGTCATCCCGGAAAGCCGAAGGCCTGTCGCGGTTCCAGGTATATGACGCGACAGGTTGGATCGCGGCTCTCCGCTTCGCTCCGGCCGGGATAACGGCCGAGACATGATCGCGCCTCAAGTCGTCCTGCGTCAGCTCTTCGTCCCCTGCGCGGCCAGCGGCGCGCCGATCCGGCCCTGCCCGAACTGCTGCACCGCGTCGGGCAGGCCGAGCCAACGATGCCGCGCTTCCCGCCGATCGAACCGACAGGCCTTCGGCCTGGGCCGTCGGCGGCGCTCACACGATGTCGCTGGGCCGGCCCCGCCAGTAGGGTTCGCGCAGTTCGCGCTTCAGGATCTTGTCCAGCGCGTTGCGCGGGAAACTCGCGCGGAATTCGACGCGGGCCACGCGCTGATACTTGGCCAGCCGCGCGTTGCCCCAGGCCAACAGGCCGGCCGCATCGACCTTGGCGCCGGGTTTCATCAGCGCCAGCAGGATCGGCGTCTCGCCCCAGCGCTCGTGCGGCACGCCGATGCAGGCAACCTCCAGCACCTCTGGGTGCTGCATGAACGCTTCCTCGATGTCGATGGGATAGATGTTTACGCCGCCCGACAGGATCATGTCCTTGGTGCGGCCGACGATGTAGAGGTAGCCGTCGGCGTCGAGCCGGCCAAGGTCGCCCGAACGCAGATAGGCGTGCCCCTGCGGATCGCGCCACAGACCCTCCTCGGTGCGCTTGGGATCGCGGTAGTAGCCTTTCATCATCAGCGCGCTGGTGCCGACCACTTCGCCCACCTCGCCGGTCGCCGCTTCGCGGCCTTGGGCGTCGACGATGCGGATATCGGTGTTGACGGCGAGCAGCGGCTTGCCGACCGAGCCGACCTTGCCGGCCGCGTAGTCGTCCGGCCCGACGAACGTCGCGAAGCCCTCGCTCATGCCGTAGATCTCGAAGAACGAGACCCGCGGCAGCCGCCGGCGCATGGCCTCGAACACTGTACGCGGCAAAGCCGAGCCGCCGCACAGCACGGCCCGCCAGCTCGCGGTGTCGTGTCGTTCGAGATCGTCGAGTTCCAACAGGCCGATAAGCTGGGTCGGCACCAGGAAGCAATGGGTCGCCCGCTCGGCTGCCAGCAGTTCCAAGAAGCGCCGCGGTTCGAATTTCGGCACGATCACCGCCGTGCCGCCATGGTGCAGCGTCGGCAGGCCGCTGATCCAGGTGCCGTTGTGATAGAGCGGCGTCGCCAGCAGCGTCACCGGCCGCTGGTTGAGCCCGATCGGCAGGCCCCAGCCCAGCGGATAGAGCAGCCGCGACAGGTGGCTGTGCACGGTGCCCTTGGGCTCGCCCGTGGTGCCGGACGTGAACATGATGTTGAAGTCGTCGTCGAGGCGGAGCGAGACGCGCGGTTCGCTGTCCGGCTGGCCGGCCAGCAACCGGGGATAGTCGATCCAGCCGGCGGCGGCGAAATCGGCCGCGATGAACTCCGCCACCTCCGGCAGCGTGTCGCGCAGCCGGTCCAGCGCGGCGCGGTTCTCGGCGGTTGCGATGACAAAGCGGCTGCCGGAGCGGACCAGCATGCGGCCGATCGCCGGCGGGTCGAACAACGGACTGAGCGGCACCACCACCCCGCCGGCCTTGGCGATCGCCGCGATGGCGGTCAGCATCTCGGGCGAACTGCGCATGAGAAGCGCCACCTTGTCGTCCTTGCGCAGGCCGCGAGCCAGCAGCGCGTTGGCCAGGCGATGAAAGTCGGCGACGAACTGCCGCCAGGTCAGCCGCACGCCCTCGCCCACCACGGCCAGCGCCTCGGGTTGCCAACGGGCGTGGGCCGACAGCACGTCGGGAATGCACAGCCCCGGAACGGCGAAGGCGGGCAGGCTCATGGCGCCTGCCGCAAGGCGACGCGGGCCGGCGCAACCGGCACGCCCGGGACTTCGACGCGCAGGTGGAAGATGCTGCCGGCATCCTTGCGGCCGCTGTTGTCCGAGCCGGAAACGACGTAGAGATCGCGCAAGTCCGGCCCGCCGAAACACAGGCTGGTGATCATCGGCACCGGAAAGGCGAGGCGGCGGCGTTCGCGGCCGTCGGGGTGGTAGACGATCACCAGCCCCGCCCAGACCGCCGCCAGCCACAATGAGCCGTCGCGCGCCAGCGCCAGGCCATCCGGCCGGCCGGCACCCGGCCGCACGAAGTCGCGGCGGTTGGACAGGCTGCCATCGGCGCCGACGTCGTACACATAGACGACGTTGTGCTGGGTGTCGGCCTGGAAGAACTGGCTGCCGTCCGCCGAAAATCCCAGTCCGTTGCTGAGGCCGATGCCTTCGGCCACCACGCGGGCGGTGCCGTCCAGGTCGAGCAGGTGCAGCCGGCCGGGCCGCGGGCGGCCAGGTTCCAATCGCGGCCGATAGCCGAGCGAGCCGGCATAGATGCGCCCCCTGGCGTCGGTGGTGATGTCGTTGAAGCCGATGACGCCGCGCTCGGGATCGCTATCGAGCAGCACGGCGCTCGGCGCATCGGCCCGGGAGCGATGCGCAACATTGCGGCCCGAGACCACGATGCCGCCCGTCACATGACGGACGATGCCGCCGATGCCCGTGCGATGCGGCCAGAGCGTCTCAACCCGGCCCGCGGCATCGAAGCAGCGCACTCCGCCCTGCTCGGCGTCGGCGACGATCAGGCCGCGGACCGGATCCCAAACCGGGCCTTCGAGCAGTGCGTAGCCGCTGGCAAGCGTCTCGATCATCATCGGCCGCCTCCCACGGGCAGTCGAAGCACATTAGTCTTGCCTGTTAAAGTGGGAAGTAAGACCCCTGAATTCGGCATGACAGTCTTGCCGGTGCGGCAACGCTGCCGCGGCGCATGCTATGCTGCGGCCTTGGAGCGACCCGATATGAACAAGCCCGTCACCACGCCGACTGCCATTGCCGCAAGCGCCAGCGACGCCGAGCGAGCCTTGCGCATCGATCTGGCCGCCGCCTATCGCCTGGCGCACCACTTCCAGATGGACGACCTCATCTACACGCACTTCTCGGCGCGCCTGCCGGGCGGCGGCGACATGCTGCTCAACCCCTATGGCCTGCTGTTCGAGGAAATCACAGCCTCCAGCCTGATCCGCGTCAGCAAGACCGGCGAAATGGTGGGGACGAGCGACTACGAGCTGAATTATTTCGGCTACAAGATCCACGAGCCGATTTATCGGTTCAAACCCTCGATCGGCAGCGTCATGCACACCCATACCCGCGCCGCCATCGCGGTCAGTTGCCTGGAGCAGGGTCTCATGCCCCTGAGCCAGATGTCGCTGTTCTACTATCGCCAGGTCGGCTACCACGCCTATGAGGGCAATTACTTCAAGGCCGACGAGCAGCGGCGCCTGGCCGATTGCCTGGGTCAGCACAAGGCGGTGTTCCTGCGCAATCATGGATTGCTGGTGGTGGGCGAAACGGTGGCGGAATGCTTCTCGCGGCTCTACTACCTGGAACAATGCTGCCGCATCCAGGTCGATGCCCTGGCCTGCGGCGGCAAGCCGGTGACGATCGGCGAAGCCGTGGCGGAGCCGATGATCGCGCAATACTGGAAGCTGGGCATGCCCTTCTCCCAGCGCGAATGGCCAGCCTTGCTGCGGCGGCTGGACCGGCTTGCTGCCGGGATACGCCGATTAGGCGTTCGACCGCTACTCTTATGCAATCAAAGTAATTATATAAATAGAATAACAACTCTCAATTATTGTTTCTGGCAGATCCGTGAACGAACCAAGTGTATGCGCGTTGATCTCGCGGCGATTACACGCATTGTTAATAGTATTACTTGAGGATCGCGAACCATCCATCGGTCTGCATCGTCCGTGTCCTCGGACATCGCGCAAGGAACGAAGGATGACGGTAGAAAAATCGAAAGAGCGCCCTCCTTGTCAAGGAGGTGGTGCGACGATCCGCGACGGCGAAGTGGCACGCCTGCGCGCTGAGCTGGAACGCTTCCGGGCGTTCGTGGAGACCAGTTCGGACTGGCGCTGGGAATGCGATGCCGACGCCCGATTGACCTACGTTTCCGACAACGTTTCCGAGGTGCTCGGCCATCGCCCGGCGGAGCGGCTCGGCCTTACCCGTGCCGAATTGAATGCGCTGGACGATACCTGACGGGAGGCCGGCGCCAAAGTGAACGAACTGATCCGCCAAGGGGTCGCGTTCCGCGACCTGTTGTTTCCCACACTGCATCGCGACGGCCGCAGGGTCATGCTGTTGCTCAGCGGCCAGCCCAAATACGACGCGCAGGGCCGGCTGGCCGGGGACATCGGCAGCGGCACCGACATCACCGCTCATCTGCGATCGCAGTCCGAACTCCACCAAGCCAACAACCAGCTCATCGCCCTGACGCGCCTGTTGAAGGAGAACGAGGCCCGGTTCCGCGACTTCGCCGAGGTCAGTTCCGACTGGACCTGGGAGACCGACCGCGAAGGTCGGATCACGCACATCTCCGACAGCCTGGAGCGTTCGGCCAACATCGAAGCCAAGGCGTTTGTCGGCCTCTGCTCCGGCCAGGCGCTGCGCCACCATCCGGAAGCGGAACTGTGCGTCGCGCCGATCATGGCCGCGCGCAAGGCGTTGCAGCCCTATCACGACGTGACGCTGCCGTTGCGCACGCCGACGGGCGAAGACCTCCATGTCGCCGTCAGCGGCCGGCCGTTCTTTGACGAAGAAGGCACCTTTCAAGGCTATCGCGGCACCGGCCGCAACATCACTGAACTGGTGCTGAACCGGCAGGCGCTGGCGCGCGAGACGGCCTTGCTGAACGCCATCCTGGACAACCTGGGCAAGGGCGTGGCGGTCTACGACGCCGGGCAGCGGCTGCGCGTCTGGAACCCGTCGTCCCAGCAATTGCTGGAGTTCCCGCCCGGCTTCCTCAGGATCGGCCGGCCGTGGGCGGACGTCAGCCAGTTTCACGCGGGGCGCGGCGATTTCCCTGACCGCGCGCCCTCGGACTTGCCTGAAGGCGCGCCGCCCAGCCAGTGGAACATGCCGAACGGGCGCATCGTCCAGCATCGGCGCAACCCGATGCCGGAGGGCGGATTCGTCGATACCTTCACCGACGTCAGCCAACTGATCAGCAAGGAAATCCAGCTTCGTCAGGCGCAGAAGATGGAGGCGATCGGCCACCTGACGGGCGGCGTGGCGCACGAGTTCAACAACCTGTTGACCGTGATCGGCGGTTTTGCGAGGCGCGCGGAACGGCGCATCGACGACAGGGCGCTGGTGGCGGAGAGCCTGAGCGAGGTGGTGCACGCCGCCGACCGCGCGGCGGAACTGACGCAGCAGATGCTGGTGTTCGCGCGCAAGCAGGCCACGACACCGGAACTGCTGCGGCTGGCCGACGTGCTGCCGGGCCTGGCCCGCTTGCTGGGGCCATTGCCGGGCGAAACGACCGAGCTGACGATCGACGCCAGCGGTTCGCGCGGCCTGGTCAGAGTCGACCGTGGCCAGCTCACCCAGATCTTGCTGAACCTGGCGGTCAACGCGCGCGATGCCATGGGCCCTGGCGGCCGTCTGGGCATTGTCACCGAGGATGTGCGGCTGCCGCCCGGCTTTGCCGCCAGCCATCTCGGCCAGGGCGGCGGCGACTATTGCCGGTTGACGGTGAGCGACAGTGGCAGCGGCATGGACGAGACGGTGCGCAAGCACCTGTTCGAGCCGTTCTACACCACCAAGGAGCAGGGCAAGGGAACCGGCCTCGGCCTCGCCGCCGTCTATGGCATCGTCGAGCAGTCTGGCGGCACGATCGACGTCGCCAGCACCCCAGGCGAAGGCAGCGCGTTCACGCTGTATTTCCCGTTGGCGCCGGCCGAGGCACCGGCGGCGACCGACGCGGCGACCGCGGCCACGCCCGAGAGCGAATTGCCGCTGCCTGCGACCACGGCGACCATCCTACTGGCCGAGGACGAGGCCGCGGTGCGTCGCCCGCTGGCCAGCGATCTGCGCGCCTTCGGCTTCTCGGTGATCGAGGCCGCCGATGGCCGGCACGCGGTCGGCCTGGCCCAGGCCTATTCCGGAACGATCGATCTGCTGCTGACCGATCTGGCGATGCCGCGCATGAGCGGCGAGGAGGCGGCCTCAACCCTGCGCCAAGGGCAGCCGAGCCTCAAGGTCGTCTACATGACAGGCGACGCCACCTGCTTGCCGAACGGCGAGCCGCGCCCCGCCGGCGCCGTCTTGCGCAAGCCGTTCACCGATGTGGAGCTGAGGAAGACCGTGCAGCAAGTGCTCACGCCGACCGGTAGCTGACGGAGCGACAGTCATGCGCCCCCAAATCCAAAGCCTGCGCGCCGACGAACTTGAAAAGGCCCGCATCCTGATCGTCGAGGATCAGCCCGGAGCCATGAAACTGGTGCAGTCCCTGCTGCGCGACATGGGCATCACGCAGATCTTCAGCGCCGGCGATGGCCAAGTGGCGCTCGCTTTCCTTGACGAATGCGAGGGCTTCATCGACGCGGTGATCTCCGATCTGCACATGCCGAAGGTGAACGGCCTCGATCTGCTGCGCCAGGAGCGCACTGTCTATCCCAGGATGCCTTTCCTCATGATCACCGGTCGCGACACGGCCGACGCGGTCAAGGCGGCGCGCGACAGCGGCGTTACCGCGTTCCTCGCCAAGCCGTTCTCGCCGGCCCAGTTGGAAACCAAGATCGAGGCCATGCTGCGCCGCGCGTCCGTTTGAGCGAGCGCCGCGGCACCCCAATCGGCCGCCGCTACAGCCGCCCGACCGCCTTCTCGCCAAGGATCGCCAGCGACTGCGCCAGGGGTGGCACCTTGCCATCGGCGGGTGCCAGCCTGGCATCGACCGTGCGCGCATGGCTGGCGATGATCGCCTGGGTCATCAGCGGCCGCACGCCGCATTCCGCCAGGCCCTTCGCCACCAGTTCCATCTCCTCCCACCGCCGCTTGGCATGCACGACGTGGGTGTTGACCAGCATCTCGACGAAGCCGGCGAAGCCCATCTTGTCGACGTCGCCGATGTTGTCCAGCACCTCCTTGACCAGGCCCTGGCGCTCCGCCGCCACCAGGCATTCGACCCCCAAGGCCTCGATCCCCTTCATCAGCACGCTGCGCAGCAACTTGACCGCCGAGGCGCTGCCCGGTTTCGTTCCCAGCACCTTGACATCGAAGCCCTGCTCGCGCATCCAGGCCGCCGCCGCCTCGACATCCTCGCCCGCCAGCAGCATCGGTGCGCGGTGGCCGAAATTGAGAAAACTGCCCATCACCGCGATATCGACATAGCGCACGCCGGCCGGCGCCAGCGCCTTACGATCGCGCTCGGCCATCGGCCCGCTGATGGTGCAAAGGTCGAGATAGAGGGCTCCGGGCTTGAGGAACGGCGCCGCGGCACGGGCGGCGTCCAGCGCCGACTCGCCCGGCACCACCGAGAACACCACGTCCGCCTGGCGGAGCGCCTCGCCATAGCCGGCGGCAATCTGGATGTCGAGTTCGCGCGCCCGCTGGCCCAGCGCCCGACCGCGAGCGTCCTGGTCGAGCGCGACATCGACCGCCAGCAGCCGACGCGGGCGGTTGCTGCCGGCGGGCGCGCGGCCGCGCCAGCCGTCCTTCGCCGCCAAGCCCCGGCCGATCCCCGAGCCGCCCTCGCCGAAGCCGAGCAGCGCGATCACCTCCGCCTGCATTCCCGCCCTCCTTCTCCCTCGCCCCGGCCGCACACCCCCGGACCGCGAGCCAGGCCCGCGCCCGCTTCGCCCAGCCTGCGCCGCTATTCCGCCGCGCGCACCGCGGCGCGAGCGGGAACCGGCCGCTTGTGGAATTGCCCATCCTTGAGGATGGCGGTCAAGCGGTCCTTGTCCTGCAGGATCGTCACATCGCGCTCGGGCTGGCCGTCGACCAGCAGCAGGTCGGCAAGATAGCCGGCCTTCACCTGGCCCAGTTCCTCGCCCTGCTGCATGAGCTGGCCGCCCAGCCGGGTTGCCGCCTCGATCGCCTGCATCGGCGTCATGTCAAGATAGCGCACGAAATGCTCAAGATCCCGCGCATTGCGGCCAATCGGGTTCCAGGCGAACCCGTAATCGCCGCCCGGCAGGATGCGGATACCGCGCCGGCGCATCTCCTTCAGATTGGCAACGGCCATCTCCAGTTCGTGCTTGAGGCCGAAACGGGTGGCCATTTCCTCGCTGACGCCCCACGGCCCGGCCTCGTAGAGGGTGGCGTGCGTCACCCCCAGGGTCGGCGCTACGAAGATGCGGTCCTTGGCGGCTTCCAGCATGTCGAGCGCCTCGCCATCGCAGAGCGTGGCGTGGTAGATGATCTCGCAGCCCTGGCGCAGCGACAGCTTGACAGACTCGGCCGAGCGCGCATGCGTCGCCACCCGCTTGCCGCGCGAGCGGGCAACCTCGCAGACCGCGGCGATCTCCCACTCGTTCATCACCGTATGCTGGGCCAAGGCAAAGGGCACGAAATTGTCGCCCGAGGGATTGATCTTCAGGATGTCGACCCCCTCGCGGCACATTTCCCGCGCCACCCGGCGAAACTCCTCCGGCCCGTCGCAGACGATGGCGAAGGTGTCGCGGTGCAGGTGTTTCAGGCGGACATCCCCCAGGCCGCCGGTGACCGTCAGTTCCGGGCTGGCCGCCAGCATGCGCGGCCCCGGGATGTCGCCCGCCCGGATGGCATTGCGGATCACCACGTCCAGCCGCGGCTTGGCCGCCGCCGCGCAGCACAAGCTGGTGAAGCCATGGTCGAGCAGCAGCCGGACATGCTTCATCGCCAGCAGCGTGTGCTCTTCGGGCGGGATCTCGCCCAGCGCCTCGAGCGAAGCGGTATTGGCGAACGAGGGATGCGCATGGGCTTCGACCAGGCCCGGCATCAGGGTCTGGCCCTGGCCGTCGATCAGTTCGGCGTTGCCGCGCTCGGCCCGCGCGCGGTCGCGCGCCACCTGCTTGATACGGTTGCCCTCGACCAGCACCTCGCCTTCGAACGGCGCGCCGCCGTTCCCGTCCAGCACTCGAACGTTGGCGAACAGGATCCTGCCCATCCCCTTCCCCCTTCGCGGTTGGCCGGCAGCGCCCGGCGGCAGTGGCGCGCCGGCAGCCGCCGTGTCCCGCCGGCGACGTTCGCACGTCCATGCGGCCACTGCCATGCGAACTTCGCAATCAAGGGGACATTCGCAACCCCGTGATGGTCGTCTGGCGGTGGATTTGCCGTTCCTCGCCGGGTGGGCCGCCCGTATCGGCGGAACTGCATCGCGGGAACGGCAAATCCGTAACGCCGAACAAGCGTCGCCCGGCCGGCAAATCCGCCGTCTTCCGCGGCGGCCCCAGGGCGGTGGCGAGCGCCGCCGACAGGCCCCGGCCGCGGCCCAGGTCGCGCGCCAGGTTCAGCCATTCGTGCACGACCAGCCGGAACGGGTTGGCGCAGTCGAAGCCGCTGGCCAGACCGTAGCGGCAGGGCTGCTCGTCGCGTTCCGCCGCGAAGGTGCCGAACAGCCGGTCGAATACGATCAGCACCCCGCCGTAATTGCGGTCGATGTAGCCGTCGTTGCAGGCATGGTGCACGCGATGGTGCGAGGGCGTGTTGAGCAGCCATTCGAGCGGCCCCAGCCGGCCTACCGCCTCGGTATGCAGCAGGAACTGGTAGACGAGGTTGAGCCCCAGCGCCAGAAACACGCCGTCCGGGTGAAAGCCGAGGAGGACGAGCGGCAGATAGAACAGCCAGCCGCCGGACAGCAGGCTGGTCCAGCCCAGCCGGTAGGCGGCGGAGAGCGTCAATTCCTTCGGCGTGTGGTGCACCGCGTGCGTCGCCCATAGCCAGCGGCAGCGATGCGAGGCGCGGTGGAACCAGTAATAGGCAAACTCGACGCCGAGGAAGAGCAGAAGCGCCGCTGACCAGTCGGCCAGCGGCACGGTCGCCAGGCGGTTCTGCCAGGCGCAGGCGAAGATCGGCGCCAGCGCCAGCGGCGTGACCAGCCCGACCAGCTTGTAGCCGGCCGCCACCGCGAGCGAGGTAGCGCCGGCCCGCCATGGATAGGGGCGATGGCGAGCGCGCGCATACCACAGCGCTTCCGCCAGGATCAGCAGCAGGAACAGGGGAAAGGCGTAGAACCCGGGCCGGCCGGGATCCAGCGTCACGGCTCGATCCGCCAGTCCTCGATCACCCGGGTCCCGGTTGCGCGCAGCAGCGCCGACACCGGACAACGCCAGCGAAGTTGCGCCTGCAATTCGCCCAGCTGCTCCGGGCTGGCGGCGCTTCGGCCGCGAACGGCCAACCGCACTTCCGGAAACGGCACCGGCAGGTTGTCGCGGCCGCGGATGCCGCGCGTATCGAGCACGGCGTTGACCTCGATCCGCAAATCGGTCAAGCCGATGCCGAGATCCCGCGCAATCCAGTTGGCGATGACATTGCTGCAGGCCGCGAACGAGGCCAGCAGCGTCTCCAGCGGCAGCGGCCCGCGGTCGGTGCCGCCGCGCGCCACCGGTTCGTCGATGGTCAGCGTGTGTTGCCTCGCCCGCACCGTCGTCAGGGTCGGGCCATGGCACTCCGCCTGAACCCGGAGCGTTATCTTTTCCGGCAGTTCGATGGCCACGGCCGCCTCCTTCACCAGCGCCGCCGCGCCCGCTGGATATGCACCAATGCCCGCAGCCAGACTAGCACCGGCACCAGCGTCGCGACGAGCAGCAACAGGCCGCAGCCTGCCCCGGACAGCAGCTTGACACCGACCAGGCAGCGGCCGGCGCTGCCCAGCCCGGCATAAAGCAAGAGGCCGATGGTCGGCAGGGTGGCGAACCAGAGCGCCTGTGCCGCCAAAGCTGCCCACCAGCGTCGGCGGACCAGACCCAGGCAGAGGCCAAGACCGCTGCCCAGAAAGCCGTAGAACAGGCCCCAGGCCGTATGCCGGTCGGCCAGGACCAGTTCCTGCGCCCGCCGCCAACCGGCAAGGCCGGCAAAGGCATAGCCCACCACCTGCCGGATGCCGGACAGGACGTAACCGGAGAAGGCGCCGACCACGACGGTCATCAACCGGCATCCACCGGATGACCGGCTTTTAGGGGGCAAGATTGACGCCTAGAGTGCGCATTGGCAAGCCCGAGCCCCGCCGCGGGCGGCCAGATGGCCCGGATGCGGGTAAAATCGGCGCGTCGGGTTGCGGAAGCTACGATATTGTTCTCGCCAAGACGCACCTCTGCTGTGGTTTTCGCTGGAACTCATGCGGCCGGCCTGTTTACGCCGGCGCTGGAGGTGGCTGCGGCCGCAATTCGGCGACCAGCCTCAG
>Ga0194132_10008927_pt1 | contig 14103 bp, 10 predicted proteins | sample TA2KigOf80mmetaG_FD_148612 | JGI IMG/M metagenome (GOLD analysis project Ga0194132, IMG submission 148612) | Freshwater microbial communities from Lake Tanganyika, Tanzania - TA2015054 Kigoma Offshore 80m | ecosystem: Environmental > Aquatic > Freshwater > Lake | place: Tanzania: Lake... | reverse complement strand
CGAGGAGCAGGCCTTGCATTTCCGCAAGCTTCGCGGCGTGGCGGGGGTCGCGGGCGAGGTTCACCTGTTCTTTCCCGGGTTGCACGCCGGTCAAGGCCACCACTTTGGGGTCGTGGTGTTCGGCGAGGAGTTCGTCCGGGTTGTCCTTGAGGTTGAAGAGTTGTGTCTCGCGCACGGCGCCGTTCAGCACGTCGTATTGAATGAGTTTCCAGTCGCCCTGCTTGACGCTGCGCATGCCGGGCTTGGTGCCGCCGTTGTAAACGCCATACATCACGTCGCGGACCGCCGGCTGCTTGCCCTCCAGCACCGGACGGAAGCTCAGGCCCTCGTTCGACGCGGGCGCGGGGATGCCGGCGACGTCGCAGAGGGTGGCGAGGACGTCGAGCAGGTAGATGTTGCCCTCGGCGCGCGAGCCCGGCTTGATGCCCGGCCCTTTCACCACGAACGGCACGCGCCAGGTGTGTTGATAGAGATTTTGCTTTCCTTGAAAGGCATGTCGCCCGATGGCGATGCCGTGGTCGGCGGTGTAAAAGATGTAGGTGTTGTCCAGTTCGCCCATCGCCTTGAGTTTGGCGAGCACGCGGCCGACCTGGAGGTCGATGTTCTCGCTGCAGGCAAATTCGCGGCCCAGTTCATTACGAATGGTGCGCTCGTCTCGGTGGCCCCACACGCCGCTCACGGAGTTTTCGTCGCGCAGGCCGGGATGGCCGTCGGGAAACGGCTTCGCGGGCAGCCAGTTGGCGGGGAGCTTGGGCTGTTGGGGATGGGCCGGTGGCAACGCCTTCTGGTCGGTGTGGTTGACGGCGCCGTAGTTGGCGAGCAACTCAGGTTTGCCATCGCGGGTGTCGTGCGGGTGGGAGAAGCCGAAGTAGATGAGGAAGGGCTTGGTGTCCTTCGATGACTCGCGGTCATTCAGGTAATTGAGCACCTGCTCGGCGTGCCAGGCGCTGCCCGATTCATCCGTGCCGCCGCGTTTGCCGGCATCGTGCCGGACGGTGAAGAGTTTGTTGGCGGCCTCGTAGCTGTTGCCGGTCTTGCAGGTGCGCATGGTGGCGTAGCCCGCGCGATTGAAGACGGCGGGAATCGTGTTCTCGACGATGTTCGGCGGGCAGTGGTTCTTCGCGCCGGGTCCGATGGGCAGATGCCACACCGTGCGTCCCGTCATGATCATGTGGCGCGAGGGCGTGCAGACTGCGCCGCTGAACGAACCCATGTGGTACGCGCCGTCGAGCACCATGCCCTCGGCCGCCAGTCGGTCGAGGTTGGGCGACCGCAACGGCGACTTGGGGTTGTAGAACTTGAAATCAAACGGCGACTGGTCATCCACGAGGATGAACAGGATGTTCGGGCGCTTGGCGGCAGCGGCCTGCGTCAGGCACGGAACACACAGCAGGCACAACAGGAGAAGGCGGCTCAGGCGTGTCATAATGCCTGATGAAAGCAAACCGAGGATGTCTCGGCGACAAATTTAGCTCGGGTGGTCGCGAATCCGCGGCGGTCAGCTCTCCTATTTGCCCAGTTCCATGAGGTAGCGGATGAGATGCGCGAGTTGCTGGGCGCTCATCTTAGTGCGCCGGGCTTTTTGCAGCGTGTGCAAGCGCGGCCCGCCCCACGGTGCGTGAGACGGGCGCGGCCAGCAACGGGACGACCGCCTTTTGAGGATCGGCACGAACGCAAGTTGACCGCTTTGCATGGTTCACCAGGGTTTGGAGTAGTTTGGGTTGTCATCACTTCGAGGTTGGCGGAATCTCACGTGACTTGAAAACTTCATGCCATCTTGCAGTGGTCCAACACATGAAACGCCTCATCATCGCCTGCACGCTCCTCGCATCCGCCATCGCACCGACACTGTCTATCGCGGCGGAACGGCGGCCCAATCTCATCTGGATCATGGCCGATGACCTCGGCTACGGCGACCTCGGCTGTTACGGACAGCAGGTCATCAGCACCCCGCAGCTCGACCGCATGGCGCGCGAGGGCATGCGCTTCACTCACTACTACGCCGGCGCCACTGTCTGCGCTCCGTCGCGCAGCGTGCTGATGACCGGCCTGCATCATGGCCACACGCGCGTGCGGGGCAATGCGGGCGCAACCAACCCGGGGTCGCAGGCGCTCAAGTCCGAAGACGTCACGGTGGCGCGCGTGTTGCAAAAGGCGGGCTACAAGACCGCGCTCATCGGAAAGTGGGGCCTGGGCAACGTCGGCACGGCGGGGAGCGGGCTGCCGCGAAAGCAGGGCTTCGATGAGTTTTTCGGCTACCTGAACCAGCAGCACGCGCACAATCACTTCCCTGATTTTCTCTGGCGGAACGAGGAGCGTGTGAAGCTGCCGAACGTAGTGACTCCCGTTGGCGGAACCGGCGCGGGCTACGCCACCGAGGCAAAGGTGTTCGCCGACGATCTCTTTGCCGACGAAGCCGTGAAGTTCGTCAGCGAGAACAAGTCGCGTCCGTTTTTCCTCTACTGGAGCATGGTCGTCCCGCATGCGAACAACGAGCGCACCGGCGCCCTCGGCGATGGCGCGCACGTCCCCAACTACGGTCCCTACGGGGAAAAGGACTGGCCGCCTCAGGACAAGGGACAGGCCGCGATGATCACCCGGCTAGACGGCTACGTCGGCCGGATGATGGAGCACCTGAAGACGCTCGGCATCGCGGGGAACACACTCGTCATCTTCACCAGCGACAACGGCCCGCACAACGAAAGCAAACACGACCTCACGCGTTTCAATCCAAGCGGCCCCTACACCGGCATCAAGCGCAGCCTCACCGATGGCGGCATCCGCGTGCCATTTATCGCGTGGTGGCCGGGGAGAGTGAAAGCCGGCGTTGAATCTGCGCACGTCGGCTATTTCCCCGACTGGATGCCCACAGCGCTCGAACTGGCCGGGGCGCCCGCGCCGGAGAAAACGGACGGCATCAGCCTCGTGCCAGTGCTCACCGGAAAGGCGGACACGCAGAGGAAACATGAGTTCCTCTACTGGGAATTCCACGAAGGCAGCTTCAAGCAGGCTGCGCTCTATGCAGGCCGATGGAAAGGCATCCGCAGCGGCAGCCCCGATGCCCCCGTGCAACTCTTCGACCAACAGAGCGACATCGCCGAGAAAACCAACGTCGCCGCGCAGCACCCCGAGATTGCCGCGAAGATCAGCGACTATCTCAAATCCGCCCGCACCCCGCTGCCCGAATGGGAACCCCGCTGGCAGCCCGTCGGCAAGGGCGGAAAGAAGTGACCCGCCGCAGCGTCTGCAGCCATCAAGAGAAGAATTGCCTCGGGACAGAGCATCTCAACGATGATCAGTCGGTGCTTTATGATTTGACCGCCCTCCTCTTGTCACCCGCACCGAGGGTTGGCCGCTCTTTTGATCCACTTCCACCGTCAGTCCAACAAGCCCGCTGCCGCATCGAGAGGTTTGTCGTCCGCCAGTGCGGTCTCCTCTTCCCTGAGTGCCTTCCACTCTCCGGTCGACCAAGGTTTCTCGTCGGCGATCCACTGCTTGAAGCCGCCGGTCAAGGCCACTGTCACTTGGCAGCACACGCGGGCCGCTCCCTTCTCCACATTCACGCGGGCGCGGATTTTCATCTGCGTCGCCGAATCGCCGGCCACTTCGAGCGTGCCCCACTTACCGGCCTCGACGGTCATCCGTGGGTTGGCGCCCTTGCCGGGCATTCGCAGTTCCAGATCGAACTGACCTTGTTATTTGGCCGCGCGGACGCACAGTTCGTGCGCCGGCGCCTTAAATTCGCCCTCGACCCAACATTTTTCGATTGATCGGCCCCTGCATCTGCAAGAAAAGGGGGTAATCCCGTGAGCAAACCATCCAAGAAAACGAACCAGCGCCTGCAACGTCTCGAAGGCGAGATCACCGAACACCTGACACACGGCCTGATTCCGTTCTGGCATACCCGCGCCTGCGACGCGAAGCATGGTGGCTACCTGACCCATTTCGACGAGCAGGGCCGGGCCAAGCCGCTCCGGGCAAAGTATGTCAATACCCAAGGGCGGTTGGTCTGGTGGTTCTCGAACCTGTGCCGTTTGCATCCGGAGGTCCGCGGGAGCAAGGCCCTGGCGCGCGGCGGCGCGGAGTTCCTGTTCCGGCATTTCTGGGATCCCCGCGAGGGCGGCTGGTATTGGACCGTGAAGCCGGATGGCAGCCCGGATGACATGGGAAAGATCGTTTACGGGCAGAGCTTCGCGATATACGCGATGGCCGAATACACGCTAGGCACCGGGGACAGGCGCGGCGTGGAACATGCCTCGCGCACGTTCGACCTGTTGCAGAAGTTCTGCGCCGACACCCGGCACGGTGGATACTATGAGAACCTGTGCCGCGACTGGACACCCGAGGAGCCGGGCTTTTCCGGGGGCGACCGGAAGGGGCTCGATACGCACATGCACCTTCTGGAATCGTTCACCACGCTCTACGAGGCGTCCCGCTCGATTCTCCACCGGCGCAAGCTGATGGAAGTCGTGGATGTCGTCTGTGACCACATGATTGACACCAAGCGAGGCTGCGGGCTGAACCAGTTCAATCTCGAATGGAAGCCGATCCCGGCCATCGCCGTGAAACGAACCTGGAATGCGGAGCGTTTCGGAGAGCGCCCGGCGCAGCCCACCGAGACGACCTCTTACGGCCATAATCTCGAACTCGTCTGGCTGATGAACCGCGCGTTCGAGATTGCCGGCGCGGATCCGAAGCCTTACCGGCCGCTCCTTCGGAAACTCGTGGACAACGCCCTCAAGCACGGCGTGGACTGGAAGTTTGGGGGAATCTATCGCGATGGCCTCCGCACCGGCGGTGCGCTGGTCAAGGAAAAGGAGTTCTGGCAGCACTCGGAGGCGCTCGTCGGCTTTCTCGACGCCTATGAAGTGTTCCGCGATCCCTGCTACCTCGATGCCTTCGAGTGCCTCTGGGAGTTCATCCAGAAATACATGATCGTCCACGAAATCGGCGAGTGGCGGGTGCTGCTCGACCGCGAGGGCAGACCGCTCGACACGAATGTGGGAAATGACTGGAAAGTCTCCTACCACACCGGGCGCGCGATGTGCGAATGCCGGCAACGGCTGCGACGGCTGCTGGGGCGCCCTTAAGGAAGTCTCCGTCGAGCAGGGCGATCTCCGGCATTTTCCCCGGCGTCAGCCGGCGCAGGGAATCGCGCGCTCCGGCTAGTATTTCCGGTTCGGCAGCTCCGCCGCTGCGGCCGATTGATCGAAGACTCGATCCTCGATCACCGTTTTCTTGGGCACGGCCTCGCCCTTGCGCGCCTTTTCAACCGCATCGAACGCCAGCGGGCCCAGCAGCGGATTGCACTCGATAGTGCAATTCAGGTCGCCCGCGACCATCGCCGTGAACGCTGCCCTCACGGCGTCTATTGAGACGATGAGAATGTCCACGCCGGGCTTCTTGCCCGCGGCCTTGATTGCCTCGATCGCGCCGAGCGCCATGTTGTCGTTGTGCGCGTAAACTGCGGTGATGTTCTTGCCGTGCTGTTGCAGCAACGTCTCCATGACTTCCTTGCCTTTGCCGGTCTCGAAATCACCGCTCTGCGAGGCGATGATTTTCATCCCGGGATGTGCTGCAATGCTCTCGGCGAAACCTTTCTTGCGATCGATGGCGGGTGCGGCTCCCGGCGAGCCTTCCAGCTCAATGATGCGCGCCATCCCGCCGGTCTTCTTTGCCAGCCACTCCCCGGCCAGCTTGCCTTCCGCGACAAAGTCCGACGCGATGAGCGTCACGTAGAGCGAGTCGTCCGACACCTTGATGCCGCGGTCCACCAGCACGACGGGGATTTTTGCCTGCTTCGCCTCTTTCAGGATTTCCTCCCAGCCCGTCTCGACCTTGGGCGCGAGGATGATGGCGTCCACACCTTGCGCAATGAAGGAACGGATGGCCTTGAACTGGTTTTCCTGTTTGCCCTGCGAGTCGGAGAACTTCAGGTCGATGCCCCGCTTGGCCGCCTCGTCCTTCATCGACTTGCTCTCCGCGACGCGCCAGTCGCTCTCCGCGCTTACTTGCGAAAAGCCGACCGTGAGCGTCTTGCCGGGCTTGGGGTTGCCCACGGGAGGCTGCTTGTCGCAACCTGCGAGTGGGAGGATCGCCACGGCGGCGAGCGGGAACAGGTGGCGTAGGGACGGGAACAGGTTCATTTTCATGGTGTAGAATTGCGCGCGTATTCCCGGGAAATTAACCGCCCGGCGTGGAGGCGCGAGAAAGAAATCGTTGCAGGATGATGAAGGCCAGCAACAGCCCGCCGATGGCGATCCGCTGCCATGAAGAGTCGAAGCCGCTTAGATAGTCCGGCGCAGTCAGGATCGTGCCGTAGATCAGCACGCCCAGCAGCGTGCCCGCGACCTGTCCGACGCCGCCGCTCAGGAGCGTGCCGCCGATGACGACCGCCGCGATGGCGTCCAGTTCCATGCCGAATCCATTGAGCGGATTGCCCGACTGCGCCTGCACCGTGAACACCACGCCGCCCAGCGCCGCGCAAAATCCGCTCAGGGCGTAGATCATCACCTTGGTGCGTGCGACGGGCAGGCCCATCAGGACCGCGGAGGATTCGCTGCCCCCGATGGCATACACGTTCCGGCCAAACCTCGTCAGGTGCGCGATCCACAGCCCGACGAGCAGCACCACCACGAAAACGCAGGCCGTGAAACCAAACGCGACCCCGCCAGGCAGCGGCAGGCCAAGCCCGGCCAGCGCCCTATGGAACCCGTGTTCAATCGCCATTTCCTTCGCGCTGACCATGAACGCAAGACCGCGCGCCAGAAACATGCCCGCCAGCGTCACGAGGAACGGCGGCAGTTGATAGCTCTGGATCAGGAAGCCCTGCCCGGCCCCAAACACCGCTCCGCACAACAGTGTGAGGGCGATTGCCGTCCCGGGATGAAAGTGGAACTTCCCGATGAGCGTCGCGACAAGGACGGTCGCAAAGGCCAGAACGGAGCCGACGCTGAGGTCGATGCCACCAGAGAGAATCACAAACGTCAGACCCACGGCGATGATGCCGACGTGGGCGTTGTTCATGAACAGATTCGTCACCACACGCAGCGAGAGGAAGTTCTTGAAGGCCACCGAGAACGCGCCAAACAACACCACGAACACCAGCGCGGTCACCAGCAGCGGGAGATTTTGCCGGCGGAAAATCATGTTCATGCGCCGACCCTCCGCACGCCCGATCGCCATGCCGCGAGTTGCGCGCGCAGCCGGGGCGATTGCAGCAGGCAGACGGCGATAATGACGAGGGCTTTCGGAACTGGCGCAACATCCGAGGGCATGCCCTGGCGAATCAACGTCACCGTGAGCGTCTGGATGAGCAGCGCCCCGACGATTGATCCGACGAGCGAAAATCGCCCGCCAGTCAGCACCGTGCCGCCGACCACCACCGCGGTGATGGCGTCAAGTTCTAGCATCTGGCCGAGGCGGTCCGGCTCGACCCGCCCGACATCCCCGACGGTGACCAACCCCGCCAACGCGGCGCAGAGCGCACAGAACACATAGGCAAAGAGCTTGATGCCGCGCGCGTTCACGCCGCTCATCCGGCTGGCGTTTTCGTTGTCACCGACGGCTTCGATGAAGAGGCCCAGCGCGGTCATGCGGCAGGCGATGCCGGTGATCACGACAACAGCCACCACCAGCAGAATCGGGGCGGGAATGCCCGCCACAAATCCTCGGCCGAGAAACTCCAGGCCGGGATCCTGGACGCTGATCGGCAGCCCGCCGGTGATGCTCAAAGCCAGGCCGCGCCCGAGCACCATCATGATGAGCGTTGCCACGATAGGTTGCAGGCCGGCGAAGGCGACGAGCGTGCCGTTGAAGGCACCGGCAACCAGTGCAACCAGCACCGCCACACCGAGCAGCGCGGCAAAGGGCCAGTCTCCCTGCGTTGACAGGTAAGCCACCAGCGCGCCCGCGACGGCCATCACCGACCCCACGGAAAGATCCACCCCACCGGCGGCGATGACCAGCGTCATGCCGATGGCCAGCAGCATCACCTTCACGGCGAGCCGGAGGATCGTCATGACAGGGCCGTAGAGGTTGCCGTCCCGCGTCGTGATCTCGAAGAACGCGCGGTCGAACATCAGGTTGAACAGGACCAGCAGGCCGAGACCGGCCAGCGGCCAGATCAGGCGCTGCAACGACGGGTGACGGATGAAGAATGAACGGAGCGCCGCGAACACTCGTGGTCGCGTCGGGGTGGAGTCCTCTTTTGTCATGCGCCCCTTGGTTTGACGTTGTGGTCCGTCCCATGTCCAGCGATCAGGCTCATGATGGAATGCTCGTTCACATCGTCGCCGCCCAACTCGCCCACTTTCCGGCGGTCGCGCAACACGATCACGCGCTGGCTCACCCGCACCACTTCCTCCAGTTCCGATGAGATGAACAGGACGGACATGCCTTTCTCGCGGAGCGAGGCGACGAGTCTTTCAATTTCGGCCTTCGCCCCCACATCGATCCCGCGCGTCGGCTCGTCGAGGATGATGAGTGTCGGTTGCAGCGCGAGCCAACGCGCCAACAGCACCTTTTGCTGGTTCCCGCCGGAGAGATTGCGGATGGGCGCCTCAGTGCCGGGTGTCCGGATGTCGAGCAGGCGGATGTAATTTTCGACGATTTGCAGCTGCTCGGCCCGCGCTAGCAATCGCGCCGGACCCCGGCTCGCCTGCAGGGCGAGGACAAGATTTTCGCGGACGGAAAGGTTGGGAATGATTCCCTCGGCCTTGCGGTCTTCCGGGCAGAAGGCGAGGCCGCGACGGATCGCCTTGCGCGGCGATGGCAGGGATGCGACTTCGCCACGCACCCGGATCTCGCCGGAGTCCGGACGGTCCGCCCCGAAGAGCATCCGCGCCATCTCCGTGCGCCCACTGCCAAGAAGCCCGGCGAGACCGACGACTTCGCCCTCCCCGATCCGCAGATCGACGGGATGCATCGCGCCACGCCGGCCGAGAGCCTTGACTTCGAGGACGGGGACGGATGACTCACGGGCCTCTTCCGGGACGCGACCGGCAACATTTTTCGTCGCCCGGGCTTCCTCTTTCAACTCGCGTCCAAGCATCTTGCCGATGAGTTCAAGGCGCGGCAGCCCCGACGTTTCAAACTCGCCGACGACTTCCCCGTTGCGCAGCACGGTGATGCGGTCCGTCATGGCATAGACTTGATCGAGGAAGTGCGTGACGAACAGGATCGCCAGTCCCTCGCCGCGTAACCGGCGCATCACATCGAAAAGTGCCGCGCACTCCTGCTCGTCGAGGCTCGAGGTGGGTTCGTCGAGGATGAGCAGCTTCGCCTGCACATCAAGCGCACGGGCGATGGCGACCAATTGCTGGATCGCGATCGAGCAGGAGCGAAGCTCCCGCGTCACGTCGAGTTCCAGGCCCAACCGTGCCAGCGCGCGCGCAGCCTGCCGTCGCATTGCCTGCCACCGGATGATGCCAAAACTTTTCGGCTGCCGACCGAGCATGATGTTCTCCGCGACGGAGAGGGTCGGGATCAAATTGATCTCCTGATAAACGGTGCTGATGCCGTGCGCCTCGGCCTCCTTCGGCGAGCGCGGGGAAATCGCGCGGCCATCGAACTCGATCGTTCCCCCGTCGCGCCCATGAACACCCGTGAGCACCTTGATGAGCGTGGACTTGCCCGCGCCGTTCTCGCCCATCAGCGCATGAATCTCTCCCGCGCGAACCGTGAGGCGGACATCATCGAGCGCCTTCACCCCGCCGAAGGCCTTGCTGATGTTCCGCATCTCAAGGATGGCCTTGCTCATGCGAACGCGGCCGGCGCAAAGGCGAGCCAGGACAGGATCAATTTCGGTGACATCGCGCGTTGCAGTGGGGACTTGGCGGCGGTGAGGAAACACGCTCTTCCCGCAGATTCATTTTTCAGTTAATTTGTGAGCAACGAGACAGACGAAGTCAATCGGTGGGAGAAAGTTCCGGGTTCATTTTGGTTGGTCCAGATCCACGAGGCGGTAGCGCCCGAAGTGATCGTAGTTCTCCAAGGCCATTCGCTCGCGCTTCAGGCCAGCAATTCCTTGAGCGGGCCTTTTTGAACGGGATCCTCCCGGTTCGGGCCAATGAGATTGAAGTGCTCGCGCGGCGCGCCGATGGCGTGGAGGATTGTCGTATAGAGGGCGTTGATGGAGGGGTTCGCGGGCGCGCCCGTGCCGATGCGAAAGCCGGTGTTCTCATACTTCGACTCCTTCATCGGGTAGGTGACGAAGCGGTTGGTCAGGAGCCGGCCGCCCAGATTTCCCAAGAGGACGAAGGGCCAGTTCTCTCCGTGGGAATGCTGGCGGTTGGCGCTGTCGCTGGTGTAAACGAGCAGGGTGTTGTCGAGCATGGTGCCGCCGCCCTCGGGCATGGACTGGAGTTTTTTCAGCAGACCGGCGGTCTGCACGGCGGTGAATTCCTGGACTCGGTTGACGATCTCCAGGCCGTCGAGATTGGTTTGGGCGTCCTTGTTATTGTGACCCGCGGCGTGGGTGCCCATGTTGGCGAAGCCGGTGTAGGTGCCGCGAATCGCGCACAGTCCGGAGGTGATGGTCACCACGTTGGTCAGGCCGCTCATGAGGGCGCTGGCGGCGATGTCGAATTGCGCGGCGAGGGTGTCGGGCACGTTTTGCGGAAAGGGCTGGGGGAGTTTTGGCGCGGATTTGGTCAGCAATCCCCGCTGGTAGAGTTCCGAAAGCTGGGCGTCGCGCTGGCTGAGCGAGGCGAGGGCGGAGAGATGGATGTCCAGTTGCGCGCGCTCGGGGCCGCCGAGTCCGGACTGAAGTTGCTTGATGTCGCCGGCGATGAAATCGAGCAGGTTTTTGCGGGCGGCGAAGTCATTCTGTTTCGCGCCGATGCCGCCGAAGAGTGATTCGTAGGCGAGTTCGGGCCGGCACTGAGTGGCGATGGGGCGGCCGGGTCCCCAGGCGGATGAGACAAGGATCGATTTCGTGAGGGGCTGGCCGTGATCGATGCCGAGATTGAGCACGGGAAAGATGCCGCGGAGCTGGCGGGCGACGGCGGCATCGATGGATTCCCCGGCGGCATTCCGGTGTTTCACGTCGCCAACGCCGCAGTTCATCCCCGAGAGAGCGCCAAAGCCGGCGCCGTGATCCGGCAGCACCGCCCCGGCGCGCAGCCCCTGGACGATGGCGAGGCGATCCTTAAAGGGCGCGAAGGGGGCGATGCCAGGCGGCAGCGTCATGCCATCGAGCTTTTGAACGCGGGTGACATCGCCGCTGAGCGAATAGTTCGCCGGGGTGCAGGTATCCTCGTGGAATCCGTTGTCAAAGAGGACGAAGATCACCCGCTTCGGCAGCGACCAGGTGCCGGCAGCCTGCGCGGCGAGCGTGCGAAGGAACGGCGCCATGAGGATTCCGCCCGCCCCGGCGGCGAGGCTTTTCTTCACAAAATCCCGGCGGGGGAAGCCGGAAAACACGGGAGCAGAAGTGGAGCGGCTGGAACGTTTCATTGTAGGGTGCGAAGATCAGGGCTGGCGGGACACTCGATAGAGAAAGGCGTCGGAACTGAGCAGCGAGGCGATCAGCGCCTTCATGCTACCGTCGCTTTTGGAGTAGGCGCGGTGAGCCTCCACGAGAGCGGGGCCATCAGCCGCCGTCTCATTTCGTCCGACAAAATAACGGAAGGCATGGCGGACGAAAACTTGTTCGACGTGGGTGGATCCGGCCAGCCTTTCGATCAGTTCGAAGGGATTTTTCACTGGCCCGTTGAGCTTGGGATCGAGGCTGAAGTTCACCGCTCCCGTGGTGTCGAGCGGCATGAGTTTGTATCGTTTCCCCCGAGGCTGCCCGTTTTTGTTCAGGTTTTCTTTGGCGAAGGTTGCCTCCGGGTCATCGACCATTTCCTCGGTCCGGTATCGACCGAGGTGGTCGAACTGCTCGAAGGCCAGGCCGAGCGGGTCCATCTGCTGATGGCAATTCCAGCAATACTCCTCGCGCACCACCCGCATGCGGTCGCGGAGCGTGCGGTGCGGTTCGTCGGGCAGCATGGCGTTCACCGTGATCGGCACATCGGGGATGCGGCCACCCAGCAGGCGTTCGCGAATCCAGCGGCCGCGATGGATGGCGTGGTTGTCGAAGTTGCCAGACTGCGCGATGAGCCAGGCGGGGTGGGTGAGGACTCCCATGCGATGGCCCTCCGGCATGTCGAAGGGGCGTTCCGCGGACCAGTCCGCACGCTGCAGATCGATCTCGTAGATCTTGAGCGCAATTTGTGCCTCGGTCCCGAAAGGCTTGTCTTTGTAGTTCTCCACGGCTTCCGCCTGCTTGTCCCGGGTGCCCGGAACCCGCGTCGCCACGAAGGTCTTCCGGGTGGTCAGCAGTTCGCGCAGCACTTGTTTGTCAGCGCGGATCACCCACTGGATGAGATTGCTCAGATCAGCCACGAAGAAGTCGGGATGCCACGACCGCGAACTCGACTTTTGCAGACCGGCCGCCTTCAGGCTCACCTCGTCCTTGAAGACTCCCGGCGCGCCGAGATAGCCGAAGTATTCCTGGAAAAAGCCCAGGATGCGGGGCTTCGCGATCGCGTCGTCGTTGAGCATCCGTTGGACCTGGGCCCGGATCTGTCCGGCATTCGCGAGCTGGCCCGCGGCAGCCGCCTCGCTCAGCGCCTTGTCCGGCTCCCGATCGGTGAGGGTAAAGGCGATGGCCCGGGCCAACGCGCGGGGTTCCAGCAACTCGCGCTTGCCGGCGGCGGGAATCTCCACCCGATACAGCACCTCGGGTTGAAAGAGGACGGCGGTGAGAAACATCTGCGCCGCCTCCTCCGGCGATGCCGCCGTCTTGAGATTGGCGGCGAGAAAGCCGTTGTAGCGGGATGACTCATCCGCGGAAGGCTCCCGCCCGAGCAGGGAGCGAAAGGTCGCGCGCGTCGCGGCGGCGATTTGCTCGGGGCTGGACGCAGCCCCCACCTTGATCAGCGTGTTGAGTTCCTCGATCCAGCCCGCATATCCGGCGCTCGGCTTGCGCCCCGCGGTCTGCTTGGCGAGAGCCCGCGCCACCTGCGTGGCGTTGCGCATGTGGAACTCGACCTCCGCCTCCCCGATATGGTGGGACGATGCAAAATCCCCAAAGTTCCACTGCGGCGTGGCCGTCCAGGGCGAAGTCATCCGGTGCTCGCCATAGTCGCGGAAGCCGAGTTTGAACTGCTTGTTGATCCGATTCAAAAGCTCCTCATAGGCCGGGCCCGAGACCCGCCAGAGCCGCGCTGGCGTGGCTGCAGGACCGGACTCCGCGCCCGCGCCTCCGAATAGTCGCGCGTGATCCAGCCAATTGCCCCGTGAGGGATGCAACTGGCGGCCTTCGTCCACTGCAATGCCTGCGTTTGCGAGAGCCGATCGCACCCAGCGGATAACGCCATCACGCTCCGCGGCCCCGGGTTGTTTCTTGTCCTCCGGCGGCATGAGGCCGTCCTCCAACTGCTCGAGCACTTTCTTCCACACTTCGATGCGTGCGGCATCCAGCGGCTCCTGCGTCAAGGTATGCAGCGCGACCTTGCCCTTCTGTTTTTCCGCGCCGTGGCAAGCGACACAATAAGAGCCAAAGAAGGAACCAACCGCCACCCGCGCGTCTGTCGCGGGCTGTTGCGCCACTGCGGTCCCGAACGGGAACGCCATCAGAAGCCAGACTGGAATGATCCGGAATGTGGCCATCGCCCAAGTTTTAGGCGCAAACGCGCCGCGCGACCACGAGAAAAGTCGCATTGAGCCTGTCCTTGTTTCAGGTCTGAGCCATTCGGCTGCCCTGTCGAGGTCGGCAGCCTTCAACGCCGTTGCCAAATCAGCGGACAAAAAAATTGCCAGGGCAGGTTCGTCTCGGCCCGCGTTGAATCTCCTGCGATTTGCATTTGCCGATTTGGGTGCCAAAACAGAGAACCGCTGATCCCTTCACCGGGCGGAATATCCGCTTGCTGGGGCCGAATTGACGGGCATTATTCGCGTGCGGTTTTTCCGGCGGGAAGGGTGGCTGAGTGGTTAAAGGCACCTGACTCGAAATCAGGAGATGGGGTAACCCATCCGGGGGTTCGAATCCCTCCCCTTCCGCCAATTTCCATTTTAAACAATCGGATCAATGATCCGGTAGAAGGCCGCTGGCAC